>Ga0210040_10008034_pt1 | contig 12612 bp, 9 predicted proteins | sample CryGeyCG12114_NA_FD_185462 | JGI IMG/M metagenome (GOLD analysis project Ga0210040, IMG submission 185462) | Groundwater microbial communities from aquifer - Crystal Geyser CG19_WC_8/21/14_NA (SPAdes) (version 2) | ecosystem: Environmental > Aquatic > Deep subsurface > Groundwater | place: USA... | reverse complement strand
CGACCTGCAGGCCTGGAACCAGGTGTGGGTGAATGAGCCGGGACGCCCGGTGTTCGGTTATGACCTGAAAACCGCTAAGGGGAAGATTGCGGAGCTGGTGCTGACGCAGCGCGGCGAAGACGGCTCTGACCGGCTGTGGCCGCAGTTCTTCGAGCTCACGCTGGTATACCCGGATCATCAGAAAGAGCTGACGGTGAACATGGACCAGGCAGAAGTAAGCGTAACCGCAGCCGCAGGAGAGGCTGTGCCTACTTATATCCTCTTCAACACCTCCGGACAGGGCTATGGCGTGTTTCCGGTGGATGAGCGGATGCTGCCGGCTTTGTATACCCTGGAAAACCCCGTGGCGCGCGCCGCTGCCTATATCAACCTGTATGAGAACATGCTGAATGACCGGAAAATAAAGCCGGGACAGTTGCTGGAGGTATACCGGAAAGGGCTGACAAAGGAGTCAGAGGAGCTAAACCTGAGGCTGCTGACAAGCCAGTTGAGTGATATCTTCTGGAAATTCAGCAACCCTGCCGGGCGCAAGGCCCTTGCCCCTAAAATCGAATCGGAACTGTGGAGCGCCCTGCAGCAACAGCAGGCACCCAATGTGAAGAAGCTCCTCTTTAAAGCCTATCAGAACATTGCCCTGAGCAAGGCGGCGCAGGACAGGCTATATATAATATGGCAGCAGCAGGAGGCACCGGCGGGCGTAAAGCTAACGGAAGACGATTATACTTCGCTGGCGCTGGCGCTTGCCGCCCGGGACTATAAAGCAACTGGCGGCATCCTGCAGCAGCAAATGGCGCGTATCCAAAACCCAGACCGCAAAAAGCGCCTGCAGTTCCTGATGCCGGCCCTTTCGGCAGACGTACGGGAGCGGGACGCGTTTTTCGCCTCTTTAAAAGCCCCGCAGAACCGGGAAAAAGAAGCATGGGTGAACACCGCCCTGGCTTACCTGCACCACCCGCTCCGCTCCGCAACATCCGAAAAATACCTGAAAGAGAGCCTCGGCCTGCTGGAGGAAATTCAGATGACGGGCGATATTTTCTTCCCTTCCTCCTGGCTGCAGGCTACTCTTAGCGCCTACCAGACCCCAACAGCCGCCGCTACTGTGCGTACTTTCCTGCAGGAGAACCCGCAATATAATCCGAAGCTCCGGGCAAAGATTCAGCAGGCGGCCGATGACCTGTTCCGGGCAGAGAAGCTGTTGAACAGTAAAACAGGATCTTAACTTATTTATATATGATGAAGTTATGGTATGCGCGTGTGCTTTCCCTCCTGCTCCTCTGCGCTAGCTGATTTGTGATGCAGCCAGCTAAGCCGGGAAACGAAAGGCTGCATGCCAAAGACAACCTCGTAGACTGTCTGAAGACGCTGGAGAAAACCAGCACCCTGCCAGAACTCTGGGTCAGCTTTCCGGCACGATACTTTGTAGCCCTTTGTAAAACCACGAAGATTGGTTTTGCGAGCCGGAGAACCAGGTAAAGACCATCAAGGCCTCCGGGCTGAAGAACGTCAGCATGGTATATCACTTCCACCATCCCTATGAGCAAGTGGCTGATTCTGAACACACGCTGCAAATCAATAAGCCTTACCTCAGTACCGTAAACCTGAACGGAAGGAAGGTAAATATTCCGAAGTTCTAATGCATCGGGCAGGGCGACCACGAGCTGGAAATGCTCCGTAAACTGCAGGCTGCGGGCTTCAAAGCTTGATTGGCATCATCGGCCAAACCGAAAACGAGGATGTGGAAGTGGTGCTGAAACGAAACATCGCGGGCCTAAAGAACCTGCTGATCTAACTCTGAGACACCAAAGCGCTCAGCACCCATCGATAAGAGGAGGATAGCCTCTACTTTTGTTATTTATATAGAAAAGCTGCTCTTATCTACAAGAGCAGCTTTTCGGTTAAAGTGAATAATCAGAACTGCCTGCTTGTGCGGCAGCGTGCCGTAGCACGCGGGCCGTCACGCTCAGCTGCCCGATATGCCGCATGGTGTGTTCGGCAGCGTGCACCAACAGGCCCAGCACGTTTGAAGGGATTTGCGCCCGCCCCACGCCCCGCGGCTCCAGCAGCGCCTTCTCATCCGTGCTGCGCAGTTGCGCCAGTGCCTGTTCTACCTGCCGGTGAAACGCCTGTACCAGTTCCTGCACATGGCAACCTGCTTGCGGACATTTCCCCTCGATGGCCAGCGCCTCCAACTGGGCATGGGTCAGCGCCTCGCCCCGCGCGTAAGTCAGCAGGCGGTCGAGCACGCCGGTCAGGTGCTGCAGGTGGAAACCCACAGAGGCCACCCCGGCAGGCCGTTCCCACAGCAACTCATCCGGGAAATCGGGCAGCAGCGCCGACACCTCTTCGCTTGCTTGCAGCAAGGCGTGGGCAACAGGCTGCAACAGCGGCGGCAATCCGGGCAGCGGGCCGCGCAGCCACACTTCGCGCGTTTCAGCTTGTGACATCTTGTTCGGGTTTATGTTCTATATCCATACGGGAAATTGCGCAGTAACATACAAAGTAAAGGAAGTACTCCACCTTAGCAAGCAGATGGATGTAGAGCAGCTGCGGCCAACATATATAGGATGTCATTGGTTTACTATTTCAGGCACGGCAGTAACCTGAATTTTAATCTGTTCCTGTAAAAGAAGACAAATGTAATTTATTTTCTGCGCTTCCAAAGGTACAGGCCAGCAGCTGCAGTTTTAATTTTAGGGTGATATACGCATAAGCGATTGTATATAACCGTTATATAGAAAACGACCTTCTAACACAACTTGCCGTCATGTATTTTATCAGGCCCTGGTTATATATCGGGAAACACCGTGACACCCTGAACCTCCCGCAACTACAGGGCTATCATATCAGGGCTATGCTGCAACTGGAGGAACTTGTGCCGCAGCCGGGTGTCCATTGCCTCTACCTGCCCGTTGCAGATGGGGTTCCCTTTGCAAAGACAGATTTCCGGCGTGGCGTGGATTTCATTTTGCTCGAGCACCGGCTTAACCGGAACGTCCTGGTAGCGTGTGCCGCAGGTATAAGCAGGTCTGTTACGTTTGCCATCGCCGCTTTGAAGGAAACGGAACAGATGCCCTTGCTGGATGCGTACAGGGACATTGTAAAGGTGCATGAGCGGGCATTGCCGCATCAGGCCTTATGGCTGTCTTTGTGCGCGTTTTACCACGAGAGCATTCCGTACATAGATGTTCTGCGGCTCTACAACAGGGCCTGTAGCTGATCCTGACAAGAAAGCTATATCTTACTTCCCTGCACTGGCTGCGCATTTGCGCTTCTACCGCCCGCACCGTTTAAATAATACCCCGTTTTCGCATCATCCTTAGGAGACTCCACAGGTATAACATAAGCTGAACTGCAGCCGTTAAACACATGGCTGCGCCTACTGAAAACTGTGCCATCTTATCTTTAAGGTCTTATGTCCTCCCCCGAAAAACCGGACTATTGTAAAGTAGAGAACACAGGCAAGACGTTGTACTAACAAAACAAATTGCCATGAAAAAGTTTGGTTGTGGTTTAGAATGTATGATGGTTTCTATAGTGAAATATTAGCTTCATAGCATTATACTGATTCTTCTCTTTTTTAGAGAAGCAGGCGGTTTTCCTGACAATCCTCCTGTTCCTTGTCCTCAGGCACAGATTCACTCCCTCGATGTTTCTGGTGTACGTCTTTCCCACCCGGTGCTTTTCGGCTGGTAGCACTTTGCCAAAGGCGGGCCAGTCATCGGTGAACAACTAGCCAATGTCGAGTGACTGCAGTTGCCAGCAAAGCCTTGTGACCGTATGCTGGCTGCGGTTTCTCCAGGTCCAGGTCAGCATCTCTCCTGTCTCCGGGGCATATGCGTAAAACAACCACCGCTTGCGCTTCTTACGCTGCCCCACAAAGGCCCACACCTTGTTTATATGCACAGATGTAGGTTTTGAGGCGGAGCCTGAACTGGCATTGTTCAGCCTGCTGGTTTAGCCACCTGAGCACCGTCTGCCGGTGCCCCCCGTCACCCCTTCGCTGTCTCAAACGCCGCAGTTGCGCACCAGCATGTGCAGCACCAGCCGCTTTGTATCGGGCCGGCGGCCCGCATTCTGGTAATGAAACTGGAACTGCTTCCCGCAGGAACAGCACCGATAGTTCTGCTTGCCCGTATGGCTTCCGCCATTTTCGGCTATTTTCATACTGTGGCTGTAGGGGCATTCTACCTGTATAGTTCTCTCGCACATTACTTCCTAACAACTGAGTTGCTCTAACAATCACGGACAGTCGATTTGCTTGCAGCTTATATTATTAGTGAAAGGAAAAAGAATCCTGAAGGGGAAAGGAAATCTACCCAAACTGGCAGCAAATGCAGTATATGCAAAACATGTTCAGTGTCCACCACGGCACCATGGACAACAGCAGATTCAGGGATTAGCTGGGCAGGCTTAAAGGAACTGTTGGCCGGGCTTTGAAAAGACTCCGAGCAGGGGGAGCTTTACAGGGTTCAAACCAACCCATAGATTATGGATTGGCACCATATTCACAATGCTCCTTCTGTTATCGCAAAACTGACGGTTCCGCCCCGGACAGGAGCGTGCGAGGACGCGGAACCAGAGTACCCTACTCTTTATGCCCATTGCCCTGTTAAGGGTTTTGTAGCCGAAACGAGAAACCCCACCTGACTTGCGCCTTCCAGGGTTTGTGCGAACCGCACCGCTATCTGCCAAACGATGTGAGCGGTAGCGGCTTCTATACTTCCTTGTTTTGGGTGATCAGCTTTAGCATACCAGAGTTGAAAGCTGAAAGCCCTGGCCCTAAGCCAGAGAAAAACTCGATGTCGGCGCTTTCTACCTTCCTTAGCGCCGACTGTAAGATCTCTTTCCCGCCTGGCGTCAGTTTTACGACTTTCGACCTTGTGTCCGTTTTATGCCCCTGCCTTGTAATCAGTTTCTTCGTTTCCAGTGTTCTTAGCACTTTAGACACCATCATCCTGTCGAAATTGTTAAAGTCGGCTATTTCCGCTTGTGTTATGGCGTCCGCTGTGTTGGATAGCCAGGCAACGGAGGTTAGTAAAACGAACTGTGTATGCGTTAGGTCCAAAGGGTCTAACGCCTTTTTTTGCTTTCTCTGCCACAGCAAGGTCAGCTGTGCCAGTAAATAGCCTGGGCTTTCCTCCGGGGTCTTAAACTGGAACTCAACCTTGTCTGTCATACATTTTTTGTTAACATGGTAGCTGAAATCAAATCAAAATACCTTTCGCTTATTTCAAAGAAACCGAAACGGAAAGCGTAGCCCCAGCTCTTTTTGTTCTTGATGAACCCCAGGCTGTCGATCAAAGGAAGAACGGAGACATCCTTGCTTTCAAAGAAATCGATGTTTCTTCTTGACGGACAGAAGGGTTACCGGTTTGCGGCTTAGTGCGTCTTCCAGGTCATGCGTCACAACCGCTTCCTGATTGTTTTTTATGTCTAACAGGAAAGCAGCCATTTTGTCTATAGCAGCATCTGGCAAGCCACGTTGCTTCATGGATTGCACAAATACAGGTAGCTCTACAGGTGTGTATTTGACTGCTTTGCCCGAAAGAAGGGTCAGGATAGTTGCTACGTCCATAAACGTATAAGTTTCGTTATTGGTAAATCGGTAGGTTTTATTCTCAAACCCCTCATTCATCAACACATTTGCCATCGCCTCGGCTTGGTCCGCCCGCAGTGTGAAGGCTGCCTTGCCATCGCCTGTCGGCAGGGAAACACCCTTTTCCAGATGGTCTTTATTCACGACAAACTGCAGAAACTCCATGTACAGGCCATTCTGAAAGATGGTATAGTTCAAGCCGCTTCCCATAATATAGTCTTCAGTATCGAAGTGGTCCTGCATCAGTTTGTTTTGAAGCGTGGTTCTGTCTCGCAGAGCCCTGCTGGTGTAGGCGATGTTTTGCACGCCGCACCGTTTTGCGGTGTCCACCACATTTTGATGCTCCTGCACCCGGTTGCCCTGGTCGCCCGACGAGATCAAAAGAACGGTGTCGGCGCCGTCCATCGCTTTTTCAAGGGAAGCAACATCTTCATAGCTGCCGACAAAGGCGTTCACCCCTATGGACCTCAGTCCCGCCATTTTCTCCTCTTGTCGGGATATGACACTAATGTGCTGAGGAGACATCTTTTTCAGCAACGTTTGAATGACTGTGCTGCCCATTTGCCCTGTGGCGCCTGTTACAAGAATTTTGTTCATGATTGATAGTTTATAATTGTTGCAAAACTGCTTTGCAAAGATTTGCAACAACCAACAGAAGTTTGTAGCCAAATCTATCTTTGTTTTAGTCAAATCTGATGTTGTATGATTTCGGTTGTAAGGTTATGTAGGGCTACAGCCAGTCATACCAAGTAAGATATCAGCAGAAAACTGTTTAGATCAACATAGCAAGCGCCATTTTCAAAGCGCTCAGGCACCCTTCCGTGCTCAGGAACTGATGCAGGCAGTAGCCCACAATCTTCTTGGAGTAAGCATCGGTAATCAGAGACAGATAGTTGAAGTCGAACCCCACATAGATGTAGGTCATGTCGCACACCCAGACCTGCTCTGTCTCCAGGACAGGGAGCTGCTTGGTCAGGTTAGGGTACTTTCTCAGGAGATGGTTAGAATGAGTGGTCTTGGGCATAGACCATTTATACCGGATGAGCAGACGGTGTTACCGGAGCAACTCATGCAGCTTGTCACTGCCCATGACAATGCTGCTTTTCTGCAACGGCTCCCGCAGCAGGAGGTACAGCTTCTTTATTCCCAAGCCCAGGAATCTCTCTTCTGAAGGCAGTCACCAGATCCAATGTCAGCATGTACTGGGCGGCACACTGATCCAGGAAAACCCTTCGCTGATGAAACGCTTGACGGCTTTTACTGTAGCAGTCGGCAAAGGCGACCGACACTTGCCTTTGCCGTTCTCTTGTGCTCCACTCTTAGGACCGTTTGTTACCAGGCTTTTTCGGATAGAAGTCCTCAAGTCTTTCTCGGCCACCTCTACCATGGTGCGCAGGGCCAGGATCATGAGGTTAGCCTCCTCCAGGGCTTTCTCCAGCTGCTTGTTCCGCTGCCTCAGGGCTTCCAGGTTTTGCCTTTGCTTCCCGTTCATGGTGGTAAAGTTACAGGCCCTCGCTCCATCTTACGCAGATAGGCCGCAACCAAGGATGAATCGTTTTGGCATTGTGTACGCTAAGCTCCTGCATGATTTGCCTGGCATCTTCGCCTCCGAAATATACGCGAAATGCAGCGGCCTCCTTCACTTCCTCGCTATACTGATAGCGATAAAATAGCTCTTGAATGTGGTCTTTCAGAAGGAGTTAGTTGGTTTGAAAACTGTCAACCTATAGCAGGACAAGACCGCCTTTAGAAACTGCCGCTTCCCCTCCACTTCATGACCTGGTTGCCAATGCATTCGTTTATAAAAAAGGAACCGACGGTTTTAAAGTCTCCGTCAAAGCAGCGATGCTGTTATCACTTGCGAGTTGATCTTACTGAGTGTTACTCAGTTGTTTAGCCTGAAGCCATTGAAGCGCGTCCTTCCGGTTTGTGAAGAGACGTATTTCTAAGAAGGAGGCTGCTTTTCCAATCGACAGTACCTCCCCTGCTGTTTCGCCAAAGGAACCGGGTCTTGCTATATGCGCCAGATATTTCAACCCGGTTTCGCACACACGAGGTAACCAAACCTCTTCTATCCAGGGAACTGCTTCAGCCCAGGGTCCTGAGAATTCTGTATTGTCATTCAATCTGTACGCGCAACGCGTTTGCTGATGCACCTCCAAGCCAGTAATCATTGCTTGTTGCAAATCCATCTTCGAAGCTGATTTAAACCAGACAGCATCTATAATGTCAAGGTCCCGGCGGTATTCTATCCTGTAAAAGAGCCTCCCAAAGGCATTCGTTATTTCCTTAACCACAGATTTCAATTTTGATGATGTTGGCAGCTTAAAGTTAATTTCTTTTAAGACATTAACCCTTAAAGTAAATCAAATCATTTGAGCAGCTACAGAACTGAGAAGTTAAAAAGTGTTTTATATCAGGAGCCTAACCAATTTTTATTCCCAATAAATTATTTGATTTCATACTTTTTAACAGCTTATATAGCTTTCATAATTCTTATATGCTTCTTATATAATCAAAACTAACTTACATAAAATGAGAGTGGCTCCATATTTAGCATTACCTAAAGTTGCTGCTAAGTGATAAAAGCTGAAATTTTTTTGTTATTTTAGTACAATATTGTACATTATGGACAATATGTAAAATGGCCATTATTAATACTGTTTATGGCAATCTTTTTAATAAGGAATTCAAGCAACCTTATATAGTACAAATACAATATAAAAATCTTACCTACAACTATTTTAAACTACTAACTACAATTTATGAAACACCTCAAACTCTTTACGGCAGTCCTTGCCTTTTCTACTGTTGTGCTTACAAGTTGTGAGAAAGACACCGACGATGCTGTTGGCCTGACCTCTACACAACAATCAACCAAGCTTTCCGCTACAATCACTGCGAAAATAGCTAAGTCGCGTGCTGGGCTGCCTGCCGGTTTTGAAGAGGCACTGAAGCAACGATCCGCCCTTCTCCTGAAAACCGACCCACAGTACCGCGACATGGTTCGCCGGGCGGTAAAGGTGATTGAACCTACCCCCTGTGATGACAACACCCCCTCCAGCCAGTGGCTTGACGAGCAACTAGCTGACTGGAACAGTGAAATTATCGGTTATGTGCTCGATTACGCTATGTTGGACCTGCCTACGTATGACGCCTTGATCTTCGAGAACAGCTCAAAAGACCAATACTACGGCGTAAACGGAGAGTATACACAACGCATCACAAAAACTTTCAAGGATTTACAGCGCTTCTGGAATATCCAGTCGGATGACATTGTACTGGCGGCGATGCACGGAAACATGTTGCTTGACCGGGACAAGGTGATGAGAACATATGAGGCCGCTTTTGGTGTAGATGCTGCCACAGCCGCTTTACTCGCGGACATTGTTGTAGAACTGGCTGCTGAAATTCCGCAATACAGAGATGGCGACCACCCGATCTTTACCTTTAATGCCTTTGCGTTAGACGGGTTTAACTTCCCGCCATACGGGGAAATACCAGATAAGATTATTATGGGAGATGGCGTGTTGGAGGCTTTTACCGCAATTGGATACGGAGATGTTGCACCACAGGCTGTTCTTGCGCACGAGTTTGGTCACCATATTCAGTATGAACTGGACCTGTTTGAAGATGAAAACAGTCCGGAAGCTACCCGTAGAACGGAACTGATGGCAGACGCATATTCAGCATATTACCTCTCTCACGCCAGAGGAGCAACCATGCAGTGGAAAAGAGTGCAGCAGTTCCTGCAGGTATTCTTCAACATCGGAGATTGTGGTTTCACCAGCAATGGCCATCACGGAACTCCAACACAAAGAATGGCTGCTGCTGAATGGGGATATAACCTTGCGAATAATGCACAAAAACAGGGACATATCCTGACAAGCGAGGAGTTTGCTGAGCTTTTTGAAGCACAACTCCCACGACTTGTACGGCTTTAATGGTTTGATTCCTAACATCTATCAACAGAAAGGGGTGAATCATAAGATTCACCCCTTTCTGTTTCTCCTAGAACGCTTACTGGACTTTTTAAGGTGTCGCGACAAGCTGGTCTGCAGCTACCTCATACCGGATAGACACTCCGTATATTGTGTAACTACCACCTTACCCTTGGCGGCTACGGGTAATTTATTTTTTACCAGTGGCTGCCCAAAAAATACCGGCATATAAATGATTCAGAAAGGCCGGTTCGCTGAAGTTGGTCGGCAAGTGTCCCAGTGCTGTGTAAAAGGCACGGCCACCGTCGTAATCGTGGTACCAGGCAAGTGGGTGCAGTTTCCCCATGCCCTCTCCTTTTCCCCTTGCTCCCCAATCCACTTTCGGATTATATGATGTCTCATCCACGCCCAGCACATAATTCAGCCCCGATGTTTTCTCAGGCCCGAATTCATACCATTCCTCTGTCCATAGTTTGTCATCGGCAAAACCCTGCACTCCCGGAAACTTAGCATCCAGCACTTTCATCTTGGCAGTTTGCACAGTTGGGTGTATATGAAACATCCTGCCCACCAGCTTTGTGTACCAGTCCCAATCATACTCTGTGTCAGAGGCACTGTGAATGCCTACAAAACCTTTCCCCGACTGTATAAAGCGCTCCATTACTTTTTGCTGCGTTGGATCAAAAATATCACCTGTGGTATTCAAAAAAATAACGGCTTGAAACTGCTCCAGGTACTTGTCAGTGAATCCGTTGGGATCTTCCCACAAGACTACATCAAAGTTATTACGGGCGCCTAATTGCTGAATGGCGAGCACTCCGGCATGCAGGGATTCATGGTGCCATCCCCGGGTAGTTGTCACCAATAAAGTTTTAAATTGCTTTTGAGCCGATGCATTGAAAGCAAAAGCTGCCTGGAGGGCTAAAATGACAAGAAGAAATCTGAAACGCTTCATTTATGTTAGTTTAGTTTAAAAGCGGAAGATACTGATTTTTGACAACAGCCTGTATGCCGAGGCATTGAAAGATAAGAGTAGGAAGTTAATTGACGGAATCCCGAAGGTGGGAGATGAGAAGCGCTTTATGCTGGAGGAAAAAATCCAGGAGCGCATCCCACTGGAGATGGAAGTTGAGAACTGCATAGTTATATAGCTTCAGCGCATGCACATAGATGAAAAGGCTGAGGCTGAAATAAAGGGTATGATTCAGGAGACTGTACAGGAAACTTTTACTGCGCCCATAATGCTGGTTCTTTTCGTGGAAAACGCCTTTAAGCATGGCACCGGCCTCAAACTGCCCTCCTCCTGGATATATATTACTTTAACGCTGTGCGCTACGCAACCCTACCTGATGAACTCAGCTAACGAAATTTGTTCACCGGAGTCATAGCATCATTTTATAGTACAAAGCGGTACGTGTATTTGATCAGGAAGATGTTGTGCGGATATACATCCAGAAGGCCCTCGGAGAGCGAGCCCATACGGTAAGACCTGTTTACAGGCAGAAGATCGGACCTGCCCTGGTTCCAGACCAGAAAAAGGGTCGAGCCCGGTATATACTCCCAACGCAGCACCATGTTTGACCGGAATTCCACGAAATTAAAATCAGGATTGCTGATCTCATAGTCCATGAGGCGGTCCGCGTTTTCGTCGATGGCATAATTTTCAGTTACCATATCATAGGATATCTGCTCCGGAGAAAAGGTGACAAAGCGACTACTCCACTCCCTGTTATTCGGGTCTGTCACCATTTTAAACCCGCTATAACTTCCCTTCGACACAAACGGCTGCCCCCAGAACTGTAACGACAGGTTAGGCGTCATCATAAAGGTCAGGCGCATCTCGAGACTATATGTCTCCTGGTCGATCCTGGCGGTCAGAAAGCGGTCTTCACCCTTGAAACTTTCCGTGGCTACATACTGCATTTCGTTTTTGTTGAAAAGGAAGTTGGCTCCCAACGAAAGATTCAGCGCATCGATAGGCCGGTAGGTGAGGTTGCTGTTGAACTCTCTTGCTCTGGAGAAATTTTCCCGGCCCCAACGGTTATAATGGCTAAACGAAAAGCTGAGCTTTTTACGACTGTCGGAGCCGATATTGTACCAGTAGTCAATTCCGCCCGGATACTGGATACCAGGCCCCCCACGGAGGTCTGCATTGGAAACACTTGCCCCTTCCCAGGTGCTGCCCATGTCAAAGCCCCAAAAGTTTTTAAACTGCGTGTGCCAGTTAGTGTTGAGCGCTTTGTACGTGTTGGTACCCCCAAAATCGTAACTCAGGTATTCATTCCCGTTAATGCGAAGCCACCTGAAAATGGAGAATGGCTGCAGTTTACGGTATTGTGCCCACGCCCACTGGTGCAGCAGGTCAGAGCTACGCAGGAAGCCGGCATCGTTCAGTTCCAATTCCGGCGAGCGCCAGGTGAAGCCGGATTGCATGATGATATCCCCGCTGCCCTTCCCGAACTTTACCGTACCACTGGTGCCTGTTAGAGAAGTCCGGGTGGAGTCCAGCGACAGGTATGTTGCATCAGGCCGTTGGAAAAACCGCTCGCTTGCTGTTTGGGTGTTATAGATCGACTCTGCTGAGCCGCTGACATGGCTAAGGCTAAAGTTACCGGCCACGTAATATTTGCGATCCTTGAGGTAATGCGTTATATCCAGCCCACCTGTGTACGCCTGCTTCCGAATAAACTCCAGGTGCGGCTCCTTAATATCCCGGTTCACAGCCGTCACCATGCCTCCAAAAACGGTTTTCCCTTCCTTCAGGTCCTGCTGAAACCTGGCCACAAGGAAGTTTGTCAACGGTTCGATGGCTGTTTTGCGCCGCTGCCCCTCCAGGTCTATCTCGGCTTCTTCTTTCGCCGTTACTGTTTCAAGCAATCCCCAGGAAAAGCCTTTTTTGTTTTTTCCGGTGAGTTTTAGCGCCCCCAGAATGGTGACGTTATCCGGGAAATCCATATATTCATTGTCTGCCAGCTCAGGGGAATGGTGCGGGAGCCCACCAATTCTCCTCGAGTAAAAAAGGTTGTCCTGGTTAAAGCTCCCGCCCGCAACGGACTCTGTCAGGGGGAAAGTCAG
>Ga0210040_10008033_pt1 | contig 12612 bp, 10 predicted proteins | sample CryGeyCG12114_NA_FD_185462 | JGI IMG/M metagenome (GOLD analysis project Ga0210040, IMG submission 185462) | Groundwater microbial communities from aquifer - Crystal Geyser CG19_WC_8/21/14_NA (SPAdes) (version 2) | ecosystem: Environmental > Aquatic > Deep subsurface > Groundwater | place: USA... | reverse complement strand
CGGCGTCCGCGCCGTCCTCGGCCGGTACCGGCTCCTGGCTCTCCACCTCACCGCCGGAGAAGACGGCCCAGGCCGACGGGGCGAGGACCGAGACCGAGAAGCGGGCCTTGAGGTCGGGCTGCTCGAAGCAGGCGTACACCCGGCGGGCGTCGGCCGGCTCGAACTGGGTGTAGAGGTACGTCGCGCCGTCGGCGGGGTCGACGAAGCGGTGCAGCCCGTCGCCGCTGCGGCTGTAGCGCACCACCGCGTCGACGTGCAGCTCGTGCTCGCCGGGCGTCACGTCGAAGGGCAGCCGCGAGCCCGTGAACGTGGCCGGGTCCAGCGCCACGCCGTCCAGCTCGGCCGAGCGCACCCGCTCCGCGATCAGGTCCACGTGCAGCGAGCCCGCGGTCCGCGCGGTGAAACCGATCCGCGTCGACGAGGTGTAGAGCGTCGTCGGGTCCTCGACCTCGCGACCCGACAGGTCCACGTGGACCGCGTACGTGTCGGTGCCGATCAGGACCGCGCGCGCCTGCGCCTCGGCTCGGGTCAGGTTGTCGGGGAACATCCCTCGATCCTTCCACGCAGCGCTGACTAGGCTCGGGCCATGGCGAAGAAGAGCAAGCAGACCGACGCGAGGAAAGAGCTCGAGGCCCTCGGCAAGCAGACCCGCAAGGCCGTCGAGGCCCTGGTCGCGGAGGTCCGCGAGGTGGCCGACGAGCTGCGCACCCGGACGACCGCGGCGGTGGCCGGTCCGGCGGCCGTGCAGACCGTGGACTTCTGGTTCGACCCCATCTGCCCCTGGGCCTGGATGACGTCGCGCTGGATGCTCGAGGTGGAGCGCGTGCGCCCGGTCAAGACCGTGTTCCACGTGATGAGCCTCTCGGTGCTCAACGAGGGCCGCGACCTGCCCGAGGGCTACCGGAACCTGCTCGACAAGGGCTGGGCCCCGGTCCGTGTCGCCCTGGCCGTCGAGGAGCGCTACGGCCAGGAGCAGCTGCGCGCCTTCTACACCGCCGTGGGCACCCGGATCCACCCCGGCCAGGCGGGCTTCGGCCGCGACACCCTCGAGGCCGCGCTGCGCGAGTGCGGCCTGCCGACCGAGCTGGCCGACGCAGGCGACGTGGGCGACAACGACGACGCGCTGCGGGTCTCGCACCACGCCGGCATGGACGCGGTCGGCGAGGACGTCGGCACCCCGGTCATCCACGTCGGCGACGTGGCCTTCTTCGGGCCCGTGATGTCGCCGGCCCCCAAGGGCGAGGAGGCCGGGCGCGTCTACGACGGCGTGCTGGCGCTCGCGTCGTACCCGGGCTTCTTCGAGCTCAAGCGCACCCGCACGGTCGACCCGATCTTCGACTGAGCCGGGCCGTCGGCACCGCCGACCCGGCCCGACCCGGGCCCCCGTGGCTCACACCTCGACGAGGTGGCGCGGGGGCTCGCGGTAGAGGGGGTAGAGCGGACCGACGACCCGCTCGGCAGCGGCGTAGGAGTACCAGGCGGGCCCGCCCAGCCGCTCCTCGGCGGCGCGGGTGAGCACGACCCGGGCAGGGTGGCTCTCGGTCGGGCCGTCGCCGAGCCGGACGAGCCCGAGGTCGGTGGCGAGCAGGTCGGCGACGCCGAGCTCGCCGATCCGGCCGTACGACAGCGTCTCGACCTCGAGCCCGGTCGCGAGGACCTTCGCCACCCGGACCTCGCCGACGCGGTGCGTCGCGGCGAGCACGTCGTGGTCGCCGAGGGCGGCCAGCAGGCGCTCCAGCTCGCCGACGGCCGCGGCTCCCGGCCCGGCTCCCGGCTCGAGCCGCGGCGCGAGGGCGGCGAGGTCGACGCGGCGGGACCGGTCGGGCGCGGTCAGGGCGCGCAGCCGTGCGGCACCGAGGTCGTGCCAGGCCCGCATCGCCGCCACCGCGCGGGGCTCGCCGGCCGGCGTCGAGCGTTCCACCGCCGCCCAGTAGCGCGGGTCGGCGACCGACCGGGCCGCCGCCCGGTCGCCGAAGCAGAAGGCCTTCCGCGCGCGGGAGTTCGCGTGCTCGAGCAGCGCCTTGCGCAGGCTGCGGGCCGGGGAGGCGTCGGCGGCCTCCCCGCAGGCGGTCAGCCGGACCGGCGCGGAGTCGTCGGCGTCGACGCCCATGACGTAGGTGGAGCAGACGCCGGCGGCGGTCGCTGCGTGCTTGAGCACGGGCTCGACGCCCTCCGCGGCGAACCGGGCGACGAGCGCGGCCACCTCGGGGGCGAGCTCGTCGAGCCCGGCCGGGTCGATCTCGGGGGAGCGGGCGTCCAGCGCCCGGAAGCGCAGCCCGTTCGTGTGGCGCTGCAGGACCTCCAGCAGCCCGTGGCGGACCGCGCGCTCGTCGTCCAGGCCAGCACCGAGCCCGTTGGTCACCGGTGGGACCAGGCCCGGCCCGGCGGTGCCCGCACGCTCGGACGCGTCGCTGACCACCAGGTCGAGCGGCGCCCAGACCTCCTCGCCGGTGCGCACCCGATCGACCGGCACCCAGTCCAGGACCGTCCCGGGCTCCCAGGGCGAACCGGCCGGCAGGCAGAGCGTCGCCGGGTCCGCGACGCGCTCGGCGCCCTCGCGGGCCACGAGCTCGACGAACGACCCCCGTCGCCCCCGCGCGCGCAGTCCGGCCACGTGCTCGGCGGAGAGCACCCCCTCGGCGAGCTCGCCGAGGCCGCTCAGGTGCGCGTCGGAGGAGGTCGACCCGTAGCCGTTGCCGTGGTGCGCGAGGCGGCCGTCGACGAGCAGCGAGCAGCTCGTGACCGGCACGCCGAGGTGGTCCAGCGCCGAGATGTCGAAGTCGAGGACCTCGCCGGAGCGGCCGAGGACCTCCGCGTACGCCTCGTACGCCGCGTCCGGCGTCTCCGGCCCGGACGGACCCCGCTGCTCGAGCACCCTGCGTGCCTCCTCGGTGCGACCTGGAGGCACAGTGCAGCACGTGGACCTCGACGCGGCCGGCGGACCCTCGGCGGGAGCCGCGCAGGAACGGGCCGAGCTGCGCGCGCTGATCCTCGCCCAGACGCGGGCGGGTCTCGGCGTGCCGGTGCTGCTGCGGACCGCCGCGCCGGGCGCCGACGAGGCCGACCCGTTCGGCACGGCGGCCTACCGGCGCCAGGTCGCGCTGGCCGCCCGCCTGATGGAGGGCGCCGACCTCACCGGCCTCGCCGACCTCGAGCGTGAGTCCCCGGGCCCGCCCCTGCTGGAGCGTCCGCTGCTCGCCCTCAACTTCCACCACGTGGCGCCGGCCGACCGCGACGTCGTCCGGCGGCAGCTGGCCCGGGCGGCTGCGCTCGGCCCGACCTTCGACCTCGACGCCGACCCCGTCGTCGGGGAGGTCCGGGTGCTGGTCGGCTTCTACGACGGGTTCGCCGACACGGCCGCGTTCGCCGCGCAGGAGTGCCATGACCTGGGTCTGCGGGCCCTGTTCTTCCCCCTCACCAGCGCGCCGCACGGCGCACGCCTGGTCGACGACCGGGCGCTGGCCGAGCTCGCGCGCGTGCACGAGGTGTGCTGGCACACCGCGAGCCACGCGAGCGCGGCCGAGGTCGGCGCGGACCGCGTGCAGGCCGAGGTGGTCGGGCCGTTCCGGTGGATCGAGGCGGTCACCGGGCGGGCGCCGCGTGTCGGGGCGTGGCGCGGCGGCACCCGGCTCGACGCCACGCTGCCCGGCGACGCGGCGCTGCTCGGGCTGGGGCTCACCCACGTCGTGTCGAACTGGTCGCTCGAGCGCGTCGGGCCGCCGCCCGGCCCGGGTGTACCGGGCACCGGGCCCGGCTGAGGCCCTGCCACACTGCAGCCATGCGCGTTCACATCGGGAGCGACCACGCCGGCTTCGAGCTGAAGGGCCAGCTCGTCGCGGCGCTGCGGGCCGAGGGTCACGAGATCGTCGACCACGGGCCCGTGGAGTACGACGCGGAGGACGACTACCCGATCTTCTGCATCCCGACGGCCGAGGGCGTGGTCAACGACCCGGGCTCGCTCGGCATCGTCATCGGCGGCTCGGGCAACGGCGAGCAGATCGCGGCGAACAAGGTGCGCGGCGTCCGCTGCGCCCTGGTCTACGACCACGACACCGCCTCGCTCGGGCGCCAGCACAACGACGCCAACGTCATGGGCATCGGCGCCCGCATGCACACCGAGGAGGAGGCGGTCGAGCTGGCCAAGGTCTTCCTCTCCACGCCCTTCAGCGGCGACGAGCGCCACGCGCGCCGCATCGCGCTGCTGGCGCACTACGAGGACCAGCGCTGACGGCAGCGCCCGCGGGCTGCTGAGCCGGCAGCCTCAGCGCGCGCTCGCGCGCGGGCGACGGCCGTCGATCCGGGCCAGCAGGCTCTCGACGACCTCGGCGGCCTCGAGCTCGTCGGCCATGGTCGGCCGGGCCGCGTCCCGGGCGCGCATGGCGCGGTCCAGCGTCACCAGGCCCGAGGCTCCGTCGCGACCGAAGTCGCGGGGCCAGAGGTCCCGCTCGGGGTGGTGGGGACGGCGCCCGTGGTCGCTCGGCACGGCACCCACGCTAGGAGCGTCGGAGGGCCGATCCGAGGGCTGACACGCAAGCGTTATCGAGCCGCGATGATTCGCCGTACGCAGGAATGACGGAGGGGGCGACGCCGTGGACGAGCGGGTGACGTTGCTGCGCGGGGCCGGGCTGGAGCTCCGCCTGGACGCGGACGGCACGGTCGTCTCTGCGTCGGCAACCGGGACGTCGGCGACGCCCGGCGGGCCCGTGCGCTGGCTGAGCGGGGCGGGCTCGCTCCACCTCGAGGGGCGGGCGGGACCGCTGGTCCTCGGTGCCCCGCGCGTGCGGGTGGACGACGACGAGGTCGAGGTGGAACGTTCCGGGGGCGGGCTGCGCACGGTCGTGCGGCACGGCGTCGAGCAGGACTGGGTCGTCCGGCTCGTCCTCGCGAACGAGACCGACGCCCCGTTGACGCTGACGCGCGTCCACCTCGGTTGGAGCGCTGCGCCCGGTGCGGTCGTGACCGCGCTGGCCGCCGGGGCGGAGGCGGCGTACGCGGTGCAGCCGGCGGACGGGACCGGCCCGCTCCTCGTCGGGCGGCTGCGGTCGGGGGCGCAGGCCGGCGTCGACGCGACCGGCTTCGTGCTCGCCCCGCCGGTGCTCGGGCCCGGTCACCGCTGGGCCGTGCAGTGGCGCTTCGAGGTCGTCGCCGAGCCGCGGTCGGCCCCCGCGGGCGACCTGCCGGCGACGACCTGGCTGGACCTGGAGCAGCCGGTCGTGCTGCCCGCCGGCCCGGACGTGGCCGTGGTGGCGGACGGGCTGGCCACCGGGGTGGTGGGGGAGGACCGCGTCGAGGTCGAGGCGGTCGAGCCCGGCACGTACACCAACGCCGAGGCCGTCGAGCTGCGTTCGGCGCGGGGCACCACGGCGTACGGCCTCTCCTGGGCGCCCGGCCTCGACGACCTCCTCGACGACGCGGCCGCGGCCCTGCTCGCCGGCCCGGCGACCCCCGGCGGGACGGCTCGGCTGGCCGGGCCCGAGGCCGGCCTGGTCGTGCAGGACGCCCTGGCGCGCCGGGTGCTCGACGCAGAGCCGGCCGCCGACGCCCTCGAGCTCCTGGCGGGCCGCCTCGCCGAGCAGGTCGACGACGACCCCGGCGCGGGGGGCCCGGCGACCGTCGCGCTCCTCGCGCGGGAGGCGGACCGGACCGGGGACGCCGCGCTCCTGGGCGCCGCGGCGGCCGGCCTGCTGGCGCTCGACCGGGCCGCGCCCGGCACCGGGCTCGCCGGGACCGCCGTGGTGCTCGGCCACGTCCGGTCCGGCCGTCCGGCGGACGCCCTGCTGGCGCACCTCGGCGCCCTGCGGGCCGCGTCGTCGGCGCAGGCACCGGCGGGCCTCGAGCTCACCCTGCTGCTGCGGCCGCGCTCGTCGCAGGCGCCCCTCGACGCCGACCTCGTACGCGCGCTGCGCCGCCTCGGGACGGTGCTCGGCGCGGGGCTCCCCGGGCGGGTCGTGCCGGCCGTCCCGGTCGACCGGGTCGCCCACGCGGGCGTCCTCCTCGGGCTCGTCGACGAGGCCACGGGCCAGCGGCTGCGGCTCTCGTGGGGCGTGACGGCCGCGGAGCTCGCGGGCCGGTGCGCCGCGCAGGCCCGTGCGCGCGCCGCCGACCCGGCCGAGCCCGGCGTCGACCGGGCGCTCGCCTGGCTGGTCCTCGGCCGCCCGCCCGGCTGAGCGCTGCGGCCGCGGGGAGCGCAGCGCCAGGCCCGTGGCGCGGCGCGCCTCGCGAACCGGCCTCCGCCGCTGGGCCGCGGTGGAAGAGTGGGGCCGTGAGCAGCACCGCGGCCGAGCGCACCCGGTCCGTGACGGAGACCGACCCGCCGGCCGTCCCCGGCAGGCGTCCCGACCGGCAGCACACCCGGCACCAGGACGAGCCGAGGATGCCGCGGCTGCCGCTCCTGGTGTCCCGGCTGTTCTTCCTCGCCGGCGTGGTGCTGATCCTCGAGACCGCCTTCCCCGGGGTGGGCTGGGTCGGGGCCCTGGTCGACCTCTGCTCCACGCTGTTCTTCCCCGTCGACGGCGGGTCCATCGGCTTCGGGGTCTTCCTGCTGCTGCTCGGCGCCGCGCTCGCCCGGCGCAAGCGGGTGGGCTGGGTGCTCGCGCTCGTGATCTTCGTGTTCTTCCTGCTGACCGACCTCGCGGTGGTCACCGGGCTCGTCGCCTCGCTGTTCGCCGTGCGCACCGACTCCGACGCGCTGCCCGTCTACGCCCGCTTCGCCTTCAACCTGGCCGCGCTCGGGGCCCTCACCGCGTGCCTGGTCCACTACCGGGCCGAGTTCTCCGCCCGCCGCGCGCCCGGCAGCGTGCGCAAGGCGCTGCTGACCCTCGCGGTCGGGCTGGTCGTGACGGTCGGGGTCGGCATGGCCCTGGTCACGATCTTCCCGAACGAGCTCGTCGGGCCCCGCGGCCGCCTGGCCTGGATCGCGCAGCGCCTCGCCCGCACGGTCTTCAGCTCCGAGAGCGACCTGGTCCCGCAGCCCGTCTCCAGCCCGCCGGGCTGGGTGGGCACGGTCGTGGGCCTGCTGCTCGGCCTCACGCTGCTGGCCGCGGTCGTCATGCTCACCCGGTCCCAGCGCCTCGCCGCCCTGATGTCGCCCGCGGACGAGCCGCGGGTCCGGGCGCTGGTGGCGCAGTCCGGCGAGGACTCGCTGGCCTACTTCGCGACGCGGCGCGACAAGTCCGTGGTGTTCGCCCCCGACGCGGCCGCCGCCGTGACCTACCGCGTCGACCTCGGCGTCTGCCTGGCCAGCAGCGACCCCATCGGGCCCTCGGAACGCTGGGACGGCGCGATCCGCGCCTGGCAGGGGCTGGTGGACACGTACGGCTGGACGCCGGCGGTCATCGGCGCGAGCGAGGCGGGCGCGACCGCGTACGCGCGCACGCTCGGGCTGCGCGTCATCCGGATCGGCGACGAGGCCGTGCTGCGGCCCCGCGACTTCCACCTGAACGACCGCGACATGCGCCCGGTGCGCCAGGCCGTCCAGCGCCTCGAACGGCTCGGCTACCGGACCCGGGTGCGACGGCACCGCGACATCCCGCCCGCCGAGCTCGCCGCGCTCATCGGGCGCGCCGACGCGTGGCGCGACACCGAGAGCGAGCGCGGCTTCTCGATGGCGCTGGGCCGCCTCGGCGACCCGGCCGACGCCGAGTGCCTGATGGTCGAGGCCCTGTTCGCCCCGGAGCGGGTCGACGCCGCCGCCGGGCCCGCCGCGGAGGTGGCCGGCCTGCTGTCCTTCGTGCCGTGGGGGAGCGACGGCTTCTCCCTCGACGTCATGCGGCGCAACCCGGCCGCGGACAACGGCGTCACCGAGCTGATGGTGAGCGCGGTGCTGGCGGCGGCGCCCGAGCTCGGCCTGCGCCGCGTCTCGCTGAACTTCGCCGTCTTCCGCTCCGCCTTCGAGGAGGGTGCGCGGATCGGCGCGGGCCCGGTCCTGCGGCTGTGGCGCCGGCTGCTGCTGGTCGCGTCGCGGTGGTGGCAGTTCGAGTCGCTCTACCGCTCGAACGTCAAGTACCGCCCGGAGTGGCAGCCCCGCTTCCTCTGCTTCGCCGAGACCCGCGACATCGCCCTCGTCGGGACGGCCCTGGGCGTGGCCGAGGGCTTCATCGACCTGCCCGCCTTCCTCCGCCCGCCGGCCGAGCGGCTGGTGGGTCCGGCCGTCCCCGCGTCGGTCGACGTGGCGCCGGTCGACGTGGCGCCGGTCGTGCCGGTGCCCGTGGCCGGGGGGCGCGTCCCCGAGCAGGTGCGGCTGCGCACCGAGACGCGTGCCCGCCTCCTGCGCGACGGCACCGATCCGTACCCGCCCTCGTTCCGGCCGCACGAGACCGCGGCCGACGTCTGCGGCGCGACCGACGACGACCTGGGGCGGCCGGCGAGCGTGGCCGGCCGGGTGGTGGCCCTCCGCGACCTCGGCGGGGTGCTGTTCGTCGTGCTGCGCGACTGGTCGGGCGACGTCCAGCTGCTGCTGAGCCGCGACGTGCTCGGCGACCAGGCGATGGACCGGCTGCGCCGCGACGTCGACCTCGGCGACCACGTGGGCGCCGAGGGCCAGGTCGTCCGGTCCCGCAGCGGCGAGGTGTCGCTGGGCGTGACGTCCTGGCTGCTCACGGCCAAGTCCCTGCGGCCGCTGCCCGACCTGCGCCACGGGATCCGCGACCCCGAGATCCGCGTGCGGCAGCGCTACCTCGACCTCGCCGTGAACCAGGCCGCGCGCGCCCGGCTCCGCTCGCGTTCCGCGGTGCTGGGCGCGGTGCGTCGGACGCTCGACTCTCGAGGCTTCCTCGAGGTCGAGACCCCGATCCTGCAGACCATCCACGGCGGCGCCAACGCCCGGCCGTTCCGCACCCACATCAACGCCTACGACCTCGACCTCTACCTGAGGATCGCGCCCGAGCTGTTCCTCAAGCGGCTGATGGTCGGCGGGGTCGACCGGGTCTTCGAGATCGGCCGGAACTTCCGCAACGAGGGCGCCGACGCGACGCACAACCCCGAGTTCACGATGCTCGAGGCCTACGAGGCGTACGGCGACTACACGACGATGCGGGTCGTCGCCCAGCAGATCGTGGTGGCGGCCTCGGTCGCGGTCAGCGGCGGCACCCTGGTGCGGGGCACGGACGCCGCCGGCGTCGAGCACGAGGTCGACCTCGGCGAGGAGTGGCCGGTCGTCACCGTGAACGACGCCCTCTCGGCCGCGCTGGGCACGCCGGTCACCGCCGACACCGACCACGCGGAGCTGCTCGCCCTCGCGCACGGCCGGGGCATCGCCGTCGACACCTCCTGGACCCGCGGCAACGTGCTGCTCGAGCTCTACGAGCACCTGGTGGAGTCGCGGACCGTGCGCCCGACCTTCTACACCGACTTCCCGGCGGAGGTCTCGCCGCTGACCCGGCCGCACCGGGCGGACCCGCGGCTCGCCGAGCGCTGGGACCTGGTGGCCTTCGGCGCCGAGGTCGGCACGGCCTACTCCGAGCTGGTCGACCCCGTCGAGCAGCGCGCGCGGCTCACCGCCCAGTCGCTGCAGGCCGCCGGGGGCGACCCGGAGGCGATGGAGCTCGACGAGGACTTCCTGCTGGCGCTGGAGCACGCGATGCCGCCCTCCGGCGGCCTGGGGATGGGGATGGACCGGCTGGTGATGATGCTGACGCAGGCCTCGATCCGGGAGACGATCGCCTTCCCCCTGGTGCGGCCGCGGACGGGTGGCCGGTGAGCGCCCTGGAGGCCGCCGACCTGGTCCGGACCCCCGGGTCGCACGTCACCCGGCTCGGCGGCCGGGCGGTGCACCTGCTCGTGCAGCCGGGGGAGGGTCCGCCGCTGGTGCTGCTGGGCGGCTGCGCGGTGCCGTCGTACGCCTTCCGCCGGGTGCTGCCGAGGCTGCTGGGCCGCTGGACCGTCGCGCTCGACCGTCCCGGCCTGGTCGGCACCCCGTGGCCCGGCACGCTGCCGACGCTGGCCGAGGAGGTCGGCACCCTCGTCGCGCTCGTCGACGCGCTCGGGGAGCCGGCCGTGGTGGTGGCCCACTCGATGGCCGGTCCGCACGTCGAGGCCCTGGTGCGCGACCACCCGGGGACCGTGCGCGGGCTGGTCCTGCTCGACGCGAGCGTCGAGCGCGAGGCCGAGCCGCCCCACGAGGCGACCGAGAAGGCCTGGCTGGCCGCCGCCCGGGCGACCCTGGCCGGGACGCGCGTGCCCGCGGCGGCCACGGCCGCCGCCCTCGCCGCCCGGGTCATGGTGTGGGGCCAGAGCCGGCGGCTCCGGCTCGCCAACGCCCAGCCCCCGCGGGTGAAGGAGGTCTTCACGCGTCCGGACAGCCTCGCCAGCATCGTGGCCGAGCAGGCCGCGTACGCCCGTCAGCTGGCCGACCTGCAGGACCTGCTCGAGGTGACCGCGTGGCCGGACGTGCCCTCGCTGGTGCTGACCGCGGGGACCCGGCCCGGCTGGGTGCACAAGCAGCAGGTGCTCGCCGACCGGCTCGGGGCCCGGCAGGTCGTGGTCGACGACAGCCGGCACCTGATGATGGTCGACCGGCCCGACGTCGTGGCCGACGCGGTGCTCTCGCTGCTGGCCCGGTCGGAGGACCAGGTCTGAGCCGACGGCGGGTCACCTAGGCTCGCAGCCACGCCCGTGGACGTCGTGGGGGCGCGAGACGAGGAGCCGGTCGTGAACGAGCACGAGGGCCTGGTGGCCGAGCTCTGGTACGCCTCCGCGCCGGACCTGTCCGACCCGGTGCTGCTCGAGGGGCTGCGGGCCGTCTCCCCGGGGACCGAGGCCCGGGACGGCTCCCTGGCCGTCCCGTACGACGGCGGCGAGCTGCCCGCCCGGACCGCCGGCCCCGGCGAGGCCGTGCAGCCGCTGGTCAGCCTGGTCCTGCCGGGCTCCGACCTCGACCAGCCGGGCAAGTCCCGGCCCGACACCAGCCAGACCTGGGACTGGCCGGGAGCCGACGCCGCGCTGGAGCAGGCGCACGCCAGCGTGCTCGTGCTCGAGATGTTCGCGCAGCCGTACGGCGCCCGGGACCGGGTCGCCGCCCTGGTCGGCGTGGTGCGGGCGCTGACCGTCGCGACCCGGCCGCTCGCCGTGTCCTGGCCGACCAGCCAGCGCGTGACCGACCCCGACGCACCGACGGTGGACGGTTCCGGGGGCCTGCTGAACGTGCGGCTCTTCGCCGTCACCGACGACGAGGACGAGAGCGTCATGGACACCCGCGGGCTCGCCCCGCTGCGGCTCCCCGACCTCCAGGTGCACTTCCGCGACCTCGACCCGGGCCGGCTGGCCGCGCTGCTCTACGCGACGGCGGGCTACCTGCTCGAGGAGGGCGACGTCATCGGCGACGGGGACACCATCTCCGGGCTCGAGCCCGGCGAGGGATGGCGGTGCCGCCGCGAGGACGCGCTCGTGGCCCCACCGCGCACCGTCCTCGACGTCGACCCCGGCGACCCGTACGCCGCGGGACGTCGCGCCCGCTGAGCCCGGTCGGGGCCGGACCGGCGAACGACGCGCTGCGACGCGGGCCGGCTCAGTCGTCGTCGGTGCTGACCAGCCGGCGCCGTGCCGAGAGCAGCTCGAGCTCCGGCCCGCCGGTGCAGGTCGAGGTGGCCCACCTCGGCCGCGCTCAGCTCGAAGCGGCGGCGCAGCTCGGCGACCAGCGGTCGGACGAGCGAGCGCTTCTCCTTCAGCGAGTGCACGTCGCCCAGCAGCAGGTCGAGCTCCAGCGTCCCCGTCCACATCCGCGCCAGCGTACGGTGCGCCCCCGCGCGACCCCGGGCGTGATCTGGGAGCATGAGCCCGTGCCGATGCGTCCCGTGATCGGTCTCAGCACCTACCGCGAGACCGCCCGCTGGGGCGTGTGGACCGAGGTCGCCGACCTGCTCGGCGCGACCTACACCCGCTCGGTCGAGGCGGCCGGCGGCACGGTGGTGCTGCTGCCGCCGCAGAGCCAGGGCGCCGAGACGCTCGTCGGTCGCGTCGACGGGCTGATCGTCACGGGCGGCGCGGACGTGGAACCGTCCCGCTACGGCCAGGAGCCCGGACCGCACACCTACGTCCGGCCCGACCGCGACGCGTGGGAGCTGGCGCTCCTCGACGCGGCCGCCGCGGCCGACGTCCCGACCCTGGGCATCTGCCGCGGCATGCAGCTGCTGGCCGTGCACGCCGGCGGCCGGCTCGAGCAGCACCTGCCCGACGTCGTCGGCCACGCCGAGCACGGGCCCGAGGGCGACGCCTACGGATGGACGTCGGTGCGTGCCGTGACCGGGTCGATGGTCGCCGCGATGGTGGGCGAGTCCATGCAGGTGAGCTGCCACCACCACCAGGCCGTGGTCTCGCACCCCGGCTTCACCGTGTCGGCGCGGGCCGCCGACGGGACGGTCGAGGCCATCGAGGACCCGGAGCGCGGCTACTGGGTCGGCGTGCAGTGGCACCCGGAGAGCGGGGACGACCACGGGCTGTTCGCCGGGCTCGTCGAGGCCGCCGCCCGCACGCCCGTCCGCTGAGCCCGCGGCTGTAACGCCTCCGCCGGCGGGAGCGATGGAGCGGACAGAGAGTCAGCGGCCACCTGAACCCCCGAGCAGGCGCCCGCTGACTCTCGTCATGCCTGGGGCTCCGGGGGAAGGGTCCCGGCCCGGT
>Ga0210040_10008032_pt1 | contig 12612 bp, 9 predicted proteins | sample CryGeyCG12114_NA_FD_185462 | JGI IMG/M metagenome (GOLD analysis project Ga0210040, IMG submission 185462) | Groundwater microbial communities from aquifer - Crystal Geyser CG19_WC_8/21/14_NA (SPAdes) (version 2) | ecosystem: Environmental > Aquatic > Deep subsurface > Groundwater | place: USA... | reverse complement strand
TCTGTTCTGGCCCTATATCCGCCATTTCCACCGCCCGTCGACCGGCGTCATGGTGGCGACCGAGACCATCCGGCAGCAACTGCGCGACCATGGCCTGACCCATCTGCGGCCTTGGACCCGCGGCGTGGACCTGTCCTGCTTCGGCCCCGACATTGCCCCGCCCGACCTGTTCTTCGACCTGCCGCGGCCGATACAGCTCTATGTCGGGCGGGTCGCGGTGGAAAAGAACGTGGAGGCGTTTCTGGCCAACACTCACCCCGGCAGCAAGGTGGTGGTGGGCGATGGTCCGGCGCTCGCCCGCTTGCGCACGCAATTTCCGCAGGCGCGGTTCCTGGGCAAGCAGACGGGCGGGGCGCTGGCCGCCTGCTATGCGGGGGCGGACGTGTTCGTCTTTCCCAGCCGCACCGACACGTTCGGGCTGGTGATGATCGAGGCGCTGGCTTGCAGCACGCCGGTGGCCGCCTATCCGGTGCCCGGCCCCCTCGACGTGCTGACGCCGCAAAGCGGCGCGATGGCTTCGCGGCTGGAGGATGCCATTGCGGCCGCGCTGGCCTTGCGGCGGGCCGATTGCCTGGCACAGGGTCAGCGGTTCAGCTGGGCTGCCAGCGCCGACCAGTTCCTGGCCGCGCTGCAACCGCAATCCCGGTCAGCCCCGGTGCAACAGCCGATCGCCACCGCCTTCGCCTGAGAACTTGCCGTTGCGCTGCTAAGGGGCTACATCTGTCTCAGTGAGGCCGCTCCGCAAGGGGCGGCCCTTTGTTTATCCAGCGGAGAGCCAAGTGGCCCAGCCCACCCCCCTGATGCCCCATGCGACCGCCAGCTGGCTGGTCGACAACACTGCGCTCAGCTTCGAGCAGATCGCCGAGTTCTGCGGCCTGCACATCCTGGAAGTGCAGGCCATGGCGGACGATCTCGCCAGCAGCAAATATACCGGCCGCGACCCGGTCCATTCGGGCGAGCTGACGCACGAGGAGATCGAGAAGGGCCAGGCAGACCCGGAATATCGGCTGCGCATGCACCGCGCGCCGGTGGATGTCAGCCGGACCAAGGGGCCGCGCTACACGCCCGTCTCCAAGCGGCAGGACAAGCCGGACGGCATTGCCTGGATCATTCGCAACCACCCGGAGATTTCCGACGCGCAGATCGGCAAGCTGATCGGCACCACCCGGACCACGATCAACGCGATCCGCGACCGCAGCCACTGGAACATCAGCAACATCACGCCGAAGGATCCGGTGACGGTGGGGCTGTGCTCGCAGCGCGAGCTGGATGCAGCGGTCGCCCGCGCGGGCAAGAAGGGCCCGGCGCAGGATGACGAGGACACCGCGGACACGCCGGCAGCCGAGCCGCGCGACGACCGGGCCAGCCTGATCGCGGAACTGCGTGCCGAACGCGACGCCGCCGTGCGCGCCGCCAACGAGGCTGCGCAGGAAGCCGAGGCGGAAGCCTGGCTGGAAGCGCGTCGCTCCGCCGACGCCGGCGAGGGCTGACCTAGCTGCCGGATCCCGGCAACCGGGAGAAGTCGGTCGCTGCCATGTCGGCCAGCGCCCGCTCCCGGATCGCCCGGGCCCGGGTCAGCGGCACGCCGCGAATGGTCAGCGTGCCGCCGGCCAGGCCCAGATGCAGGTCTGCATAGCCGCCGCGGTGCCCCAGCGGGCCCTGCACCAGCTCGACCGATTGCAGCTTCACCAGCGCGGCAATCGTCATCGCCCGGCGCAGCCAGCCCTCTTGCGCATAGAGCAGTTGCGCCGTTACCGCATGACGGCTGAACCGGGACAGGAACAGCTGGCGCACCGCCAGCAGCGCGCCGACGCCCAGCATCACGAACCCTGCAACTGACAGCGCCACGGCGATTTCCGGCGGCTCGCCCGGCATCATGGGCGGCACCACGGCTGCCAGCACGAACAGCCCGGCAGCCACTGCGGCCATGCGCGCCCATGCCAGCAGCGCCCGGTCCCGCCGGTGGCGCGCGCTGGACCGGTGCCACGCCACAGTGTCGCCGGGCAGCGGCAGCCCGGCCAGGGCGGCGACCGGCGCAATCTCTGCCATCTGCCCGAACGGGATGATTGTGTGGCTGGCATCCTTCTCGTCCTGCGCCAGGCTGATCGCCTCCAGCGCGTGCCAGCCGAACCGGTGGCGCAGGAATCGCGTGGTCAGGCGCAACGCCTGCACCCGGTGCAGCGGCATCAGCACATCGGTCCGCGTCAGCAGACCCCGCCGTCGGCGCAGACCGCGCGGCGTCTGCTCCAGCCGGAAGCCCCAGTCGCGCAACGCCGTGCGCACCAACCCGGTCAGCACGCCCAGCGCAAGGATCGTCAGCAGCGCAAGCACCGCGCCCGCAACCTGCAGCGCCAGACCCAGCCCGAGCAGCACGCCAAGCGGCAGGCTGCCACGCGTCCGCCATTCGTCCGGGTTCCAGATATCGAACGGCAGGAAGGGCTGCAACTGGTCGGCGGCGCCGAACAGGACGACGAAGACAATCAGCGAAAACTCGAACAGGCCGAACAGCAGCAGGCGGCGCGGCGTCAGCACGAACAGGGTCCGCGCCGGCTCCTCCCCTTGCGGCACAGCCGCGAGCAGCGCCGGTTCGTCCTGCGCGGGCGCGGGCGTGGACGCGGGCGCTGCGTCGATCTGCCGCCGCACTGTCTCGCGCAAGAGCCGGCCCTGCGCGCGCGTGACATAGGCCAGCACCGCCTCGTCCTTGCCGCCGGCGCCGGTCTCGAAGCGGACCTCCACCAGCCCCATCAGCCGCGGAATGGGCGCTTCCGCCAGGCTGACGTCCTGGATACGGTCATAGGGGATCGAACGGGCAGTGCGGCCGATCAGGCCATGCTCCACCCGGATGTCGTCCGGCCCGATCCAGTAGCGGTGATGGCGCCAGGTGACGAAGGCGCAGATGGCGTTGATCGCCACGATCAGCGCCGCGATGCCGGCGATCACGCGCACATCGCCATCGCCGATGCTGCGGGCGCCGACAAGGGCGGCGAGGATGCCGAAGAACCCCTTCTGCAGATAGACCAGCGCGCGTGCCAGAATTCCGCGCGGATCGGTGCGGCGCCAGTCTTCCGGTGCCGGATCGGTGAGGGTTGCCGGCGGCGGGGTCACTGGCTGGCGCGCGTCACATGCGCGCGGATCGCGTCCCGCATGGCCACGGCGTCACTGTGCCTGATACCCGACAGGCGGACGGAGGCATTGTGATTGCCGGCGGTGTGCAGCACCAGCGTGCCGAGGCCGTAGAGCCGCTCGATCGGGCCCTGCTCCACATCCAGGTGCTGCACGCGGCCGAACGGCACGGTGGTATCCCGGCGCACCAGCAGCCCGCGCACCACCCGCAGCCGGTCCGCCGCCATGCGGTAGCCGCGCGCCTGCCAACGGCGGCGCGGTATCCGGGTCAACACGATCGCGGCGGCCAGCAGCACCGGCCCCAGCACGGCGAAGCGCGGCACCAGCTCGGCCCATTCGAGGAAGCCAGCGCCGATCACCGCACCCGCGGCCGGGAAGGCGAGCCGCAGCCGCACCGCCTTGACGTAAGCAGGATCGAGCGGCGTCAGCGCCTCGGCATCAGGAACCGGTTCATCCATAGGTGTGGTATATGCTTGATACACATCCGGCGGCAAGTAGACGGCGATCGCTGCCGCTTGCGCCTCTCCGGCAGCCGGAACACGTGCAAAGCTACTATCTTTTGGGTTGATGAAAACGATTGCCGGGGGATATGAAGGCGCCGCCTGATCCAAATCGGGTTTCGCCCGTCGCCTTCTGGCAGGTGATCCGTTCGCGCTTCTGCAATGCCTTCCACAGGGACACAGATGATCCTTCACTTATCCCCGGCAGGGACGTCACGAGATGATCGTTCTGCCTCCGACGCGAATCTTCCTGTTCTCGCTCGTCACGCCAACTTGCGCGGCGAAGGGGTCATGCCGCAGCATGCGCGCTGGTCTGCGACGCGCCGAAGTGCAACCTTGCGGACGGTGGGATGAGCCAGGTGACCGAACTTATCGGAGTCGACTGGGGCACCAGCAACGTCCGGGTCATGCGCATCGGAAGCGACGGCACCGTTCTGGAGGCTCGGCGCGACACACGTGGCGCCTTTGAGCTCACACCGGCTGAATTCTCCAGCACTCTGCAGGACGTGGCTGGCGACTGGCTGGGAGAGGGGCTTCCGGTTCTGGTGTGCGGCATGGCCGGCGCACGCGGCAAGTGGCTGGAAACGGGATATCGCAACTGTCCGGCGGGGCTCGGCGATCTCATGCCTGTGCCCGTCGAGGACGCCGGCGGCGCGATCTCGATCGTACCCGGGGTGGCCCTGGCGCCCGACGGCGCTCTGGCCGATGTGATGCGTGGCGAGGAGACCCAGGTCATGGGTCTACCCGACGATGCGGGCGCGGCCCTGGTGGTCACTCCGGGCACACACAGCAAGTGGATCAGTGTCGAAGACGGGCGCATCCTGGACTTTCGCACCTTCATGACAGGCGATCTGTTCGCCGCCATCAGGTCGGGAACCGTGCTGGGCGACCAGATGAGTGAGCCGGGCGCCGACATCGACGCGTTCAAGGATGGCGTGCGCCGGGCTCTGGCAGACCATGCCCTTACCGCCGTGCTGTTCTCCGTGCGAACCGAGCGGCTGGCGGATCGCATGGCGGCGACGTCGACAGCCGACTATCTGTCGGGTCTGCTGATCGGAGCCGAGATCGCTGCGCAAGGATTCCTCGCTGGCCGGCAGATAAGTCTGATCGGCACCCCGGATCTCAACGCACGCTACGCCGAGGCGCTTGCCATTGCAGGCGTCGAGAACGTCCAGACCCTGGACGGCACCACAGCCACGGCAACAGGACTGTGGCGGATATACAAGGCCAATCGCCCATGACTTCCTTGAACATCGAGACGCTTGATACCCTGCCGCTTGTCGCCATCCTGCGTGGCCTGACCCCAGAGGAGGCGGTGGAGATTGGCGAGGCAATCGTGGATGCAGGGTTCCTCTGCCTCGAGGTCCCGCTCAACTCTCCCCGTCCGCTGGAAAGCATAAGCCGCCTGCGAAGCGCCCTGGGCGACCGCGCGCTGGTGGGTGCAGGAACCGTCCTGTCGGTGGATGCGGTCAAGCAGGTCGCTGATGCTGGCGGACAGCTCTGCGTTTCGCCCAACACGGACATGGACGTCATTCGCGCCACAAAGGCGCATGGAATGCTGTCCCTGCCGGGTTTCCTCACGCCGTCCGAAGCCTTCCAGGCTCTTTCGGCCGGGGCCGACGCAATCAAGCTCTTTCCCGCCGAGATTGTCGGGGTGAAGGGGCTCAGTGCGATGAAGGCCGTGCTGCCGCGGGAAGCCCGCGTCTATGCCGTTGGTGGCGTCGCGCCAGATAACATGGCCGACTGGCATCGAGCTGGCGCAGTCGGCTTCGGTATCGGATCCTCGCTGTTCAAATCCGGCCAGGACGCCGTCACGACGGGCCGCAAGGCCGAGGAATTTGTGGCGGCGATGCGCCGTAGCACGCCTGAGGGTTGAGTGACGTGATCCGGTCGAGGCGAGCGCCCCTTTTGAGTTGTTTAGGGTTCGCGGCCGTCTCGTGCCCGGATTTCGCCTGGGCGCAGGATGCTGAAGTAACTGTGGAACCGGACGCCGCGGCAAGCGGCCGCATCGTCTACGACCAGGCTTACTTTGCCGAGTACCAGGTGCAGAACGCGCAGGACATGCTTCGCCGCGTTCCCGGGGTCGATGCCATCCTCTCGGATCTCGGGGAGAACTCGCAGGAACGCGGCTTCGGATCCGGAGGGGACCAGATCCTGCTCAACGGACGCCGGTTTCCGGGCAAGTCGAACGACCTGTCCAAGACCCTGGCCCGCTTGCGCGCGCACAGCATCGCCCGCATCGAGCTGATCCGCGGCGCCAGCAGCGACATCGACGTGCAAAGCACCGGCGTGGTCGTGAACATCGTCCTGGCGGAAGGCGCCTCTCTGGGCGGAGGCGGCACATTCGAGCTCGCCCTGAGAGGAAACGACGAGGGTTCTCTGGGGGTGGACGGCCTGGTGAGCTACGCCGGCAGCACCGGCAATCTGGGCTTCAACATCGGACTGGAGCGCAACCTGTGGGGCCCGGATTCCGAGAATGGCGAGCGCTGGACCAACCGTATACGCGAGGAGGTGCGGCGCTATCCCGACGGTGTGGTGGAATCCCTGCGCCCTCAGCTGTGGGATCGGGAGCATGACAAGCGCACCGTTACGGCAGGTCTGACATACGACTTCGCGGGCGGAGCACGCGCCCAGCTCAACGGCTTTTACGAAACCGTCGACATTGTCGAAGTCAATCGAACCGACGTCACCCGCTTCGACCGGCTGGGTGTCGAGGTGGACAGCGTGGTCGAACAGCATACCCAGAGCGACGGCCTGATCCGGACATTGGAGCTGGGCGGCGAGTTCACGACCGCCCTCTGGGGTGGCGGATTGACGGTCCTGCTGCTGGGGAACTCGCAAAAGCAACCCACGCTCGATGATCGGATCAGAATAGTCGAGGGGGAACTGAGAGAAGTCAGCCGCACCACGACCGTGGCCGAGCGAACCGAATATATCGCGCGAACGGAATACAGGCTGTCGCTGTCGGACGAGATCAGCCTGAATGTCGGCGGCGAGGGCTCCTACAACAAATTGCAGCAAGATCTCGTTACGGCGGTTGACCTCAACGATGATGGTACGGTGGAGCCGGTCACGATACCGACTGGCGACGCCAGGGTGAAAGAGCTGCGCGGAGAAGCCTTCGGCGAGTTGCGGTGGGCTCCGTCGACGATCGCGTCGTTGAGCGCTTCCCTCAACTTCGAAGCGTCGGATCTCACCAGCAATTCTCCATTCAACCCTGGACGCAAGCTAAGCTTCTGGAAGCCGCGCATCGATGCGCGCTACAATCTGAGCAGCGCCGGGCAATTGCGCCTGCTGGCCGAGAAGCAGGTTTCGCAGCTGGATTTCGACAATTTCGTGCCGAGTTACGATGTGCTCGACGACCGGATCGAGGCGGGGAATCCCGGGCTCCTGCCTGAGCAGGTTCTCAATTTCGAACTCGGATATGAACACCGGCTGCCGAACGATGTCGGCGTGCTGGAGGGAATGGTTTTCTACCAGGATATCAGCGACGCGATCGACTATGTTCCGCTGCAGCAAGGGTCGGTGCTCGTGTCGGCGCAAGGAAATTTGGGCGATGCCTGGATGTACGGTGCTGAAATCACAGCCAGCTTGCGGCTGGTTCCCCTTGGCCTGAGAGACGCCATTCTGACCGTTTCGGGCGAACTCAACGAGTCGAGTGTGACCGACCCGTTCACGGGCGAGCCAAGACGGCTGCGCGACGATGAGGTCTATGAGTTCTCGATCGGTTACCGCCATGACGTGAGCGCGATCAATTTCTCCTATGGCTTCGATTACGAGAACAGAGGTGCAGACAGCATCGAGAGCGAGCTGTTTTCCCGCGACCTGGTTCGGGATGGACCCCTCCTGTCCCTGTTTGCCGAGCAGCGGCTGACACAAAGCCTCACCCTGCGTGGTGACGTGCAAAATCTGCTGGGCAGCAATCAGTATAGGACTCGTGAAATCTTTGCGATAAATCAGATAGACGGCGTGGTCAGACGTCTTGATGGCTATCGCGAGACGAGGGACGTGCGCTACGCCATCGCGCTGAAGGGAACCTTTTGATGACGGTATGATGGGGCATGAAGCGCCGTGCCGCTGATGACAGCGGATTCGATCGGACGAGGCTGAAGGTCCGCACCTGACCTCGCCATGTTCCATCAGGGCGACCATTGCACCATGCGCAGGTACCGTATGTCGGATCGGGGAAGTTGGAACCTGTAAGTAGTAGCGGCCACGCCGCTGGATCATCCAAGAACAATCAAAGCCGGGAGAATATCATGCGCCGTCGTTCGTTTCTTGCTGCCGCCTCCGCGTCAGTCATTCCGTTGCTGGGCGGGTGCCAGGCCAGCAGCATGGGCATGGGTATGGGCGGCGCATCGGGCGCCATTCCCCAGCGCAAGCTCGACCGCGTGGCGATTGCCGGGTCGGTCTACAAAGCCAATTTCGACAATTGGGAATATACAATTCCCACCGCCACCCCGCGCCTGACGACCACGACCTATCCCGCCTACGTCCGTGACCAGTTCGGCGTACGCAAGATCGAGTTGTGGCAGCGCCAGTTCTTTCCTGGGGGCCTGACTGACCCGAACTTCGCGGCAGTGCGCGCCGCTGCCGATGCGGCTGGTGTGTCGATCGTCAATCTTCAGGTCGAGGAGCTGCCCGCCCTTGATGCAGGCGGCGCGGCCGAGCGCACGGCGGTCCTGACCGGGATCAAGAGCTGGCTCGACAAGGGCCGGCTGCTGGGCGCGGGCTCGATTCGCGTCAACGTCACCCGCCAGGACGGACCGGTGAACCTGGAAGCGGTCGTGGATACGCTGCGCCGCGCGGCAGAGTACGGCCAGAGCATCGGCGTGCGGGTGCTGGTCGAGAACCACGGTGGCTACACGTCCTCGATCCCCGACATGATTGCCCTTGTCCGCGCCGTCGATCACGACTTCTGCAAGATCACGATCGACTGGGGCGAACTGGGATCTTCGACCGATCGGTACGAAGCGATGCAATCGGCCATGCCCTATGTCCACGTCGTGTCGGCCAAGGGCTACTCGTTCGACCCGGCCACCAACGAGCACGATGCCTACGACGTGGCGCGCCTGGTCCGCAACGCCGAGGCCGGCGGTTTCCGCGGCGACTATTCGATCGATTTCTGGGGCCCTACCCCCACCTTGCCCACGGACACCAACCGGGCGATGCATCTCTTCATCCAGACCATCACGGACAACATGGCCTGAGCCAATCTGTCGGTTGAAGACGAAACGCGATCGGCGGCCTCCTCGCCGTCGATCGCGTATCTTGTTCTAGTCCCCAACATAAATGCGACACCGCCACGGCCTCGAACCATGGCCGCAGCCCGTAGCCTTTGATGGCTGGAGAGGGGCGAGACGACTGTGAGGGGTTGCACCGCCAAGCGGCGCACGCAGTGCCGATCAACCGCGATCCTGGACGCGCACCCTGGTGACTGGGCTGCATCGCAGTCCGAATGGTTCGACCGCCCTTGAGGTCGACCTGAAAGCCTGGTGGCCGGCCGTGCCATCACCTTACCCTCCCGCCCGCCACCTTGTCCCCGGGCGGTGGCAGCCAAGGCTGTTCCGCCAGCGAGGCTCCCTTCAGGGGCCTCGATGGCGAAGCGGACGACGCGGCAGGTCCAGTGGGGCCGAGGGCTGGGTGTGAACTCGTCCCTTGGGGCAGTGACTTGCTGGTTCGCTCAGCCCGTCACTGCCTGGATCGCGCGCGATGAGCATATCCGCTCATCGGAACTGCTACTTCACCATGTAGAGGAACTTGGCGGGCTCGTTCGTCGCATTGATGTTCGCATGGGCGGTGATCCCGGTGGAGGGGACGCGATAGGCAGTGCCCGCCGGCAGCCTGCGCAGCTCCTTGCCGAGCAGCAGGTCGACATCGCCGTCCGTTGCGATCCAGATCTCCTCGGTACCTGCCGGGCTGCTATAGGGTCGCGACATTGCCATTGGCTTCAACTCGACCTGGGTCAGGGCGCCATACTGGCTCAAGCCATCGGCCTGAGTGATCAGGGGTCGCTCCTGATTGTACCAGGCATTGGTGACCTGAGGCGCCGATCGGTTGTCCGTGACCTCCAGCAGCGTTCTCGGCGTGGCGCCGTCGGGGATCTTCTCGCTGACCACGTAGAAGTTCATGTAATCATCGCCAGCCGCGGTCAGCTGGAAGTCCATCCCTGGCGTGATGATGAACGCCATGTCCTTCTCGAGCACGATCGTGCGGCCGCCCGACGTGATGCTGCCCGTCCCGGAATCGACCACGAAAGTCTCCTGGATGCCCTCCAGTTCGCCCTCCACCCGGTGGGCGGTCGATCCCGGCTCAAGCTGGGCAAAGCTGACGGCTTCCGCGTTCGTCAGCACTGCGCCGGTTCGCGTGGGCTTCAAAGGATCGGAACCTTCGAGAGCGGTGAGCATGTCACGAAAGTACATGTTGCCGTGAACGACCCGCGGGAAAGCATCCCGCCAGCTGCCCATGAACATGTCGATGTCCTGCTCGGTCGACCGATCGTAGCGGCTGTTGTCCAGACGAGCGAAATCCATCCTCGGCGGATTGGCCGGAGTGCTCGCCCGTCGGGCCGGCCCGACGAAAAGCATCTGAACCGGTTCGTCGTTCAGGTTGATGTTGCTGTGAGCCACCAGGCCGGTCGGCGGAATTCGATAGGCCTGGCCTGGCACCATCGTGGTCATGTGCTTGCCCAAGGTCAGGATCGTTTCACCCTTCACCGCGATCCACACTTCCTCGCCAGGATGGCTATGCGGCTGCGGGATGGTCCGGGGTGCGATGGTGCACAGATTGAAGCCTTCCGGGCCGCCATTGCAGATGTGGGCCCAATGCGCCCCCACGCGCCTGTCATTGGCAAAGCGGCTCATCACCACGATGTTGCCGGTCAACTGGTAATTGTCCGGCAGTGTCTCGGATCGAACGTAGAAGGCCAGCGGTTCCTGGCCGGTGTTGGTGAGCGTGAATTCGAAGTCGGAGGTCAGCGTGAAACCGACACCTTCAGCCACATCGTGGGACTGGGCGCCGACGGTGATACTGCCGGTTCCAGCAGTGGTGTAGAACACTTGCCGGTCACCCTCCGGCGCTCTGCCGGTGGCAGTCGCACCCGGTGCAAGCGTGGCGTAGCTGACCGCCTTCATATACTGCAGAACCGCGCCCTTGCTGGCCGGGTGGAGCGGTTGTTCATCGCCGAGTTGAGTGAGCATGTCCTGGAAGACCAGGCCGCCATATTCATTACGCGGTTGAGAGTTGCGGTAGTCGCCAATGAACATGTCTACATCGACGTCAGTGGCTGGATCGACAGGAGTAGGATCAAGAGCATCCTCACGCGCCGTCGACTGCTCCGAAGCGGCGTTACGCTGCTGCGCATTCGCTGAAGTAACGGCAAGCGATATCGCGAGCACGGTAAGTACGCTTTTATTCCTCATGCTGCTCTCCCGGACCGGGTTCTTGTTCGTTCCGCAACCCCCGATCGGCCGCGCAGAACGTTTTTTCAGAGCCGGAAGATCATGAAAGGTACCCGAACGTCAACCTCCAATCTGGACGCAGATCCGCCGTTGGCCAGTGCCCTTGTTGACGGGAGATCGCGCGAACAGAACATGCCGCCCCGCCGCCTTTGCTCTGGAGGCGGCTCGCAGGCGTTTCGATGCCGCGCAGGGGCGGCACGCACTACGGTGGCGGGGCTTCTGACGTGCTGTCAGGAACCTTGGCAGGGGGGTGCTGAGTACGAGGTGAGGCCTTGGGGTTCAGCCGCAAGGAAGATCACGGCGCTCACGTTCAGCGCGCTTGCGCCAGTGCCGCATCCAGCACCGGGGCAATCACGGGGGCAGGCTGCACCGGACTGGCAATCGGCAGCCAATCCGATGCAACCCGCCTGAACTCACGGAGCCGTGGCCGGATATGTCGCGGCCAGATAGTTGACGATCTTTTCCTGATCTTCGGCGGTCACCGGCGCGCCATACCCAACCATTCTTTCGACGGTGTCGGTCCAACCGGCGAGATCCTTGTGCTGGGACGTCGCCTGGCTCAGCTCGTGACACCCAGAACAGACCACTTCGAAGCTTTGCTTGGCGGCATCGTCCTGTGAACCGGCAGCAGCGGCCGCAGGGGCTGGCTCAGCCCCGCTGGCCTGAGCGAAGCCGGCCGTGGCGCAAACCGCCGCCAACGCGATGAAAATTGACGCTTGTCCGCAAACCTTGATCATAGACACACTTCCGCTTTCGTGACGCTCGGGTGCAGTGTCGTAGCGCAAGGCAACCGCTTGCTTGCGCTGCGTCGATCTCACCCAGGGAGAGCAGCGGTTCTAGCCGCCGCGAGATTAATGCAGACCGAATGAACAGTAATCATCGCTTCCTGTCAAAGCGCACGGGCAGCCTGGGGCGCTGTACCGTCGCGCGAGCGGCCGCTTCCGGGCGACACGAATGGCGGCCAGCGCCCGCGGCATGCAGGCTCCGCCCGCGGCCGCGCGGTTCCTCGGAATCAGGCCTCTTTGCTTTGGGAGTTGCCGCGCTATGACGGCGCTCGAATCCGCTCACCGGGACAGAAAAGCCGTCGCTCGGTGCGATCCAGCGCCCGGCTTTGCTCAAGGAGGTTCGATGACCATTCATCTGCAGCGCGGAGCGTCCGAATCGCCGACCGGTTCGTCGCCAAAGGACGCGGCGCTGGAACTGGCGCGCTTCGGCTCGGCAGTCGTGAGAGACGCGTGGGCGCCGGACCAGTTGCGGACACTGCGCACCGCGATCGTCGGCTTCTGCGACCGCCGGGCTCAGCTTGTTGCCGCCAATGCCGTGGATCCGATCACGCGACAATACCATGAGATGGGAACGACGGTTCTTACCTGGCTGATCTACGAAGGCCGCATCAATCTGGAGTTCTTGTCCGAGATGTTTCGCGGCAGCTTCTTTCACGAGGTCTGCAAGGAACATTTCGGAGGCGACCAGTTCTACATGGCGCCGGATCGCATCGGATCGCGCAACATCCAGCCGCCATGTAGAAC
>Ga0210040_10008031_pt1 | contig 12614 bp, 10 predicted proteins | sample CryGeyCG12114_NA_FD_185462 | JGI IMG/M metagenome (GOLD analysis project Ga0210040, IMG submission 185462) | Groundwater microbial communities from aquifer - Crystal Geyser CG19_WC_8/21/14_NA (SPAdes) (version 2) | ecosystem: Environmental > Aquatic > Deep subsurface > Groundwater | place: USA... | reverse complement strand
CCTCGTCCTCGTCGTCCGTCTCGCCCTCGTCGTCGACGTCCTCGTCGTCCTCGTCGTCGTCGTCGCTCAGCTTGCGGTTGAGCTCGACCTGGACGAGGGCCTTCGTCATGTCGTCGTAGCGGACCTCGCGTGGGGTCCCGTCCGCGTCGAGCTCGACCGCGTCCTCGCCGGCGGAGGTGATGCGCCCGGTCACCTGGCTGCCGCCGACCAGGTCGACCCGCACGAGCCGCGTCACGTTGCGTCGCCAGTGCTTGGGAGCCGCCAGCGGCCGGCCCACCCCGCGCGAGGACACCTCGAGCGTGTACGCCGCCTGGCCCATCGCCTCGGAGCCGTCCAGGGCGTCCGACACCGCGCGGCTCGCCGAGGCGATGTCGTCGAGCAGCGGTCCACGACCCTTGGGCCCGTCGCCGTCGACGACGATGCGGACCACCCGGCGCTTGCCCGCGGGCACCACCTCGAGGGCGTCGAGCTCCAGCCCGAAACCTTCCAGGACCGGTATGACCACGGCCTCGATCGCTGCATCCCTCATCGCGTCGCGCCGCCCCTCGATCCGGTTGTGTCCCGCAGTTGTCTGTACGGCTTGCTGTACGGCTTGTTCTGACCGCTCGGTCTGTCCCGTCCGCGACGTGCGCGGCCAGACCTCCGAGCATAGCGAGGCCGGCGGCGGCCTCGGGTACGTTCAGCCGGTGCCCGAAGCGTCCTCGCCCCGCTGGGGGCGGCGGGACCTCCTGCGGCTGGGCCTCGCGCTCCCGGTGCTCGCCGGCTGCTCCGCCTCCCCCGCGGTCGAGCCCCGGCCCGGCAGCTCGGGCGCCAGCGCACCCGGCCCGACCCCGGGCCTCGCCTCCCCCGCCCCCGGTCCGAAGGTCCCCGCCGCCGCCACCGCCGAGCAGGCCCTGTCGGTGTACGCGGCCGCGATCCTGTCCGGACCGCACCGCAAGGACCTGGGCCGCGGCCAGCGTCGGCTGGTCACCTTCCTGCGCGACGCGCACGCCGACCACGCGGTCGCCCTGGCCGGCGACGACCCCGGCTCCCGGCCCACGACGGCCGCGCCGGCGCCGCACGCCACCGCCCCGAGCCTCGCGGGGCTGAGCCTGAAGGACTCGCTGAAGCGCCTCGCCCGGCAGGAGGCGTCCCGGGCCGCCGCGCACCGGCGGACCGCGGCCTCGGCCACCGGTCTGGCGGCGCTGCTCGCCGGCTCCCTCGCGGTGGCGGCCGACTCGTACGCCGGCGCTCTCGGGGCCTCCGACACCCCGGCCGTCAGCCCCGAGAAGGCCCGGAGGCCGGCGGCCCTGCTGACCGACGTGGCCGCCAGCCAGCAGCTCGTCGCGCAGCTGCACGCGGTCGTCTTCGGCTACCAGCTCGCCATCGGCAAGCTGAGGTACTCCAGCTCCGCGCGCCGGCGAGCGGTCTCCGAGCTCGCCGCCGCACGGGGGCTCATGGACACCCAGGTCGCCTTCCTGCTCGGCCACAAGGCGGACGTGCCCGCGGCCGAGCCCGCCTACGCGCCCGCCTTCGACGTACGGTCCGCCGGCGACGCGAAGCGACTGGTGAGGACCATGCAGGCCCGCCTGGAGCCGTTCGTCGGCCTGACCCTCGCGGCGGCCGGCACGTCGGGCGCTCGGCACCAGGCCCTCACGCTGCTGACCAGCACCAGCCGCACGGCCCGGTCCTGGGGCGCGCCGCTACAGGCCTGGCCCGGCTGGCCCGACTGAGCGGCTGCGCGACCAGGCTCCCGTCACCGGGCGCCGCACCAGCACCAGGGCGGCGCAGCAGAGCGCGAGCTCGAAGACCCAGAGGGCGGCGAAGGGGATGCTCGGCCCCCCTGCCGTGGTCGACGAGCCGACGACGCTGCCGAGGGCGACCAGCCCGCAGAGACCGAGCCAGCCGGTCATCAGCGTGCGGGCGCGTCGTCGGGCGCGCCACAGCCGCACGACCAGCACCACGTCGCCCGCAGCGAGCGCCAGGTCGAGCAGGACCCCGACCGCGACGGGCACGAGCACCGACGGGGTCCCCCCGAACGACGGGTGGGTCAGGAGAAAGCCGGCGACGGCGACCGCCGACGCCACCGTTCCACCCACCAGGAACGTCGCGTGCACCACCACGACCACGAGCAGCGCGACCACGGTCGCCGGTCGCACCGTCGGGTCTTCTTCGGCAGGTCCGGGTCGGGCAGGCGGCCGTCCGCCGGGGACGAGGTCCATCAGACCAGGCCGCGGACGATGTCGTACGCCAGCTTGAGCGCCAGCCCGGCGATCACGACCAGGAACACCTGACGCACGAACCGGTTGCCGCGGGCGATCGCCGTGCGGGCGCCGAGGTAGCCCCCGAGCAGGTTGGCCGCCCCCATCGACAGCCCCAGGCCCCACAGGATCGTGCCGTGCGCCGCGAACACGACCAGCGCGGAGAGGTTGGTGACGAGGTTGGCGACCTTGGCCCTGGCGCTCGCCTCCAGGAAGCCGTAGCCCAGCACGCCGACCAGGGCGATCACGAAGAACGAGCCCGTCCCGGGACCGAGGAAGCCGTCGTACGCCCCGACGACCACCCCGATGACGACCGTGCGGCCGTAGTGCGCACCGCCCGTGTGGCGCACGGCGTTCACGAGCCCGAGGTCGGGACGGCGCCAGGTGTAGAGCCCGACGCCCACCAGCGCCGCCAGCACGATCGGCGTGAACGCCTTCTCGGGCAGGAGCTTGGCCAGCTGGGCCCCACCCGCGGAACCGACCGCGGCGCTCGCTGCCAGCGGCAGCACGGTGCGCCAGTCGAGCCGTACGCGGCGGGCGTACGTGAGCGAGCTCGTGGCCGTCCCCCACATCGAGGACAGCTTGTTGGTGCCGAGGATCGCGGCGGGCGGCGTCCCCGGCGGCAGCCCGATCAGCAGGGCGGGCAGCTGGATCAGGCCGCCGCCCCCGACCACCGCGTCGACCCACCCCGCGACGAACGCGACGGCGACGAGCAGGACGAGGGTCGCGAACGGGAGGTCGAGACCCGAGAGCACCCCGGGGTCAACCCTGCTCGGGGACCACGACGCTGCGGCGCCCGTGGGCCTGCGCCACGACCTCGCCCAGCGCGTCGTCCACGGCCACCTCGCGACGCTCGCCGCTGCGCCGGTCGCGCACCTCGACGTTCCCGTCCACGAAGCCCCGACCGACCACGACGATGGTCGGCATCCCGAGGATCTCGGCGTCGGCGAACTTGACCCCGGGGCTGGCCTTGCGGTCGTCCAGGAGCACGGTCACGCCGGCCTCGTCGAGCGAGGTGGCCAGCTCCGTCGCCCAGGCCAGCGCGGCGGCGTCCTTGCCCGCGACGACCACGTGCACGAGGTAGGGCGCGAGCTCGCGCGGCCAGGCCAGGCCCTTCTCGTCGCAGGTGTTGTCGGCCACGGCCGCGACCGCGCGCGAGCAGCCCAGGCCGTACGAGCCCATCGTGACCGTGACGAGCTTGCCGTTCTGGTCGAGCACCTTCAGCCCGAGCGCGTCGGCGTAGCGGGTGCCGAGCTGGAAGATGTGGCCCATCTCGATCCCCCGGGCCAGCTCCAGCGGACCGGAACCGTCCGGGGCGGGGTCGCCCTCGCGCAGCTCGGCCGCCTCGAGGAACCCGTCGGGGATGAAGTCGCGCCCGCACACCAGGTCGACCACGTGCTGGCCGTTGACGTTCGCTCCGGTGATCCACCGGGTGCCCACGCCGACGCGGGGGTCGACGAGGTAGCGGATGCCGCTGCCGGACTCCTCCCCCAGCGCCTCCGGCCCGATGTAGCCCTTGACCAGCACCGGGTAGTCCTCGAACGCGTCGAAGATCTCGACCTCGGCCGGCTCGAGCTGGGCCTGCACGCGCTTGAGGTCGACCTCGCGGTCACCGGGCAGGCCGAGGACCAGCGGTGCCTGCTTGCCGTCGGGCTGGATGACCATGAGCACGACGTTCTTGAGCGTGTCGGCGCCGGTCCACGGGCGGTCCTCGCGGGGGAAGCGCTCGTTGGCCACGGCCACCAGGCTGGCGATGGTGGGGGTGTCCGGGGTGTCCTCGACGTGCGCGGCCGGGACGTCGTCGAAGGCCACGTCGTCGGGGGTGGGCGTCCGGACGGCCTCGACGTTGGCCGCGTACCCGCCGGGCGAGCGCACGAACGTGTCCTCACCGGTCTCGGACAGCGCGAGGAACTCCTCGCTCGCCGACCCGCCCATGGCCCCCGACATCGCGGAGACGACCGCGTACTCGAAGCCGAGCCGGTCGAAGATCCGGATGTACGCCGCCCGGTGGGCCGCGTACTGCTCGCGGAACGACTCCACGTCGATGGCGAACGTGTAGGAGTCCTTCATGACGAACTCGCGCCCGCGCAGGATGCCGGCGCGCGGTCGCGGCTCGTCGCGGTACTTGGTCTGGATCTGGTAGAGCGTGAGCGGCAGGTCCTTGTACGAGGAGTAGAGGTCCTTCACCGCGAGGGTGAACATCTCCTCGTGGGTCGGCCCCAGGAGGTAGTCGGCGCCCTTGCGGTCCTTGAGCCGGAAGATGTTGGGCCCGTAGTCGGTCCAGCGCCCGCTCGCGTCGTACGGCTCGCGCGGCAGCAGGGCCGGGAAGCGCACCTCCTGGCCGCCGATGGCGTCCATCTCCTCGCGGACGATGCGCTCGACGTTCTGCAGGACCTTGAGCCCGAGCGGGAGCCAGGAGTAGATGCCGGGTGCGGCCCGGCGGATGTAGCCCGCGCGGACGAGCCACGTGTGGCTCGGCACCTCCGCGTCTGCGGGGTCCTCCCGCAGCGTGCGTACGAACAGCTGGGACATCCGGGAGATCACCGGCTCACCTTAGGTGACGCTGCGCCAGCTGGTTCCTGGCCCAGCGCACCCACTCCTGGGTCGCGCTGTTGGCCCGCACACCGAACTCGGCGGCCATGTTGGGGCCGTAGCTGGCGGGGAGACCCGCCTCGCGGATCTCACGCTGGGCCGCCTCGATCTGCGTGGTCTGGGCCGCAACCAGGTGCTCGACGTCGTCGAGCACCTCGCTGGCGTCAGCGGCGTCCAACGTCGAGAGCAGGAACAGACGCAGCACGAACTCGCTGCGCACCGTCCGGCTGCCCGTGCGGGGGCCCATCAACCAGGTGCGGAGGGCCTCGCGCCCCGGGTCGGTGAGGGCGTGGTCCCGCCGTCCCCGCGGTCCCTGGGCCACGACCTCGACGAGGCCGTCGGCCACGAGCCTGGCCAGCTCGGGATAGATCTGGCTGTGCCCCGCCGTCCAGGCGAAGGAGCCGATGCCCTCCTGGAACCGCTGGGTGAGCTCGTACCCGCTCGCCGGTCCTTCAGCGAGCAGGCACCCCCGACGTCCTGCGCGCCGAGCACGAAGGTCGCCCGGCGGCATGACGCAGGTCGAGACCGCCACCGCGGCGGAGCGCGACCGGCTCGTCGAGACCCTCGTTGCGTCCTTCGCCGGCGACCCGGTCGTGGTCTGGCTGCTGGGTGGGCCCGACCGGGCCGACGCCCGGAGGCTCCGCCGGTTCTTCCGGCTGATGGTCACCCCGGACGCGGTCGCGCTGGGCGGGTGCGACCTCGCCGAGGGTGGTGGTGCGGTCTGGTTCCCGCCCGGGACCTACGCGGCCACCGCGCAGAGCTCGCTCCGGGACCTGCCGGCCGCCCTGGTCACCTTCGGGCGCCGGCTCGGGCTGGCCGGGCGGGCGGGCGGACGCCGTGATGCGGGCGCACCACCCGACGGAGCCGCACTGGTACCTGCAGTTCGTCGGCGTCGCGCCCGACCAGGTCGGGCGCGGGACGGGCACCGCCCTGCTGGAGCACCGGCTCGTGCAGGTCGACGCCGACCACACCGCGGCCTACCTCGAGAGCAGCCTCGAGCGGAACCTCCCCCTCTACGAGCGGCTGGGGTTCGTGGTCACCGAAGAGGTACGCCTCGGCCCAGGAGCGCCGCCCGAGTGGCTGATGCGGCGCGCGCCCGGCACGAGGTGCACAACGAGCCCACCACCCGGGCCGAGGCGGAGCGGGAGATCGTCGGGTTCGTCAACCGGGTCTCCGCAGCGTCGGGACCCGAGGCCGCAGTCGCGAGCGCGGGGTAGGACGAGCGGTAGGTTGCCGTGCCCGACACGCGGTGCGGGCCGCGGCAACCTACCGCTCGCGCGGTCCGGGGCGAGCGGTAGCGGCTACCGCTTGGGCTGGAGCTTCGGCTCGGCGAGCCGCGCCAGCTGCAGCGCCTGCTTTCCGAACCACGCCCCCGCGGCCGGGTCGGTGATGCCGCCCCACTCCGGGTCGGTCGTGCTGCCCTCGACACCGCGGTTGCACTGCCCGTCGGACTGGCCCGGCGTCTTGATCCAGAGGTACGCGTCGAGCTGCGGGTAGTCCTTCGTCGGGTGCGCCTTCGGCCGCTCGCCGAGGCCGCGCTCCGGCGGGTTGCACCAGACCTGGGCGTCGTTCGCGTACGTGCCGGCGGCCGGCAGCCACGGACCGCGTCCGTTGCGGCTGGTGTCGACCACGAAGTGGGCCTTCGGCTTCACTCCGGCCGTCGTGAGCTCAGCGGCGTAGCGGGAGTCGATCCCCGCGGTGTTGGCCTTCGGGTCCGTCGCCGTGCCGCTCCAGACCTGCTGCGGGTCCAGCGCCACGCCCACGTTCTGGTTCGCCGGGCCACCGCTGTAGTACTGGTCGCCGCAGTCGGTCGGGGTCTTCGTGGCCGCGTCCGGGTGAAGCGCCAGGCAGCTCGAGATCCAGGTGCCGTACTCGGACAGGTTCGGGGTCCACTGGTAGTTCGAGACGTTCAGGGAGAAGCCCTGCACCTTCTGCACCCCGGCCGCCGTGAGGCGGGCGGTCGCGTCCGAGACGCTCTTCCACCCGCTGTGCCCGGAGTCGAGGTAGACGAGCGACTTGCTGTTCGCCTTGCGGATGACCTTGCCCGCGTACTTGATGTCCGCGATGCGACCGGCCGTCAGGGTGCCGGGCGCCGGGTTCGGGAACGTGCCGACGTCCTGCCCGGGGTAGGCCCCGGGGCAGTCGGCGGGCAGGTTGGTGAGGCCGTCGGGCTCGACGACGACGATGACCTTCTGCTTCTCCTTCAGGCCCTTCGCGAAGCCGTCGACCCAGGCGCGGTAGGCCGCGTCCGAGCCGGCCCCGCCCGAGGAGTACTGCGAGCAGTCGCGCCCGGGGACGTTGTAGACGACCAGCGTCGGCACGGCCTTCTTCTTGGCGGCCTGCGAGCTGACCTTGCTCACGGCCTTGCGGACCTGCTTGGGGGTCCCGTCGGTGAACCAGACCGCCTGCGGCGTCTTGACCTCCGCGTTGACGAGGGCCGCGGCCCGGTCCCGGACGTCGGCACGCAGCCGCTTGATCTGCTTCTGCGCGCCGTCCGGCGCCGGGGGCACGTAGAAGTGCGTCTTGCCGGGCAGGGGGTTGCTCGTCACGGCGGACGCCGGTGTCGTGGCGAAGGGTGCAGCCGCCAGCAGGGCGGCGCCGGCCAGGGCAGCGCTGCCCCGGCGGAGGGATCGACGTGTCACGGTGCTCCAGACCTCGATGGCACGAGCCGCACGGTGCGACCCGCTGCGCGCCGACGTCAGGCTCGAGGTCCGGCAGCGCTGCCATGTTCTGCAGGCAGGTTAACCCTGCGGGAACGTTCCCAAACCGGGGGATGAGCCGTAGATCGGTCAACCGGCAGCGGCAGCACCTGACGTGCGACAAGGGCCTCTCCAGCACACCGAGGGGTGCAGGCGAAAAAGTCTCATGAGCTTGTCGAAGGGTTTCGAAGAGGCCGACGTCCTCCCGCCACTGCCGGGGATGCCAACCCGTTCCGGGCCCTTCGACAAGCTCAGGGGACGTGTTGGCCGCCCCCCGACAAGCTCAGGGGACGTGCTGGCCGCCCTTCGACAAGCTGTCCGGGACGTCCAGGGGACGCTCCGCGCGTCAGTCGGTACCCGACTCCAGGGCCGCGCGGTCGAGGGTCTCGGGGTCGCCGTCGTTGCCGCTCTCGAGCTCGGAGCTGCTGGCGTACGCGGTGAGGTTGTCCGTGACGTCGCCGAGGTCGAGGTGCAGGGTGATGTCGGAGCGCAGGTGGCCCTCGGCGACGAGCTGGCCCCGAGCCGCGTAGCCCTGGAGGCGCGTACGGGTGTCGGCGATGTCGAGGTTGCGCATGGTCAGCTGACCGATGCGGTCGGTCGGGCCGAACGCCGCGTTCGCGTTGCGCTCCATCGACAGCCGGTCCGGGGAGTACGACAGGCCCGGGCCGGTCGTGTCGAGGATCGTGTAGTCGTTCCCGCGGCGCAGCCGCAGCGTGACCTCACCGGTGACCGGCGAGGCGATCCAGCGCTGCAGGCCCTCGCGGATCATCAGCGCCTGCGGGTCGAACCAGCGCCCCTCGTAGAGGAACCGGCCGAGCTTGCGGCCCTGCGTGAAGTACGCGTCCAGGGTGTCCTCGTTGTGGATGGCCGAGAGCAGCCGCTCGTAGCCCAGGACCAGCAGCGCCATGCCGGGCGCCTCGTAGACTCCGCGGCTCTTGGCCTCGATGATCCGGTTCTCGATCTGGTCGGACATCCCGAGCCCGTGCCGGCCGCCGACCGCGTTCGCGGCGATCACCAGGTCGACGTCGGAGGCGAAGCTCTCGCCGTTGATCGCCACCGGCTGCCCGCCCTCGAACGTGAGCGTCACGTCCTCGGCCTCGATCTCGACCGACGGGTCCCAGAACCGGACGCCCATGATCGGCTCGACGATCTCCATCGAGACGTCGAGCTGCTCGAGCTGCTTGGCCTCGTGGGTGGCGCCCCAGATGTTGGCGTCGGTCGAGTAGGCCTTCTCCGTGGAGTCGCGGTAGGGCAGGTCGTGGGCGACCAGCCACTCCGACATCTCCTTGCGCCCGCCCAGCTCGGTGACGAAGCGCTCGTCGAGCCAGGGCTTGTAGATGCGCAGCCCGGGGTTGGCCAGCAGGCCGTAGCGGTAGAACCGCTCGATGTCGTTGCCCTTGAAGGTCGACCCGTCGCCCCAGATGGAGACGCCGTCCTCGTGCATCGCGCGGACCAGCAGCGTCCCGGTCACGGCCCGGCCGAGCGGGGTGGTGTTGAAGTAGGTCTGGGCGCCGGACCGGATGTGGAACGCTCCGCAGGTCATCGCCGCGAGGCCCTCGTTGACCAGCGCCGCACGGCAGTCGACCAGCCTGGCCTCCTCCGCGCCGTAGACCTTCGCGCGCCCCGGGACGCCGACGAGGTCGTCCTCGTCGTACTGGCCGAGGTCGGCGGTGTAGGTGAAGGGGACGGCGCCCGCGTCGCGCATCCAGGCGACCGCGCAGGAGGTGTCGAGGCCGCCGGAGAAGGCGATCCCGACGCGTTGGCCGACGGGCAGGCTGGTGAGGACCTTGGACATCCCCCCACGCTATCGGCCCGGCACCGACCGATGGCGACGCGACCACGTTCCCTGAGCCTGTCGAAGGGCGCAGCCCACCTGAGCCCGCCGACGGCTCAGGGCACGACTCGCGCCGGGAACGGCTCCGGCCAGAACAACTCCGGCCAGAACGACTCCGGCCAGGAACGGCTCCTGCCGCGGCTCAGTAGTGGATCGTCGCGAACTCGCCGACCTGGGTGAAGCCGACCCGGTCGTACGTGGCCCGCGCGGCGAGGTTGTAGTCGTTGACGTACAGCGAGACGGTCGGCACCACGGTCCGCGCGAGCTTGACCACGGCGGCCATCGCGGCCGGGGCCAGCCCGCGACCGCGCAGCTCCGGGTCGAGCCAGACGCCCTGCACCTGGCAGACCGAGCCCGACACGGAGCCGAGGTCGGCCTTGAAGAGCACCCGGCCGGTGTCGTCGAACATCGCGAACGCGCGCCCGCTGCTGATCAGCTGGCGGACGTAGAAGCGGTAGCCGGCCGAGTTGCCCGAGACCGGGGAGACCCCGATCTCCTCGGTGTACATCTTGATGGCCGCCTCGGTGTAGGCGTCCCAGTGCTCCAGGGTGACCCGTCGTACGCGGGGGTCGGGGGCCACGAGCGGGTCGCCGACGATCGTCATGACCGGCTGGTGCGGGCGGACGTCGCGGACCTCGGACCAGGTCGGGCCCCAGCGGTCACCGAGCATCCGCCAGAAGCGCGTGGCCGTCTCGGCCGGGCCGATGATCGACGCGCACATCCGCTGCCGACCGGCGTACTCGGTCCAGGCGCGCAGGGCCTCGTCGTCGGCGTTGACGGGCACGAGGTTGGAGCCCGCGTGGCAGAGCGCGGTGAGGGCCCCGTCCCGCTCGTAGCCCCAGACCTGGCAGCCGAGCGTCGCCGGGTCGAGCCCGGCGGCTCGTACCCGGGCCGCGACGAAGACGTTCTCCACCGGCCGCGCCGACAGGACGCGGACGGCCGCGGGGACGTCGTCCCGTCCGAGCACACGGACGGGTCCGCGGTCGCGCAGACCGGTCCCCTCCCCCGCCCGGGTCGAGGTCACCGCGTGCTCACACCCTCAGACCCGCGCGGGCGCGCTGCCCGCGACGAGGACCTCGGGCGAGCCGCTCTCCTCGCCGGGAGGCATCTCGTCGGCGAGCCGCATGGCCTCCTCGATGAGGGTCGCGACGATGTCGGCCTCCGGCACGGTCTTGATCACCTCGCCGCGGACGAAGATCTGACCCTTGCCGTTGCCCGAGGCGACGCCGAGGTCGGCCTCCCGGGCCTCTCCGGGACCGTTCACGACGCAGCCCATGACCGCGACGCGGAGCGGGACCGTCATGCCCTCGAGGCCCGCCGTCACGGCGTCGGCCAGCTTGTAGACGTCGACCTGCGCACGACCGCACGAGGGGCAGGAGACGATCTCGAGCTTGCGGGGCCGCAGGTTGAGGGACTGCAGGATCTGGAGCCCGACCTTGACCTCCTCGACCGGCGGGGCGGAGAGCGAGACGCGGATGGTGTCGCCGATCCCCCGGCTCAGCAGGGAGCCGAAGGCCACGGAGGACTTGATCGTGCCCTGGAAGGCGGGTCCGGCCTCGGTGACCCCGAGGTGCAGCGGATAGTCGCAGGACTCGCTGAGGAGCTCGTACGCCCGGACCATGATCACCGGGTCGTTGTGCTTGACGCTGATCTTGAACTCGCGGAAGTCGTGCTCCTCGAACAGGCTCGCCTCCCACAGCGCCGACTCGACGAGCGCCTCGGGGGTGGCCTTGCCGTACTTGGCCAGCAGCCGCTTGTCGAGGGAGCCGGCGTTGACGCCGATGCGGATCGAGGTGCCGTGGTCCTTGGCGGCGGCCGCGATCTGCTTCACCTGGTCGTCGAACGCGCGGATGTTGCCCGGGTTGACCCGGACGGCCGCGCAACCCGCCTCGATGGCGGCGAAGACGTACTTGGGCTGGAAGTGGATGTCGGCGATCACGGGGATCTGCGACTTGGCCGCGATGGCCGGCAGCGCGTCGGCGTCGTCCTGGCTCGGCACGGCGACGCGCACGATGTCGCACCCGGTCGCGGTCAGCTCGGCGATCTGCTGGAGCGTGGCGTTGATGTTGGAGGTCAGCGTGGTCGTCATGGACTGCACGCTGATGGGCGCGTCACCGCCCACGTCGACCTTGCCGACCTTGATCTTGCGCGTCTTGCGCCGCGGCGCGAGGGTGGGCGGCGGCAGAGCGGGCAGGCCCAGGTTGATTGTCATGGCGCTTTCAGCGTAGCCGCGGCACCCGGGCGCGCAGGCGCCGGACGCTGTGCGCGGCCAACCGGATGCGCTGGCCGCCGTACGGCACCCCGCCGCGCGCGCGGTGGACCAGCGCCAGCCAGATGCACACCGCCCGCTCGGCCAGCCACAGGGGCGCCCAGAGCGCGGCGTCGCGGGGGTAGACCCGGGCGCCGCCCGCGCGCCGGCGACCGAGCTCCGCCAGCCCCACGGCACCCAGCCCGAGCAGGCCGAGGCCTCGCCGAGCGATGCGGCGGGCGCCCGGGCGCCGGCCGAGCGCGCCCAGCACGAGCACGGCGGGAGCCAGCGACGCCTCGACCGCCAGCCGGAGCGGCTGGGCGAGGTCGTCGTACGCCTGCCGCACCCGCTGGCCGAGGAAGTGCCGGGTGGTGGGGGGCAGCCGAGCGACGTAGAGGTCGTGGACGACGCGCTCGCAGCCGCCGGCCGCCCGCAGGGTGCGCGACAGCTCCAGGTTCTCGAACAGGACGTCGCCGTCGTAGCCACCAGCGGCGAGGAACGCGCTGCGCCGCACCCCGTACGTCCCGGGGTAGTCGGCGCCGATCGCCCGGTTGAGCAGCGAGCGTGCCGTGTCCCAGCGCGCGTGCCAGGGCAGCTCGGCGAAGACGTTCTGCGGGCGCACGAGGTCGCAGCTCCCGAGCAGCACGACGAGCCGCTCGAGCCCGTCGGAGTCCCAGCGCACGTCGTCGTCGGCGATGACCACCAGCTCCTCGCGCGCCAGGGCCAGGCCCGTCACCACCCCGGCGACCTTGCCGTTGCGCCCCGGCCAGGGCTGCGGCACCACGTGGCGGGCGTACGGGGAGAGCAGGGCGTGGTGGCGCGCCCACACGTCGGGCTCGCTGCCGTCGACGACCGTCACGGACAGCCAGGTCGACAGCCGCTCGACGTAACCGGCCAGCTCCTCCGCGTCGCGGGGATCGGCGTCACGACCCCAGCGCAGCGGCAGGACGTACTCCAGCGGCAGGGTCTGCAGGGGCAGGGCGTGCTCCGCCGGCTGCGGT
>Ga0210040_10008030_pt1 | contig 12615 bp, 8 predicted proteins | sample CryGeyCG12114_NA_FD_185462 | JGI IMG/M metagenome (GOLD analysis project Ga0210040, IMG submission 185462) | Groundwater microbial communities from aquifer - Crystal Geyser CG19_WC_8/21/14_NA (SPAdes) (version 2) | ecosystem: Environmental > Aquatic > Deep subsurface > Groundwater | place: USA... | reverse complement strand
CCAAGTCAGGGGATCATCAAGGGATCCGATTCCTCCGGCGATTCAAACAGTTGCTCAATCCGGCTCAAGTTTTTGACCTCATTGGTGGAGGGCCTCGTCAAGGGCTTCAACTTTTTAGACATTTTGAGCCATTTAGGATCTTGGTTTGTGGGGGCGATGGCTCTGTGGGTTGGGTCATGGCTGAAATCGATCGTTTGGATATGCATGTAAGAAGTTTTTGCATTTTTCGTTATATAGAATCTGAAAACTGTCAAATTTTTGGAATTTGGAATCACAAAACTATCAAATATTTTGCTGCTGCTTTAGAATCCTTGAAATGGATAGAATTTTTCCGTGCTTTAGAATCCTATGGATGAAATTTTTCCCTTGCTTTAGAATCCTATGGATGAATTTTTTCCCTGCTCCAGAATCCTATGGATGAATTTTTTCCTTGCTTTAGAATCCTATGGATGAAATTTTTATCTGCTTTAGAATCTTATGGATGAAATTTTCCCTGCTTTAGAATCCTATGGATAAAAATTTTCCTTGCTTTAGAATCCTATGGATGAAATTTTTATCTGCTTTAGAATCTTATGGATGAATTTTTTCCCTGCTCCAGAACCCTATGGATGAAATTTTTCTCTGGTTTAGAATCCTATGGATGAAATTTTTCCCTGCTTTAGAATCCTATGGAATGGATAAAAATTTTCCCTGCTTTAGAATCCTATAGATGAAATTTTTCCTTTGCTTTTGAATCTAAGTATGAAATTTTTCAGTGCACAAAAGCTAAATACCAAATTTTTTCCCCTCACAGAGACAATGCCAAGTGGGCGTGCTACCCCTAGGGACTGGAAATGACTTGGCCCGCGTCTTAGGCTGGGGCTGCTCATGTGACGATGACGCCCATTTGCCTCAACTGCTGGACAAGTATGAGCGTGGGACGAGCAAAATGTTGGATCGCTGGAGTGTAATGAGTTTCGAACGGGGCGTCGTCCTGGAGCCTCCGGCTGCTGTGAAACTTGCCGGTAGTCCTACAGAGTTGTGTGTAGAAGCCACTGCTGTCCACGATTTCCAATATCAGGAGGAAATTGCTGCCTTGGAACAAAATGTGGCCACTCATTTGCACCGCATCATCACCTCTCAGGACCATTGCAATGTTATACAGTCTGTAAAGTAAGATATTTTGGCATTTGGGCCATTTTTTGTGTCAGTAGATACAGTTTTAAGCCATTTTGGGTGGAAATGTTCAGTTTTGGGGTATTTTTTGGTGGAAATATAGTTTTAATGCATTTTTGGGTGGAAATGTTCAGTTTTGGGGTTTGGTCGAAGTACAGTTTTAAGGCATTTTTGGGTGGAAATGTTCAGTTTTGGGGTTTGGTCGAAGTACAGTTTTAAGGCATTTTTGGGTGGAAATGTTCAGTTTCGGAGTATTTTTTATCGAAATACAGTTTTAATGCATTTTTGGTGGAAATGTTCAGTTTTGTATGAGCTTTGTTTTGTGTAAATACAATTTAGGGGCATTTTTGGGTGTAAATGTTCAGTTTTGATGCATGTTTTGAACCGTAGATAAATTTTTTTGCATTTTGGGCTGTAAGTACGATTATGGGGCATTTTGCGGGCTTTAAATACAGTTTTTGGGTATTTTCAGGCTGTTGACACTGTTTAAAAACATTTTTGGTGGTAAATGTACAGTTTTAGGGTATTTTGGTGGCTGTTAATTGATAAAGTTTCGGAGTATTTTTGGGCTGTAATTTCAGTTTTAAATTTTCAAATCGAAATTTTCTGGGGCATCAGTGAAATTCTGTAAATTTGTGAATGTTTTTTAGATTCGTATGTGAGACTGTGAAAGAGCTGGTAGTTCGGGTAGGCTCATATGAAGAACACCGAAAATCCTTGGATCCCAATCCACCTTCATATTCAAATACAGAGACTGGAGCAAAATGTGAAAAATTGACTGAAAAGTTGGACTCACTTTTGAATACTCTACAAGTAGAGCAGGAGGAGTTCTACAAAGCCGATGAAAAAGACTCTCAGGTTAGAAATTGCAAATATTGGTACATTTCTGCACACTCTTTTGAGCATTTTCGTGACAAAATGTCTGAAAAATGAAAAATCTGAAACGCAAATGTTCTCGCTGCATTAGAATCTGAAACGCAAACTTTTTCGCTACATTAGAATCTGAGGCACGATTTTTTTCACTCTATTAAAATCTGAACCGCAAATGTTTTGGCTGCATCATTCATAATGTAAACCGCACATTTTTTTTCACCTTATAGGATACCTCTATCCCAAAATTCATTAAATTGACTGACTATTTTCAGAATGACCAAAACCTAGGTGAAGAAAAACTGCAAGAATGTCCGCTGCTGATGAGACGAGCCAACAGTTTGAAAAAAGCCGTTCGTCAAATCATAGAACAAGCAGAGAAAACATTGGACGAGCAAAATGGACAACGGCCTCCCGTAGTTGTAGTCCGACCTATGAGTTCGTCGTCTTCTTCACCTCACAATATTTTCCCTCCTGGGTCAATTAGCACCAAAGGTGAGAAAAAATTAAATTTTACTTATTTTTAGAGGCTGTAGTATCATAGGAATTAGACTTTTAGTTATAGTGAGTGCTATCTCATTCATTTTCACATTTTGCAGCAAAGTTGAATAAAAACATTACATTCTAACTTAGTTAGTGCAAGGAATGAATTTTAACGAAAATTTTGAAAAATAGTAAACACTCATATGTTGCTTTTTAGAAAGCAGGGCAATGTGAAACTCAAATTTCAGAAAAGTCAGCACTTTGAAATCTAAGACTAGAAATTTTTATTTCCTGAAGGTGTGGTTTATGCATTGTATTCTGCTTTAGAACACAAACTATTAAATATTCTAGTTTCCGAATTGCTTTAGAATCGAAAACACGCAAGTCCTGTGTGATTGCTCAATCCAGCATGAGTTTTACAATGTGAATCTATATTTTACACACAGGAGAACCAAACACGACAATCTTGGCAGCACCCACAGAGTTTGCAGACTCGGCTGCAGGGATCCCACTGCCCATGATCCAAGTGGAAGAACCATCTCCTGAAGAAGAAAATTGTGCCGGACCAAGTGGACATCCCCTTATCCCTGGTGTGTTGGGGGCCACCGGGGAAGATCTGGGACTTTGTCCGAATGGTCCTGGTCGGGCTTCTAGGCGGGTCTCACTTGGATCTCTGTATTATACTCCCTCTGGTATATTGAAGCATATTGCCCATTGCTAAGTTGTGTGTTGAACCTCTATGTCTTCTTGTCTGTCTGTCTGTCAGTCCCAAATTGACCGAAATGATTGAATTTTCAGACGGAGAGTCGTCAAACTCTGCAGAGGGGGGCCGAAGTCTTTTTCATCCCCTTACATCTCATACCAATAAAGATTCGTATTCCAGCTCCCCGTGTGGTCGCAGGGAGATGCCTATTGTGAACCCTATGATTAGGTGAGTTTAAAGATTTCAAAACTTAGCTCATTTCCACTGTTTTGAAATCTAAGCTGGATAAGTTCGACTCGCTTTAGAGTAGAAACCTTTAAATTTTTTCACTGCTTTTGAATCTAAACTAACAAATTTTTCACTGCTTTAAAATCTAAACTAGCAAAATTCTCACTGTTCAAGAATCTAAACTAATAACAAAAACTGCTTTAGAATCTAAACTTACACAGTTTTTACTGCTTTAGAATCTTAACTATGAAAATATTCACTGCTTAAATATATTCTCATCTTGGCACCAGCTGTAGACTCCAATAGATGAAATTTCTAGTGCTTTCTATTAAAATTATTGATAAGATAGTTTTTAACAGTCGGTATTATAATTGTTCCATGTGATTGAATGCAGTGACCCAAGATGGGCAAGTCTAGCTAGTGGCTCAGGCCTAGTGAGCAAAATGTTGTTGCTGAATGCGGACACAATGTGTGCAGTGGCCAGTCCGCTCATGGATCCCGAAGACACGGACAATCTCATGATTGGCTTTCATGAGAAATGTGTCATGAACAACTATTTTGGAATTGGTATCGATGCCAAGATCACTTTGGATTTCCATCTTAAAAGGTGTGATTGGAGTTTTTGTGCTTTAGAGACCGGAAGGAGATTTTTTTCTGAGCTTTAGCTGTACTCTACTCTACTAACCTGTTAACTATGCATGAATATTTGTTTTTAGGGAAGAGCATCCGGAAAAATGCCGAAGTCGAACCCGAAACTTCATGTGGTACGGTGTTCTGGGCTCCAAAGAGATTTTGCACAAAAGTTGTAAAAATTTGGAACAGAGGGTCATTTTGGAATGTGATGGTCGGAGGATCCCACTGCCCAGTTTACAAGGCATTGTCATTCTCAATATTCAGAGGTGAGGATTCGATTTTTTTCCGATCCTCAGGAATTTGAGATCCCATATAATCTGGAAAAGCTGTGTTTTCCACTTTTAAAATCTTGAACACTTTTGCCAATTCAATATAGTAAAGTTGCGCAAATTCTTTGCAGTTTCATGGGAGGCACGAATTTCTGGGGAGGCCGCAAAGATAACGATTGTTTCGTGGCTCCATCTTTTGATGACCGCATTTTGGAAGTGGTGGCCGTCTTCGACTCGATCCAAATGGCCGCCTCCAGACTCATCAACTTGCAGCATCATCGCATTGCCCAATGTCATCAAGTGAAGATCACTTTGTTGGGCAATGAACCCATACCGGTCCAGGTAAGCCAAAAAATCAATTACTTTCTCACAAACTAAGAAAAAAAAGTATTTGAAAAGCAAACTTTCCCCCAAAAACTAGAAAATTGGTCGAAATACAAAGTTTTTTTTCCAAAAAACATAAAATTTGTTCAAAATACCAAATTTTTCCCTTCCCTTGACAATTAATTTGCGACAAATTGTGTAATGAATTACAGGTAGATGGCGAGGCATGGCTACAACCACCCGGAGTTTTGAAAATCCTTCATAAAAACAGAATGCAAATGCTCTGCCGAAATCGGGTACGTTTTCTTTCTTTTTGTTTGTTTTTTTGTTTATTTACGGTCGTTGCAATGCAATATTTGTAATTCATAAAATTAATGTGAATTTTTTTTATATTAGTCTTTGGAATGCTCATTGAAATCCTGGGAAGAGAAACTACAAAAAAGACAAGAGTCCGGGTCCACCAGTTATGACTTGTCCCCATCTTGTGATGACTCTGTAAGTTTTCAAACCTTTTTGCTAAATTTTTCAACTTTTTACTTCCTGTATGCCATTTATATGGAAATGTTCGAGTTTATAAAGCAATATGATATTATTGTGCAGGAGGATAGAAAAGGAACCATGTACTCAAAAATCGTTCAAATGCGTCGGTCCAGCCAGACTAAGAAAGAGTCAGAACCTTCTACTTCGAAAACTACTAATGGTAAATATATTTCGTGAAAAAATATTGCTTTTGCATAGTAAACTCCATGTTTTTTGGTTGATGGATTTGGGAATTATCTTCTGTCATACTCTGTGTATGCGAAAAAATTAAATGCTGTAAATAATTTATAATCATTCCTTTTTGGCTGCTTCATTATATAAAGCATAAAATACTAAAAGACATTACAATTTTCTTTAGTTTTGAATTCAATTCATCAATTGGATATCTTGTTTTCTATTTCACAGTGGAAGACTGGACAGGAGAACAAGTGGGCAGTTGGCTCCAAGCTTTAGGCCTGGAAGAATATGTGGAAGGATTTCGAAGCCACGATGTCCAAGGGCCCGAACTTTTGGTCCTCCAACGACGAGATCTCAAAGAACTTGGTGTTGTCAAAGTGGGACATCTCAAACGTCTCCTCCATGCCATACAATTGTTGAACCAATAATGATATTTTTTTCACCTAAATGACCTGACTACATTCTACAAAGTTCTTCAGACTGCTGACGAAAATATTGTTAGTTACACTCATCAGTTTAAGACTATAGTTTGATGCAATAATAACTTGCAATTTTTCAACCCTTTCTCATTATAATGTAATAATTAATTTTAAACAATGCGCGTATGCAATAATTGTAGTGAAACCAATCTACTTAAAATACACAGATAACTTATTAGAGTACAAAAGTTGACTCTACACACGCTTAAAGTATTAGGATAATGTTGTTAATTGTATGGAAATTGTACCCTTAAACTTGGCCTTTGTCTTATTTTGTCATGCAATACTTTTATATCCTTGTCATGTGCATAAGTGCATAATGTATAGATGTAGAAAAAGACAAAAAAATATTAAGGTGGCAACAGCAGGTATGTGGTTCTCACTTTTCTCATGTTAATTGTTGCCAAAAAGATTGAAGGAAATGTTTTTTTTGCAATCTTTGCAGTACTACGCTATGCATTGTGCAAATATTGTTAAAATACAGGACCCTGTGTCTTACCTCAAATGCACCAAAATAAATACTACTTATTTTTTTGTCATATCTCTCAAACAAGCTCATCAAGCACAGCGATGCATTTTGAAGTTTATTGGTCTTTGAAGATTATGAAATAACTTGTGAAACATGCATGAATTCTCATATGTGTGGGAAAATGTAAATTAGTCACTAAAAGAGAGCCCCACTCCTGGCTAACAAATCTCCTTGCGGTGGAAATTGAAAGTTTACATTTAAAATGGTGTAAGTTTTTCTAGAAAAATAGTTATGGGACTGATTAAGCTTGCTAAAGCAATGCTTGCAATGCCAAAGTGATCGCAAAAAAAAGCTTGCGCGCAGCTTCTATACGGCGAAAACCTTAGCAGAAGTAAATTATAAAGTTTTTGGAATTTTTGATGACTTAATTTTCCAAGTTTAAACAGATGGTGGAGTTTGAGGAGAGTTTTAGTACCGAATGTGGCCATGTGGATGTTGGTCAGATTTGTAAAAACGGTGCTTTTTTAATAATTTTTGCATACTGGGTGGTTTTTGTCTTTCAGTCTCCATTTGCGAATTTCCATCATATGCCAATTTTGTGTTGTGGAATAAGTTGAAAGTTGAAAACAGCGTTTGTTTTTTGCTTTTCAAATACGCTAGTCTTATTCATGTTGGCAAATGGAATGGGATTATGGGAAACACCATAATTATTCCCATTTTTTCGTCTATATTTGCAAGAACAGTTAGAAAACCTGAAATTTCTATCCATATACTGACTTGATTCTCATAAATCACTCAATGTAAGTCGCCTATTCACCAAATAATGTTTCTTCAATTTCACACTCTACTTACTTTTGAAAAATATGAATCAAAAATTGTTTTAAAAGCGGAAATGTCCAAATTTTTTGCATCAAATAGTTCCATAGATCTTATTAAAGCAATGTATCCGTAGTCCTAGTGGTGAATAGACTCTAATTTAAAGCAAATGCATTTTTTTCTACAGAAATATCTAAAATCTGAAAAATCCAAAAAGCTCACATGTATCATAATTCATGATTTTATGAAAAAGAGACATATTTTAATGATTTCAATTTTATCTTGTTGAATTCTACTGCATTAAATTAAATATATTATATTATTAACCATTTTGAGCCCAATATTGCCTAGTATGACCAGTATTTCAAAAAAATCTTTTTTTTAGTGAAAACTGCTCCACATTCTGTGTACAAAGTTTGCAGTCAGCATATTACACTCTACACACACATAGAGCAAGCGAAAACAACTTACCCAGCCCTTTACAAACATACGAGATAAGGGAAAAGCTTCAGCCTCCACCAACTGGCAACAAATACATATTTTTCAATAATTGAACCCAAATTTCAATCTCTCAATCTCCATCTCCATTCTACGAACCAACTAACTGCAATAATCGCCAATAATTAAAACCCGATTCCCACGGTTCAATCCTCAGGCGCAACTAAAACCCAAATCATTAAAAATGACGCTCTAACTAAAAACCCACACAAAATGGAAGTGAAAATCGAACAAGATGTAAACGAAGGAAACATCATTCGAAACACCACAGCGTGTTTCCCCCGTCAACTTTTTCTCCGCGAAATCGGCAACGATCGGCCAAGTCGATTTCGGGAAAGGCCGACCAACTTTTTTCAAAATTCCGCTCTCCATTTCTTTGCCAAAAAGCGTCATACACTCAAAGTAAGAAATTAAAACAAAGTATACTCCTCAAAACCTCTCAATTTCGATTTTTTACCTCTTTTTGTAGAAATTCGGACTCCCGTCTACATCGCGGACAACCTTTCAATTGTCGGTCAGTTGCGACGGCAGTTTAGTCGCTTCGTGCAATGGGGATCACAATGTATACGTTTGCGACATTCGGAGCGGTCAACTAATTCAAACGCTAAGGGGTCACCCGAGGACTCCATGGGTTGTCCATTTTCATCCGTCTCTTAACTACATTTTGGCGTCGGGTTGTTTAGCGGGTCATGTCCGAGTTTGGGATTTACATGTATGTGGCTTGGTTTGGTTTGAAGATTTGGAATTCCTCGGGTTATGTTTTGGGAATGTTTTAAAATTCGGGTTTTTCACACAGGGGAGCAGTGAACTATTGGTGACCGGGAGTGGAGCTGTTATTGCATCCTTGAGTTTCCATCCGTGGACTCGATTGTTGGCCATTGCCACACATAATGACATTCTGTTTTGGGACTGGAAGTTTCCAAAACCGCTGGCCACAGTCACCACTGGCACTCCTAATGAGAAAGTTCGGTAAGGCTGACAGTAATTAATTTCTTAAAGTATGTATTTCAGATTTCAGAGCCATGGGGAAATTTGAAGGAGGTTATATGTATACTACAGCAGTTTTCATACTTTAGATAATCTAGTTAGAATTAGAATTAGAATAGCTAGTTAGAATCTAGTTAGTAAAGTTTAGATTCGATAGCCTGAACAATAGAACAGTCAAAATTTCGTAGTTCACATTATAAAGCAGTCAAATAGTTTAGATTCTAAAATAGTCAGTAGTCTAGTAGTGAAGATTCTAGAGCAGTCAAAATGTCATATTTAATTTCGGACGGATTCTAATGCAGTCTAAATTCTCAATGTTTCGGTTTTAAAGCAGTCAAAATTCTCATATTTTGGACTCTAAAGCAGGCTAATTGTCATATTTCCTTTCGGATTCTGAGGCAGTCACAATTTAGGTTTTCAAGCGCAGTAAAAATTCTCACGCTCTCAAGCAGTAAATATTCCCATAGTTTAGGTTTTAAAGCTGTAATAATCCTCACAATTTAGGTTCAAAATTACCATATTTTAGGTTCTAAAGTAGTCAAAATGTCATACTTTGGATTCTACAGCAAGCTTATTCTCGTAGTTTAGATTTCAACTTAGCTTTTAGTTTTAGCAATGAAAACATCCCTTTTACTTTTGAGATTCTAAATCACTCAAAATTCTCTTATTTTCCAGCCTGGTCCGATTCTCATCCACAGGGAACTACCTAACCACTGGAATCACAAACGGAGAAGATCCCGCTTATTCCTCCTCCTCTCCCCTATGTTGCCCAGCAGCCTCCTCTTCCTCCTCCGGTCGCCAATCATCCGCTAGCAATCCATTGCCAGCCCACACTCGGCAATCTTCTTCTTCCACCTCCTCCTCCAACTCTTCAGATATAATGATGCACTTGCGGCCTCCAAACCCCAATCCTCATCCCAATATTTACCCCCATCATCATCTGCATCATCATCATCTCCATTTCTCTCCCCCGCCTATGCCCAGTTCTTCAGATTCTTTCGGCGGGAGGGGTATCCCCATCCTTCCGTTGCCGCCTCAAGTCACATTTTCGTTCACACCTTCCCCACCGCCTCCATTGACACCTCCCCCTGCATTTTCTCAGGGGTTTGCCTTTCCTGAGATGGAGGAGGTGATCCCGCCGCCTCCACCGGACAGTCCGTCCGCCTTTTTGATGGAGAGGCAGGAGCGGTTTCGATCTTCCTATAGGCAGTTGTTGTCTAACTACAGGTTCGTTTGATGCTCAAGGATCTTATGTACTTTTCACTGATTTAGAATGTGTGCTATGATAGTTTTAGAATCTGAACTATGCAATTTTTTTAGTGCATTAGAATCTATCTAAACTATGCAGTTTTTCAGTGCTTTAGGATCTTATGTATGCAAATTTTCGCTGATTTATAATGTAAACTATGCAGTTTTTCAGTGCTTTAGAGTCTAAACTAAACTATGCAGTTTTTCAGTGCTTTAGAATCTAAACTAAACTATGCAGTTTTTCAGTGCTTTAGAATCTTAACTTTGCAATTTTTCAGTGCTTTAGTAAGTAAACTATGCAATTTTCAGTGCTTTTTAGAATGTAAACTATGAAGATTTTGACAGCATTAGAATCTAAAATATGAAATTTTTAACTGCTTTAGAATCTTATGTATGATTTGTATTGATTTAAAATGTGAGGTATGATATTTTTCAGTGCTTTAGAATCTTATGTATGAAAATTTTCGCTTATTTAGAATCTAAACTTTGCAATTTTTCACTGCTTTAGAATCTAAACTATGCAATTTTCAGTGCTTTAGAATCTAAACAATGAAGATTTTGACGGCATTAAGATCTAAACTATGAAATTTTTAACTGCTTTTGAATCTTATGCATGAAAATTTTCACTGATTTAGAATGTAAACTATGAAGTTTTTCAGTGCCTTAGAATCTTCTGCATGAAAATTTTAGCTGCTTTAAAATCCGAGCTAAGAAAATCTTCAGTGCTGTAGAATCTAAACTATGAAAGTATAAATGAGCATTAAAGCCACTGAAAACTGAAAATGAATTTATATGTATATGTACGCAGAATGATTTTAAAATGCGTATCTTGCATTATAATTTGTAATCTAGAATCGAAAGCAGTGCGATAATGTATAGCTTTTTGATCTCCCTCAATTCTAACTGATGAAAATTTCATGCTTTAGATTGCTATGCCAGGCAACAAAATCTGACTACAGTTTTGTCAATGAAAATGTTCCTTAAGCTAATTTTTTTTTCAATGCAGAGCCTTGGTTGAACAATACCAAACATTTCTGCGGAATCCGAACACAGCTCCTTTGCTGCCGTCGCCACCGCCCCATGTGGAAAATGCGGCGGAAGCGGCGCCATCCTCGCATCCCCAATTGTCTCGCAGTTCCATGGAGTCCCTGGCCGAGAATTTGGTCCAAATGCAACGTGTGTGCAACCAGGTATGAGTAATAAACAGTCTAAGAGGAATTAAAAGCAGAACAGTGTCAGTGTGATTTATATATGGCCTGTATTCTTAAAGGTCAAAAAATGTCGTTGGTTAGGCCAGTTTATAAAGATTGGCTGGATTGGAAAATATAATTTTGTTAACCTGTTAAGTTTCTGAAGCGCTGTTAATTTTAGTTTTTGTTGTTTAGATTCTGAAGTAGTGACGAATTTTTCGGTTTAGTGTTCCTAGATTCTAAAGCAAGAAAAAAATAATAGTTCAGATTCTAAAGAAAGAAAAAAATATAGTGGATTAGATTCTAAAGCAAGAAAAAATAGCAGTTTTGATTCCAACGCAAGAAAAAACAGCAGTTTGGATTCTAAAGCAAGAAAAAAATCCAGGCTTAGATTCTAAAGCGGAAAAAATTTTCATAACTTTGAATACCCTATAGCTTAGATTCCAAAAAACCGTGAACAAAACGAAGAATTTCGAATTTCTCGAAATTGCAACACAAAGCTCCTATTCAGAACTAACTATAGTCAATTGAAAAAAGGCACTAGGTTTGCTCGTTAGGTTACATGGCTGTACTTGGTTCGATTTCCTGTATTTAGCCATTTAACCTGCTGGGTCGCCAAATAACACAGGCCAGGCCAACTGCCTTTTACTTTTATTCTCAAATGGACAGTATATCAATAATTATACCCCTCAATCTAACTAACTAACTAATTAAAAATTTCTATTTTCCCAGGCCCGAAGACAAACTCCAGCCGTGCCAGTTCAGAGAGAACAAATTGCCGAGCTCCACAATATCCGGACTCATTTGCAAACATTGCAACGACAAACACGGATCCTACATTCGTCCATTCGGGACACACTGCACAGTCTATATAATAACAATCCATCCAGTGGACTGGCTCCTGCCATAACCGGTCCAATGGTGGATCCGGGCTCTTCCCCTGGGGGAAGTGGAGGACCTGTTTCCGCTTTCCATACTCCCCTGCCGTCAACTCCTCCCCAAAGAATGCCGCTAGATCTGGGACCCTCGTCCAGTGTCAAAAGGAAATGTCCCCCCGGGTAAAAATATACAGTTTTTTGTTTTTGCTCATTTATAGTTTGTTTGGTAATTGGTTAAAGCTAATTAGTGTATTATAAGAGTCTAATGAATTGATTGTGAAGGGAAACGATAAAAAATTGGGTGAAGGAAGGCAGAAATTTAGATTCTTAATCATTGAAAAATTGTACAATTTGAATTTTAAACCTAGAGCAGTGAAAGATTTTGCCATTTAGATTCTACAAAAATGAAAAATGCATAGTTTAGATTTCATAGCAGTATTTTTTTATATTTTAGGTTCTAAAGCGGTGAAAACTTGTATAATTTGGATTCTAAAGCCAAAGTAGTGAAATATTTTGCAACTTGGAATCTAAACCAGTGAAAAATTTTATACATGGGTAGGAAATCTTCCAAGAGGTAAAAAAAATCTCAGTCATCAAAAATTTCGTTCCATGAAAAAAATTTCGTTCCGTAGGGGCGGGGGGGTGGAGGGGGGTAAGGTTCGCCCGCC
>Ga0210040_10008029_pt1 | contig 12616 bp, 9 predicted proteins | sample CryGeyCG12114_NA_FD_185462 | JGI IMG/M metagenome (GOLD analysis project Ga0210040, IMG submission 185462) | Groundwater microbial communities from aquifer - Crystal Geyser CG19_WC_8/21/14_NA (SPAdes) (version 2) | ecosystem: Environmental > Aquatic > Deep subsurface > Groundwater | place: USA... | reverse complement strand
GAAACATCCGCCCATCACCCTGCCGAGCCAAGATGTTCATGCATTACTTGCTGATAGGTGCGAATCATGTCTCACTTGGTTGTTCAAGCCATCCTCGTTGTTACATCATCAAGGAGACTTCGCTTCATCTTGACACTTTAACGAGGCCACTCGCTGACAGACTGGCTCTGCTAGCGGCTGACGGAGCACCTGCACCAACCGCGTTTGCAGGGGTCATGTCGGCGTTAGACGACCTGAACCTCCGACATTCGCTTGACACTGCTGCATCAGACGAGCATCATTACCGGATCAAGCGCTGAGACCTGCCTCATGCGTTCTGCTCACCTTGCGTTCCATCACTGGCATGCAAAACGTTCCCATCAGCTTATGCCAATTTGACGCCACGTACCGCCTAGCTTCTTCGACTTCAGCTCCAAATAGAAACCAACATCGGACCTAGGATTGAAAGAACAGGAAACACAAGTTCTTTGGCAATCTACATCACAATCTACCGATAGGGAGAACAGTGCTTTTCATCATGTACCAGTCTGATTGCAACAGTGCATTGGATGTGGCGTCACACAAGATCTGGTAGGCAGCCAGGAAGTTTTGGGTCCAGTTAGTAGCCTTGAGGCTAGCCGGCAGCTGAATTTGGCTTGAGCTACTACCGGACCTCCGCTACCAGAAGCCCCTCCAACGTCTTAGTTCGGCTGCCTTGATTGTACGTCGTTCCTGCACAAACTAAAGCTCTTGGGCTGTCACTATAGGTGCTGGTCCGAGGACCAAGATCTTTGAGCTGCCGTGACGGCTGCTGCCACTCACTTATGAGTCGACTGCCACGTTAACTCATTGGCGGCTTACTCTTCGACACGACCCCAAGCACTCCTTCGCTGCGCCTCGCAGATCCCATAATCCTTCGCTACCTCTGCTTAACCGTCCTTGATAATCCTCCTGGAATTTGCTTCGACAGCTATTCATACATTTCGTGTCCGCGTAGGGGGCCCAATCTTGCTGTACGTGCTTCGCCACGGCACCCGACAGCCCTTGTGTGTCAGCCTGTTGCACACATAATCCAACATGCCCTCGCCCTCGGGAGATTCCCAGAGCTTCTCTGGTCCATACACTCCTACGAAGGACATAAATTCAGCAAGTTTCGCAGCTATAGCATCAGGTATGAGTGCCGATAAACCATTCCCTGCTTCGGCGCCGCCAGATTCGATACAGGAGTCGCTGGCGTCGAAATTTGGTACCTCGAACGCAGCTGCATCTGCCCTTGCCTCCGCCTCTCAAACTCAACCACAATCAACCACACTTGAAACAATAACATCGTCTGCTGCGAATTCCACACCAACGAATCCAGCTGCTGCTTCAAGTGCGATGACCTCGCAACAATCAATATCAGCCTCATCTGCATCCGCTACATCGACAGCACTAGCGTCGGCCTCCAGCAATGCCGGATCCTCGACAGCAGCAACAGCATCGAGTGCTGCCAACAACTCATCGAACGATTTACATGCCCAAGCCAGCGCCATGTCGTCTCCAGGAATGCAAGCGGCAGTCGCAGTGCCAGTCGTTGTGGTAGTGCTCGCAGCACTAGGTCTGATATTCTTCTGCATGCGACGAAGGAGGAAGAGGAGAGAGGTAACAGAAGGCACGATCGAAAAGACGCCAGCCGCTGTTGCCGCCAGCAAGAAGAGGAACTGGACACGACATTTCAGGATGTTCTCATTTGACACCGAACTACTAATGGGAGGACGCTACTCAAGCACAAACAGCATCAGAAGTCGACAAACCGGAAGCCTCCGAAGCGCGAACAGAAGCCAAGACAGCGAAGCCCCAAGCATGCATTCCATCGATGAAGTCGCGCCGCCGTACAGAGACGCTATCAACTCCGCTCAGCCACCGAGCATCTCTCAAGTCATAGCTGGTGGTGCTGCTGGCGGGGCAGCCGCTGGCGCTGGCGCCGGCGTGAATAGGTCAGCATCAAACGCTACTGCTCCACCACCATACGGCGCAGCAGCAGGCAGACTAGGAGTTCCAAGCCCGACAACACCCGCATCTCAACGATCAAACCGGAATCCGTTCGCCGACTCACCGCCCATCAGTCCCGTGGAGGGCTCGCCCTTCAACGATCCGCCCGGCACTTCACCACCCATCAGCCGGAACTCGTCGGTCTATGCTTCGACGATAGGAGGCGTCTCCGATGCAGCAAGCATACGCGAAGCAACGCTCGCACGCAATGCATCGGTGATGTCAGGCGGACGGATCATAAACAACGTGGGTGATCGGGCGTCGTGAGGGCCGCTCTTGTTCTTCGTTTGTACGGGCATTTTCAGGAGCAACAGGTCGTGATCAGCGGTTGATTTGATTGAGGAGGCATGGCATTCACATTCGCGTTTCCGTTGTAACGACATGATAGCAACATGCAGTGCTATGTATTTCGATGGCAGGCAGCATGGCTCAATCGCCCTTTGGACCATGCTACATCGAGATGATGATTTGGGAGACCACTTTAGACGGGACGAAACGAAACAAAATGAACCGGAGGGTTGTACATATGAAAGAAAGATCAACCTCATATAATGCGATGCTGCTTACCTACCATAACGCTCAGTTACCGAGACCCTCTTCAAGGTTCTCTCGTGCTTGCATGTACTTTCTTATCCGCCGTTGCAGTCGTGTCTCTTACGACAACAGTACATGGATGACCCCCCAACCAAGAAGCCAAATAGCGTACTGTGGTCTTCAACCTTCATATTCACATGCTGCACAATCAAGGTCGTGTTGATCCCTGCATCGGTGATGCTAGGCAGTGGACAAGCAAGGTGGAAATTTTATGACTCCCGACCATAGAGCTAGCACCTTTGGTACAGAACACACCAAGAAGCACTTGCCTTGAATACAATCCTAATCCTAGAGCAAGCATTCTTATGTTGTATCTTGTGAGTCTCTGTGTGATCAAACCTGATGCCTGGGTTAATTATTGATCCGGCGGAAAAGCAAGCCGGCCCAAGGTAAGAACGAGTGTGGATGCCTCAGGTGTCAACCCAATGAACCTACCTCTACCACCCCCCGGACAAACAAGATGGCCGCTGCTGTACGCTTATTTTGGGCTAACTTTGGGCTAACCATCGGCCAGTTTGTATGTTCGGCAGGTGCTCTACCACGTCCGGTTCTCATACGTATGCATTCTTGGTGTTTATGCTTTGGAGAGGGCAGAGAACAATGATATGCCTGGTGGCGGTCCAGATAGCGATGCTTTTCAAGACGGAAATGTGCAGTAACTCAAGTCGCCAGCAGAGATTCGTAGTCCAAATTGCTTCTGATGCTCGGAATAAAATCACTTACCGGAAATCAACCTCGCTTCTGGGCGGTTTAGCTTGCCAGGAGGAAGTGCGTACTTGTATCTCCTGACATTCGTACGGTAGAAGGTGGACTGATGGTTCGTTGATGAGTAGGCGCGTAGTGAAGGGTTCAAGAAGCGCAGAGGATGTCGTTGGAGCAGGAGATCTGGAATTGCCCCTGGCTCAAGCATGAAGCTTGCAGGGTTTATGATCGTATATGATGAGCGGATCTCGTAGAGCAGGAGCGAGATTGTTCGTACGCTACGAGCATTTTGTACCAGTGACTATCGGAACATAAACTCCAGCCTAACATTCTCGGATATCCTCGATATAATGGAACAGAGAAGTAAAAGAACGGACTGTTCCCCAGGCCTTACACGAGTCACGAGCTGTAAAATGGCAAACGAGGTCGGACTGTGAAGCATCTGATAGGCTCATCAACATCCAGGAACTACTGCAGGCGTTGCCCTTGGCCAAAGTTTGATACCTTGCGGGTTTGATAAGTGCTTGCAGGTAATTTATTTAACGCAGATTAGCGGCTGTTGTACTACGAATCTGGGGCTACTAGGCATTGATGGCCTCCCCGATTAGCGATGCAGCATTCGCGGCGAGTACGGGCGGCACTTGGCTTTGGAGCGTGATTGCACATTGGGCATGTTGCCGTAATTGATGCTTCCTCATGACGAAGGAATGGCGTCTTCCACCAGCATGTCCGATGTCGAGCCCCCCATCTGGATCCTGGGTATACTTTGTTCTGCCTGCCAATCCAGGCGCCCAGTATGATTTGTAGACACTCTTTGAGTCAAGCTCATGGAACTGGCAGCTCGCGTGAGTTCAGCCTTCCAGCCTAGCCAATCAGAGGTCATTGCGAGTCCGCATTCCTCTTGAGCACGCAGCACGACTCCGGCTGGCTGCGCTGGGTATCGAACTTAGCCGGCGGAGGGGTTCACTGTAATTTCTCCTGGACTCAGCTTGACGGACCTCGAGTCCATTGAGCAGATGTCTGGACTATTGCATGCTTCAAGGTCTTGCAATAGCCAGATATCTCGTTGCTACCACCATCTGTGTTGACCTTTCACCCGGGACAGACTTCCCATTACCCATTAGACCCCATACGCCGCTACCTCTGAGCCGGGACCCAGCTGCAAGCCTCAGCAACAGCGAACCCACTTAGCAGAACAGCAGAAATTTCTCGGATTTGTGTGGTGGGCGCTCAAGTGACGAAACAAGGCCGGATCAAGAGCATAGAGCAGCAAGCACCAGCACGAACACAAGGACCAATAGTGTAGATCGAAGACCTGTAATGAGCTGGCCCTATACTCCTCAGAGGTACGAAGGAAATCTGGCACAAGAGCAGACTGCTTGAGAAAGACCCCAATCTGATCAGAGTAGCAACCATCCATATGTCGAGAGTTGCTATCTCAAAGCTACAGTGCCAACGACTCCTGCACAAAACTCCATCCCAACCTGGCCTACCCCTTCGACTACCTCCGATCCAGGTCGAGAGAGAAGTACCATCACGGCAAAGAGAAAGTCCAGGCCAACCCCCAGTGGACAGGCACGAGGCCTGGGGCTGTCTGTCCACATACATTGCCAGCCTGGACAATATCCAGCTGACGCCAGAGCTGCCACTGCCACTGCCACCTACCATCAGCCACAGTCACACATTACGCCGGTAGACCCATCACTAAGGCTATCCTCCTCGCCTGCTGTCTTTAGCCTTCAGAATCCTGTCCCTGCAGCAACACCTGGTCGAGCCCGGACAGCCGGTCTGTACACACCACCCTCGTCCGCCGAACCATTTCGACCCTCCCAGCAGCATCCTCACACATACAGGTCTGCTATGATGGAACAACAAAGGCGGATGTCGTCTCAAGGTCAGCGTCCTCTGATGGGGCCACCGGAGACTCCAAGTCGAGGCATGATACCACAGTCGCCAAATCTCTTCACGAGCATACAGTTCTCGCCTGACCTCTTCTCGCAACCCATGATGGACCCTCAGTCTGCCCCCATCTATCCTCAGCAGCGTCTGTTCTGGGATCCCGCAACAGCAACCCCGCTCCAGAGCACGCCTCAGCAATTCCACACACCCACAGCCTTTCCCGACGACTTTGGCGCCTCCTTCAACTCGAATTCCACAATTGTGCCTCTGGATTTTGGGGCAACCCCGCAAGACATGCCCTATGACCTCCCTACAGTGAGCCAATCCATGAGCACGTCCTTCATGGATGGCTCGGTCTTCCCTGCTCCATTTCAGACCTCACCTCGCCTGGCACCCCCACCTGCAGACAACCCAACACAATTCTTGAGCTCACCAGCAAGACGGTTTGGGGGTGATCCGAAGATGGACATCACGAATGCGCGCAGGGCAGTCCCGGAATTACCAGCCTATCACCACCAGATGCAAGAATCAAGAAGAGAAAAGGAGTTGCTAGCTAGGGAAAGGCGGAAGTCAAGAACGCTAAAACGCTCGCAAGACGAAGATATAGTAATGAAGTCAGTACGCAGAGCACTGTCGCCTACGAAGAGTTCCCGGCCAGGTCTGACTCGGAGTGCCACTTTTGCTGGCATTCAAAAATCCACAAGTCTCGACACCATCTCCCTCGATTCGGGAGCAAGTTCGAGATCAACCCGGGCCGGCAGATCCTCACCGATACGACAAATACGAGACTTCAATCGAAGATCTTCAGCATCTGCCACTCTGTCAAAGAGGAGTTCCTCCGTCAGCCTGGCCATTGATGAAAATGGGGTAGCACGAACTATCATGAATACGTTGCCTGAAACGGACGATGAAGACATGGACGACGCTGACCTTACCGATCAACTTACCTCGGAGGATGAAAATGACCAGAACATGCTATACTCGTTCAGTGGCGATCCACACAGCATTGACGACTCTTTTATGTCAAGAGGTGATGCCCGAGATGCACTGAGGTCATGTACATATCTCAGCACGGGCTCAGACAGAGTAGCACGGGTGTCCATCGGAGGAGGACCTCCGCTTGATCCGCGATTGGGTCACGATCCAACGAGCACAATCAGAAGAGCACGTGGCGAGACTCTGCTCAGCACGAACACAGATACCACGAACGGAGGCAACGCCCAGCAAGCACTACGCATCATGATGCAGGATCGTTCTACATCTGCCTCTTCGCACGCATCAACATCCTCCATGCAGTTTCACTCCTCTCCACCGATGCAGCCCAGCCATCTACCTGCCCTCAACAACTCTCCCACCACAATCACAGACCCCGATCTGGGGACTCCAAGCACAGACGCGGGCAGTACTTCCAGTGGCATTCGATGTGTCTGCAAGAAGGCACCGCCCGACGGTAATATCATGATCCAATGGTACGTAACTCATTTCCCCCGAACTGGCAGCAATACGCCTGACACTCCCTAGCGACTCCTGCTCCAAATGGCAGCATGCGAAATGCGTCGGCCTCAACAACAGAAACATTCCTGATGTCTACATCTGTGTCTTTTGTGAGCAGACTCCCATCCGAGGCGGCACGATACGGCCAAACATGCGACAAGCATCGTTTCAGAAAAGTCCTCTCGCCCACAAGTCTAACAGACTACGATAACATCCGTCCTGCGCAAGCCAAGCCGGTTTGCACGCCCTCCCCTTCCGACCTTGTATCTTCTCTTTCAAATTTCTTGTATGAGTACATACATCCGCTGAAGCGTTTGATGTAGCAACAACAGTCATCTATGGTGTTCAACGGCGAATAGACGAAGCATGGGCTGAATGAATTAAACCGAATGAAAGAGCACGGTACACAAATACATATATACCCCTGGGCCATGCTGATATACAAGGAGGAATTTTAGTCCATCACGAGATCTAATCGACAGCCTTTACAAACACAACACAACCTGTGATTGAGTCTTCTCCCATTCTATCCCTGACATGGACGTGGTGATTGATGACATGTTCGGTTTGCCCGTAGTATCTCATTGCATTCCCCCGTTGTCAAAGGCACGAGGCGAGGTGATTGATGGTCTTTCGTACAGTTCAAGTTACGAATACTAGTAGCCGAGCCGTACTTGCTTGCTCGCTGCAGACCACAACTCAACTCAACCATACTAACAAACCGTATCCTGGAGTACTCTACAGTACACACCAACTGCTTTTATCTCTGTTCCTTCCTACCTACCCTCTTCTCTCGCCTACCTACGCACTTCCCACCCGGTCTTCCATCCCATCATGTCGGAAGAGGCCGTCGACGGGTGAAGAACTGTCCTAAAGCGCGCGCACGCGCGCGTGTTTGTGTGTGTGTCCCAAACCTATAAACCGACTAATCGATGTGTCGTCAGCTTCATGCAGGATTCGAGCTTTAGATATGTGGGCTTCGAGCTCGAGGACCTACTGACTCTGAATGCTAGCTGGACTCGAACTAGTACTTACACCGTCCGCGCTGGTTCTATGGGAAGGTATATCGGTGATGACATGGAACAGGCTGCTCAGTATAAATGCTTCACGTTGGATGCTGAGTCTACACCTCTCTCATGACTGTCGTCACGACAGTGCCCAAAAGCTCTTCTATGCTCCTGATGAGCTAGAATATAGTATACTCTTTGCCTCTGAGCCAAATTCCTTGAGCCAAGATAGTTGCCTGCTCCACCTTCTTTTCCGCCTTTGTCCTCCGCTCTCAGTGCCAACGACTGATATCGGCTCAGTGTCAACAACAGCGCTTGTGCCGTCGCTGGATCCAAGTCCGCCATGTTCCTCGTAGAACATCGCTGCCGGGTCATCAGGACCAACTGTTCGAATGGACGCTTTGCGAAGTTTCTTGTCTCGGCTGCGCTCGACCTGAAGTTCTGGCACAAGTTGATCCTTCCTGGTACCAGGCATATCACTGCCAATCATACGGCCAACTACACTTCGCATGTCATCGACTTCTGGTATGTCCTTGGGTTTCGTCCGAACAGCCTGGAAGTGGGCTTGCTCCCGAGTACGAACTTCAAATGTCGACTTCGAGTCGGTGAAGAGGTCATAAGATTTCCTGCTCGCCATGGACAAGCTCGATGCCCGGCCCTTAGAGAATGGAGTATGTATGGTTGCCAAACTCAACTTGCGGGCAAGAGAGCCCGCCGACGCCCGCAGCATCTGTCCACTTCTTGAGCCTACCATACCAGGGAATGGCAGCCTTTCCTTGGTCCAAATGTCGCCGATGCTGCTCTCCAGCCGTGTCCGTTCCGACCGTTTGGGTTCGAGCACCGGTACTCTTTTTGTATTCAGATGAGATTGTGAGCGGTTGATGGGCGCAAACGATGACGTCGGATCCCGATACTCATGAAGATCTTGAGCGTTATGAGTATTACGAATGATGACCTGAGAAATGGCAGACCGTCCTCCCACGGTGGCAGCTCTTTGTACGGAAGACTCTCGTGACAAAGACTTTTGCGACGAGAAGACAACTCCAACAGATTTCAAGTCGAGTGCTAGGCATGTAGCAGCCGCAAACTCTGTGTCAAGTGGGTGATGCACGGGGTTACCAAAACCACCTTTGAGGCCTGCTGTCCAGTGGTCCTCCTCAATCTTCGAGCATGCGCTGAGGATCAATTCGTGATAGTACCCAGCGCAAGCGAAAGAGATCTTCCAGGTGAAGAAAGTGGAAGCGCATTGTAGTCCTAGAGAACAAATGTTAACCTATGCATATTCAGTGTACAGACCAACTTGCCTTTTCCATCTGTTGCAGCTTCGACCTTGACATCCGACAATTGTATGAGAGCGATTGCCTGAAAGTTGCCGGTATTGGCGATAGGGAACGCTACCAAGAAGTGCTCGTCCAACAATGCACACAGTGCATAGCCTCCACTAACAGCCACGGTGGTCTGGTATGCGACGTGCAGTACACCACATAATTCGACGGAACCGAGTGACCGAAAGTGTTCTGGAGCGATGTTAAGCCTTGAAAGGTCGAGACGATCCTGGAGGAGCCACCGCCTCTGGATCTGAACTCTTGCATATTGATTATCTCGCGCCAAGTTGACCATTTGAACCATCTCTCGCACAGATTGCAAGACTAAGTCAAGCTCAGCGTGTGTGCCTGGGGCGTCAGCTACTGGTGTACTGTGCAATAATTGTCCCAGCAGAAGAGGATATTTTGTCAGTCGCTGAATAGGTTTGATAAGAAGATCTCCGACCGTGAGGCCTCTACGATCGTTGGCTTGCCGTCGATCAACAGCCATGATTATCCTGGCTAAAGATTCCATGCCGGATTCGTAGGAGGACCACAATTGTGGCATATGCTTCTGCAGCTCATGCCTAATGACCTCGTAATTTGCGCAGTATTCTTCGTAGGCGTAGAACTCCTTGACAGCGTCCTTGAAGACAGCGGTGATCTCATACACATCTATCGGCTCTGCAGACCCAGATTGCTGAGGATGATGGCCAGAGACGTCAGCAGACTCGTCTGACCTGGTGTGGCGATGAAACATTGGGGCTCTGGCATGACTACCTCGCTCTGATCGATTTACAAGAGATCGTCGACGGTGCCCCAGCTTAGCAGGCACGGTTGTATCTGCCCATCTTCTTGCAGCTGCTTGCAATCTAGCGGAGTGCAACTTCTCCAAGACTCGTTCGTGTAAGTGCAAGATAGCTGCCACATTCTGCTCGATGGCTGACCTCAGTCTATTCGGAACCGACGAAGCAGACGCAAGAAGTGTCGAGTAGAGGTAAACAAGAGCTTTGAGGTCCGCAACGTAGCTCTCTTCGGTGGAGATCAGCTCGTCGATGATTCGCTGCCTCTTGAAGCCTCGCTTGAGCGCAATGTCATCGAACGAATGACTGGTCAGAGGGCGGTCACTGTCAATGGAGTGCCGTGGTTGACTGCCATGGAATATGGCGCTATCGGCCGACCTGCCCATGCGAGAAGACCTCGGGAAGATGCTGAAGCTAGCGTTCGTGAAACTAGCAGTTCTCATAGAATGCACGAAGCCAGAGGACCCATCTGAGAGTCTCTGCTGATGAACAAGTAGTTGGGTCGGTGTGGGAGGGAGTGCCAACATATCAGTCTCGTTGCTGGTCGTTTTCTGCCTTAGCTCCCGTATACGAGGCAGCACGCCTGCCTCGGGGGTTACCATTATGTATTGGCTGTGTTTCAGCGGCTTCACGTTCGCAATCGAGCTGATCTTTTCATGGCCGTCTTCATGGTTACTGGTCGCTGCTGGCGTTGCCGGACATTGTCTTTGTTCGGTGAGTTGCCCAGTATCTCGACCATCTTGAGGCGGTCTAGTAAATGGTTCATCTTCTTGATCGAACTGAGTACATGCTGTTTCTGCTCTTCCCCCAGGACGTTTGACAATGACCTCACCGGGCATCAATGGCTGGAAGGTGAAGTTACGCGGTCGCAATTGCGCCCGGAAAGCGCTGGTTTCGGGACCTTTCGAGCTATGTGACGAAGCTGACCTGAGTTGCGAATTGCCTTTTCGGAGCCTTGCCAATGGAGACACATTCTCATCGTTTCGTTGTGCAGGCGCAGAGACAACGGAGAAAACTGAGGCAGGGGATGGTCGACGAGAGTAGTCGTGTACCACAGTGTTTGTGCTCAGTTTATCCAAATCCGGAGTATGGTCAGGAACGTTGAAAGGTCCATCAAGTTGGGATGACATGGTTGCAGGCGTCGTGTTGAAGGGACTGGAGATGGTCGGTTGCAATACTGCTGCCATGGTAGCGTGGAAGGAATGTTATTCAAAAGATAGATATCAACGACTTCACAAAAACAAAAGAAAGCTCAACGGGCAAAATTGAAGTCATCGACCAAGACCGTAAGCCATCCCAAGATCTGTACAAATGGTGATATGATGGTCATGGAGAGATTGGAATGGCCTGCGAGGTGCAGGACACGCACTTGTACTCGATTGTGGCGACCTCAAAAGGCAGGCGCGATGAAGACAGGGACTCGTACTTGCCTTCGAGTGATCGATGGTAACTCTGGTCATCTGTCGTAGGCAATAGCGAGGCTGGTCATGCCGGGTCACGTAGAGGGCCTTCGATGCCGCGCTGATGAATATGCAGCCTCGATATATTCAGTGCCATGCAACGCGATGGAAGGGAAGTTGTTGTCACCCTCAGCGTGCACCTCCAGGTGTTCGCTTGAGCGTAGCCAAAATTGCGAGCTCAGTAACAAGAGTCTTGCGCAGTCTTCCATTTTCTGCATTGACACATCGACGAACCGATACATGGCGGACTCTCCATGTTAATGTAGCTTCAGACTGGATAACACAATAATGCGTGCAAGCATGGGGAGGGTGCATGTAAGCACGTGACCAACCGGCTCCTTCGCTTGTAGACTGGATGCCCAACGATGCACCAAAGCTATACTGCCTCCACTCCATGAACATCTAGCTTGACCTCTCTTACGTGGCGAAGGTGTTGCGCAAAGGGATGCAGAGTAGAGGGGGCCATGTGAAGCTACATGCACGCAGAACGAAATGATGGAGCAAATAATGATCTCATTAGCCCCGAAGGCTCACCAGAATATCTTGAGCTAAACAACGAAGGAAAAGCCGTCGTGGCATCGTAATCATACAGCAGCTGTCATACTCTACTCCTCCCCTGCCCTGGCTTTTGCGGTAACGTCCACGGTTCCGGCGCAATTCCTTCTCCTTCACAGAAGCCCCAGAACAACACGCCCACTCCTATCAGATAGTATAGCCCTGCATTGGTGCCCTGATACAGTAACAACGCAGCCAGAGCTGCTAGTGGATACATGACTAATCTAGCTTCGATGCTTCTGTGCAGACTCGGCAGGAAACGTGAGATTAGCGGTAAAGGCCATTCCCAACATAGGCCTATTATCGCGAAGACCAGATTGAGCGATTGAAGGATAGGATAGGGCTTCACTGCCGCGTCGAGGTTTTTGGTGAGGACATCCCAGAATATTTTGGGCCAGAAGTAGCCTTCTATCGCGGCCGCCAGCTGATATGTACTAGCTGTGAGGAGGATGAGGCGGGACCAGTGCGTCTTGATGAGCTTGCCCATTGTGGTCTGCCGTCGTTATGGTACGGTGAAGACAAGGTTACTAGCTAGCAGCTTATGCTGCTGCTGGTTCTGTCGTCGAGCCCAGCTCGGATGCTGTTGATGTTGCTGACAATCGAGGTAGACGAGTGGTGGCACACAGGCCTGCTGCGGTGCTTGCAAGGAACAGCAAGTCAAGGCAGTGCTGACCACGAAGTACGTAGTCTTTTGATGTAGCCAAGTCAAAGCAAGACGCTGGCCGGTTGCTGGCTGTTCCGATTTCTATGCAACGACAATGAAGCTGCGACAGTTTTGCTTCGGGTAT
>Ga0210040_10008028_pt1 | contig 12618 bp, 8 predicted proteins | sample CryGeyCG12114_NA_FD_185462 | JGI IMG/M metagenome (GOLD analysis project Ga0210040, IMG submission 185462) | Groundwater microbial communities from aquifer - Crystal Geyser CG19_WC_8/21/14_NA (SPAdes) (version 2) | ecosystem: Environmental > Aquatic > Deep subsurface > Groundwater | place: USA... | reverse complement strand
CCTCGAGCAGCGACCAGACCGGCGCCACGCAGGCATCGGTGCCGGCGAAGACCTGCCACCACTCGTCGCGGGTCCGGCTGCCGAACAGCTCCGTGAACCGCTCCCGCAGGACCGGCCACTGCTCGGGCTGGTAGCGGTCGGGGAAGCTCTCGTCGCCGGCGACGCCCAGACCCTGCAGCAGGGCCGCGTAGAACTGCGGCTCCAGCGCGCCGACGGCGAGGAACTGCCCGTCGGCGCAGCGGTAGACGTCGTAGAACGGCGCACCGGTGTCGAGCAGGTTCGCGCCGCGCTCGTCCTGCCAGCCGCCGGTCGACAGCATCCCGTGGATCATCGTGGTGAGGACGGCGGTGCCGTCGACGATCGCGGCGTCCACCACCTGCCCCTCCCCCGTCGTCCGGGCGTGCAGCAGCGCCGCCAGGGCCCCCAGGGCCAGGAACACTCCCCCGCCGCCGAAGTCGCCCAGCAGGTTGATCGGCGGTGCCGGCCGCTCGTCGGGACGCCCGCTGGCGCCGAGGGCGCCGGTGAGCGCGATGTAGCCGATGTCGTGGCCCGCGGTGGGCGCCAGCGGGCCGGTCTGCCCCCAGCCGGTCATCCGGCCGTAGACCAGCGCCGGGTTCTCCCCCAGCAACTCGTCCGGGCCCAGGCCCAGCCGCTCCATGACACCCGGCCGGAAGCCCTCGAGCAGGACGTGGGCGCGCCGCACGAGGGCCCGCACCACCTCGACGTCGGCGGGGTCCTTGAGGTCCAGCGCGATCGAGCGCTTGCCGCGGTCCAGCAGCGACGTCGCCCCGAGGCCGCCCCCGCCGCCGCGCCGGTCGATGCGGACGACGTCGGCGCCGAGGTCGGCCAGCAGCATGCCGCAGAACGGCCCCGGCCCGAGCCCGGCGAACTCCACGACACGCACACCCGAAAGCGGGCCCACCGGCTGCTCCTCTGCTGCCCGGGGCCCACGCCGTCGTACGCCCCTCGTCGGTGGCATGCTGCCGGATGTCGGTGCCGGTCGGACAGGGGGTCGCAGGTGGTGGCCTACCTCGCCGCCGCGCTCGGCGGGGGCCTGGGTGCGCTGGCCCGCTGGGGCGTGTCCGAGGGGCTGCCCCGCGATCCCGGCGGCTGGCCGTGGGCGACCCTGCTGGTCAACGTCCTCGGCTGCTTCCTCCTCGGGCTGCTGATCGCCCGGGTGCTCGACCGCTCCCCCGCCTCGCCCTGGCTGCGGCCCTTCCTCGCCACCGGCGTCCTCGGGGGTTTCACCACCTGGTCGGCCTTCGCCGTCGAGACGGTGCAGCTGGCCGACGCCGGGCGTTCGGGCGCGGCCGCGTCGTACGTGCTCGCCTCGGTGGCCGGCGGGGTCCTCGCCGCGGCGCTGGGGCAGCTGGCCGGCCGCGGCCCGGCACGGGAGCCGGTGCCGTGACGCCGCTGCTCGTGGTCCTCGGCGCGATGGCCGGTGCACCGCTCCGGCTGCTCGCCGAGCGCCTGGCGGCAGCCCGCCGTGGCCCCGGCTCGGTGGCCGGCACGGCGGTGGTCAACGTCGCCGGCAGCGCCCTGCTGGGCCTCCTGCTCGGATCGGCCGGCGTCCCAGGGTGGGTCCTGGCGCTGGTCGGCACCGGCTTCTGCGGCGCCCTCACCACCTTCTCCGCCTTCGGCGCCGACGTCGTCCGGCTCGGCGGGCAGCGACGCCCGGGCCGCGCGCTGGCCTATCTGGGCGGCACGCTCGTGCTGGGTCTCGGCGCCGCCGCAACGGCCTACTGGGCGGCCGGCCTGCCCTGACCGGCCGGCATGGGTAGGGTTCGACCCGGTATGACCGATGGCACAGAGAACGAGATCGGGGCCGAGAGCCCCGTCGTCGTCGTCGCCAACCGGCTGCCCGTCGACCAGGTCACCGACCCCGACGGCAGCACGCGCTGGCAGCGCAGCCCGGGCGGGCTGGTCACCGCGCTCGAGCCCTTCGTCGCCGGTCGCGGCGGCGCCTGGGTCGGGTGGTCGGGTTCAGCGGGCGAGGCACCCGAGCCGTTCGAGTCCGGCGGCATGTCGCTCATCCCGATCCCGCTCACCGAGCAGGAGGTCGACCGCTACTACGAAGGCATGTCCAATGCCTCGCTGTGGCCGCTGTACCACGACGTGGTCGAGAAGCCGGAGTACCACCGGAACTGGTGGGACACCTACGTGCAGGTCAACAAGCGGTTCGCGGAGCGGACGGCGGAGATCGCGGCGGAGAACGCGATCGTGTGGGTGCACGACTACCAGTTGCAGCTGGTCCCGGCGATGCTCCGGCAGCAGCGGCCCGACCTCACGATCGGGTTCTTCCTGCACATCCCCTTCCCGCCCTACGAGCTGTTCACCCAGCTGCCCTGGCGCTCGGCGATCGTCGAGGGCCTGCTGGGCGCCGACCTCGTCGGCTTCCAGCGGCCCTCGGCCGCGACCAACTTCGTCCAGCTGGCCCGCCGGCTGCACGACCTCCCCTCCCGCAAGAACGCCGTCGAGTACGACGGCCGCACCGTGACGGCGAAGGCCTTCCCGATCTCGATCGACGTGGCGGCCTTCGACGAGCTGGCCCGCTCCCCCGAGGTGCTGGCCCGCGCCGAGGAGATCCGCACGGAGCTGGGCAACCCGGAGAAGATCATCCTGGGGGTGGACCGGCTCGACTACACCAAGGGCATCAGCGTCCGGCTCAACGCCTTCGAGGAGCTGCTCGAGGACGGCGCCGTCGAGGCACCCGGCACGGTGCTGGTGCAGGTGGCCACGCCCAGCCGGGAGCGGGTCGAGCACTACGTGCACATGCGGGAGACGATCGAGCAGCAGGTCGGCCACATCAACGGCGTCTTCGGCTCGATCGCAGGCCCCGCGGTGCACTACTTCAACCAGTCCATGCCGCGCGAGGAGCTCGCCGCGCTGTACCGGGCGGCCGACGTCATGCTGGTGACGCCCTACCGCGACGGGATGAACCTCGTGGCCAAGGAGTACGTCGCCGCCCGCTCCGATCTCGGCGGAGCGCTCGTGCTGTCGGAGTTCGCCGGCGCCGCGGCGGAGCTCAAGCAGGCGTTCCTGGTCAACCCGCACGACATCGCCGGGGTGAAGAACCAGCTGGTCCGGGCGCTCCGCGTCGACCCGCGCGAGGCGGCCTCCCGCATGCGCGCCATGCGCCGGCACCTGGCCAGGAACGACCTGGAGCACTGGGCCACCTCGTTCTTCGACGCGTTGAAGGCCCAGGACGGCGGGCAGGGCGGCGGCCGGGCCGCCGGGCGGACGGCCACGCCGCTGTCCGACGGCCGCGGCGGAGCGCAGGGGTGACCGTGCCGACCGACGAGCTCGTGGCCGCGCTGGGCGCGCTGGCGGGACGGCGCCCGTTGCTCGTCGCCTCCGACTACGACGGCGTCCTCGCCCCTCTGGCCGACGTGCCGTCGGAGGCGGTGCCCGAGCCCGGCGCCGCCGAGGCGCTCGCGCGGCTCTCCGCCGTCCCCGGGGTGACGGTCGCCCTGGTGAGCGGGCGTGGCCTGGACGACCTGCGGGCCACCAGCGGGTTTACCGGGGCGCTGCGCTGGATCGGCAGCCACGGCGCGGAGTTCGACGGCCCGCTGACCGGGGACCTCGCCGAGCAGCGGGATGCGCTGAGCGCCCGGTTGGAGCCCCTGGTGTCCGGTACGCCCGGCGCCCGCCTGGAGATCAAGCCGGCCAGCGTGGCGGTGCACGTGCGACAGGTCCCCGACCGCCCGGCGGCGGCTGCGTTGCTGGAGGACGCCCGTGCGGCGGTCGATCCGTCACTGACGCAGAAGCCGGGCAAGGACGTGTTCGAGGTCGCGGTGACCGATGCCGACAAGGGGTCGGCGGTGCGCCGGCTGGCAGCCGAGGTCGGGGCACGGGGCGTGCTCTACCTCGGGGACGACGTCACCGACGAGGACGCGTTCCGCGCCCTGGGGCCGGACGATGTCACCGTCAAGGTCGGTGCGGGCGACACGGTGGCCGGGCACCGGGTGCCCGATCCGGCCGCCGTCCGCGTGCTCCTGGAGCAGCTGGCCGACCTGCTCGGCTGACGCCGGCGGCACCCCCGCCGGAGCGTGTCGGCGGGGCCGAGTTCGTGACTTTGGTCCCGGGCGGTCGACCAGCCGCTCGCGGTGTCGACAATTCCCGGTTCCGGCCGGATGCCACCTGCGCATTTCCCGGCGGGTGCCGGAATGGCGCGCAGGTCGCGTCGGAGCGTGATGTCGACAAATGAACGGCCTGCGCCGGTCGACCCCGCCTCCACATCACGATTGCGCGATTGCGGGAAACGGTGCAGCCGTGCGGTCGGTGGAGCGGCAACACTTTTCGCCGTCCCGCTCGGTCGTCCGGGCCACATCTCTTCCCCGTGAGGTCCCCGTGACATCCACCGCTCCTCCCCCCGCCACCCGGCGTGCCGGCTGGTTCGCCGACCGTCCGCTCGCCGTCAAGTTCGGCGTCCTCTTCGCGGTCGTCGCGTCGGCCCTCGGAGGCGTGGTCGCTGCCGTGGTGGTGGGCAGCGCCGCCGTCCACGACGCCAACCACGAGCTCGCGCAGCTGAACCGGGCGGAGGAACTGGTCCTCCAGCTCGACACCCGCGCGAGCGAGCTCAAGGTCGACGGCTTCAAGGCGATCGTCCGGGAGGACCCCGCCGCGCAGCTCGAGGAGCTGGCGGATGACGTCGCCACACCGGAGGCCATGCTCGCAGAGCTCGACGACATCCCGCTGGAGGGCCCGGCGGCCGGCATCACGTCCGGACTGGACGAGGGGTTCCGCGCCTACACCGACGCGATCTCCGCGTGGGTGGAACTCGCGGTCGCCGACCCCGTCGCCATGCGCGCACGGTGGGAGGAGATCCAGGCGGCCAACGACCTGACCGACGGTGCCATCAGCGCGGCCAAGGACGGGCTCTCGGCGGAGAGCGACCTGGCGCAGGGCCGGCTGGACGACGCCATCGCCCGCTCGCAGCTCCTGTCCGTCCTGATCACCCTCGGCGGGCTGGTGATCATCGGTCTGGTCAGCTTCGTGACCATGCGCTCGGTCACCCGGCCCGTGCAGGCGGTCAAGCGCGCCCTGGAGGCGCTCGCCGCCGGGGATCTCACCGTGGTCACCCGCGTGCGCTCCCGGGACGAGGTCGGCCAGATGGCGGCCGCGCTGGACACCGCCCAGGAGAGCCTGCGCGTGGTGATGGCCGGCGTCGCCTCCTCCGCCCACGCCGTCGCCTCCTCCTCGGAGGAGCTGTCGGCGTCGTCGGCGCAGATCTCGGCGTCGGCCGAGGAGACGTCGACCCAGGGCGGTGTCGTCGCCTCGGCGGCCGAGGAGGTGTCGCGCAGCGTCGAGACCGTCGCCGCGGGTGCGGAGCAGATGGGTGCCTCCATCCGGGAGATCGCGTCGAACGCGGCGGAGGCCTCCGAGGTCGCCAGCCGGGCGGTCGCCGCAGCCGCCACGACCAAGGCCACGGTCGACAAGCTGGGTGAGTCCTCGGCGGAGATCGGCAACGTGGTGAAGGTGATCACCAGCATCGCGGAGCAGACGAACCTGCTGGCCCTGAACGCCACGATCGAGGCGGCGCGGGCCGGTGAGGCGGGCAAGGGGTTCGCGGTGGTGGCCAACGAGGTCAAGGAGCTGGCCCAGGAGACGGCCAAGGCGACCGAGGACATCGCCCGCCGGGTGCTCGCGATCCAGGGCGACACCACGGCGGCCGTCACCGCCATCGACGAGATCTCCAGCATCGTCGCGCAGATCTCCGACCGGCAGACCACCATCGCCAGCGCGGTCGAGGAGCAGACGGCCACGACCAGCGAGATGTCCCGCTCGGTCCAGGAGGCCGCCAGCGGGACCGGTGAGATCGCCGCGAACATCACCGGGGTCTCCTCGGCGGCGGAGTCGACCACGCAGGCGCTGACCCAGACCCGCATCGCGGTGGACGAGCTGTCTCGGATGGCCACCGACCTGCGCGCCACCGTCGGGCGGTTCACCTACTGAGCAGGGTGCCCGGCCTTCCGGCCCCACCGGATGACGAGAGGCGCACGGCCGTTCCGGCCGTGCGCCTCTCGTCTTTCCCGGGGGGGCCGGCACGCAAGGGCAATTGTCGACATGGCGTTCCGGGAATGGCGGTAGCCGCACTTTTCGCCTCGGATGTCTGCGACACGTGTGAAAACGGTACGGATGGTTCCGGGAATGGGAGGAACCTCTTCCGCGAGCAGCACCGGTGAACCCCACCGGTCCTCGTCTGCAGCTGGAGCGCAGGATGTCCGTCAGGATCACCCCCACCCGTACCGGCGGTCGATTCCGCTGGTTCGCCGATCGTCCGGTCGGTGTGAAGATCGGTGTCGTCGTCGGGCTCTTGGCCGTCGTCGTCCTCGGGACGAATGCGCTGGCCATCACCAGCATGCAGGAGCTGCGCTCGGGCCAGGAACGGATCTACACCGAGAACCTCCAGCCGCTCAACGCGCTCTCCGAGGTGCAGCGCGCCCACGCCGCCCACCGGGCCCGCACGCTGGAGTACGCGGTCTCCTCCCCCGAGCGACGCGTCGAGCTCGTCGGCGAGATGGAGGAGAAGACCGCCGACCTGCAGGCCGGGTACGACGCCTACGAGCCCTTCATCGTCAACCCGGCGGCGATGGAGGAGTTCCTGGCCGCCCGGCAGCAGTTCCTCGCGCTGCTGACCACCCAGCTCTTCCCGGCGGCCGACCGCGGCGATCTCGCCGGCTTCGCGGCGGTGCAGTCCGAGCAGCTCCAGCCGCTGCTCCAGATCATGGCCGACGACCTCGAGGTCGAGGGTGTCGCCCAGTCCGAGCAGGCGGCCGCCCGGAACCTGGAGGCGGCTGACGAGGCTGCGTCGGCGATCGCCCTGCTGCTCGCCACGGCGCTGATCTCGGTGGTTGTCGCCGTCGGCCTGACGTGGCTGGTCGTGCGGCGCATCACCCGCTCCGTCCGCTCCGTCCAGCGCGCCGCCGAGGCCATGGCGTCCGGCGACCTGACGGTCGCTCCCGAGGTCGCGTCCGACGACGAGGTGGGCCGCATGGCCGCCGCGCTCGGCTCCGCCCAGGCCAGCCTGCGCACCGTGCTCTCGTCGGTCGTCCAGTCCGCGGACGCCGTCGCCGCTTCCTCGGAGGAGCTGTCGGCGTCGTCGGCGCAGATCTCGGCGTCGGCGGAGGAGACCTCGGCGCAGTCCGGCGTGGTGGCCGGTGCCGCCGAGGAGGTGTCCCGCAGCGTGCAGACCGTCGCGGCCGGCGCCGAGGAGATGGGCGCCTCCATCCGGGAGATCGCCAGCAACGCCGCGGAGGCCTCCGAGGTCGCGTCCCGTGCCGTCACCGCCGCCGAGACCACGACGGCGACCGTGGCCAAGCTGGGCGACTCCTCGGCCGAGATCGGCAACGTGGTGAAGGTGATCACCAGCATCGCCGAGCAGACGAACCTGCTGGCCCTGAACGCGACCATCGAGGCGGCGCGCGCCGGTGAGGCGGGCAAGGGCTTCGCGGTCGTGGCCAACGAGGTCAAGGAACTGGCCCAGGAGACGGCCAAGGCGACCGAGGACATCGCCCGCCGGGTCGAGGCCATCCAGAAGGACACCGGTGCCGCGGTCGGTGCCATCGAGGAGATCTCGGCGATCGTCGCGCAGATCTCCGACCGGCAGACCACCATCGCCAGCGCGGTGGAGGAGCAGACGGCGACGACGAGCGAGATGTCGCGCTCGGTGCAGGAGGCGGCCTCGGGCTCGGGCCAGATCGCGGAGAACATCACCGGCGTCTCCACCGCCGCCGACTCCACGACCCAGGCGCTCACCCAGACCCGCACCGCCGTGGACGAGCTGTCCCGGATGGCCGCCGACCTGCGCACCACGGTGGGCCGCTTCACCTACTGATCCGGGCTCGCGCGCTCTTCCGCGGGCGCGGCGGCGAGCAGCACGGCGGTCGTCTCCTGCCCCTCGGGGGCAGGGGACGGCCGCCGTCTCGCATGTCCGGCCACTGCACGCCACGCGCTGGATCATCGACAAATCTCCGCCGCAGAGAAGATGTCCGTTTTCTTTCCGGTACTGCGTGCGACACGAGCAGAATGGAGAACCGGGCGGTTTCCGGTCCGGTGAGAATTGTTCCACCCTGCGAGGGCGGTGGCTTCGGGAATCGTCGCGGCCGGCCGCCGACATCGGAAACAACACAGCTAGGAGCACGTGAGATGGCTCTTCCGGACGATGGCCCGCCTCCCCGCTTCTCCTCCAGTCGCCTGCTCAACTGGTGGGCGGACCGAGGGGTCAAGACCAAGGTGATCGCCGCGGTCGGCGTCGCGGCCATCGCCGCGGTCGGCACCGGCGTCGTGGGCGCGAGCGCCCTGAGCTCGGCGTCCACCACCGCGGACCACCTCTACGAGCGGAACATCTCGAGCGTGCAGGTGATCGGCGGCATGATCGACGACGTCCAGTCGCTGCGGGTCGCCTCCCGCAACGCCGCGCTCGCCAGCGACCCGGACCGGATCCAGGCCGAGCTGGCCGAGGTGCCGCCCCTCATGGAGTCCTATGCGGCCCACTCCCGAACCTATGCCGCCGACGCGACGGCAGGCACTGCGGCGGTGGTCTCGGACGAGGCGGCCGCCATGCTCGACGAGTGGGAGACGTTCTTCACCAGGACCCTCTCGCCGCTCGCCCTCGCGAACGACGATGCCGGCTGGCTGGCCGCGAACGACGAGAACCTGCTGCTGACCGACATGACGACGCTCCTCGGCGAGCTGAGGGACGCGGAGAACCAGCAGGCCGCGGACGCCGCCCAGGCCGCAGTGGACTCGGCCGCAGATGCGCGCACGGCGATGATCGTGGTGGCGGGCGTCGGGATCGCCGCAGCCCTGGGCGCCGGATTGTTCGTGGCCATCGGCCTCGGCAGAGGTGTGCGCTGCGTGCAGGACGTGGCCGAGGCGCTCGGGCGCGGGGATCTGACCAAGGCGAGCGCCTGGGCCACCAACTGCGAGCTGGGGCAGATGAGCGCAGCCCTGGACGCAGCGGTGGTCAGCCTGCGCCAGGTCATGACCAGCGTGGTGTCCTCGGCGGACGCCGTGGCGGCGTCGTCGGAGGAGCTGTCGGCGTCCTCGGCGCAGATCGCGGCGTCGGCGGAGGAGACGGCGGCGCAGTCGGGTGTGGTGTCGGGTGCCGCGGAGGAGGTGTCGCAGAGCGTGCAGACCGTGGCTGCCGGTGCCGAGCAGATGGGTGCCTCGATCCGGGAGATCGCCAGCAACGCCGCCGAGGCCAGCCAGGTGGCGGCGCGTGCGGTGACGGCGGCGGAGGCGACGACGGCGACGGTGGCGAAGCTGGGCGAGTCCTCGGCCGAGATCGGCAACGTGGTGAAGGTGATCACCAGCATCGCGGAGCAGACGAACCTGCTGGCGCTCAACGCCACGATCGAGGCCGCGCGGGCCGGCGAGGCGGGCAAGGGCTTCGCGGTGGTGGCCAACGAGGTCAAGGAGCTGGCGCAGGAGACGGCCAAGGCCACCGAGGACATCGCCCGCCGGGTGCAGTCGATCCAGGGCGACACGACCGCCGCGGTGGCCGCGATCGAGGAGATCTCCACGATCGTTGCGCAGATCTCCGACCGGCAGACCACGATCGCGAGCGCGGTCGAGGAGCAGACGGCCACGACCAGCGAGATGAGCCGTTCGGTGCAGGAGGCCGCGGGTGGGACGACGCAGATCGCGGAGAACATCACCGGGGTCTCCACGGCGGCCGGGACGACGACCCAGGCGCTGACCCAGACCCGCACCGCGGTCGACGAGCTGTCCCGCATGGCCGCCGACCTACGCACCACCGTCGGTCAGTTCACCTACTGACGGACTCTGCACCGACGTCGGGGCGGCAACCGGGATCACCGGTTGCCGCCCCGACGCCATTGCTGCGCCCGGAGTCGCCAGTGGTGCTGGGCCTCGGCCCGAGCATGCGCAGTGGTCGAGGCGAGCACCCCGATCCCGCAGTGCACCGATCGCTGCCTCGACGCCACGATCGAGGCCCGCGCGGACGGCCCGACACGCGCGGACCCGTGGAGGAGTTCGAGTTCTCCGGAGCCCGCGTGCCCTGCCCGGTCACCCGCGGGAGGACCTCCGGGTCACCGCTCCGGCGGTATCGACACATGGCCGGGTCAGGTGCCCCCGTCACGAGATCCGGGGCGACAACCGCAGGCAGGACGCCTGCGCGAACGGTCGCCGTGAATGGTCGTTGCTGGAGCCGGGCAAGTCAGGAATTCGTGGTCGGACACATGTCGACATCCGATTCCCGCAGTTCCGGAGCGTGGACTACCCGCGATCTCTGGACGGAAACAGAAATGGCAGAGCGGGCCCCCGTTGTGCCCTACCTTTCCGCTGTACCGCTTCACGCCGAGTCCGGGGCCCGTAGGGCGCCGGTCGTTTCCCCGCCCAGGAGTGCCGCCATGACCGTCCGTTCCGAGACTCCCGACCGGGGAGCCCCCGCTCGCGCGCTGTGGGGTGATCGCGGTGTCAAGACCAAGATCCTCGCGGCCGTCGGCGTCCCCGTCGTCGCTGCCGGTGTCATCGGCGTCCTGGGCATGCAGGCCATGGGCGACGCGAGCGCCCGGGCCCAGAGCCTGTACGAAGCGAACCTCCTGGGGGTCGCCGCCGCGTCCGCCCTGGACGCGCAGGTGAAGGACATGCGGATCGCGTCCCGGGACGCCCTGGTGGCGGCGACCCCGGAGGCGACCCAGGACGCCCTGGCCGAGCTGCGGGAGTTGTTCGACGGATTCGAGGGCCTCGGCGAGGCCTATGTCGCGACCGGGATGGACTCCCGGCGCGAGGAGGTGTACGACGCCGTCCTCACCGCCGCCGCGCAGTACGAGGAGATCCAGCTGGAGGTGCTCGCTCCGCTCGCCGTCGCCACCGACCTGCCGGGCTGGATCGCGGCGAACCTGGCGTCGGCCGCACCGCTCGCGGAGGAGATGAGCGCGGGCGTCAGCACCCTCCAGGACATCGAGACGGAGGCCGCTGCGGACGCCGTCGCCGCCATCGAATCCGCCTCGTCCACGCAGGCCACCACGTCGGCCGTCGTCTTGGTCGTCGCGCTGCTCGTCGCCGTCGGCGTGGGCCTCGTCGTGGCCATCGGGATCGCCCGCGCGACCCGCCAGGTCCAGGACGTCACGGAGGCGCTCGCCGCGGGCGACCTGACGCGTTCCAGTGGCCTGACGACCAAGGACGAGCTGGGACGGATGGGCCAGGCGCTCGACTCCGCTGTCGCCGACCTGCGGTCGGTCATGGCCTCGGTCGTCGGCTCGGCGGATGCCGTCGCCGCCTCGTCGGAGGAGCTGTCGGCGTCGTCGGCGCAGATCTCGGCTTCGGCGGAGGAGACCTCTGCGCAGTCCGGGGTGGTCTCCAGTGCTGCGGAGGAGGTCAGCCGCAACGTGCAGACGGTGGCGGCCGGTGCGGAGGAGATGGGGGCCTCCATCCGGGAGATCGCCAGCAACGCCGCCGAGGCCAGCGACGTGGCTGCCCGCGCCGTCCAGGCCGCGGAGACCACCACGGCCACCGTCGCCAAGCTGGGTGAGTCCTCGGCCGAGATCGGCAACGTGGTCAAGGTGATCACCTCGATCGCCGAGCAGACCAACCTGCTGGCGCTCAACGCCACCATCGAGGCCGCCCGTGCCGGTGAGGCAGGCAAGGGCTTCGCCGTGGTGGCCAACGAGGTCAAGGAGCTGGCGCAGGAGACGGCCAAGGCCACGGAGGACATCGCCCGCCGGGTGCAGGCCATCCAGGGCGACACGACCGCCGCGGTGACCGCGATCGGGGAGATCTCCACGATCGTCGCGCAGATCTCCGACCGGCAGACCACCATCGCCAGCGCGGTCGAGGAGCAGACCGCCACGACCAACGAGATGTCCCGCTCGGTGCAGGAGGCTGCGTCGGGCTCCGGTCAGATCGCGGAGAACATCACCGGTGTCTCCTCCGCTGCGGACTCCACCACCCAGGCGCTGACCCAGACGCGGATCGCCGTCGACGAGCTCTCCCGGATGGCCGCCGACCTGCGCACCACCGTCGGACGGTTCACCTACTGATCGGCCACCTCCGCCGCGGCCGTACCGGCCGCGGCGGAGGAGTGCCGATAACGATCCGGACGACTGCGGCCGGCGGCGTATTCACCTTGACTCCGCCGCCCGCCGAGCCGAGAACCCAGCGGGGCGACTGCGCCCCGGTGCGAAGCAGAGAGAAGGACACCCCGTGGACGGTCTGGACGACATCGTCGAGGAGTTCCTGGTCGAGAGCCACGAGAACCTCGACCAGCTGGACTCCGACCTGGTCGCGCTCGAGCAGGAGCCCGACTCCCGCGAGCGGCTCTCCAGCATCTTCCGGACCATCCACACCATCAAGGGCACCAGCGGCTTCCTGGCCTTCAACAAGCTGGAGGAGGTCACGCACGTCGGCGAGAACATGCTGTCGCGGCTGCGGGACGGCGAGCTGGCCCTGACCCCGCACCGCACCAACGTGCTGCTGCAGATGGTCGACACGGTCCGCGCGCTGCTCACCTCCATCGAGGCCAACGGCGGAGAGGGCACCGTCGACGTCTCCGCCGCCGTCGCCGCCGTCACCGCGGCCATGGAGGACGTCCTCGTCCCGGCCCCCGAGCCGGTGCCGGTCCCGGCGGCCGCCAAGGCCCCCGCCGCCGCG
>Ga0210040_10008027_pt1 | contig 12626 bp, 9 predicted proteins | sample CryGeyCG12114_NA_FD_185462 | JGI IMG/M metagenome (GOLD analysis project Ga0210040, IMG submission 185462) | Groundwater microbial communities from aquifer - Crystal Geyser CG19_WC_8/21/14_NA (SPAdes) (version 2) | ecosystem: Environmental > Aquatic > Deep subsurface > Groundwater | place: USA... | reverse complement strand
TGGCGGAGATGCTCGACCCCAGCGCCGAGAAGACCCGGACGTGCCCCACGCGGCGGATCAGCAACGGCGCGAGCCGCGAGGCGAAGAGGAAGCCCACGAAGTAGGCCGACATGACGACGGAGATCTCCAGCGTCGTGAAGGCCTCCATCTCGCCCCTCAGGCCCAGGAGGGTCCCCTGGAGCCCGTTCCCGATCATCAGGAGATACATGCCGAGGAGCAGCGCCCAGGCGCTCCCGAGGACTTGCAGCATGATCGCTCTCCCTTCCGTTCCCCAGCGCATAGCAGTCCGCCCAGCGAAGGCTGGCCTGAAGGCGACTCCGCCCCCCTGTTTAGCGGCCCCTGGGCAGCAGGAGCGAGGCGTCCCCGTAGGAAAAGAAGCGGTACCCCTCGGCGATGGCGTGGGCATAGACCTCGCGGATTCGCTCCAGCCCCAGGACGGCGGAGACCAGCATCATCAGCGTGGACCTGGGCAGGTGGAAGTTGGTCATGAGGCCGTCCGCCACCCGGAACTCGAAGCCCGGCGTGATGAAGATGTCGGTCTCGCCCCGCCAGGGCGCGATCCCGCCCCCGCGCGCGGCGGACTCGATCAGCCGCAGCGCCGTGGTGCCCACCGGGATGACGCGCCCGCCCCCGGCCTTCGTCGCCGCGATCTCCTCGGCCGCGCGCTCCGTCACCTCGCCCCATTCGGCATGCATCCGGTGCTCGGCGATGTTCTCCACCTTGACGGGCAGGAAGGTCCCGGCGCCGACGTGCAGGGTCACGTGGGTGTAGCCCACGCCCCTTTGCCGCAGCGCCTCCAGCAGCTGCGGGTCGAAGTGCAGCGAGGCGGTGGGCGCGGCGACGGCCCCCTCCCTCGCGGCCCAGACGGTCTGGTAGTCCTCGCGGTCCTGCTCGTCGGGGGGGCGCAGCGCCTCGATGTAGGGGGGCAGCGGCATGCGGCCGGCCTGCGCCAGCGCCTCCGCGAAGGCCTCGGGCGAGAGGGCGAAGCGCAGGAGCCCCTGCCCCTCCTCCGCGCCCTCGAACGTCGCCGAGAGCCCCGCGCCGAAGTCGATGACTTCGCCCTCCCTGACCTTCCGCAGCGGCTTCAGCAGGGCGGCCCAGAGCCCCTCGCCCCGGTCCGAGAGCAGCGTCGCCTCGATCCGCGCCACGGCCTCTCCGCGGCGGCGCTGGCCCGAAAGCCGTGCGGGTATCACCCGGGTGTCGTTGAGCACCAGCCGGTCCCCCGGCCGCAGCACCTGGGGCAGATCCGACACGCGAAGGTCGTCGAGGGCGTCGGGCCCCGCCACGAGGAGGCGCGCCGAGGAGCGCGGACGCGCGGGCCGCGTGGCGATCAGACCGGACGGCAGGTCGAAGTCGAAATCCGAGAGCTTCATGGCCCCCCGCTAGCGCGCCCCGGCCCTGGGGGCAACGCTACTGCCGGGTCTCGGGCGGGTGCCTGCGCAGGAGGTTCCGCAGCGCGCCCGGCGCCAGCACCGATAGCGGGTTCACCCCCACCGAGGGGTCGTCGGGGTCGCCGCTCAGGGTGAAGTTGAACCCGAGGAGCCCCTCGCCCGGCCGCGTCAGGATCGAGCCGATGCCGTTCAGGAGGTAGAGCGGCGAGAGCACGCCCCGGAAGTCCATCAGATAGGCCTCGGTGTCGAAGGAGCCCTCCAGCGAGAGCCCCAATCCCGCGCCCATTGCGCTGGACCGCGTGACGGTGACCCTGGTCGGGTCGATCTGGAAGTCGGCCGAGACCTCGTCGAAGAGGATGCCCTGGCCGCCCAGCTGCTGGAGCAGCCCGATCACCGAGGCGGCGTTCAGCAAGGAGGCCAGCACCGGCGCCTCGCGCACCTTGAGGCCGGTGATCCAGAGCTCGCCCGTGTAGCTCGACTCGTCCACCGGCAGGACCAGGAGGTCGAGCGCCCCGCCCTCCGCCCGAGTGAAGAGGTTGGCGGCCTTCATTACGGCGCCCGCATCCGTCGCCTGCACACGCGCGGCGACCCGGTCGCCCTGCGGCGCGACGCGGCCCGTGACGGGCGGCCCGCCGTTCACGTAGCCGGAGAAGTTCCCCTCCAGGCCCGTTTCGGTCGAGAAGGTGCCCACGAAGTCCGTGAGGGCCACGGACTCGGTGACCTGCAGCCGGTTCAGGTTCACGACGATCGGCCCGCCGTCGCCCTCCCCCCCTCCACCCCCGAAGGTCGCGGCCGCGAGGTCGATCCTGCCGCTGTTGACCAGCACGGCGGGCGTGTCGCTCCCCTCCTGCGCCGTCAGCGTCACGGGGGCGTCGAACCAGTCGCCGACCTGCAACTGCCTGATCCGCAGCCGGTCGAAGGCGCCGGCCCCCGTCAGCCTCAGATCCCCCTCGGCCGACAGTCCGGGCGCCGAGACGTCGATCCGGTCCACGCGCACCGGGCTGCCGAGGCGTCCTTCGACCACAAGGTCGCCGCTGCGCCCCGCGCCCTTGGACCAGCCGAGTTCGGGCACGGCCAGCGCCAGCCCCTCGAGGCCCGAGCGGAACTCGAAGGCCGGCGCCTCGCCCGACGCGAGGTCCACGGTCAGCTCGCCCCGCCCCTCGCCCGAGACGCTGCCGTCGGGGAGAGCGATGCCGAACTCGTCCAGCACGCCGGGATTGATCTCGACCGAGGCCTGGACCCGCGAACGCCCCTTGTCCTTGGGTGCGAAGCCCTGCCGCCAGGACCCCTCGGCATGCGCGGAACCCACCGTCACCGGTCCCGCGATCTCCAGCGCCTCGGGCGTGACGGTGGCGGTCACGGCGTCGGCGGCGAGCCTGTGGCCGGGGATCAGCAGGTCGCTGCTGACGTCGCGGAGGTCCGCCGCGATGTCGTAGCGCAAATCACCGGGTCGCATCGGGCTCAGGAAGAGGTCGATGGTCCCCCGCGCCTCGGCTTGGCCCTCCGCAAGCGTGACCGGCAGCCCGGCCGAGCTCAGGAAGTTCCAGGGCGTCACGTCGAGGAGCGACAGCGCCGCCGTGATCGGCCCGCGGGCCTCCAGCTGGACCGTCGCGGGCGAGCGGCTCCCCTGCGCGGGCGGGATGGTGATCGCGGTCCCGGCGATGTCCAGCGCGCCGCCCTGCGGCGCGAGCACCTGTCCCGCGTCGAGCGCGGCGGTGAAGGTCCCGTCCTCCCATGTGATCCGACCTTCCCCGCCCGTGATCGGCGGATGGGTCCAGAGCGCCTTGACCGCCACTCCCGTGAACTCCGAAGTCAGCGCCAGGGCCGGCGGCCGGCCCGGCTCGATCCGCAGGGCGCCCGAGGCCTCGCGCAGCGCGCCCTCCGTCAGGTTCGCCTCCAGCCAGTCCCGCAGCCCCGGCCGGAACCGCTCGGGCCAGAGCGCCATGAGGCGCTGCCGCGTGATCTCCCCCAGCCGGGCGTCCAGCGCGACCCGCCAGCCCTCCTCGGCACCCGCCACCTGGCCCGAGAGGTCGAGCCGGCTCCCCTCCTCGTCGCCAGGCAGGGTGAGGCTCGCCTGCGCCACATCCACGGTGAAGGGATCGAGCCGGAGGCGGAACTGCGCCGTGGCCTCGGGCAGGTGCGCGGGCTCCTCGTAGAGGCCGGGCGGGCTCAGGGTCACGTCGCGCAGCGTGAACTGCCCCAGGAGCGCGCGCGGCAGCCCCGCCTCGATCTCCCGCAGGTCGGCCCGCCCCGAGCCCAGTACCCCACCCCAGTCGCTTCGCACCTCCACCCGGTCGAAACGCACGGCCTGGGCCGCCGGGTCATAGGACAGGTAGGCGCGCGCGAGGTCGAACCGCACCGGCTCCAGGCCAGGATGCGGCCGGAGCTCCCCTTCCGCGATCTTCAGCGCGACGCTGGTCGGCCCGAGCTTTCCCTGCTCGTCGAGCTCGGCCCGCAGCGCCAGGGAGATCGGCGCGTCCACGACCCGCAGCCAGGTCAGCGCAGGCCCCTGGCTCGCCACGTCGGCGGCGGCGACGTCGGTCACGGTGACGCCGATCCTGGCGGCGGGGCTGCCGCGGGGGCTCTCATAGTCGATCCGCGCCCGGGTGACGTAGGACCGCCCGGACAGCACCGACACCTCGCCCGACAGCCGCGTCATCCCCCCCGTGAGGTCGAGCGCCAGGGCGCCGCCGTCCACCGTCCAGGCCCGGCCGACCCGGGCGTCCTGGTAGTTCACCACCAGTCCCTCGACCCGCACCTGCCGCAGGGCCTCCAGCGCGGGCCGCTCGAAGATCCGCTCGAACTGATCGGGGAGGGAGGCCAGCCCTTCGGCCCGGCCCACGCCCTGCCCCTGCCGGCCCGACCCGAAGGCCAGGTCCACGCTCCCGTCCTCCGCGCGCGACAGGGAAAGCTCCGCGCCACCCAGCGCGATCTCCTGCACGAGGAGCCGCCTCTCGAAGAGGAGGCCCCTCGGCGAGACCTGCATGGAGACCTCGGGCACCTGCGCGACCTGCCGCCCCTCTCGGTCGCGCAGCGACACGCCGAGGAGCCGGACCTCGGGGTGGAGGTCGCGCGGTACCCGCACGGTGATCGCCTCGAAGCGGAGCGCGCCGCCGCCCAGCGCCTCGGCGGCCGCGGATTCGATGCGGTCGCGGACCCAGGACGGCGCCTTGATCTCCTGCCCGATCAGCAGGAACGGCAGCACGAGGGCGAAGAGCAGTGGCGCGAGGACCAGCACGACGCCCATCCGGACCGTGAGCCGCGTACGGACCCCGAGGCGCGGAGCCCGCTCGCGGCGACCCCTGCGGGCTGGGTCTGCGGTTGGCGGGAGCGTGGACGGCGCCGTCCCGCCCGCGCCCGGGCTCAGGGGCTCGGTCACGTGCAGGGTCATAAGACGGAGAACGGACCTGGGCGCATCCCGGGCATCATCGCGCCCCCCTGCCCCGAACGGAAGCAGCTAGAAGGTCACAGGCCTTCCTAATCGCTCACTCCTGCGCGAAGAAGCGCGCATGAGCCTCGCGCCCGGTCAACCCGCCCCGCCCTTCACCCTGCCCCGCGACGGCGGCGGCACCGTCACCCTCGCTGACCTCCGGGGCCGGGCCGTCGTGCTCTTCGCCTATCCGGGCGATTCCACCCCGAGCTGCACGGCCGAGGCGCAGGACTTCTCCGACCTCCTGCCGCGCTTCGAGGCCGTGGGCGCGGCCGTGCTCGGCCTGTCGTCGGGCGGCGTGTCGGCCAAGGAGCGGTTCCGCGCCAAGGCCGGCCTCTCCGTCCCTCTCCTGGCCGACGAGAGCGGCGAGGTCCTGCGAGCCTACGGCCTCTGGCAGGAGAAGAGGACCTTCGGGCAGACCTACATGGGCCTGGTCCGCACGACCGTCCTCATCGACGCCGAGGGACGCGTCGCGCAGGTCTGGACCGTGACCCGCGTCAGGGGCCACGCGGCCGAGGTCCTGGCCGCCGCCGAGCGTCTCGCGGCGGCTCAACGAGCCTGAATTGGGGTCGGCTCAGCGAATCGACGACGCCGAGACGAACCTGTGTCCGGGCCACTACATCGTTGTGACAAATCGGCAGGAAAGGGTTCCATTCCGCTGCCATCTTCGGCAGAATCCCGCCACTTCGACCTCCGCCGTTGCCATGAGCCGCGCCAGCCGCCCCAAAGCGGTTGCGACGCGAATGGTCCGCCGTTAGCCCAATAGTCGGGACAGCGGGCCAATGAAGGCCCGGCAGGGAGGCGAACCATTGACATCGATGATGATGCAGCGTGTGCACGCGGCCCTCGAACGGCGCTTTCCTGAACGGCGCCTTTTCCTTAAGTCCGAGGATCATACGCGCTTCATCCGGCTCAAGCCCGAGACGCAGCTCATCGCCTGGACCGGGAGCGCCCTGTTCGTCGGCTGGACGAGCGTGGCCACGGCCATCCTGCTCATGGACTCGATCGGGGCCGGAAACTTCCGCGCCCAGGCCGAACGCGACAAGATGATCTACGAGGATCGTCTGAATTCCCTCTCGGAGGAGCGGGACCTCCGCGCCGGAGAGGCCATCGCCGCCCAGGAGCGCTTCGCCGCCGCCCTCGACCAGGTCTCCGCCATGCAGAGCGAGCTCCTTGCCTCAGAGGAGCGCCGCCGCGAGCTGGAGACCGGCCTGGAGGTCGTCCATGACACCCTCCGCCAGGCCATGACCGAGCGGACGAACGCCCAGGAGCAGCTTGCGGCCATGACCGCCGAGGCCGATGCCCCCGGGGTCGACCCCGAGGAGCTGACCGGCACGCTCGACTTCGTGACCGAGGCCCTCGCCGAGACCGCGGCCGAGCGGGACACGCTGGAGGCCGAGGCCGAATCCGCCGCCCGCCGCGCGGGAGACCTCGACCTCGAGATGCGCCTCATGGACGAGCGCAACGACGAGATCTTCGCGCAGCTCGAGGACGCCCTGAAGATCTCCGTGGAGCCCCTCGACGAGATGTTCCGCAGCGCGGGGCTCGACCCCGACGAGCTCATCGACGAGGTCCGCAGCGGCTACAACGGCCAGGGCGGCCCGCTGACTCCGATCCAGATGTCCACCATGGGCGCCCCCGTCCAGAACGACGCGACGCTGCGCGCGAACCGCATCCTGGACGAGCTCGACCGCATCAACCTCTACCGGATCGCCGTGGACCGCGTGCCGCTGACGCTGCCGGTCCTCGACTCGTTCCGCTACACCTCGGGCTTCAAGATGCGCTGGGGCCGGATGCACGAGGGCATCGACATGGCCGGGCCCATCGGTACGCCGGTCTACGCCACCGCCGAGGGAACGGTGATCTTCGCGGGCTGGGCCTCGGGCTATGGCCGGCTCATCAAGATCCAGCACGAGAACGGCATCGAGACCCGTTTCGGACACCTCAACGCGATCCGCGTGGAAGTGGGGCAAAGGGTCTCGCGCGGCGATAGGATCGGTGATATGGGCAACTCCGGACGCTCCACCGGGCCCCATCTCCATTACGAGATCCGGGTGCAGGGCGAGCCTCTCGACCCCATGATCTACATCGGAGCAGGTGAGGATGTTCTCTAAGTCCAAGATCAACGAGCCGGGACCCGGCCAAAGCGCGCAGCCGCAGGCGACCCCCGTGCCGCCGCCGCCCGCCACGGGAACCGCCGTCGGTCAGGCTGCCGACTACCGTCCCCAGGCTCCCAAGGCCAAGCCGCCCGCGTCGATCCTGTCCTCGGACCTCCACATCAAGGGCAACATCAGGACCACCGGCGACGTCCAGATCGAGGGGCAGGTCGAGGGTGACATCCGCGCCCACCTCCTGACCGTGGGCGAAGGCGCCACCGTCCGCGGCGAGCTCGTGGCCGACGACGTCGTCATCAACGGCCGGATCATCGGCCGGGTGCGCGGCCTGAAGGTCCGACTGACCTCCACCGCGCGGGTCGAAGGCGACATCATCCACAAGACCATCGCCATCGAGTCGGGCGCCCATTTCGAGGGCTCGGTCCAGCGCCAGGACGATCCCCTGAACGCCGCGACCAAGGTCCTGCCCAAGCCGTCGATGGCCGAGGGCGGCCAGGGCTGATCCTCCCGTCCGACGGGGCATCGAAGGGGCGTCGCGAGGGCATCGCGACGCCCCTTTCGCGTCTCAGGCCAGGGCGCGCCGGTAGAGATGCCACGTCGCGTGGCCCAGGACCGGCAGCACGATCAGAAGCCCCAGGAACCACGGGACGAGCGCCAGCAGCGTGCTGGCCGCGATCAGCAGCGCCCAGGCGCCTAGCACCACCGGGTTCCGCCCCACGCAGGCGACGCTGAGGATCATAGCGCTCACGAAGTCCACCTCGCGGTCGAGGAGCAGCGGCAGGCTCACCACAGTCAGGGCATAGAGCAGGAAGGCGAGGACGCCGCCCACGGCGAACTCCACGCCGATCATGATCAGCCCCTCGCGCGTCAGGAACGCCTCCCATCCAGTCGAGACGTTGGTCATGGGCGAGAGCCCCATGAACAGCGCAAAGAGCATGTGGGCGAGGAAGGTGTAGAAGAGGAAGTAGATGACGATGATCGCCCCGGCCCAGGGGAGCTGCCGCGTCCTCTCGCGCCAGACGACGCCCAGGACGCTCGACCAGTCGAGGGATTCGCCGCGCTCCAGCCGTCGGCTCACCTCGTAGAGCCCTGCCGCCGCGAAGGGGGCCACCAGCGGGAATCCGAGCGAGGTGGCCAGCGTCCAGACCAGCGTCCCGGCACCCAGCCAGACCATCAGGAAGCCGCCCAGGACGTAGACGGCGCTGAAGAAGATCCCGAATCGGGGGGCGGCGCGGAAATCGGCGGCACCGGCTCGCAGGGCGTGGCGCAGGTCCGCGAAGGTCAGGGCCCGTATGTCGGGCAGCGGAGAGGCGGCGGGCGGCGCCTGGTCCGGAAACGGCGTGGCATCGAAGTCGGTCATCGCGGGGTTCCTCCCTCCGCGCGAATCCTTGCGCGGAGGAAGGTGTCTGAGAAGCCCCTTTCGCCGTGGTCAGACGAACGGGGCGCGCGGCCTTGTCAGGCCGGGCAGCCGATCCGCTGACGGTCCTCGATCGCCGCCTGACGCGCGACTTCCGTGGACGCGGAGTCCTCGATCGTCAGCGCCAGTTGCTCGCACTCGCCCGCCTGACCCGGCTGGGCGATCTGTGCGCGCTCGATGCCGCCGGGCGTGGTGGCGGTCGTCTGGATGTTGGCGGCGCCGACCTGAGTGTTGGCACCGGACCCGATCGTGCCGGCGTCGCCTGCTGTGGCGCCGCCCATCATCATCGACTCGTCACAGCCGGCGAGAAGCACGAGGGCGGGAAGGGCGAGCAGGGAAAGACGTGAAATCATGGCTATGGCCTCCATTGCGGTTGAGTCGGAGCTAGAGGCATTTACGTTTAGGTCAATCCTCCGCGAGCGCTTCGGCCCGGCTCTTGCCCGAGACGTCCTGCGCCAGCGTCGCCGCCATGAACCCGTCGAGGTCGCCGTCGAGCACCCCCTGCGTGTCCGAAGTCTCGAAACCCGTCCGCAGGTCCTTCACCATCTGGTAGGGCTGCAGCACGTAGGATCGGATCTGGTTCCCCCAGCCCGCGTCGCCCTTGGCCTCGTGCGCGGCGTTGATCGCCGCGTTCCGTCGGTCGAGCTCCTGCTGGTAGAGCCGCGACTTCAGGGCCTGCATGGCGATGTCGCGGTTCTGGTGCTGCGACTTGAGCGAGGAGGTCACGACGATGCCCGTGGGAAAGTGCGTGATCCGCACCGCCGAGTCGGTCTTGTTGACGTGCTGCCCGCCCGCGCCCGACGACCGGAAGGTGTCGATGCGGATGTCCTTGTCCTGCACCTCGATGTCGATGGAGTCGTCCACGACGGGATAGACCCACACGCTCGCGAAGGAGGTCTGCCGCTTGTCGCCCGACCCGAAGGGCGAAATGCGGACGAGCCGGTGCACGCCGCCCTCGGACTTGAGCCAGCCATAGGCGTTATGGCCCATGATCTTGTAGGAGGCGGACTTGATGCCGGTCTCCTCGCCCGCGGTCTCGGACTCGAGCTCCACCTTGTAGCCGTGCGCCTCGGCCCAGCGGACGTACATACGAGCCAGCATCGCGGCCCAGTCGCAGCTCTCGGTGCCGCCCGCACCCGCGTTGATCTCGAGGAACGTGTCGTTCGCGTCCGCCTCGCCGTCGAGAAGCGCCTCCAGCTCCTTGCCGGCGGCGCGCTCCTGCAGGGATCGCAGCGCCGCCTCGGCATCGAGGACGATGCCCTCGTCGCCCTCGGCCTCGCCCATCTCGATCAGCTCGACGTTGTCGTTGAGGTCGCGCTCCATCGCCTCGACGCCGCCCAGCTTGTCGAGCAGCACCTGCCGTTCGCGCATCAGCTTCTGCGCGGCCTCCGGGTCGTTCCAGAGCGTCGGGTCCTCGACTCGGGCGTTGAACTCCTCCAGCCGGTGCCGGGCCGTCTCACGGTCCATGCGGCGGCTCACGAGGTCGATCGAGGTCCGGATGGCGTCGACGATGTTCTGCGTCTCGGTGCGCATGGGAAGTCCTCCGGCGGAATCCGCGGGGTCATATCCCGGGGTGTGGCCCCGGGCAAGGCGGGCTCAGTAAAGCCCGCCGGAGGAGATGGTCCCGAAGCTCGCGTTGCCGTCCGAAACCGTCGCGGTCCCACCCGTCGCAGTGGTCACGTTGCGCGAGGCGGCGCGGACCTCCTCGACCAGCGGCAGGTCGCCCGAGACTTCGAAGCCGCCGTCGAAGGTCACGCCGAAGATCGGCTCCTCGCCGGTCCGGAAGCATTCCGACACGACGTTGTCGCCCTCCGCGTCGTCGGGCAGGCGCTCGCCCGAGAAGCGGTCGATCTTGAGGAAGCTGCACCCGTCCGGCACCGCGAAGGGACCGCCGCCGAGGCGCGCCACCACCGGCTCCATGAACTCCTGGAACACCGGCGCGCAGACCCCCCCGCCCGAGGCCCCGCCCATGGACCGCGGCGTGTCGTAGCCGATGTAGCAGCCCGCCACGATGTTGGAGGAGAAGCCGATGAACCACACGTCCTTGGCCTCGTTGGTGGTCCCGGTCTTGCCGGCGATCGGCACCGGGAGGTCGATGGCCTTGGCCGCCGTCCCTCGCTGCACCACCCCCTCCAGCATGGAGGTGAGCTCGTAGGCCGTGACTGCGTTCATGATCCGGCTGCGATTGCTCTCGATGTGCGGGGCCTCGCCCTGCGGCAGGTTCAGGTCCGCGCAATCCACGCAGTCGCGCTGGTCGTGCCGGTAGATCGTGTCGCCGTAGCGGTCCTGCACGCGGTCCACGAGCGTGGGCTCCACCCTCTCGCCGCCGTTGGCGAACATGGCGTAGGCCGCCACCATCCGGAACAGCGTCGTCTCCTGGGAACCCAGCGCGTTCGAAAGGTAGGGGGTCATGTCGTCATAGACCCCGAACCGCTCGGCGTATTCGGCGACCGTCTCCATGCCGATCTCCTGCGCGAGGCGGATCGTCATGAGGTTCCGCGACTGCTCGATGCCGGTGCGCAGCGGCGTCGGCCCGTAGTACTCCCCACTGGAGTTCTGCGGCTGCCACAGCCCCTCGGGCGTGTCGATCTCGATGGGCGCGTCCACGACGACGGTGGCGGGCGTGTAGCCCGAGTCCAGCGCCGCCGCGTAGACGAAGGGCTTGAAGGCCGAGCCGGGCTGCCGCCGCGCCTGCGTGGCGCGGTTGAAGACCGACGACTGGTAGGAAAAGCCGCCCTGCATCGCGAGCACCCGCCCGGTGTTCACGTCCATGGCCATGAAGGCGCCCTGCACCTCCGGCACCTGCCGGAGCGTCCAGCGCTGGAAGCCGCCGTCGTCGCCCAGCATCTGCCGGACCAGCACCACGTCGCCCCGGTCGAAGTTGTCGTCGAAGTTGCCCGGGATCCAGTCGATGTCGGCCCGCGGCACCACAGGCTCCTCAGCGTGCTCGCCCTCGATCCCCAGGCGCATCTGCTGGTCGGCGATCTCCAGCACCACGGCCGGGTACCAGGTCCCGCCGAGCGTCACGTCGCGGGGCGCCTCGACCTCGGCCAGCGCCTGCCGCCAGGTGGACTCGTCCGCCAGCGCCTCGGCCGGCAGCGTCGCCAGGGTGCCGTGCCACTCGCCCAAGCCCCGGTCGAAGCTCTCCAGGGCCCGCTGGAGCGCGTGCGCGGCCTCAACCTGAAGCTCCGGGTCCATCGTCGCGCGGATCGCGTAGCCCCCCGAGGCGAACTGCTCGTCGCCGAAGCTGTCGGACAGCTGGCGCCGGATCTCGTCGGTGAAGTAGTCGCGGGGCGGCAGGGTCGCGCGGAAGCTGGGATAGTCCCCCCGCTGCACCGTCAGGAGAGGCGCATCGCGCTCGGCCTCGTAGGCCGGCTGGTCGATGTAGCCGTCCTCGAACATGCGGCGGAGCACGTAGTTCCGGCGCTCCAGGGCGGCGTCGTAGTTGCTGACGGAGTCGTAGCCGTAGGGCGCCTTGGGCAGGGCCGCCAGATAGGCCGCTTCGCCCGGCGACAGCTCCGTGAGCGGCTTGTTGAAGTAGGTCAGGGCCGCCGAGGTGACGCCGAAGGACTGCTTCCCGAGGTCGATCTCGTTGAGATAAAGCTCGAGGATGTCCTCCTTGCCGAGCGCCTGCTCGATACGGCCGGCCAGGATGATCTCCTGCACCTTGCGGTCGATGCTCTTGTTGCCGTTGAGGAGGAAGTTCTTCGCGACCTGCTGCGTGATGGTCGAGGCGCCCCGGACGTCCTCCCCCCGCGACCGCACCGCCTCGACGACGGCGGCGACCATGCCGCTCACGTCATAGCCCGGATGGGTGTAGAAGTTCTGGTCCTCGGCCGATACGAAGGCGTGCTTCACGAGATCCGGGATTTCCTCGGAGGGCGTGAAGAGGCGCCGCTCCGTGGCGAACTCGTCGATGATCCGGCCTTCGGCGCTGTAGACTCGGCTGATCGTTCGGGGCGTATACTGCTGCAGCACCTCGATGGAGGGGAGGTCCCGGCCATACATGTAGAACACTGCCCCGAGCGTGACGGCGCCCATCGCGAGGCCGAGGGTCAGCATCGAGAAGATGCCCCCAAGGAAGGACAAGAAGAATCTCAGCAAGGGGCCCGTCCACGCAGCCAGAGGAACGCGCCGCTTATAGGGGTCGCATCCCTCCGGGTCAAAAACTCTCGGCCGCGCTTCGGCGCGAATGCGCCCGCCCCCACCTCACGAAGTCGTGGGCCCTGGACAGCCAAGGCCCTGCCGATCCAAAGAAATGCCCCATGAAATCC
>Ga0210040_10008026_pt1 | contig 12626 bp, 2 predicted proteins | sample CryGeyCG12114_NA_FD_185462 | JGI IMG/M metagenome (GOLD analysis project Ga0210040, IMG submission 185462) | Groundwater microbial communities from aquifer - Crystal Geyser CG19_WC_8/21/14_NA (SPAdes) (version 2) | ecosystem: Environmental > Aquatic > Deep subsurface > Groundwater | place: USA... | reverse complement strand
ACACCTGAAAAATTTCTAAGTTTTTTCAAACACTATGTTTAGTTTAGGTTAGGTTGCAATGTCGGTCAACATGGTGTTTGAAAAAACTTAGAAATTTTTCAGGTGTCCCAAGTTCTAAAACCGGACCAATGTTAGTGCTCTGCTTCGCAATGCTGTAGTCCCACTACACTTTCCTGTTTGGAGCTTTGCTAGGCTCCGCTCCAGTTTCCAGAAAGGTTTTGAAATTCGATTCTAGTTTCCAAAAAAATATTGGAGCTCCTCTCCGTTGCAAACTGTAAAATATAATTCTACAAAATATATAAACTACATAACTGGTTGCAAAGCAAAACTTACTATCAATTCACAAACATAAAATTTATTACTTTTCAACAACACAAAAGTCATAAAAACCATGAAAACTATATAATAATATTATTATTATTAAATTGATTATATTCATATTAATATTATTACAGCCTGCAATTATAACCAACTAGCAGTTACTTAGTATTCAAATCACAGGAAGAGTAGCAAGTACTTTATCTTGTTTTGAAGTTAGCTTCACATAACGCACAAATATTTATGTGTCATATCTAATCATGTATTTAAATACGGATGAAAATGTATATTCATATGTTTTGGGCATTTAAATTTATATTGCTTGCTTAGAAATTCTTATTTATTATGCGATTTCCGAAGCGAATTAACTATACTTGTCAGAAAATTCTTCGATGATTTCATTAATATTTCCATATGTCCATTCATCCAATTTAAATTTTAAGCAACAACTTGAAGTTATTTAAAACATAAAGCTCATCGAAATAAACAATAAATTCAATAGATTGAACTATTCTATACCGTATAATTTATGCATATAACACATGTTTTGCACAATGTATGCATTCTTTTGTATTCATATGGATTGAAGAAATCAAGTGATGCATCCTTTATCTGCCATGCATGTCATTATCATCATTCATTTCCCTCGCAACCCACATTGATTGAATTGATTCCCAAAATTTTTGGGCTTGAAACCTATTAATATTGTATCAAGCTATTATATATTTAGACACTGCTAACAGTACTTCATGTCATTACGATTGTAGACACCAATCACTGTCATTATTTATGTACGTTGTCATAGTTAAAACTATAAACATTAATTCATTTGCCAAGTTCTGCTATGTCGTCATTGTTTGCTAATCGTCACTTTCGTTTGAAACTTTGTTGAAGTAAGACGTGTCGTTAGCTTGGTGTTAATTATTTTGTAATTTCACATTAATTGGAAAGGAAACAACAATTTGGTAAATATTTGAATTGTAAAATATCAGAATCAGTTATAGGATTGTATGTAAAATTGTCTCACGTTAATTAAGGTTCGGCTATTAATTATAGTAACTTGTCTGTTATAGAAAACAACTTTAAACCTATTCCTGTTAACGTCTTTATTCCCTATCGTCACTGGGGTTCATTTTGATTCGAGTCGTGAATAAATCAGCTTAATTGTATTCTGCCTTGCGTTAAGTGGACTTCATTTGAGGAGAGCGAGAGTCAGGCTGAGGAGTAGGAATCAAGTTGTAATCAATTGTCCTGAATATAAGCATTGGGCTTATATTTTCAAAATTGTTATGGATCTACACGCAATGTCTTCAGTATCAGAGTGCTTGGAGTCTCGAGTCATACGAAAACGCCCAAGTGGACGTTTAGCAGCCTTAACAAGAAAGGGAAATGAAATTCAAGAACTGATGAAGACAGAAAGTCAAGATGGTGCTTTGCTTGTCAAACGGAAGTTGAAAGAGTTGCATGTATGCCTCGATTCGTTTGTCAGTGCTTGCGAGGTTTGCGAAGAAGATGTCGAGACCGAAGACGAAAGGCAGAAGTTGACGGAGTGGAGACAAGAAATCGAAGAAGAGTCTTACTCATTGGGTCATGCCGCAAAATTGTGGTACCAACGGATACTTGGTGAAAAAAGTCCTGAGATCCCGAGGTCTTCTGTCAGCGTGGAAAAGTCTACGGTTTCATCAAGTTCGCTAGAAAGCCTCTCAGAATCACTGAAGTTAGAAGCTATGGCAAAGCGAGCAGAAATGGAGACTGAAAAGCAGTTCATTGCGGAGAAGTTCAAATTATTGGAAGAAGAAATACAGATTGAAAAGCGCAAAGAAGAGCTCAGAGTCGAAAAGGAGCTGGCTAGGGCAAACGCTCAGCTACAGATAGTGGACGACAGATGCTCGAACAATTTTCAATCCTGTCATTCTAGAAGGGTCAGTGAACCGAAGCAAGCTGGTCAATTGGAAATTTGCAATCAAGTTACTCCAAGTACAGAGGCGTTGCTGAAGCAACAAGAAAGATTGTTGCTACCGAGACGTGAGCTGAAAAGCTTCGACAGAGACTATATGGAGTACCAGCTATTTGCTAATGCGTTCGATTTCGTGGTTGGAGACAAGGTGCAGGATGACAGGGATCGCCTTTACTTTCTGGAGCAGTATACTAAAGGGGAGCCACAAGATTTAGTTAGGAGCTGCTTACATTTGGATCCAAAGATTGGTTACAAGAAGGCAAGAGAATTACTCAACGAAAATTATGGAGACAAGTTTCTTATAGCCAGTTCGTATTCGGAAAAATTGTTGAATTGGCCCATAGTCAAGTCAGAAGATGGTCAAGAGTTGGGAAGACTGGGACTTTACCTTACCACTTGTTTCAGTCTGATGAATGGAATAAGCTACATGTCATCGCTGGATCATGTGGATACTCTGCAAAAAATTGTGGCAAAACTTCCATTCGAGTTACGAAAAAAATGGCGGAACAAGTGTGTGGAAATCAAAGAGAATTCAGAACGACTAGCATCGCTCAAAGATTTGGCTGTATTTGTTAACCGTGAAGCTAAAATCTTGAAGGAACCCATCTTTGGAAAAATTGTGGATCACCATTTCAATGCTAAAGAAAAGACAAAACCAAGATTTGAAAAGTTTGCAACTAAAAAATCATTTGCTGTTTCAACCCCTATTACGATGAAGAGTTCCTGTTTGCTGTGTTCAGGGGCCCACTGTTTGGACAGCTGCGAAAGATTCGTTCAATCCAGTTACGATGAGCGAATTAATGTTATGAAGAAGTTCAGGATTTGCTTTGGATGCCTAAAACAAGGTCATACGTCTAAGGAATGTCGTAGTCGTCATTCGTGTGGAGTCTGTGGGATGAAGCATCCTACCATTTTGCATCGATACAATCGAGACTCAAGGGATCACTCCGGAAATCATGCGGGGCCGTCGTCTAAAATTAACAATATGTGTACTGAAGTTGGATGCAAGGATCAACTGGGGGCCGGTAGTGTCTATGTAGCCATAGTCCCTGTCAAAGTTCGAGTCAAGGGAAGCGACAAAACAATAGTCACATATGCAGCACAAGATCCATACAGCACAGCGGCCTTCGTAACTGAAAATTTGGTGAACAAGCTTGGAATCAAGGGTAAATCAAGTGAAATCACCCTAACAACATTGGAAAAGACTTGTAGTTCAATGAAGACGACGGAAATTACAAATCTGGAGGTTCTCGATTTGGATGAAAACACGGTCATTCGTATTCCCGTTGCGTACAGTAAAAGAGGTCTTCCAATCACTACAGAGGATTTGATTTGCAAAAAGAAGCTACAACTATGGAATCATCTGAAGGATGTTCTCTCTCTCTCAAGTTGATATTTTGCTTGGAGTCAACACCCCAGAAGCCGTTAAGCCTTTAGAAATCGTGAGTGGTCAATGGAACGAGCCGTATGCAGTTAGAAGTGCCCTTGGTTGGACTGTAAATGGACCATCTTCCATGGATCTTAAATTTAAGAAGAAGTTATGCAATGCTACTAAAGTGGATACTAGAATCCAAGCGATGTTGGAAAAACTTTACAACGAAGAGTTCTTAGACGGTAAGGACTCAGAAGCCAAGTCAATGTCAGTGAATGACCAAAGGTTTATGAGAAAAGTGGAATCTACCGTTCGCAAAGAAGGAAGTCACTATGTTATTTCCCTACCTTTTAAAGAAGATGGAGTCTTGGTCCCAAACAATCGCAAAATGGCTGAAGACCGAGCAGAGTCTTTGAAAAGGAAAATGAAGAAAAATCTAACGTTCAATCAGCACTATGTAAAAGCTATGGAGGAGTTAATCGAAAAAGGCTATGTTCAAAGAGTGGAAAATGAAGACCAAGAAAGCTGGCTCATCCCTCATCACGGAGTTTATCATCCGCGAAAACCAAACAAGATTCGTATTGTCTTCGACTGTTCAGCAAAATATTCTGGATTTTCGTTAAACGAGCAACTATTGTCCGGACCAGACCTAGCTAATACTTTGTTGGGTGTATTAGTTCGTTCTCGGTTACAGCAAGTGGCTTTTATGGCTGACGTGGAAGCCATGTTTCACCAGGTGAAGGTGCCGAAGGAAGATAGGAAATTCCTACGATTTTTGTGGTGGCCCAGCGGCAATGTAGATGAAAAAATGCAATTGTTCGAGTTTACAGTGCATCCTTTTGGAGCTATCTCTTCCCCCAGCTGCGCAAACTACGCCCTGCGGCGCACAGCGTTGGACAATATGGGATCTTTTGGTCAGAACGTGGTAGACGCTGTACTACATAATTTCTACGTTGAAGACTGCATAGATGGAGAGAAAAATGACAGTCTTATCCTACCTAAGATGATGGATTTAAAACAGTTATTATCATGTGGAGGATTCAATCTCACTAAGTTCATTTGTTCGAGCAAAGACGTCATGAGAAGGATTCCAGTAGATGATAGAGCCAAATGTGTTCAGTCATTAGATTTGGATGGACAAAAGTTACCTTCCGAAAAGGTCTTGGGGATGGAGTGGTGCACTGATCGGGACTGTTTTGTATTCAATATAAGTCTTCAAAAAAGACCGGCAAATAGACGAAGCCTACTGTCAATCGTGAGTTCTGTGTTTGATCCTATGGGATTTTTGGGACCAATTATACTGCCCGCCAAAATTCTATTGCAAGAGTTATGTCGAAAGAAGCTGACATGGGACGAACCAATACCAGTGGAGTTCGAGAATAATTTTCGAATTTGGATGGATGACTTATCAAAACTGAAGTCAATTGAAATCCCTCGCTGTGTGATGCCAAATGCTGAAGTGAGAAGAACCGAGCTGCACCATTTTTCGGACGCAAGCGGACATGGATATGGGATCGTGAGTTATTTACGGACCATAGGAGATTTTGGATGTCACTGTTCCCTATTGTTCGCTAAAGCTAGATGTGCCCCCCTGAAGACCATGACAATACCGAGATTGGAGCTGACAGCAGCAACCTTGTCAGTTCGAGTTGATCAAATGTTGAGAAGAGAACTGACGGTATCCGTGGATCAATCTTACTTTTGGACGGATAGCACAACTGTGCTTAAGTACATAAACAACGAAGCAAGAAGATTCCATGTTTTTGTAGCAAATCGTGTGCAAAGGATTCGTGATGGATCAGATGTGCAGCAATGGAGATACGTCAATACAAAAGAAAATCCTGCTGATTACGTTTCCAGAGGTCTTAAAGTATCAGATTTTGTAGCTAAAAAGGACTGGATTTGTGGACCTCAATTCCTATGGAGAAATGAACATCATTGGATCAACCCTCACAACATTTCTGAACTGGATCAGGCAGATGTGGAAGTAAAAACTATGGCGATAAAAGTCGATGAGGAGAAGCCCTTTTTGAGTTCCCTTATTCAATCCAAGTCTTCGTGGGTCAAACTTTTAAGATCTGTAGCGTGGCTGTTAATTGCTACAAGAAGACTAAAAGGGTCAATTCGTGGAGAAAAACACATTGACGTAGACGACATGATGGAAGCCGAAAAACTGATCTTAGCGGAAGTTCAAAGGCAATATTTTGGCAAAGAAAGGGTCACGTTAACAAAATATAGAACTTGTGGACGGCAGTGTAAAATAAAAAATCTGGACCCATTTATAGAAGATGATTTAATTCGGGTTGGCGGGCGCCTTCGGAGAGCAAAAATTCCATACGATGCAAAACATCCTGTTCTGGTACCAAAGGAGTCGCATGTGGCAAAGTTACTAATCCGACACTGCCATTTTCAAGTGGGTCATATGGGTCGTGAAACCGTTTTGTCAAAACTGAGGGGAAAGTACTGGATCGTAAATGGAACTTCGCTAGTTGCCAGAGAATTAAAGTCTTGTGTTCAGTGTCGGAAGAGAATGGCCAAACCGATGCAACAAAAAATGGCAGATCTACCCTTGGATCGTGTAGAAGGAGATGTTCCCCCCTTCACAAATGTTGGAGTTGATTACTTTGGACCATTCTGGGTCAAAAAAGAACGCGGTCAAGAAAAGCGTTACGGCTGCATTTTCACCTGTCTTAATGTGCGAGCAATCCATATCGAAGTGGCGGAGAGTCTTAGTACTGACTCTTTTATCAATGCCTTGAGGAGATTTATTTCCAGGCGTGGACAAGTGAAACTGATGAGGTCTGACAATGGAACAAACTTTCGCGGAGCCTACCGAGAGCTTAAAGATGAAATCAAAAAGATGAATAGATCTGGGCTGAAAGAATTTGCTAGTTTGAAAGGGATCACATGGTTATTCAACCCCCCAGGAGCATCTCATCATGGTGGAGTCTGGGAGAGGATGATAAGGACAATTCGCAACGTATTTGGATCTTTACTTGGCGAACAGAAGATGACTGATGAGCAACTGAGAACACTGATGTGTGAGGTGGAATCCATAGTGAACGGTCGACCACTTACTGTCAATTCCTCCGATCCGAATGATTATGCTCCCCTCACCCCTAATGACTTGTTAATACAAAAGCGAGTTACTATATTCCCCCCTGGTCTTTTTGGTAGCGGTTTGTCTTATGCTGCACGAAGATGGCGGCAAGTTCAATACATGACTGAATTGTTTTGGAAACGATGGCGGAAGGAGTACCTGGCGACATTACATTCAAGACAAAAGTGGATCAGCGAAAAACCCAATGTGAATGCTGGTGACCTCGTAATCTTGGTGGATGAAAATTCGCCTAGAAATATATGGAAGCTTGGTGTTGTGGAACGGGCAAACAAGGACGACCGGGGTATAGTAAGAAGCGCCCGAATAAAGGCCAATGGATCAACTATAGAAAGACCAATTACTAAACTGTGCTTACTGAAGTGCGTCGAGGATTTGGAAGCCAACTAATTAGATTTTGTTCGTCCAAGACGTAGTATTTCGAATGATTGTTGTAGTACGTTAGTTAAGAAATAGGATTGGAAACCCTATTTGGGGGCCGGTATGTAGACACCAATCACTGTCATTATTTATATACGTTGTCATAGTTATATACTAAATTATTAACATTAATTCATTTGCCAAGTTCTGCTATGTCGTCATTGTGTGCTAATCGTCACTTTCGTTTGAAACTTTGTTGAAGTAAGACGTGTCGTTAGCTTGGTGTTAATTATTTTGTAATTTCACATTAATTGGAAAGGAAACAACAATTTGGTAAATATTTGAATTGTAAAATATCAGAATCAGTTATAGGATTGTATGTAAAATTGTCTCACGTTAATTAAGGTTCGGCTATTAATTATACTAACTTGTCTGTTATAGAAAACAACTTTAAACCTATTCCTGTTAACGTCTTTGTTCCCTATCGTCACTGGGGTTCATTTTGATTCGAGTCGTGAATAAATCAGCTTAATTGTATTCTGCCTTGCGTTAAGTGGACTTCATTTGAGGAGAGCGAGAGTCAGGCTGAGGAGTAGGAATCAAAGTAGGTAGGAGTAGCATTGGGCTTATAACGATAACAATGTTAAAGAAGATAGTACACCAAAAACCAGTTGAGCACGCAAACTTACAAGAAAAAACACTTGACTGCCAACTTGAAACTTGCCAACCAGTTACCAGGAAGTGCTGGAATTGAAGGAAAACTTGAGCGAGTGAAACAAATATCTTCACTACAAAAAACTTTAACGGTTACAGCAAGACACATGGAGAAATATAGCAGACACAGTCAGTGTAACTCAAAGGAGACAAAACATGTATTATCAGTCAGTGTAGTATAACTATTAACCCCATTACTGCCTTTGTGTGAGTGCAGCTCACAAATAATACTATAGCACTACTTTATTTGCTTTTATTGTAAGTCTTGTCCAGTTCCAGTAGATCTATAATTTTAAGGTCAAAGGTTTCGTACAACCGACTTTTCATAGCATTGTCATCATTTTAATCCAACCCGTACGGGATACACTCATTTCCCATTATCTACCCACCATTATTGCTAAATCTTTTCTTTGAATTTGTGTTTTTGCTTCAGTAAGCTTCTCACCGTAAGACGAAAAAAATCCCTGGAATGGCCCTGCCAAACTATTTTTTATTTATTTACTTTGAATTTCCATCCCACATAGGCATATAAATACGTATTTGTTGCACACACTCAGTTATAGTCAGATGAACAATAAATGCACATCTAGTCATTTCAGAGGGGTCTCATGGAGTGAAGTTAATGAGCTTAAGTTTATCCAACTTGTATTCCTTCGTGCTTTACCAACCATACATTTTTATTCCGCACTCTTTTTTCACCAGCCGGGTAGGTAGGCTCTTAACTAACAAAACTATCTTGTTGCACACATACAGAAAAGAACGGTAGTATGGATTTACGGAACGTGTGCGATTACGTTTGACTAAAAATCGGACTCTTTCCAATTTAAAAAGTGTTTTGTGCACCACTTGAGTTTCCCTCAAAATGTCCATTTTATATACTTTAATTATAGTACTTGAATTACCTTATCGATAACGAGTCTGCTTAAGACGCTTCAATTTCTTTAATTAGCTGGTTAGTTGGTTACCCGCGATTTGACCAACTTACTAACTAGCGTCATACAATTTCATCACAATACTATGAAATTCACTTGAATAACATTTCCATCCATCCAATTCCAGCAAACTTATTGCCTGAGTTAGCCTAACTAAGGTTCTAACTAACTAAGTAAGTAACTATGTATAACCAATCAATCCTTTAGCTACACATTACAACAGCCAACCTAACTTTTTCTCTACTTAAAATGTCCTCGTATGGGTGTTGGATAATCGTTCCATACTTTTTATTAATTAACTATGAGGACATGTCTTAACGATGATTTATATCCCACCTCCTACATCTCATACGAGTCCCAAAAGTGAATAAAAAACCCGAGATTTGTGCAATGGCCCCATTCCGACCTGTACATATATTGTTTACTTACTTTATCTGGCTGCGAGACTCGCTCGCATATAGATATTATATGCAGCAGTAGTACTATTACCACTGACTGGCTCAAGTGGTAAGTGGTTGTAAAAAGTAGATGGTTTCCCTGGATAGCAAGTTAGTCCTATGAGTGGTACACATGTGGAAGCAACAGTGTGTAGCACACATTCCCTATCTGACTGTCAGACTGTAATATTCATGCATTAGTTTCATTCTATATTGGAAGCAAGAAACGCGCAGTGAGTAAGTAAGTTAGGAAAAAAGAATCCCCGTTTTCCTACATTTAGTTAGTTGGTTAGTTAAAAAAATAGTTGTGCTGTGCATTTGCCAATCGTGTCCGGAACTAACTAACTATAGGAAACTATTGAGTGCCACAGACAGACAAACGCTCGTCCAGGTTTCGTTGGATTTGTCAACTTTTTTAACGATCCATACTTGCTCTCAGCTGGAGAATATTCAACTCGTGAGTTTTACTTGACACACAGACTTGATGTTTGTGAGTGAGTGAACGCAGTAGAGAATTTTGGTGCTCTTATGAAACTGTAGGGACATGTTGTAAGCCGGATCTTTGTGTGCGATTTTTTTGAACGATTGTTCAAGGAGAATTTTCATCTTCAGCGCGAAAACTCTTCTCTTTTTTGTGGCAAAGATAATTAGTTTGTTAGGTATATCTAAGTTTGAAAGGGTGCAATTTTATTTGGGCGACTATTGCATTATCAATTGGTATTGGTGGGTTGGTTTTGTTTTGCTTGTGGTTGGTAGCAAACAAAATGAAAATATGAGTACATTGAAAGCGAGTGGTGTTTGCTCATCATAATTATTTTTGGACATTGTTGATGTGTGGAATTTTCTTAAAAGGTGCAGCAACAAGAGCAAAAAACGGGACAAAAAATAGATCCAACAAGTTTTTACTATAGTTTATCAGTGTGTGTCGGTTTTAGTATTGTGTGAAGTTCCTGAGCAATATATGTGTACAGAAAAGACAGCAATAGCTCCAAGTAGTGCGGTTTAGTTAGTTGGGTAGTTTATTCTGCAAAGTTCCAAGTGCTAAGTGCATGCTTTTTAGGTGATCAACATGGGTTCCATTTATGCATCACATTCTGTGTACAAAATCGTGGCTCTTCTGGAGATTGTAAGTTGTTATTCGTATTACTCAATCTAGTTTAGTTAGTTGGTTAGCTGGTCAGTTTGATTTGTTTGGCTGTATAGTTTTTTGTTACCCAGTATGAGTGTAGTAATATTAGTTAGTACCGGTTAATTTGGATTTGTATTCGCCTCACTGGCCAATCGCTCACATGTTAACACCGAAACACACATGTTGATTAACAAGACAATTAATTTTGATCGCCTGTATTAAATTTTTTATAGCTTCTCTCCATCGTCATCTTTGCCTTTGGAATGCTCGTGACCATTTTGTTTTATCAACAAAGCGATGAGTTCCGGGCAGACAAACTGAGAGTTCAGTGTAAGTGTATTATGAAATTCAAAAGAGGATTCCATCGTCCTTGTTGCTAATATCAAAACTAATTTCTATACTAATTATTTACAGATGCTGGGGCACTGGCGGTGATTGAAAGCGCACTTACCATTCTCATTTCCTTCTACTTGATCATATTTGGGAGACATAAACTGATTAGAAGCAATAATGCTGGGCCCATAAGACCACTCCCTATAGATGAAGATGAGGTATAAAACATTTCATGACAGATATTACTAACTAACTGAATAACTATACTGAGTAAAATAAATAGGCAGTAATAATTCCAATAATCGTAGCTACTATAGATTTACATATAAATCCATCTATTCGTTCAATGCATAGCAATACCGAGGTTGCTATCTCGTATGGATTGATCATTAATTAGGTAGTCTCTGTTGGTAGTAAAATATACATGAGTGGCAATTGCCATTGCAATTAGTTTCTAGTAAGTAAAGCAGACAAAGTTGGGAGCAGTAGCAGTAGTGAGTAGAGCAATATTGAAGAAGTGACCAAATCCACATGATAAAATATGGATATGCAATCAGGCGCGTTTCCTAGGAATAGGAGTGCAGCACAGACATGCTTTCATTTCCCGTCTCCCAGTCCATTCCAATAAAACTTTTCATCGAGCACTGCCAATAAATAAATTGTGTGCGCTTCAGTAGTTATGCAAAACAATGGCATGTATTAGAGAAGGGAGTTGTGTTTGTAATGCTAGTTTGTTATTTTAGTTTCGCTGATTTGTTTGCAACTTGGTGGGAGTTGTGTAGTATTTTGTTTTAATGATAAAATATAAGGGCTGCCTTTAGTATCTAGTGCAGAAGGATTCTTCATGTTGGCTTTTTTCCATGGTTTCAAAGCAACCAGAAGCTTTTTGTAAGTGAGGTGGTTTTGTAGGTAGCTACTGATAATTATAAAGGATACAGCAACTTGTTATTTTCAACTGTGAAACAAGAAAATTTGATACTTGTTCTAATGATTTCGTTCGTTTCAAAACAAGTTTAATGTTTGAGGCTTGTTAAATATGTTTGCGCTTCTTGATGATTCTTTTAGTCAGTGAAAAAACAGAAAGCACAAACTGAAACAGAAGAACTATTTTTTCAGTTTTGAGAAATGCGATATTTCATACAATGTAAACGTTAGTTTGTATTAGGATTTTTGTTGCTGGAATCTGGTAATAACGAACTATTACCAGGTGGGCAGTTTCTATGTTTTTTTCTGCTGGTAGCTAAAAAGACAGGTCTTGTTGATAAAAAAGTCTTATCAGTATTTATGAAGGCTATAGAAGAAAAGAAGACATTCTGTGCTTTCCGTGTCACATTTCTGTGCTTATAAAATGTTGAGCATACGTCTGTCAGTCAATCATGTCCATATTTATCTGCAGCAGAAAACTGCGTAGTGTTGTTTTAGGAGAAAGGAGTAAAAGCTTTAGCTTGCTTTTAGCGAATACATTTACAACAAAATTGAATGTGTGAACATGTCTGCACACTATAGTATGTCAGTTGAGTTGCTCACCTTGTATATTTTATGTGTATAAAATCTTTTCCATGTGAATATCTGCTTTCAAATCCAGGCTCTGTTTGCTTTTCATATACGTAGTAAAATTATTATGATTATGTCTTCCGGAGACATGTAACATTTTCCTTGTGTTTCAACGTGTACGTGTGCTACATGCGTTCACTTTTATGCTGGGTACTGCTATTGATGGAAATTAAATATGCATGGCAGACGTTGGGTTGAAAGGTAATTACAATGCAATAATAATAATAGCAGGTGATTAACGTGTATTATGCATTCGATAATCCACCATCAAATACTACACTAAAGTATATGGCTTCGAAAATAATTTCATGGGAATAGGCACGTTTGATTTTGTCCCACTGGTTTCCATAATATCATGTCCTACACAGTTTTATAGGTGGTAACAGTTTACCGATGCTTGTT
>Ga0210040_10008025_pt1 | contig 12627 bp, 7 predicted proteins | sample CryGeyCG12114_NA_FD_185462 | JGI IMG/M metagenome (GOLD analysis project Ga0210040, IMG submission 185462) | Groundwater microbial communities from aquifer - Crystal Geyser CG19_WC_8/21/14_NA (SPAdes) (version 2) | ecosystem: Environmental > Aquatic > Deep subsurface > Groundwater | place: USA... | reverse complement strand
GGTATTACAATGCAAACAAAATTAGTAAGTAATGAAAAATAGTAAATATGCAGTAATATGCAAACAAAAATAGGTGAATTTTAAAATTTCCTTGAAGCTGGCCATAAGACTATGATGTCTGAAAAAAATTTTCGCCCTGCCGGGCCCTCTAGCGCCCTCGTCAGGCTGGCCCCTTCGGGGCCGATCTCGCCTGACGATTTTAACCCCCCCCGCAGGTCTCACCCATGGCGAAGTATGCTCGAATGTAAACCAATATCTTCCAACACGACGCCTATAAAAATATCACCCAAAAAGTGCCTCTCTCCCCAAAAGAAGACATCTATTGTCACTCCAATCTTCACATCCAAAACTTTCTGTCTATTTGGAACCGTTGAATGGAAAAAAGAGCTGGAAACAAAAATCGAATCATGCGGTGGAACCATTGTTCAAAACCCAGTTCCAGATATTTTTGCTGTGGTAGCAGAAAAGAAAACTTTTCCAAGAGTTGAAGGTGCAATTCGCATGGGAAAATATAATGTGATGAAACCTGACTGGATTACCGAATCTATTCAATCTAATAAAGAAGCTCAACTAAAGCCTAGCCATTTTTGGTTCTACACAAAAACTATGCAAAAGACATTCGCTAATCTATACGATGACTTTGGAGACTCGTATACTGAGACTCTATCTGTGATCGAAACCAAATCGTTAGTAGAGAAATTACTTGATAAAAATTTAGACAATACTACTGAAAATGAAGAAGAAATTATGACAGTTGCGGAAGTAAAGGCAGCTATACAAAGCCAAGATTTGAAGTTATCACGATGGGATTTTTTCCATTCTTTATTTATTGCTTTTCGTGGACCTGTGGATCCAGTAGCAGCAGCTCAGATTGAATTTTATGGTGGCACAGTACTACAAGATGAGACAGATGAAAGATCCACCCATGTTATTGTCAAAGACCGACTCTCTCCGAAAAAGAAGAACCATTGTAAAGCTATGGTTGTCAACTACCAATGGCTGGAAGCATGTTTCCGACTAAAGCAACTCGTCAATGAAATGCAGTATCAGATTTAGAATCTAAAACACAAAAATTATAGGTTCGTACTTTTTTATTTTTTCATAAGGACCTTCATTCAGTATGTTTTAGTTAAGTAATAGTAACAATAAACGGAGTCCACGTATTCGATCAAAAAAGTCGATTCAAAAAGACTTATTCACAATGTTATGTTCTTAGGGCTCACAAAAATGGTTTGGCATACATTTTTGGAGACCAATAGTATTTAAAGTAGGAATAATTCAATAGTGGAGATTCCATGATAGAGAGTATGTAGGCAAATAGCTAAATAAGTTGCGGATAGGGATACGACATAACAAAGAATGATGATTTTTGTGACACAACTAATATAAATACGCGTAATACATTTATATTTTAGCACGCAATCTCTTGATATAGGGAAAGTATACAAGATATAGAAATAATTTTGGAATTACCACATCAATTTCATAGTCATTTCTAGCTATCTCGTCACGAATTCCATGCTTACACTTAATAATAATATCAATTATGGAGAGTACCTAAGTATAGTGACTTTCAAATGCATTGTTTATACACTAATCCAAAAAGTATTAATTGAAGGAATCTAGTCTTTAGTTAGTCTTGTCTCCTACTTCCTTAAATACATGTTAAATTCACAAGGCAAAGAACATTTTGAAGTAAAAGCATTTATCATGTGTTTTTAAGTTGCGAATACAGATTTCCTTCGTTCAACTTATGTAACTGACAAACGTAAAAAACATTTCTGTAGAAACTTTCCATCACAAAACATTGCATATCCCAAATTGGTGAGCAGCATTTATATTCTGTTTCATGCTTCATATCCCCTTGTTCATCCGTCATCCATAAGCTTTAAAAACCTGTAAAACAAAGTATGTAGAAATGTCAGTTGTCAGTTCTCCAGTCACTTCTTTCTCCATCAAATAATGTAATCGGAAATTTTATTTACCTATTTTTTTAGTGAAGGCTTTTGTACTCTGGTTTTCTGTCATCAACCAACTCGAATATAATAAAGTGTAGTAAATAACTTAAAAAAATAAACTTTTCGAGACACAGCTCCACACATTCCTCCGAAGTAACTAACTGACTAGGCGAAAAAATCATCTTCTGCAAACGGGTCATTCACCTTGGCTTGTTGAAAAATGTTGAAAGAATCCGATTTTTTCATATTGTTCAGCTCCTCATCCTCCACATTAGGTACACTACTAGAATTGTTCAAGTCCTCATTATTATTGCAACTTTTTGGCTTCTCATCTCCCGCCACGGTCGTTGTGCTATTCCCCCCACCATCTTCTTCTTCCGATCGTATTGATTCCAATCGACTGACCAAAACTTTTGAAAAACTTCCTCCTCTTTTGGTCAACCCCACGCTCCCCACCATAGTTGAACACTCGCCCGACACACCGATGGGGGACATACTACTCGTACTACTACTAAACAACATTGGGTCAACTCCTGGCAAACTATCTTCTACTGTAACAGTTGCAGCTGCCAACTCTTGTTTCGTAATCACTTCGGCTTCATCAAAACTGGCGGGGAAAAACATAAGTTTCTCTTCAGTTTTACTACTCCCACTCCCAGTAGTATCTTCCACAGGCATGAAATTGTCTTCAAATGGAGATTTGCTTTCCCCCTGATCAAATGCTTGTGAAACACTTACTGCCGCAGCAGTAGATTCGACAATAGCATTTTTGTCAGTCAAATTGGCCATTTCATGGCTCCGATGCATTCGGGTTCTAGGACTTTCGGAATTCTCGAACGAAGTTTTGTCTGGTTTACCCTCCTCAACTTTCCCTTCTTTTGCCACTGCACCACCGTGCTCCCTCCGTCTGGAAGGACTAGAATCGTCAGGATTCTCTTCAGTGACACTGGGGCGACGCCTAGGCTCAGGTCCAGACTCACTATCCCAAGATGGGGATCGTGCCGCTCCCTTGTTATTATAATGGTGAAGGGGTCGTCTCCCATGATGATGATGAGCTCTGCGACTTTTTGAATAATAATACTGCTGTTCATCATCAGATGCGCCCGAAAAATCATCAGAAAAATCTTCTTCGTCATCATAGTAGTACCGTCGAGAACGATTGTTTCGATTCCGATGATAGTGATGAGAATTCCCATGAAGTTTATCGTCCCTAGGACTGGAAGTTCGGGGATTTGTTCCGTAATGAGAGTAGTATCCAGAAGAAGACCGTTTCCCACTACTACTATCCAACCGATCACTTGGTTTGTCCACACCCACTTTCGTGCTACTCGACGGTCGATGGTGCCTTCGACTAGTGTCACTATTGTAATGATAGGATGCTCGGGATCCACTATATTCACTATGTTTGCTTCCTTGTCTTGGTCCCCGTCGTCTATGGCTGTCACCACTATCGTAAGGAGATTCTTCTTCTTCCCAGTCATCACTTTCCTCATATCTTCGTCTGTCATCGGATCGTCTTCTAGTCGGGGGAGATGGTTCTTGATCATAGTAGTCATAATGATGCCGCCTGCGTCGACCAGGCACTGCATCTTCGTGCGTATGGCGTCGACTTTTCTGGGAATGATTGTGGTATCCTCGAACACTGTTCGCGGAGGAAGCATAAGAGCGATCATCTTCTTCTGGCCCAAGATATTCTCTCCCACTTGTAGGTCTCACTGCCTCGTTTTCGTCAGGATAGTAGTCCCTGTGTCTGTGTCTAGAAGATTTTTTGCGCATACTATTAGTATTTGCATTGGGTGGATCCTCAATGGACACAATTTCATCTTCTGGCTCCTCCGATCCTGCTTCAGGATCATCCCTGTAGATATATCGGGGTTTTCGACGTTGCATGGAGGAATAACTACTCCTGGAATCTGGTCTGTACGAATCGTGGAGCCGATGATGATGACCCCTTGGTCGTCTACCGGACCTAGGTCGATAAGGATCTTCTTCCTCCGGAGGATACTCTTCTTCTCTAGATCGCCGCCTGCGACCCCCTGGTGAATCTGAGTAATCCTCCGATAAACGCCCTTCCCTACTGTGTTTAGAGGAACAGGAACTTTGCCTAGTAAAGTTACCTCCTGGAGACGACATAAGGTCACGATCCGAAGTATCCAAATGTCGAGTTACCGAAGCGGGCTTTTCAATGACCCCAATATTGTTATCATGCATTCTCGCATGATGAGTATTACTTCCATGGCTCTTACTATTACTAACAGGGAGACCAGTTGAGCTAGAAACTAATGACTTTGGTTTCTCGAAAGGCTCGAAATCGAACGGATCTTTGAGAACATCAATTTTCACTTGAGCGGACGTCGCCATCTGTTGAGATTTTTCCTCCTCTGAAGATTCTTCCTCCTCATCATCATTATCTTTCATTAGGGATGCAAATTGGTCTTCAAAATTGGACTCAAACGTTGCCCATTGAGAGCCCTCAGTCCCCTTGCCTATGATATTATCATCATCTAATTCCAAATTGAACCTGGCATCATCTTCCGAAAGATTCCCGTCCGTAATATCATCCATAGTATTATTATTAGCAATAGAGTTGATGGCAGAAATACTCAAGTCATCATTATTATTAGCATTCATCATGGATCCCATCAAATTATCTTCAGCACGCAAAGTTTGTTCACTACTAGAAGTTAAATGGTCTTTAAAATCCTTGAGTGTGGCACCATCATCCGATACACTTTCCATACTACTCCCGCAATTCCTGATTTCATTCTCAACACTAAACCCCGAAGCATCTTCCAATGTTAACTCCCTAAACACGGCATACTTGTCGTAATCGTTCCCTTTGTTCCTTTGCTGCATAGTAGCTGGTGTGTTTTCCAATGGTGCAGAAGCTGGTGCGAAATCGTCTTCAAATCCGAAACCACCTGTGGGCTTCCTTTCCGTCGAAGATTCCTCCTCTTTAATCTTCCCCCTATGAGATTCCAACCCCTTGTGCTGATCGAAAATCAACTTCTCGGCCAACTGTTGTATTGTCAATGAACTCAACTTCTCCACAGGTAAACACAATCTCCTCGCCATATCTCCCAAACTCAAACTGGCCACTTGGCTCAACGCTTGTTCCATCGTCATTCGCTTGACCACACGGTGAGGCACATCTTCACACAGTGACATAGTAGACATGGGTTCTTCATATCGATTATTATGGCCCCCACTTAATTGCTCACATAACTCATCCCTTTTTCTGGAAGGTAGAGGCAAAGGCAGATCATTATTTTTGCTACTTGATTGGGCAAAGGTAAACTCGCTCTTGGGGTCGGAAAATTTCCCACTAGCAAATGGACCAGAACTCATTCCCTGATGCTTCTTTGGGGGCAAAGGAGGAGGTGGGGATACCAGTTGCATAGGTTCAGGCGGCATTGTGATCATAGTACTTTGTATTGGTCTCGGTGGTGGCTCTGGAGGAATCATCCCCCCACTCATTCCGAAACTACTAATGTTAGTATTTTTTCGGCCTCTGTCTCCACTACTGCCAGACGAGGGTCGTGGAACGGCTTTTGTGGAAGAACCCAGTTTCGTCAAAGTATTCATACTACCGGCACCGCTATTACTACTGTGAGGGGGTCGGGGTGGAGGAACTAAACTGGGAATTTCTTCAGCAGATGAACCTGGGGCAAATTCATATCGTGAGGAAGATGCACTACTTCTGGGTGACTGTGAGGGACTAGAAATTGCTCCAGAAATCGTTATCTGTTTCAACAGTTGAGGATGGGATTTTTTCAATCGCCCGGTTCCACTAGGTGGAGTTTTGAATACACTGCTTGTAGTCCCACAATGATTCCCTATGCTTGTGGAAGGTGGTGGTAACAATGGAGGTGTAGAGCAATTAGACATTGTTGAAGAGATTGTTCCTTTTTTTCCATTTGTTAAAAAGTATTCGTTGTTAGATACCAGAGACAAAGGGCTGCCTGGAGGGGGCGACTCGCATCCACTACTACGGGTTGTAGATGTAGACAGACGCGCTTGATGTGGTGAGGACAAAGTTTTTGGCATTTCGTATCTATGTTCATTCGGATTTGCTTCTGATTGAGGATTAAAATGTGAAGAAAATGAATTCGAAAGCGTTGCTTCCAGTTTGTCAGCATCTTCTATTTTCGTAAAAGTTACTCCAGCTATGTTATTTGTACATAGCTCTTTCAGCATTTTCTTGGGTGGATTTTTGACATCTTGAAAAAATAGTTTGGGGTCCACAAGCGGTTTCGTACGACCTACTCCCAATGGGTCCAGTTCTGTAAAGATGCTAGGTGGTTTCACCACGCTCTCTTCACGTTTATCAAAATCATCGTTGGTGAATGATGAGACTGGTGGAAAACTCTGCACAAAAATACAGTCAATTAATTATTTTTTGTAAAATTATATTTATTAGATATTAAATACGCAAAAAATATCTTACATCCTCAAAAGATGCTTTCCAGTCATCATCTTCAGACCGATTACTCGCTGGTCGATTAGTTTCTAACCTTGTAGGCTTCTGAGTGGCCTCCATGTACGAATCAGTAGACATTGTCCGATTTCCCAAATTATGCCCTTGCCCAAAACTCGTGACCTCAGAATTTCTCAAAATCTTGCTGTCTGCAATATCAGGACCAAAAGTACTCGTAGGTCCAAGTCCCGTTGGACTGTCAAACGGATCTGAAGAATTAAAGAAATCTCCTTCGCCACCATATTTTTGTGTGGTATCAAATGGATCTACATTGGCAAACGGGTCACTTGTAAATGAAGGATTTGTCACTTTACTACCGCTACCACTACTAGTGTTGAATACAGATGGAGGCATTGTTAGTCCAGCACTACTGCTGTTGTTAGTCACAAGATGGTGATTGCTATTTGCAACTCTAGTTGTGGCACTACTGCTCCCACTTAGCACGGAAGAATCAAAAGGATCAAAATGGTCTCCCGAAAAGGGATCTACAGTCGGTACAGGAACGGTGTTGGATGTGGTGAATGTTACAGATGTATTGGCCGCTGAGGATGAGAATGTGAACGAGGAGGACGGGTTCTTGTTTGGAAGCGGGTTTGAGGGGTCACTCGAAATGGAGGCGGTACTTCCTTTGAAAGGGGCATGGATTGAATCTTGTAAATTATGATGGATTGTTTCCAACCCCTCTTGTAAACTGTTAAGCTCTACTTCTAAATTCAATAGGTCTACTTCTGCGGGGGCCGAGCTAGAATTTGAACTTTTGTTATAGTCAGACGAACTCATAGCACATGCTCCTTCAATGTACGTTTCCGCTATAGAGGATTTCCCATCCGTCTGCAAAAAAACATGAATCGCAATCCGGTGAACTTTTGTTTTATTACATAATTTAATTCATTTAAGTCTACTGTTCTCTTAAATAATACTTACCTTACTACTATCATTATGCATCCTACCAACTCCAGCACCTAAATATTTCTGTTGCAATTCTAACTGTTGTTTGGCACGTTCAATCTCTTTTTTCTTCAAGTCAAATACAACTTGAAATAAGTCCCGCATAGCAATTACTACTTGACTGGCGGATTTTTCCGTCTTTATCCCGAAAAATCGATGACCCGTGTCCGGTGACCCAAATATATAGCCAAAGGCACGTGCGTCTGCCAAATCTTGAGCGATGAATGAAATTTTATGAACTTGGTGATGATATAAACAATCCTAGAATACAAAAAAACACAGCATCATTAATCTATGCATATTTACATTCCATGTACAGAAAACCAAAATAATGTTGACTAACAGTAACTTTTCGCTGTATCTAATCCATCTTACCCCAGTCTTTTCATCACGCAGTCTGATCCCATCCAGTGCAATATGGATCGTAATCTTTTGCTTATGCTCCCCTGCAGCTTTCACGGCCATTTTTAACTCGGACAGAGCCTCCTGGCAAATTCTATCCCCTCTGGGTCCACTCACTTCCAAAACTCCAATCAGTTTCGCCTTAAATGTGAGACCTTCTCCCAGAAACCGTGCTGGGTCTTGTTTGTCTGCAATCATTCAGTTGAAACAGTAGCTAAAATCTCTTGAAAAATTACACTACAAATCATAAGTAAGAAACTTGCTTTCGCATGGATGGATACTTAGCAAAGTCAAATTAACAAAAAAAATATTTGCGTGCACATTTATTACATTTTAGCGGACTTGCTCTCCTCCGCAATGTTTGCATTGGCAGCATCATTCCTCTTTGGTTCACCGAAATAATGTTCGACTTAAATGAGTTCATGTATATGATTTTAGTTAACTCAATAAAGTTGCACCCAATAATCCCTAAGTCATTTATGAACTAAACTCACTTTCTGGTAGCCCTAGCTCCGCTAATAACTTTAAGCTACCAAGACCACCTTTGGAAATTGAAGCTTTCATAACTAATTGTACGTGGGATAGCTAATCAAATTATTATTGCTGCTATAGAACCACTCTACAGCATGAGCTCGGCACACTGAAAATTTACTAAAACTCAGCTCCTCCAAATAAAGTCATGCATGAATGAGAATGAGTATTGAAGGACTGAAAGTTTTCTCCTTCCATTGGCTGTACTCATGGGAAAGTTGTTAGTTAGAGCTACTAATGCTACTGCCAATGCTACTGAATGTACCATTCCACATTTGTTTCACAACATTCTCTCCCTTTCTCTACAGAAATCGATTGCTCTTATTTCGGATACAGAGTATATAGGATACTTTAGGGCAGGATAATTTACGCTGTCAAATCAGTTTTAAAGAGAATACTTTTCCAATTCTTTGATCTTACAGATCAAGCATTTATTTTCATTGTATTTGCATATTGAAATTCAACATATTTGTAACGCATATGAGAGCGACCAAACTATTCCAAACCCCTCACTCATATACTCATATATACAAAGTGCGTAGTTTGCTTACTAGCAGAAAGCAGCACACCCTTATTTCCCTTTTTCGGTGTCCTATTCCAGAAACCGTTCGTTACATTTTGTCCGGGCTACATACATACCATGTATAACAATACTTCCCCATGACCATGTATGCTTGCAGGCTCTTTATGCCACATATTGACTGACTGAGACGAGAGTAGACTACTATATAACAACGGAGAGACCAGCGCCGTGGAAAAAATCAATACACGCCATGCCATACCATACTACTTCACTGACTACATGTCACCCACTCACTCTTAGTTAGCTAGCTCCTATCAAAACAATATTAATTTTTTGGTCTCTACATACCCCAGACTGAAATAACAAACTTTCTCTGACTACCTACCGGTTCCGTTTTCTCCAGTAACAACTCCATTCTTTTTCTCTGCATTTTTGGCGGCATTTTCCCCTGGCTCTTTTTTATCCACGTGTTCATCCGTATTCAACTTTTCTTGCCCAGTTTCATTATTTTTCCCTTTCTTAACTTTTGTTCTATCCAGACTGGCCACCATCAGTTCCCCTGCTATAGATGCTCGGGATTTGGAAGTCTCGGAATTCTTATTCCGAAGTCGCAGGGTTCTGAATCCTATAGTTTTCATCCACGATGCCGGTCGATCTTTTTTCTCTTTAGCTTCTTTTGCCACTTCGATTGTGGTGAATCCATTGGCTGCTGGCAGTGGGGGTGGAGATGGAGTACTCGTACTACGACTTTCGGAGGATTTTATACTTTCTCGATTTGACGACCCCTGAAATGAACAAATCAAGGATGAAAAAAAAATTTGAATGTGACCACCCTACCGAAATAAAACTGGAAAAAATCACATACCTTGTCAAGACTAGAATCCCAGCGATTAGTACCAGCTAAACTACCATCAGCAATAGGGATTGCACTATAGTAGCCTTCTTCCTCCTCTCCAGGAGTGGAAGATGACAATTTTATATTGATGGGCATGATAATGATGATAAATTAATATATCCCCCAGCTATTTGATCATGCATGTAATAAATTCCTATGCCTGCACAGTTTTTTGTACAATTTTCAGGTGTACTGGGAGTAGCAGTGGCATATCCATGAGTCCTGTAGCAGTTTTTGTCCCACTTGCCAAATTGATAGTGATTATTCCATACTAGCAAATGAATACTAGAGTTTGACCTTCACAACAAACTGTGTAGAGTCAGATGAGTTAATGCTGACATTGCACTGGCAAAAGCAGGTTAATTTTGGCACTTGCACTGACTGTAGTCTGTTGTTTTTCACATAAATATACGACAAAATAATATGCTGAATAAGTTGTTAGGTAACATTGGCAAGTCAATAACTAACTAAACTAGCAGCGTAAGAGAATCCTTTGGAAATATTATCTTCACGTGGTCTGCAAATAAACAAAAACATGAGTTTAGAACATGTACTCCAGTTTCAAAATCACTCTGATTTGTTGCTGCATATTCCGAGCATGATTATCTCTTTTTATTTCACACATGAAACTATCGTAGACACTAGACACTAACTATTATCACTTCTCACTTGCTTATACTACACTAGCAACTGAACTGACTATATAGTTTTCAGACTGACATTCTAAATTATTGTGGCACAGATTCACAATTTGAACTAAATTTATTATTGGTTTTGTTTGCCTACAGAGGATCTAAACTGCGTAAATTGTCATTAGATTCCAAACATTCAACCTCAGCGTACGTATTATCTTCTAAACTAACTGTCATACCAAGGGTAAACTGTGAGCCAGGCTTAGCTAGTTATTTTATTGTCATTATATCGTTTTAGATTAATGAACAACACAACTGCCTTCATGTTGTTTTCAAAACTAGATCATAGTCATTCACAATCTGTGAGTGGCATTCCATAAAGAGCAAAAAGAATTGCAAACGTACTAACTACACACAATCATATATTTTTATAAACCGTTTAAACTAGTACTATTGTAACAGACACTGTGTATTATATTGTCCTTCGACTATATGCGAAATTCAGAAACTTCCTTTGTAACAGGAACTGTGCATAGATAGATTAACTTACAGCAATATAAACGATTGCATGCCACTGATAGACTAGCAAAAAAATTTCATGCTGCAAAGTTTGTCTTTGTATGCTTAACAGACCAGCAAAATAAGTAATATAGATAGTTAGTTAGTTAGTTAGTAAGTACGTTTGTGTTACTATTTGGGGTGAAAATTTCACATTTTTGCAAAGTTTGTGATCGCTTTTGTTGGAGTGTGACTGATGGCTGAATAATGTATGGGGTGAAATGTTTATTATTATTTTTAATGTTGTTTATGCTAAGCTAATAAAGCTATGACTCTTTATAGTTTGCAAAGTACTATGGCAAAAGATGAAAGTTGACTTCTCTAAAGTGATGAAGAATGAAAATCATGCAGTTTCTATTATCTCCATGATGCCAGTACTTTGTACACACGACATAAGAGCTCACAAATGTCAATACTACGGAATAACAACAATTTTATCATTGTTAATGAATTTTTTCTCGAAATGAGTTCATTCCTCTTAATGTTAATACAAAATCGTGGTGGTGCTGGCTGAGTAGACTTTATATCCGAGTTCCCATTTTTCTATAGATGGTTTATGCAATGAGCCGATCACCAGTGAGTAAAATGATGTATTTATTTAACGTTTGACTAAGCAGTTATCACATTATTATAATAACCGTCATGACCTTTTGCCCATGTTTGCTGACTGGAAAAAATGTTTTCCCCAAGTTTTTGCTTTAAGTGTGATAATTGCTTCCAGTCATTTTGATTGCATTCGTTCGTTGGTAACTTGAACTATCAAAAAGGTCAAAAAAAAATATATGTCTGTCTTAATTTTGACGTAAAGGGCAAAGACTTGATGATAACTAACTAAGAAAAAGAAACTAATGTCTGCTGTCTAACTAACTAAGGAGCTATTAAAAATGATTATGACTTTAACACGTGTAAAATTCTTAACTGAGCTAAAACTATGCTTTATTGCTAAAAGCAAAACATTTTAACTGTCGATGATTGATATTAATACTACAATTTAATTAGATTACGTTCACGTTTTAAACACTTACCATTATCTCGTTCTAATTAATTAAGATTTCGGATTCAAACTCGGTTCGTCTTTAACGCACACTTTGTTTCACAACTCAAATCACATTTTTATAACTGCTTTCATTGTTAACAATTTTCCGTATTAGTTCCATCAAAAACGCCACAATTGGTTAAAATTCTCTTTGTCTTTTAAAACTAACTAAATAGCTCTAACTTATTTACTGCACTCGACTTGTTAAATGAAATTCAACAAGTTGTGTGGGAAGCTGAATACAAATTTTGTGTGTACTTGCTCCTGCTCACCAAATACTATGATCTCAAAGCATGATGCATTTTGGTACGTATCTAAAAGACCAAGAAAGATTTCAATATGGTATGTAACTAACAAACTTACTTATAGCTATATTTCAGTGGGTACATTAGAACGTATTGCATTCTGCATCCATTCGGTATGTATTAAGTAGCAAGCGCAGCTAATACGTGTACACACGCATTAAGTATTAACTCCAGTTCATCTCTTCATCACATCATATGAAGAGAAAAAATTTTTGCATCTTCTTCACAGTCTTTTAAATGAACCTACTATTTTGCTTGACGCTTAAAAAGAGGAGGAAAATGTTAAACAAGCTGTTCCGTGTTGCTGTATAATTATCTGCATGCATGCGCTAGCTTATATAAGTAAGTTTGGTAGGTTATTA
>Ga0210040_10008024_pt1 | contig 12627 bp, 14 predicted proteins | sample CryGeyCG12114_NA_FD_185462 | JGI IMG/M metagenome (GOLD analysis project Ga0210040, IMG submission 185462) | Groundwater microbial communities from aquifer - Crystal Geyser CG19_WC_8/21/14_NA (SPAdes) (version 2) | ecosystem: Environmental > Aquatic > Deep subsurface > Groundwater | place: USA... | reverse complement strand
TAATTTAATATTGTCGCTTGTATAACTTTGTACCATATTATTATTTTAAGTAGTTTACATTCTTTGTTGTATTTGAATTAGGTAGTGATGAAATCTTAGGCTTTATATTTTTGTTCCGTCCTTGCGTAAAGTTGTTGGCCTACTGTGTACCCTATTTGTCGTGTAGCTATATAGCGCTGTACCAATTGTCCTTTATGTGTATTATTGTATGTAATGTTGTAATATTCGTATTGCATTTGCGTCATTGCATCTAGTCACAGTACTTTGCATCATCCGACATTGTGCATGTATGGCAGCCATTATTGAACTCTGTTATGGTCGTTTCAAAACGCACCATTTTTATTAAAGCGCGCGATAAAACAACCCGCGCGTACTACTGGCCAGTTCCTTTCCAACTTTTGGTTGTTGATCACTTTTTATTATTTGTTGTATGAAATCTATAATTAGAATAAATGCGGTGACATTGTAGATCGCCAATCTATGATTGCTGCGCAAGATGGTATAAATATTTTTTGTTTCGCTAAAAAGATAACGCTGCTATAAATTAATCTTGGTTTACTACTGTGCTATACAGCTGGAAATCCAACGCTCTTCTTCATCCTGTTAGCAACAGCAATTTATTGTGACTAACTTTATTTTTTCAAATTCAAGGAAAAAATCGCTCATTCTTCTATTGTTCTGTAAATGCATAATTTTGAATGGCGACAATAAACGCGTGAAAATATTATGTAGAATACTAAAGAGCTTTTTACCATATTCTAGCCACGTAAAGCCACATCTCATTGCAATCTATTTCCAAGGATTGCTTGCTGTCTGCAATACTACGCATTTTAAATTTTATTAATTCGTCACTTAATACTTGATCGGTTCGTAAGTTAGTTAGTTTCATTTGCATTTAGTCAATCCTTGAACTTGAGGTGAGCTAGGAAAAGGAAGGAATAATTTTTTTCATCATTACAATTCAGCAGGCACCAATAAAGACAAACAAATCTTCGTACATGCTAACGTTATATATTTCACAATACTTAACAAAGAAGTTCACGAAAATCTCGCATCACCGATTTAGGTTCAAGAACCCAAAGCCACAACAGAGATGTTTTATTTTGTAGGCATTGGCAGTTTAGCTTAACAACGAAACATAAACATTCTACACTCACAGGTCATTTGCCTTATCTACGAACAATGCACAATGTGTATTACACATTTTTGGAATATAGAATGTCACTAATAAAAATGTTGAAAAAATACAGACAATGACCGCACACAATGATACCAGAAATTTAAAAAACCGGGTTCGACAATTGAAATTAAAATGTAAACAATGAAGCAGCAATATAGCTATAGCATAGCAAGCAGGCATAGAATACCCACGCTTGAATTTCATCGAGACAATGTGTATATTATTGCCCCAATCTGGAGACGCGCAATTTTTGGAGCCAAAAGTTTGTTATGAAGGGCCAAAATATGGAGGGTATACAATCTGACCCAAAATGAACTCTGTAAGTGATGATTGACAGGGATGAATTATGGCATCTTTTCGTCATTGTGTGACTCAAGTTGGACAAAATAGGCCACCGATTTTTTAACTCGTGACACTTTCATGGATATTCTCAACTGTTGGTGAAAGAAACATAGAACATTATTGAAACTCAAACGGCTCTCGCTCTGCACGCTAATCAGGTAAGGTTTAACAGATGCCATTAGTTTGCAAAATTTACTTGTTATTTATGGTTGAAACTTTCAGAATTTAATTTTGATATTTTTTGTAAATAGTCCAATGATGCCTGGAATGATGAAATTAGTTTCGCCGAAGATCGAAGTTAAAAACGAGACGAAGGCAGTGAAGACCATTAAGAAGCCTGCATCTTCTTCATCATCCTCCTATGAATCCTCGTCTGACGAAAGTATTAGTAGTGATACTGAAGATGATGACTCGTATCGGGACATTTTCAAAACCAACACATATGAGAAGCCAGGGGTTTCATTGTTAAAAGAAAAAAAAGGAGAAATGCGTCGAAGTGTGTGGGAAATTGACCCGGAGGACGAGAATAATAAAGCCGCCGAACCAAAAAAACAGACACTTTGGAAATTAAAGGATCTTCCGGGTTATATAATCTTCCCCGAGTCCATACCGAAAACACTAGGTTCGGGTAACTTTCTGCCAGGTTTGGACACGGAATATCAACGCGATGAAGATTATACTGTGTGGCACTGGAAAGATGTGGAAATTTTGATGGGATTGAATCCCGTTTTTGGCAAAGGACCAGAATCTGAACTTCCCCAAGAGATGCTTGACTTGACACTTAACGAATATCATGAAAAACATTTTTCCAAGAAAAATGTGAAGGTAGAGTCCACCCAAGAGAGTGAGAAGGTTTTTGCTAGTCAATCTTCTGTACCAGAACAACCGACTCAGAGCCAGCCTGTTCCTACTGTCAACATAAAATCCGAACCAGTTTTCAGTCAAGAGAAAAACGAAGATAATCATCAGGTGTTTGAGTTTGAAATCATATCAACTTCAGGACCGGACCCAAGAAATTTAAAATCTGAGATATTGTCCGAACAAATATGGGATGATCCACGTTTCCAACGTCTTGCCGACGGTCCATCACCCAAACTCAATCTGATACCAACAAATAATATCAAATCTGAAAACTGTACTCAGGATCAGGAATCCACACAATCGTCCGAACAAGATCCAACTGACACTCATCATGATATTAATACACCCACGCCTATGGTGACCGACATTTTCCCTGACATTTTGCAGTCAGATTCATACAAAATGTTTCTTGATACATTTGTTGATGATCTCGATATAGATTTGCCCGAAATCCTTTACAGCACTATGCCTGAAATTCCAAAAGATGCAGCTCCAACTCCCTTAAAAAATATTAAACTCGAATCATTTGAACCTGCAACCCAGGAAGAAGAACACTGCATTCAATATATGCACACCAGACCCAATTCAGTTCCAACTGTTCACCAAATGCAAAATCCGCATACACTAGAGCCGGTAAAATCCAATATCCTCATCATTGGAAGTCAGACACAAAGTACAGTTATGGTGAAGAAAGAAAAGGAGCAAAGTACAGAAAATAACTTCGCATACCGTCCAATTGCTCCAAAAATCAAACCTCTCCCTGTCCCAATCGAGAAGAAGGAGACGAAATTGGTAAATGTTAGTGAGTTGGTGAAAACTGTTTGTCCTCCAGGGAAGCCTGTGAGGAATTACAAACGGAGGAAAGCTCAGAATACAACTGGAATTTATTGGGACTCGAACTATATTCGGAGAGAAGGGCTCAAGTAAGTTTTGCTACGATTATCATCATTTCATCAGATTGATGCTTGGAAGATATCGGGGCGTAATGAGATTTCCTTAATAAAAATTAACTGTGTTCATCCTGCAATAATTAAATGTTTTTACTGTGTTTTGCAGGAAAAAGAATGACCATTTTGTCGAGGGGATTCTTAAGCCATATGTTTGTCCAGTTCCAGATTGTGACAAGTCATACAGGAATCCAAATGGGATAAAATATCATGCTGAATATGGCCACAGTGAACCAAAAGAGTGAGTACACTTTGCTTTGTTGATTAATTTTTGGCACCATGAAATGAAAATATTGGTTGCTTATGCATTGTATTTATATAATTTATATTACAGATTTCCATGCGAGTGTGGAAAAATCTACGAAACTAAAAATGGATTGACAACTCACCGGAGGACTCAATGCCCAGTTAAGCTAGCAGCCATGACTGAGTCTGAAAATACTCTTACTTTTCACGCAGGCTAGTCAACAAACCAGAATGTTTTGCTGAAATAATTTCTTTAACGATTACACCGATGTTTCTAATATCTGATTTTCCTAATAGAATGTAGTTGCACGAAATATATTGTAGTTTATTATGATTAATTACTTTGATTCTATCTTGTCACACTTAATTAGAAAATAACTTAAGTATATGACTTGCATGCTTCCCGTTCGATAAGTCTCCATTCTGCATGATAATAATAGCTTGTAAACATATTTCTTAACTTAACAGAGTAATAAAATATTTGAAAAACTAATGGCTCCAATTTATTAAATTTGCTCTATTTATTTTTGGGTGGATTGGATTTAAGTGATTCCAGCATAGTTTTAACTTTTTCAGCAGCTGTGCGATCGTTTCCTAAACTTTTAGAGTACACATATTGTAGTCCTTGTTCATCTTTTTGTTCCAACGCAACTTGAGCAGCTTCTTCATAAAATCTATAATTTTCAAAACGTTAGATTGCTGATTGTTTCATAATCCAATTATTGCAATAATAAAATGAGAAATACTCACTTTGCCTGAACGTAGTATTTGATCTTGAGTTCTTCCTTCACTTTCGGAATGTATTTCAAAGCTTGCTCACGGTTTCCGAATTGTAAGCAGGCCTGAACGAAATCCTGTTTAAAATAAAAGGATTCAGGATCCCATTTCACACTCAAATGTAATTTGTATGAATAAATTGCAAACCTCGTAACCACCAGGTAACTTTTTAGCTTTCGAAAGTTTTTCAATCTCATGCCAATCATTAGTTTCCGCAAGGGTTACTAACCTTATCCACCAAAACCTACAAAAAATTTAATTAAGAATTTACGAGGGTTAAATCAAACTACAATATTCCTCGGATTATTTTTGTACACCACCATACATTTTTTCTGAAACTTTAAAATCTGTTCGCAAACCATCAGCCAATTTGTTCTCCTTGAGTAGCAGTAATGTTTTTATTGTATCTCGCAGTGACAAGTCTACAAAACGTTGATTACATTTTTGCTCCAATTTTTGTTGGCATTTCAATAGTCTGTGTTGTTCTTCACATAAACTAGCTATGAAGTCATTTTTCCCTTTCTTGTACAGCTCTTGTGCTGATAACAGAGATGCGAATCGACTTTCTATACGCTGTGAAGGCAAATTAGATTCATCATTACATTTTCCAAACCCAATTTCACCTATACTCAAACATTATAACAACATGCGAATTGCAAAATACCGTCTCAGCATAGCTTTCTTTTACAAGCAAAGCAGCCTGAGCTTCATAGTCATCCTCTTGAACGTAAATATCCCGGACAACTTCTGGGTTGAATATTTCACAATACTTGATGTACAAACTTTGAGCCATTGGATAATTCCTTATAAGCATCTGAAATGAATGGCATCGAAATGCGTGAGCTAAGAATGAATCAGTAAAATTGGTTAAAACTAACCATCTGTTTGTTCAAAAACAAGTACCTGGAAATCAGCTAGTGACATGTTGTCTCTTAGATCTAAAAGAACTGTATAAATTAAGTTAGAGTCTCCACTTTCAACTGCCTTGAACAATGCAGTTTTCTTGTCACCAAGTTTCAAAAACAATGGGACTTGAACACTGCTTTTTGCTTCATAATGGGCTAGCTACAAATGTATAACAAAACAAAAAAATTAAAGTATTCTTGAAAAATTGTGTTTAGAAAACACGAAAACGCAACATGGCTTGTCTTTGACTAACATTCAGAGCCAATTTATCACGTCCTGCTTTAAACGCTTTCTCAGAAATCTCACTATAACTGATTGAGCTATCGAGTTTCAATTTATGGTATATTTCCTTGGCTAATGTGGCTTCATCTATATGCATCTGACCAACCTAGGAGAATAATTTAAAAAAGTGATGCAACTTGTTTTCATTATCACACTGATAATATGACAGAGTGGGTGAAAAAAACTAACTTTATAGCAAGCCCAGTGAGCCAGAATTCTTGACTTTCCCTTAGAATCTCGCATTTTTAGAAACTCTGCAATTTTTATAGCCAGAGGGTACTGACGTCTTAAAATCAACCGATCAATCAATACATCTGCGCCAATGACTTCCAATCTAAAATATATTCAGAAAAAAATCAAAAATTAAGTACAGTACTAGTACTTTTCATTAGAAGTTTCGAAATCGATTATCTTACTGTGTAAAAGTAAGTGGAACTCCAATTCTATAGTCTTTGACAGCATTCAATGTCCTCAGCATTTGGCACATGTGCACATAAGCTTCAGGACGATACGTGGTCAAAAAGCATTTTCCGAATTGAGCGGCTTTCAGAAGCATTTTCTGCGTTTGGGGGGCAAACTCGTATCCCGAGGCTTCAATACATTCTTCCACTGCTTGCTCCACATTGGTTATCATCCGAATGTATTCATCAGCTTTGTGACTCCCTTCTACATACTTTTTAGATGCTTCCAAAAGTACGGATCCAGGTGCTACACTTCCGATCCCAAATATATCTTTGGTCACTTTAGGAACTTCTTGGATAATTTCATGCGATAGATTTCCCACTAGTCTGACACTATCGATTTCTGGAATAAGGACGAATTCATTGTCCAGTGTGAATGTTATAGAATCTCCGTTCTTTTTTACAAGGAGGAGAGACCGGTCCCAACTGATTATCACAGCTTCTGTCCCACACCTGAGAAAGCATTGAAAATTTTAAACCGAAATCTTCATGCACCTTTGCTAAGGTATATTTATTTATTCGGTATATGATTCAAAAGATTTTTCTTACCAAACAATTTGCTTGGGTTTGGCAACCAAGCCAGAAACGAATTCACAGTACTTGATAGAAAAATCGGCAGAACCGAGCCATAGCATTCCAGATTCAGTTAGCAATGCTACATTACATCCATCCAGAGACACAGAAATAGAAGTGATGGAAGATTTCGTACCAGCAACAGAAGAAAAGGAAGGAAAAACTTCTTGCCATTGACTAGCACTAATTAGATACACAGACGTTTCTTTGGCTGCAATGATGGCAGTTGGTTGCTTCTTTGTCGATATGACGGACCACGCAGTAATTGGAATTCCATTTTCACCAATACTATGAGATAGGAAGGATACTTTTCCGTGCTTGTAATTGTTCATGATGACAAAATTGCCACTTTTTGTTAGATATGCTACTCCGGTTCCATTGCTACTAGGAAAAATTTCGGCTTCGTACGCCTTCTCTTTAGAATCCTTTGAAACAAAAAAAAAAATATTCTCAGCTTTGAGGACCTTGAAAAGCAGATTGTAGATTTACTATTGGGTATTTGGGACTTACGGAGCTCAATCTACAATGAACCGTTTCAACTGAGGCTCCAAATAAGTTGTAAACCAAAATATTTCCGTCTTCTTGAACGCAAAGTAAATCTTCGGATGATGACCAACCCATTTTGACTAATGCTCCGGAATCCCACTACCAAGAAACAAAGTTAACGTTACCAAATAATCCATCCAAAAGCTGCAAGAAAACTTAAATTTAACACTCACTTTTACAGCAGAAATCAGAGATCCAGCCGATGTGAATATAGAAATAATAGGTTTCGCTGGAGTGCTTGGAGTTACTCGGAGAAATTTTTTATCATCCCTTATTATGGCTAGTGGACCCCCAAACGAGGCCCCCACGACGAAATAGTTTTCTATATCAACCTGAGAGCTCCATAACATGGAATAAAGTTCCACTTTGCGATAAAAATTGCCCGTACCAATTTCTTGCCAGTCACCTGTGTAAAAGACACTCATTTTCACAGATGTTCCTAAACAAACTGAAAAAAATTCTTCACATCATAATCAATTCATTCAAAATAACTTTAAATGGGTGTATTTAATTAGAATTCTAAACTTTAATAATTTTTAACAAATGTCAGAAGATAAGATTCCCGCGCATACGTTTCAAATGGGTACAAAAAAACTCATGTACTAATAGTAGTTAGTAGTTTAGTACAGTACTATGTACAGCACTAAATACATAGTGAACAAAGGCAAGCCATCTTTATACGTTTTGAGATTGAGATGCAATGGTTCTTTATTGTTAGATGTCACAAATACAACATGCGTTCTTGGTAATATGAAGTTACATAAATGGGATTGGTTTACTATGTATTGATGTTAGTTTTATAAATCTAAGCATCTTCGCCTTCAGCCTCTTCTTCTTCAAACTCGCCCTCCTCTTCAGCTGTGGCATCTTGGTATTGTTGGTATTCGGAAACCAAATCGTTCATGTTAGACTCGGCTTCAGTAAATTCCATCTCGTCCATGCCTTCACCAGTGTACCAATGCAAGAAAGCCTTGCGCCTGAACATAGCTGTGAATTGTTCAGAAACTCGCTTGAACAGCTCTTGAATAGAGGTGCTGTTACCAATAAAAGTGGCAGACATTTTCAATCCACGGGGAGGAATGTCACACACAGCGGTTTTTACGTTGTTTGGAATCCATTCAACAAAGTAGCTAGAGTTCTTGTTCTGCACGTTCAACATTTGTTCATCGACTTCCTTCATTGAGAGACGTCCTCGGAAAATAGCGGCAACAGTCAAGTACCTTCCGTGTCGGGGATCACAAGCGGCCATCATGTTTTTGGCATCGAACATTTGCTGGGTAAGTTCAGGGACGGTCAGGGCTCGGTATTGCTGGCTGCCACGAGATGTGAGGGGTGCGAATCCGGGCATAAAAAAGTGGAGGCGGGGGAATGGGACCATGTTGACAGCCAGTTTTCTCAAATCAGCGTTCAATTGACCAGGAAATCTTAAGCAAGTAGTGACACCAGACATACAGGCTGAGACCAAATGGTTCAAATCACCGTATGTTGGTGTTGTGAGTTTGAGAGTACGGAAACAGATATCATATAAGGCTTCGTTATCAATGCAGTAGGTTTCATCAGTGTTTTCTACTAGTTGATGGACTGAGAGGGTGCAATTGTAGGGTTCCACAACAGTGTCTGATACCTGTGTATGAAAAAATATGTGTCATTAGAATGTGTTTTATGAACTTGCATACAAGGGAAATAACTAAAAAATAATAGCTCACGTCGAAAAATAGTAAAAAATATGGAACCAGAATTATACCTTAGGAGAAGGGACAACGCTGAAAGTACACATAATTCTATCGGGATACTCTTCACGAATTTTAGAAATTAAAAGTGTTCCTAGACCAGATCCGGTACCACCTCCTAATGAGTGAGTAAGTTGGAAGCCTTGTAGACAATCACAAGACTCAGCTTCTTTACGTACAACATCTAAAACTGAATCTACTAACTCGGCTCCCTCGGTATAATGGCCTAAGAAGAAAAAGCAATTCCATTAAAATCTAGGCCCTCTGTACTGTATGTTCTCATAAATTAGCATACAAAACCAAGCATTTCACCTTTGGCCCAGTTATTTCCGGCACCACTTTGGCCGAAAACGAAGTTATCAGGCCTAAATAGTTGTCCGAAAGGTCCGGATCTGACAGAGTCCATAGTTCCGGGCTCCAAGTCGATAAGAATAGCTCTCGGGACATATTTGCCACCTATGGCAACCAAAAAAATGATCAATGGATCGAAACAATGGCAATATAAACAGATAAACCAGTAGGTCATCGACCTATTTTTTGTTGACATGGTGACAAGAGTAAAACTACTAACCAGTGGCTTCATTATAGTAAACATTGATTCGCTCCAACTGTAAATCAGAATCTCCCCTGTATGTGCCAGTTGGGTCGATTCCATGTTCGTCAGAAATGACTTCCCAAAACTAAAAAAAAGATGAGATGATTGTTTATATGATAATAGCCAATGTATTTGAATGAATAACTTTGGTGTAACAGCCATTAAACAGGAATGCATTTGAAATGAAGAAAGAGTTTTTAGTCTTTACCTTTGCTCCGATTTGATTTCCGCATTGCCCAGCTTGGATATGAACAATTTCACGCATAATGAATAAAAGTTAAATTTGACAACAAAAAATTTCCGTTACTATCTAGACCCGATAAATTAAGTACGATATAATAATTCCCTTCAGAACTTAGGATGACTCGGCTGAAACGAGAGTGAAATTATGAGCGTCTGAACGGGACCACAACAAGTTTTCGAATGAGATCGTTTGCTTTTCCCTCCCTTCCCAAAATACTGAATATGGCGTCGTTTGCAAAACAACTTTTTTGGCTGATTTGGCATAGCAACTTCAAAACTCTTGTGCACTTTCGATGCCACTTCTTCTAAATTGATGATTCTTGTATTCCAGTTGCTGTTCCATTGATCCATGAGTCTCCATAGATGAACATCGGCGTTGTGCTATGCAAATCTACTTTCACCTTTGGACAGACTTGAGATAATGTGGGTGAATGGAGAATTTTTTTAAAGCCCACACCCCACCCACAGTACTTATATACCCAAAAAAAGTTAGCCTTAATTCAAACAAATGATAGGAATTCGTACATTTTCTTCGTACTTTGTTATTTTTTTTATTCAAACGCCATTCAGAAGGATGTTTTCTGTTTTTAAGCAGGGAATTCTGAGGTACAATTTAGCATTAGCAATGAAAAGGGTTAGTTTGGGGTTAGTTAAAGGTAATTTTAATAAATTCATGAAAAATATTAATATTTAATTGGTGACATTACAGACAACATGAAGCTGAAGCTCATGATATGTAATATATTCCTTTTCATTTAAAAAATATAGCCGTCCTTGTTAATCTCTTCACCGAACGATCTTTGTAGCTATGCATTGCATGGATCTCCATATTTCTGTTTTTTCCTGTAGAAACCTTTTGCTGCCGAGGTTAAAATTGATCGGGCTTTGATGGTCGTCAACAAAAGATTGAAACTGTTTATACTGTTTGAAAGGTACATAATATTATCATTATCCTTTATTCCAGACAGTTTAGTCCATACATGATGATTGCATAAAGGTCAATCAGAAATGATATAATAATTCCCTTCAGAACTTTGGATGACTCTATCAGAAAATATCAGAAATGATAAATAAAAATATAGAACGAACACAGTAATTAAGAATTAGCTGAGTACAAATTCATCCAGCGTAGAAAAAGAAGCATTACTAGAGTAGAGTACCTTAAACCAGTGACACATCAACAAGTCAGAATTTCTAAACATATTATTTTTTAAGCTACTGACTAGTAAATTATCAGACTGTCTAATCCTGCACAACATTGAAAAACAGAGCTTTCTTTGTAATTCCTTAAAAGTGAGTATCCTGTTGTTTTTACAAAAATCGGAGACACTCACACCTCTTTTAAATTTAAATAATAGTCTTATATAGTCATTATAGGCTACCTTAACTTTATTTAAACATGCATCCGACTCAGGAGTCCACAATGACATGCAGTATATAGAATCTATATTTGTTTGCAGAAGATATCTCTTGATGTCGCAATTGGCACCATTAAACTTAGTACATAACATATTAGCCCTAACACGTAATTCTCCTGTCCTGGTATACATTTCCTCTTCATCAAAATTATTAACACAATTAGTAATAGTAAATCCTAAATATCTAAAACTATTTACCCACACCAGCTCGCATCCTTTAAGTTTAATTTTCGGATCGGGCAGTAGACTGTCTTTACCAGAACAAAACCTCATGCAAACCGTTTTGCTAACATTTAAGCTGATATTGTGATCATCAGCATATTTCTCTGTAGCATCAAGCATGGCTTGTAACCCAAACACCGAGAGTGACAGTAGACAAATATCATCCGCATAAAAAAAGCAATTAGCCATAGTGCAACCTATTTTACAACTCAGTCCTAAATATATTAAATCACAACCGAGTTGATCTGTATATACATTAAATGATACAGGACTCATAATTCCCTGTCTAACAGATTTTTGGGTCCCAAATTTCCTACTTACCGAATCCCCCCATTTAATACAAAATTTCTGCTGTTTCCACCAGTAATAGAAACATTTTACAAGCTGTGTACTAAAACCTCTTTCCAGTAACTTATTACAAAGCTTACTATGTAGCACATTATCAAATGCCTTGGATGCATCCAAAAAAGCAGCAAACACAGTGGAGTTGTTTTTATTGTAATGTGCTACTGTCTGTTTCGAAGAAAACACTGCTAGTTCAGTACCATGACCTTTTTTATATCCATATTGATAATAACCAGTACACAAGTTCAGCTCAAATTGTGCTAAAATTACATGCTCAAATATTTTTGAACAGGTAGTGGCAAGCGCTATGGGGCGATAATTATTACTGTTCGTGTCCTGCAAGCCCCTTTTTTTCAGAATAGGTGAAATCTGCACTTCCATCAACTTATCAGGCAGAAAAGAATGGGAAATAGAGATGATAATTCGGGATTCTCCGGGACTGGAATCCCGGGATTGAACGGATTTTGTCCGGGATTCTAATCCCAGGATTCAGCTTTGGATCCCGGGTTTTCGGGATTTTGAAATTCAATGATTTTTTCAAAAATTTGAAGCTCTTTTATCTTGTTTATTTACTTAAAATTTAGTTGTCAACTAAATAATCGTATTTGCATAGTGTAAATGTAGTTTTTCAAGCTCTTTGCGTAGCTTAGGCGTCTAAGTACACAAGGAAGATCTTTCATGAATACTAAATTGAGCTCTCATATTACTTTTCAATTTTGAATAATATTTTTTTCACCTATTATGACTGTCACTGTCAGTAATGAAAATTCTGATGCCCCAATTTTGCATTATTAATCCACAATTGGAAATCAAGATGAATTCGAATTCAATAATTGTTTTCAAATGTTAAAGTGTACTAGGGGTTCGACCAAAAATTACACACTTGATCTTGATTCACAATTTAAATGTTTCAAAATTGCGAAGAGCTACGCAAAGGCAAATTATTACACAAA
>Ga0210040_10008023_pt1 | contig 12627 bp, 8 predicted proteins | sample CryGeyCG12114_NA_FD_185462 | JGI IMG/M metagenome (GOLD analysis project Ga0210040, IMG submission 185462) | Groundwater microbial communities from aquifer - Crystal Geyser CG19_WC_8/21/14_NA (SPAdes) (version 2) | ecosystem: Environmental > Aquatic > Deep subsurface > Groundwater | place: USA... | reverse complement strand
TCCCCGCCGGCTTCGCCGTCCGCGACCTGCCGAGCGGGCAGGACGAGGCGCTCACCGACTTCTCCTTCGCTCCCGACGGCAGCTGGTTCACCGCCGGCAAGAACGGTCGGGTGGCCTGGGTGTCGGCCGACGGTCGGGCTCGGACGCTGGCCGAGCTCCGGGTGGTGGACACCGGGGACTTCGGCCTGACCGGCCTGGCCGTCGCCGACGACTACGAGGCCAGCCGCCGGGTGTACACGGCGCGCGCGGTGTCGGTCGAGGGTCGGGTCCTCATGCGGCTGAGCTCCTGGACGGTCACGGGTTCACCGGAGCCGACCGGGCTGGGCGACGAGCGGGTCATCTGGGACCTGGAGGCCGACACCGACGTGCACGGCATGACCGCGATCGTCCCGGCACCGGACGGCACGGTGTGGGTCTCCATCGGGGACACGTCCGACTTCCGCTTCGCCGACTCCCGCGCGCTGCGCGCCCTGGACGTCAACGACGGGCACGGCAAGCTGCTGCACGTGCTGCCGGACGGCCGCGGCGTGGCCAGCAACCCCTACTACGACCCTGCGGCCCCGTCCTCCTGGCGGAGTCGGGTGTACGCCAGCGGTTTCCGCAGCCCCTTCCGCATGAGCCTGGACCCGGCCAGCGGAGCACTGATCGTCGGCGACGTCGGCTGGAACACCTGGGAGGAGGTCGACCTCGTCCGGCCCGGGGCCAGCTACGGCTGGCCGTGCTGGGAGGGCGCCGAGCGGACACCGGGGTACGCCGACCTGCCCGGCTGCCAGGGCGTCGCCAACACCCCACCGCTGCACGCCTACCGGCACGGTCCCGAGGGCACGAGCATCACCGGGGGCATCGTCTACACCGGTGCCACCTACCCGGAGGAGTACCGCGGCGCGTACTTCTTCGGCGACTACTCCTCGCAGCGCGTCTACACGATGCGTTACGACGCCCGGGGCACCGTCGTCCGTCAGCCCGAGGCTGACGGCTTCGGGGTCGAGAACGGGCTGCCGGTGAAGTTCGCGGCGGGGGCCAACGGCGACGTCGTCTACGCCGACATCGGCGGCAGCGTGCTCAGGCGCCTGGTCTACGTGCCCGGCAACCGGCCCCCCGGCGCCGAGGTCACCTTGACGTCGGACCCGGTCACCGGGTCGGTGACCTTCGACGGCAGCGCCTCCACCGACCTGGACGGCGACCCGCTCACCCACCGGTGGGACTTCGGCGACGGCACCAGCGGCACCGGGCCCCGGGTCACGCACACCTACGCCGCCGGCGGCTCGGCGTACACCGCCCGGCTGACCGTCACCGACCCGCTCGGCGCCACCGGGACGGCGACGGTGCGGGTGGTGCCGGCCAACGGCGCGCCGGTCATCTCACTCACCGCGCCGCCCGGGGACCGGCTGTTCGCGGTCGGCGACCGGGTGCAGGCCACCGCCACGGCAGTCGACCGGGAGGACGGTGCCCTGCCGGTCACCTGGAGCATCGTGCTGGTGCACTGCAGCGGCGGCTACTGCCACGACCACCCCGGCGAGTCACTCACCGGCGGCGCCTTCGACCGTCCCTTCGACGACCACGGTGACGACACCCGGCTGGAGGTCACCGCGAGCGCCCAGGACTCCACGGGCGTGCGGGTGCAGCAGACGTTCGTGGCCGCTCCGCGGCTGCGCACGCTCACCGTCGCGGCGAGCAGCCCCAGCGCCGTCACGGTCAACGGGACGGCCCGCACCAGCGTTCCGGTCACCGTCGGCGCCACCGTCTCGGTGATCGCCCCGACGGTCGCCGCCGACGGCGTGGAGACCTTCGGCAGCTGGTCCGACGGGGCTCCGCGAGCCCGCATCCTGACCATGCCCGATCGGGACCTCTCGCTCAGCGTCAGTTACCTCACGCCCATCGACCGCCGGTACGGCGAGGACCCGGCCGTGCAGGCGGTGCTGGGTGCGCCGACCGGGACGGAGGCCGGTGACGCGGCTCTCCGCTACCGCACCTACGTCGGGGGCCGGCTGTACTGGACCCCCGCGGCGGGCGTGCACGAGGTGCACGGCGCGATCGTCGCGACCTACCTGGCCCTGGGCGGGGAGGCCCGGTACGGGGAACCGGTGATCGATGAGACGCGCACCCCGGACGGTGTCGGCCGGTACAGCCACTTCGCCACCGGCAGTTCGGTGTACTGGTCGCCGGCCACCGGCGCGCAGCAGGTCGGCGGGGACATCTACGCGCTGTGGTCGGCGCTGGACTGGGAGCAGGGCATCCACGGTTATCCGCGCAGCTCGGAGCGCGCCACGCCCAACGGGCGGGGCCGCTACAACGACTTCCAGGACGGCGGCATCTACTGGCTGCCCGGGCTCGGCGCCCACAGCGTGCACGGCGACATCTACCGCACCTGGGCCCGTTTCGGCTGGGAAGGGGGCCGCTTGGGCTTCCCCCTGACCAACGAGTCGAGCACGCCGGACACGGTCGGGCGGTACAACGACTTCCAGGGCGGCTCGGTCTACTGGTCGCCCGGGAGCGGGGCGCACCAGATCGAGGGCGCCATCCGCGACCGGTGGAGCAGCCTGGGGTGGGAGCGCTCGTACCTGGGCTACCCGACCAGTGACGAGTACGCGATCCCCGGTGGTCGGCGCTCGGACTTCCAGGGCGGCGACATCACCTGGAACGCCGCCACCGGCGACGTGGTCGACAGGCGCAGCTGACCCGTGCGTCGGCGGCCCCGGCACCGGCCGGGCCACCTGACCCGTCGCCCGCAGCGCGGCCGGGCAGCTGGCCCAGCGGAAGTCCGGCCGGCGACCGGCCAGGAACGCGGCCACGCCCTCGCGGCCCCGCCACGCCAGGGCGCGCCGTGGGGATCGGCTGGATCAGACGACCCGGGTGCCGCTGATGGCGGTGAGCGCGGCGTAGTCGGCGGCCAGCCGCCGGGTGGTGAGCCCGGTGGTGCCCTCGCCGATCACCCGTCCGTCGACGGCCAGCACGGGGGTGAGCTCGCCCATCGTGCCGGTCACGAACGCCTCGCCCGCCGAGTGCAGCTGCGGCAGCGAGAAGTCGCCGACCTCGAACGGGATGCCGGCGTCGGCGGCCAGCCGCAGCACCGTCGAGCGGGTGATCCCCTCCGGGCAGGCGACCGTGGTGGGGGTGCACAGCACACCGGCGATCACGAAGAACAGGTGCGTCGCGTTGGTCTCGGCGACGTGCCCGCGGAAGTCGAGCAGCACCGCGTCGTCGGCGCCGGCGACGTTGGCCTCGATCTTGGCCAGGATGGAGTTCAGCAGGTTGTTCGAGTGGATCTTCGGGTCCAGCACGTCGGGCGTCGGCCGCCGGATGCTGGAGGTCACCAGGGTGATCCCGCCGGCGTCGTAGACCGGCGGCTTGAACTCGGCGAGCACGATCAACGTCGGGCCGCTCCGGTTCAGCCGGGGGTCCATCCCGCTGGTCACCTTCACGCCCCGGGTCAGCGTCAGCCGGACGTGCACGCCGTCGGTCATGCCGTTCGCCGCAAGCGTCCGCCGGACCTGCTCGATGATCTCCGCGTCCGAGGGCACCTCGGCGAACGCCAGTGCCCGGGCCGAGCGCCGCAGCCGGTCCAGGTGCTCGTCGAGGGCGAAGATGCGCCCGTCGTAGAGCCGCAGACCCTCCCAGACGGCGTCCCCGCCCTGGACGACGGAATCGAAGGGACTGACCGCCGCCTCGTCCCGGTGGGTCAGCCGCCCCGCGACGTTGACCACCAGGTCCCGGTTGCGCTCGTCGAACTGCTGCAGCACGGCTCAGCTCCTCCCGGTCAGCCGGGAGCCGGCCAGCTCGTCGTAGGCGGGGCGGCACCGGTCGGCCAGCTCCGCCAGGTGCTCGGGCAGCTGCACCGCCTGCTCGCGGTACGGGCCGAAGCCGGTGGAGGTCTCGACCGAGGCGTACCAGTGCGGCGCCCACACCCCGTCGGAGCTGCGCCGGCCCGCCGGCCAGGACAGCATCGCCGGGTCGAACGGCACGTCCAGCGCGGCGCACAGCGCACGCAGGGTGCCCTCGGGGTCCCGGAGCAGGTCGCCGGAGTCGACCACCGGCCCGCCGAAGCGGCGGAAGAGCTCGAGCTGCTGGGTCAGGCCGAGGTCGGCCAGCGTGGGCGCGCTGCGCACCCGCGCGTAGGAGGCGAGCAGCCGCCGCGGGTCGCGGAGCAGGAAGGCGTGCCGCAACCCGGCGAACGCGTCGCGATCGACCTCGGGGAGCACGTGGTGGGTCATGTGCTTCTGGTAGCCGATCGTCGTCGCGGCCGGCAGCGGGCCCTGGGTGAGCTCATGGACGACGGTGCGCCAGTCGGTCGGCTGGCTGGCCAGCACGTCGTCCCGGCCGGGGTGGTCCAGGCCCGTGGCGGCCAGGTAGCAGGCGTACAGCGGCTCGTCGACGACGACGGTGTCCGGCCGGTTCTCCCAGGCCCGCATCATCGCCGTCGACAGTGTCCGCGGCCCCGACCACATCGCGATCCGTACCTGCTCGTCCATCGGCTGGACGCTAGCCGGGTCGTGTTCCCGGCGGGTGACGCGACGACGCCCCGGTCGGCGGTGGCCGGGGCGTCGTCAGGAGGCAGGAGGGGTGTCAGGAGCCCGCGGCGGTCTTCCTCCGGGCCGCGAGCTCCGGCTCGACCTCCTGGTCGATGGCGCCGGGCGCGCCGCCGAACTCGTCGGCGACCTCCCCGGCGACGTCGGCGTCCGGCTGCCCGGACGCCGCCATGTCCGCGTCGGCCCGGGTGAGCATCCGGTGGCCGGTGGAGAGGACGGCGATGCCCAGCACGACGGCGACCGCCCCGACGAAGAAGGGCACGTGCAGGTCGAAGGCCTCGGCCAGCTTGCCGGCGGCGTAGGGGGCCAGGCCACCGCCGAGGAACCGGACGAAGCCGTATGCCGACGAGGCGATCGGCCGCTCCACCGGCGAGACGAGCATGACCGCCTGGGTGGTCAGCGTGTTGTTGATCCCCACGACGATGCCGGAGGCGACCACGCAGGTGATCAGCGCCCAGCGGACGTCGGTGAACAGGCCGATCAGCACCAGCAGGACGGCGAAGAAGCCCAGCGCGCCGTAGAGCGAGCGGGCCGTGCCGAAGCGGGCCTGCAGCCGCGGGGCGCCGACCACGGAGAAGAACGCGACCAGCAGACCCCAGCCGAAGAACACGAAGCCGAGCTGGATCGCGTCGAGCTCCATCGGGTACGGCGCGTAGCCGAGCATGGTGAAGAAGCCCCAGTTGTAGAACAGCGCGGTGAGGCTCATGGTCAGCAGGCTGCGGTGCCGCAGCGCCTTGAGCGGCGCGCTCAGCGGGGTGGGCGTCGCGGGCTTGGGCGTCGCGTCGAGCAGGACGACGGTGGCCAGCAGCGCGATCGCCATGAGGACGGCGACGCCGAAGAACGGGCCGCGCCAGCTGATGTCCCCGAGCAGGCCGCCGACCAGCGGGCCGGCCGCGATGCCCAGGCCGAGGGCCGCCTCGTAGAGCACGATCGCGCCGGCGAACCCACCGGAGGCCGAGGCCACGATGACCGCCAGCGAGGTGGCGATGAACAGTGCGTTGCCCAGGCCCCAGCCGGCGCGGAAGCCGACGATGCCGTTGATCGAGCCGGACAGCCCGGCCAGCGCGGAGAAGACGACGATGACGGACAGGCCGGTGATCAGGGTCTTCTTGGCCCCGATCCGGCTGGAGACCCAGTTGGTGCCGAGCATCGCGATCGCGGTCACCACGAGGTAGCTGGTGAACAGCAGGCTCACCTGGCTGGGCGTGGCGTCCAGCTGCTGCGACAGCGCCGGCAGGATCGGGTCGACCAGGCCGATGCCCATGAAGCTGACGACGCAGGCGAAGGCGACCGCGTAGACGGCCTTCGGTTGCTTGAACATGCTCGTGGTGCTGGCGCCGTGCGCGCTCAACGGGTACCTCCGGGATGGGTCGGTGCGCCGCCCAGCCGGGCCAGCGCGGGGAGTGCGGCGGTGATCGCCGCGACGTCGTCGTCCGCCAGGCCGTCGAGCGGGGCGGCCAGCCGGGTGGCGCGGGCCTCCCGGCGGCGGTCCAGCAGGTCGCCGCCGGCCGGGGTGAGGGCGATGAGCACCGCCCGCCGGTCGGCGGGGTCGGTGCGGCGCTGCACCAGGCCCTGCTCGGCGAGCCGGCCGACGAGGGCGGTCATCGAGGGCTGGGTGACGCCCTCGGTCGTGGCCAGGTCGGTGAGCCGGCAGGGGCCCGAGCGGCGGAGCGTGGTGAGCGTCGCCGCGGCGGTGAGGCTCAGCTCCTGACGGTCCAGGGTCAGCCGGCGCAGGCCGAGGACGACGTCGTCCAGCTGCTCGGCGAGCGAGCGGAGGTCGACGTCCACACGTCAGTTGTACAACCCAACTATCTATCCCGCCAAGCAGGGTGACCGACGAGACAGACCCCGCGCTGGGTCGGCCCCCTTCCAGGGGCCCGTCCTGAGCTCGCGGAGGAAGGGGGTCCTTTCAGAACCAGGAGGGGAACCACATCCGCTGCAGCCACTCCGCGTGCGGCAGCGGCTGGCCGGTCAGCACCGGGTAGAAGAAGACGAACGTCATCGCCACCACCGCCACGTAGAGGCAGACGACGGCCAGCCCGACGTTGCGGCGCAGGGCCGACGCCCGGGCCGAGCCCAGCACGTCCTGCAGCACCAGGACGACGGCCAGCACGAAGAACGGCAGCGCCGGGGCCATGTAGAAGATGAACATCGTCCGGTCGAGGTTGATGAACCAGGTCAGCCAGCCGGCGGCGATCCCGGTCGCCGCGGTCAGCGCGGCCGGGTCGCGGCGGGCGACGATCCGCCAGAGCAGCCACAGCATCGCCGGGGCGAACGCGAACCAGAGCGTCGGCGTCCCGAGCATGAGGATGTACCGCACGAGCTGGCCGCCGTCGGCGTCGGTGAGCCCCTGCGGGTTCCAGAGCAGGATCGGCCGGCCGTCGACCAGCCACGACCACGGTCCCGATTCCCACGGGTGCGGCGTGGACAGGCCGTTGTGGAACTCCAGCCACTCACCGTGCATGTGCCACAGCGAGCGCAGCGCGCCCGGCACGAAGCCGAACGCGGTGTCCGGGTGCTGGTCGGCCCAGTGCCGGCCCTGCGAGTTCTCGCCGCGGAACCAGCCGGTGAACGACGCCAGGTAGGTCAGCACCGGGACGGCGGCCAGCGCCCAGGTCGCGCCGGGCAGCCCGCGGCGCAGCGCCACCGCCGTCGGTCGGGGCACTCCCGCCGCACGCCAGGCCGATCGGTCCCACCACAGCGACAGCAGCGCGAAGAAGGCGAGGAAGTACACCCCGCTCCACTTCACCGAGGCCGCGCAACCGAACAGCACCCCGGCCGCGATCCGCCAGCCGCGCGGGCCGAGACGGAAGCCGCCGGCGGTCACCCGGTCGGCGCCGTCCCGGATGCGCTCGCGCACCCGGTCCCGGTCGACCACCAGGCAGGCGACCGCGGAGACCACGAAGACCTGCAGGAAGACGTCGAGCAGCCCGATCCGGCCGAGGCTGAAGGAGAAGCCGTCCAGCGCCAGCAGCAGGCCGGCGACCAGGCCCAGCAGGGTCGAGCCGGTCAGTCGCCGGGCCAGCCGGGTGAGGACGACGACCGCGATCGTGCCGGCCACCGCCGACGGCAGCCGCCAGCCGAACGAGTCGTATCCGAACAGCTGCTCGCCGATCGCGATCAGCCACTTGCCCAGCGGCGGGTGGACGATGAACGTGTAGCCGCGGTTGTACTCGTAGCCCAGCTCCCGCAGCTCGGCTGCCTCCGGCGGGTAGTAGGCCTCGTCGAAGACCAGGTCCGCCGGGTAGCTGATGTCCCAGAGCCGGGTGACCAGGGTGGCCAGGCCCAGCAGGCCGGCGAGCACCGCGGCCAGCACCCGGTCGTCCGGCAGCCGGGGGGCGTGCTGCCGGCGGGGCCGGGGGAGCGGCGGGAACCGGCGGGTGCGGACTCCGTGCGTTCCGGGACCAGCACCGCCATGCGGGCCAGGGTAGTCAGAGGACCCGCCTGCCCCCCGGCACTCGCACGCGCAGCAGCCGGGCCCCTGCAGGCGGGCCGCAGGGACCGGTCGTGACAGGCTCGATCGCATGACCGGACGACTCGTGCTGGGTGGTGCCCCGCTCGGACAGCCCGGGGACGTCGGGCCGCGGCTGCGCGAGGTGATGGCCAGCGCAGACGTGCTCGCCGTCGAGGACACCCGGCGACTGCACCGGCTGGCCGCCGACCTCGAGGTCACGTTCACCGGGCGACTGGTCAGCTTCTACGAGTCGGTGGAGCAGGCCCGGCTGCCCGGGCTGGTCGCCGCGATGCAGGACGGCGGAACGGTGCTGCTGCTCACCGACGCGGGGATGCCGTCGGTGTCCGACCCCGGGTACACGCTGGTGCGGGCCGCGATCGAAGCCGGGATCCACGTCACCTCGGTGCCCGGGCCCTCCGCCGTCGTCACCGCGCTGGCCGTCTCCGGGCTGCCCACCGACCGGTTCTGCTTCGAGGGCTTCCTGCCCCGCAAGGGCGGGGAGCGGCGGTCGGCGCTGACCGCGCTGGCCGCCGAACCCCGGACGATGGTCTTCTACGAGTCGCCGCACCGGCTGGCCGACGCCCTGGCCGACGCGGTGGGTGCCTTCGGTGCCGACCGGCCGGCCGCCGCCTGTCGGGAGCTGACCAAGACCCACGAGGAGATCCGCCGCGGCTCGCTCGCCGCACTGGCCGAGTGGGCCGCCGAGGGCGTGCGCGGGGAGATCACCCTGGTCGTCGCCGGCGCGGTCGCCGGCCCCGCCTCGCTCTCGCCCGCGGAGCTGGCCGCCGAGGTCGCCGCCGAGGAGGCCGCCGGGGCCGACCGCAAGGAGGCGATCCGCACCGTCGTCGCCCGCACCGGGCTGGCACGGCGGGTGGTCTACGACGCCGTCGTCGCCGCCAAGCCCTGACCCCCGCACCGTTGTGCGCGTAACGGGGTGTCCGCGGCCGGGACACCCCGGTGGGCGCACAACAGCAAGCCCTGTGGACGGCGGCAGCGGCGGGGCAGCGCGATGCGGCAGCGTGCGCGGGTGCCTCCGCGCCCCCACGTCCCAGCCGAGCTGCGCCACGAGGCCTTCCGCGGGTCGGTGGTTGTCCGCGGCGGTCTGCTGACCGCCGATCAGCTCCGGAGCCAGGCCTGGGTGCGGCTCTTCCCTGACGTGTACGTGCACCGGGTCGTCGGCGTCACCCACCAGCTACGCGCTCGCGCCGCCGCGGGGTTGCTCTTCCCCGACGCAGTCGTGACGGGGCGCAGTGCGGCGGTGTTGTGGGGAGTCGACATGGCGACACCGACCGACGACGTCGAGCTCACCGTGCGCTCGGGTGCACATCCCGTCCGGGTCCCTGGGCTGCGGGTCCGCCGGGCGTCCGTCGACGAGCGGGACGTCTGCCGGCGGACCGGCGTCCGGGTGACCACTCCGGAGGCCACGGCGGTCGCGCTGGCTCGAGCCCTCCCGCTGGAAGACGCCGTGGTCGCCGTCGACCAGCTGACGCAGAACGGACTGGCGGCGCTCAGCCTGGTGCGGGCACTGGCCGAGACGGCCACCGGGCCGGGTGCCCGTCGCGCCCGCCAGGCGTGCGCGCTGGCCGACGGCCGGGCCGAGTCGCCGCAGGAGACCCGTCTGCGGCTGCTCGTCGCCCGCAGTGATCTCCCTGCGCCGGTGGCTCAGCTGACCGTGCGCGACGGTGCCCGCTTCGTCGCCCGGGTCGACTTCGGCTGGCCGGCGCAGCGGGTGGCGCTGGAGTACGACGGGCTGTGGCACGGCGAGCCCGGTCAGTTCGCCCGGGACAGAGAGCGGCTCAACCGGTTGCAGGCAGCCGGCTGGCGCGTCGTCTTCGTGACTGCTGCGGACCTGCGCCGACCCGAGCAGCTGATCGCCCGGATCGCCGATGCGCTGGACCGCTGAGACTCGATCGTGCGCTCGTTGGGGTGCCACGAGAGCGGACACCCCAACGAGCGCACAGCCTCGAAGGGCGGTGGGGTCAGATCCAGCCGCTGCGCTTGAAGCCGCGGTACAGGCCCAGGCAGATCCCGAACATCACCAGCAGGCACAGCGGGTAGCCGAGGCGCCAGCTCAGCTCGGGCATGTGCTCGAAGTTCATCCCGTAGACGCCGGCGATCAAGGTCGGCGTGGCGATGATGCCGGCCCACGCAGAGATCTTCCGCATGTCCTCGTTCTGCGCCACCGACGTCCGGGCCAGGGAGGCCTGCAGGATGTTCGACAGCAGCTCGTCGAGGCTGGAGACCTGGTCACGGGTCCGCAGCGCGTGGTCCTGGACGTCGCGGAAGTACGAGCGCATGCCGTCGGGCACCAGCTCGTTGGGCCGGTCGACCAGCGTCGACAGCGGCAGCTCCAGCGGCACGACCGCCCGGCGCAGCTGCATCAGCTCCCGCTTGAGCTGGTAGATCCGTGGGGTGTCGTCGGCGCGGGACGGGCTGAACACCGAGGCCTCGAGCTCCTCGACGTCGTCCTCGACCGCCTCGGCCACCTCGACGAAGTCGTCGACGACGTGGTCGGCGACGGCGTAGAGGACGGCGGCCGGCCCGTGGCAGAGCAGCTCCGGCTGCTGCTCGAGCTGGGTGCGGAGCTCCTTGAGCTCCCCGTGCGAGCCGTGCCGGACGGTGATCACGTGGTCGGCGCCGACGAACACCATGATCTCGCCGGTGCTCACCACCTCGCTGGTGGCGGTGAGCTGCTCGTGCTCGGCGTAACGCGCGGTCTTGAACACCATGAACATGTCGTCGTCGTAGCGGTCCAGCTTCGGCCGCTGGTGGGCGTAGACGGCGTCCTCGACGGCCAGCGGGTGCAGCCCGTAAGCCGCACCGATCGCGGTGAGCTCCTCCTCGGAGGGCTCGTACAGGCCCAGCCAGACGAAGCCGCCCTGGTCGCGCGCCACCTGCAGCGCGTCGGGCGGCGCGACGTCCAGCCGCTTGCCCTGCACGTACACGGCGCAGTCCATGACCGGGTCGGCGACGTCCCGTGCCGGCAGCCGCTCTCGCGGCGCGCTCGCGGGCCGGGGGCGCAGCGTGGGCGGGAGTGCGGTGGGTGACCCGGCTGCCCCGGTGGAGGTGCTGGTGGTGCTGCTGTCGGTGTCGGTCACCGGTCCTCCTCGGGTCGATCGGGCTCCAGCATCCCCGTCGCCCACGGCGTGCGGGACGGCAGGAGGAGTGGGACGCTCCCCGCACAGGTGATCACCAGCCGGACGGCGCCTCGCACGCCGGCCGTTCGAGAGGGGGACACGTGGCCAGCAACAGGGCCCGGGTCAAGAGCGTCGAGGAGTCGATCCGCGACACCGAGGAGCCGGAACACCAGCTCAAGAAGAACCTCTCCGGCCTGGACCTCGCCGTCTTCGGCGTCGGGGTGATCATCGGCACCGGCATCTTCGTGCTCACCGGTGTGGTGGCGCGCGACTCGGCCGGCCCGGCCGTCGCGATCTCGTTCGTGATCGCCGGAGTGGTCTGCGGCCTGGCCGCCCTCTGCTACGCCGAGTTCGCCTCGACGGTCCCGGTCGCCGGCTCGGCCTACACGTTCTCCTACGCCACGCTGGGTGAGCTGGTCGCCTGGATCATCGGCTGGGACCTGGTGCTGGAGCTGGCGCTGGGCGCGGCGACCGTCGCGGTCGGCTGGTCCGGGTACCTCAACCAGCTGCTCGACGACCTGGGGACACCGCTGCCGACGTCGATCGCCGGCGACGAGGCGAGGTTCAACATCCCGGCGATCTTCATCGTCGCGGTGATGACCGCGGTGCTGGTGCTGGGCATCAAGCTCTCCTCGCGGGTCACCTCGATCATCGTGGCGATCAAGGTGGCCATCGTGCTGCTGGTCATCGCGGTCGGGGTCTTCTTCGTCAAGGCGGCCAACTACACGCCCTTCGTGCCGCCGGCCCAGCCGGAAGCGGCGGACGCCAGCGGCTGGGACGCACCGCTGGTCCAGACGCTGTTCGGGTTCAGCCCGGGCACCTACGGCTGGGGTGGGGTCATCGCCGGTGCGTCGGTCGTCTTCTTCGCCTTCATCGGCTTCGACATCGTCGCGACGGCCGCCGAGGAGACCAAGGACCCGAGGCGGGACATGCCCCGCGGGATCATCGGCTCGCTGGTCATCTGCACGGTGCTCTACGTCGCGGTGTCCCTCGTCGTCGTCGGCATGCAGAACTACAGCGACCTGAGCGCCGAGGCCCCGCTGGCCGAGGCCTTCAGCAGCGTCGGGCTGGAGTTCTTCGCCACCGTCATCTCGATAGGCGCGCTCGCCGGGCTGACCTCGGTGGTCATGATCCTGATGCTCGGCCAGTCGCGGGTGCTGTTCGCGATGAGCCGGGACAACCTGCTGCCTGCCGGCTTCGGCTCGGTGCACCCGAAGTACGGCACCCCGTACAAGATCACCATCGTCACCGGGGTCTTCGTGGCCATCCTCGCCGCGGTGGTGCCGCTGGAGGAGCTCGCCTCGCTGGTCAACATCGGGACGCTGTTCGCCTTCGTGCTCGTCTCGATCGGCGTCGTCATCCTGCGGCGCACGCGGCCGGACCTGCCCCGCTCGTTCCGCGTGCCGCTGATGCCGGTGCTGCCGATCGTGTCGGTGGTCGCCTGCCTGTGGCTGATGGCCAACCTGCCCGGCGAGACCTGGCTCCGGTTCGTGGTCTGGATGGCCCTGGG
>Ga0210040_10008022_pt1 | contig 12629 bp, 11 predicted proteins | sample CryGeyCG12114_NA_FD_185462 | JGI IMG/M metagenome (GOLD analysis project Ga0210040, IMG submission 185462) | Groundwater microbial communities from aquifer - Crystal Geyser CG19_WC_8/21/14_NA (SPAdes) (version 2) | ecosystem: Environmental > Aquatic > Deep subsurface > Groundwater | place: USA... | reverse complement strand
CGGTGTGGGGGGCGCCGCGCCCCGGACGACGCCGGGTTCCCGCGCGAGCGACCTGGTACTGCACCACGACCAGCACCACTGACTCCCAGGAGGACGAGATGCGCACCAGCACCTACGGCGTCATAGGCATGACCTGCGAGCACTGCGTCCGGTCCGTCACCGAGGAGGTCGGGGAGGTCTCCGGCGTCTCGGGCGTGGACGTCGACCTCGCCAGCGGTCGCCTCGTCGTCACCGCCTCGGACGACGTGCCCGACGCCGCCATCGCGGAGGCCGTCACGGAGGCCGGGTACTCCCTGGGCCCGGCGCCCGCGTGAGCAGTGGCGCCCGCACGTCCGGCGCGACGCCGGTCGGTGCCGCGCCGGCCCCGGACGGGCAGGGGGACGGCGCACCCGCCGACCGCCCCGGCCGGGCGCTGGGGCTCTTCGCCCTGCTGCTCGTCGGCGTCCTCGGCGCCGGGCTGGGCCTCGGCGCCGCTGTGGGCCCGCTGGAACCGCCGGGCACGCCGACCACCGCAGACGTGACCGAGCACAGCGACCAGACCGAGCACAGCGACCAGACCGAGCACAGCGACCAGACCGAGCACAGCGACCAGACCGAGCACCCCGCGCCCGACGGCGGCTGAGCCCCGCGCGGCCGGCCCTCGCGCTCACCAGACCAGGAGGTGCCCCGTGGCCCACGCCACCCACCGCAGCGACAGCTCCGTCCCCGCGCCGGGGGGCGCCGGCGACGTCCGCAGCCTGGACCTGGCCATCGGCGGGATGACGTGCGCCTCCTGCGCGGCCCGGGTGGAGCGCAAGCTCGGCAAGCTCGACGGCGTCAGCGCCACCGTCAACTACGCCACCGAGCGGGCGCGCGTGACGGCGCCCTCGGGCACGGGCACGGAGGTCCTCGTGGCGGCCGTGGAGTCCGCCGGGTACACCGCCCGCGAGCACCAGCCCGTCGGCGCCGAGGTGGCGGTCGACGAGGTCGACCCGCTCGCCGCCCTGCGCCGTCGCGTCGTCGCCTCGGCGGTGCTCGCGGTGCCGGTCGTCGCCCTCGCGATGGTCCCCGCGTGGCAGCTTCCCGCCTGGCAGTGGGTGTCCCTCGCCCTCGCCCTCCCGGTGGTCGCGTGGGGCGGCTGGCCCTTCCACCGCGCCGCCTGGACGAACCTGCGGCACGGCGCGGCGACGATGGACACGCTCGTGTCCGTCGGCACCCTCGCCGCCCTCGCCTGGTCCCTGTACGCGCTGCTGCTCGGCAGCGCGGGCGAGATCGGCATGACGCACGGGTTCACCTGGCTCGCCGGGTCCGCCGACGGCAGCGGGTCGATCTACCTGGAGGCCGCCGCCGGCGTCACGACGTTCGTGCTGGCCGGCCGCTACCTCGAGGGCCGCTCCAAGCGCCGCGCCGGGGCCGCGCTGCGCGAGCTGCTCGAGAGCGGTGCGAAGGACGTCGCGGTCCGGCGTGGGGGCGTCGAGGTGCGCGTGCCCGTCGAGGAGCTCGGCGTCGGCGACGTCTTCGTCGTCCGGCCGGGGGAGAAGGTCGCCGCGGACGGCGTCGTCGTCGACGGCGCCTCGGCGGTGGACGTCTCGGCCCTCACCGGCGAGCCCGTGCCCGCCGAGGTGGGCCCCGGCGACGCGGTCGCCGGGGGCGGCGTCAACGCGGGCGGCCGGCTCGTGGTGCGCGCCGAGCGGGTCGGCGCCGACACCCAGCTGGCGCAGACCGCCGCGCTCGTCGAGCGCGCCCAGGAGGGCAAGGCGCAGGTCCAGCGCCTGGCCGACCGCGTGTCCGCCGTCTTCGTGCCGGTGGTCGTCGCGCTCGCGGTGGCGACGCTCGGCTTCTGGCTGGGCGCGGGCGCCGGGTGGGCTCCGGCCACGACGGCGGCCGTGGCCGTCCTGATCATCGCCTGCCCCTGCGCGCTGGGTCTGGCCACGCCGACGGCGCTCATGGTCGGCACGGGCCGCGGCGCCCGGATGGGCGTGATCGTCCGCGGCCCCGAGGTGCTCGAGCAGACCCGCCGCGCCGACGTCGTCGTGCTGGACAAGACCGGCACCGTGACGACGGGGCGCATGGCGCTGCTCGACGTCGTCGCCGCGCCGGGGGAGAGCCGCGACGAGGTGCTGCGCACGGCGGGGGCGCTCGAGGCGGCGTCCGACCACCCCATCGCCCGGGCGATCGCCGCGGCCGCGGGCCAGGACGGCGGCGGCGGGGGCCTGCCCGACGTCGCCGGTTTCGCCTCGCTCGACGGGCTCGGGGTCGAGGGCTCGGTCGAGGGCCGCGCGGTCGTCGTCGGCCGCCCGCGCCTGCTCGCCGAGCGAGGGCTCGAGCTGCCGGAGGGGCTCGACGCCGCGCGCGCCCGCGCCGAGGCGAGCGGGCGGACCGTCGTCGCGGCCGGCTGGGACGGTGCGGCGCGAGGACTGCTCGTCGTCGCGGACGCGGTGAGGCCGACGTCCGCGGACGCCGTGCGCCAGCTCCGCGGGCTGGGCCTGCGCCCGGTGCTCGTCACCGGCGACCACGAGGCCGCGGCGCGCGCGGTCGCCGCCGAGGTGGGCGTCGAGGAGGTGGTGGCGGGCGTCCTGCCCGCCGGCAAGGTGGAGGTGGTGCGCCGCCTGCAGGCCGAGGGCCACGTCGTCGCGGTCGTGGGCGACGGCGTCAACGACGCCGCGGCGCTCGCGCAGGCCGACCTCGGCATCGCGCTCGGCACGGGCACCGACGTGGCCGTCGAGGCCTCCGACCTCACGCTCGTGCGCGGCGACCTGCGGTCGGCGGCCGACGCCGTGCGCCTGTCGCGCGCGACGCTGCGGACCATCCGCGGCAACCTCGCCTGGGCCTTCGCCTACAACGTCGCCGCGATCCCGCTGGCCATGGCGGGCCTGCTCACGCCGATGGTCGCCGGCGCCGCCATGGCGCTGAGCTCGGTCTTCGTCGTCACCAACAGCCTGCGGCTGCGCCGCTTCCGGTCGGCGTCGGGCGCCGCGGGCTGACGCCTCGTCGGCCCGCGGCGGCCCGACTCCCTGGTCGCGGGGGAGGTGCGCCTCCACCGACCGCCGCAGGCCGGCGACGTCGAGGCCGTGCAGCCGGTCGTGGTCGGGCACCTCGCCGTAGACGCGGTGCTCGGTGCGGTCGACGCCGAGCGCGAGCAGCCGCAGCGGCCGGTCCCGGAGCGCCTCGGCGACGAGGTGGCTGCTCGTGCCGCGCAGCCACGGCTCCACCACGACCACCTCGGGACGCAGGGCCGCCGCGCGCAGTGCGGCGACGTCGAGCGGGCGCACCGTCACCGCGTGCAGGACGGTGACCTCGAGGCCCTCGGTGGCCGCGAGGACGCGGTCGAGCATCGGCCCGACGGCGACGACGAGGCCACGACCGCCCTCGCGGACGACCTCCCACGCGGGCCCGGCGACGTCCGGGGGACGGGTGTTGGACGTCGGGTCCAGGCGCACGTAGACGCGGTCCTCCCCCGCGAGGGCGCGCCGCAGGACCGGCTCGACCTCCGCCGGGTGGCCGGGCGCGTGCACCGTCCAGCCGTCGAGCGTGTCGAGCAGGGCGACGTCGCGCGGCCCGAAGTGCGTCGCCCCGCCGGCCGGCCAGCCGTACGAGCCGCCCGCGGAGACCAGCACGGCGCCGACGCCCTGGTGGCCCAGGTCGAGCTTCACCTGCTCGAAGGGACGCTCCACCAGGAAGGGCGCGAAGGTGTGCACGAGCGGTCGCAGCCCCGTCAGCGCCAGGCCGCCGGCGGTGCTCAGGAGCAGCTGCTCGCGGATGCCGACGTCGACCACGCGCGGGGCGAGCGCCTGCGGGACGTCGACGTACCCGGCTCCGATCGCGGCGAGCACGACGACGACCCGCTCGTCCTCGGCCAGCAGCCCGGGCAGCGCCGCGTGGAAGGCCCCGCGCTGGTCCACGGGCGCGGTCGGAGCGCTCACCGGTCCCCGCCCTCGACCCGCGCGACGACGGCGTGGGGCCGGGTCGGGTCCTCGTCGGCGGCGCGGTAGGCGGCGGCGAGGGCGGCGTGGTCGCGCCCGTCCACCGTGCTCGTCGCCCAGCCCTCGAGGGCGAACCGGGCGGCGAGGCCGCCGGGCCACCCGGGGGTCGAGGACCCGTTGTCCACGACGACGGCGAGCAGCCGCCCGAGCCGCTCGCGCCCCGCCTGCTGCACGGCCTCCCAGCAGCTGCCCTCCTCCATCTCGGCGTCGCCCAGGAGCACGACCGTGCGCGCGTCCCTTCCCGCGAGGCGCTGGCCGATCGCGACGCCGAGACCCAGGCCGAGCCCGTGCCCGAGGGAGCCGGAGGAGATCTCGACGCCCCGCGCCAGCACCCGGTCCGGGTGGTGGCCGAGCGGTGAGCCCCGCCGCCCGAAGGTGCGCAGCTCGTCCTCGTCGAGGAAGCCGTGCGCCGCGAGGACGGCGTAGTACGCCATCGGGCCGTGCCCCTTGGAGACCAGGAGCCGGTCCCGGTCGGGCGCGTCCGGCACCGCCGGGTCGACCCGCAGGACCCGGTCGTGGAGCACCCAGAGGACGTCGAGCGTCGACGTCGCGCTGGGGCCGTGCTTCCCGTCCCCGGTCATCAGGGTCATCAGCCGCGGGAGGTCGTCGTAGGAGCCGCGCGCGGGGGGCGCGGGGCGGAGGGGCTGGTCGGTCGTCGTCATGGCCGCCACACTGGGACCTCGATCTTGGTTGAGGTCAAGGGGGGGCGATGGTGCCGACGGGGATGGCGCCCGGCGAGGTGGCGGCGCGGGCCGGCGTGCGCGTCTCGACGCTGCACTTCTACGAGCGCCAGGGCTTGATCACGAGCACGAGGACGTCCGGCAACCAGCGCCGGTACCCGCGCGACGTGCTGCGGCGGCTGGCGCTCGTCCGGCTGGCCCAGCGAGTCGGCATCCCGCTGGCGCGCGTGCGCGAGGAGCTCGACCGCCTCCCCGACGGCCGCACCCCCACGCGCGCGGACTGGGCGCGGCTGTCCGAGGCCTGGCGGGACGAGCTCGACGAGCGCATCCTCCGCCTGCAGCAGCTGCGGGACGACTTCACCGGCTGCATCGGGTGCGGCTGCCTCTCCCTGGACGCCTGCGGCCTCACCAACCCCGGTGACGTCCTCGGGGCCGAGGGCCCGGGCGCGCGCCGCCTCCTCGACCGCTCCGGGCGCGCCGGCTGAGCGGGCGGCGCGCGGAACGCCGTTGCGCCGTCGCCCACCCGGGCGCGAGGGTCCCTGGGTGCTGCCGCTGAGGGACAGGGTCGTCGTCGTGACCGGCGCCAGCCGGCGCATCGCCATCGGGGCGGCGGTCGCCCGCCGCGCGGCCGCCGACGGGGCGGCCGTGGTGGTGCACTCGTGGGAGCCCCACGACGCCGAGCAGCCGTGGGGCGCCGACGAGGGCGGGGCGGCGGCGCTCGTCGACGAGCTGCGCCGCGGCGGCGCCCGCGCCGAGCACGTCGCCTGCGACCTCGCCGACCCCTCGGCCCCGCACCAGCTCGTGGCGGCCGCCCGGGAGGCCTTCGGGCACGTGGACGCCCTCGTCGCGAACCACGCCCGGAGCAGCGCCCAGCGCCTGGAGGACCTCACCGCGGCCGAGGTGGACCTCAGCTCCGCGGTGAACGTGCGGGCGAGCCTCCTGCTGGCCCAGGCCTTCGCCGCCCAGCACGAGGACGAGCGCCCCGGCGGCCGGCTCCTGTGGTTCACGTCCGGGCAGTACTCCGGGGCCATGCCCGACGAGCTGCCGTACATCGCCTCCAAGGCGGCGCTGCACCAGCTGACGCGGAGCCTGGCCGTGCACCTGGCGCCGCGGGGCATCACCGTCAACTGCGTCGACCCGGGGCCGGTGGACACCGGCTACGCCGACGACGACGCCCGCGCGGCCGTGGCGGCGGCGAGCCCCTCGGGGCGCTGGGGCGCCCCGCAGGACACCGCCCGGCTCGTCGCGTGGCTGCTCGGCGACGAGGCGGGCTGGGTGACCGGGCAGACGATCGCCTCGGACGGCGGCTGGTCCGCGCGCTGAGCCCCGGCCTCCGCGCTCGCGCGGGCAGGAGCGGGGGAGAAGCGGGGGAGGACCGGGGGGTGAGCTGGGGATGCAGACGCCACCACGGGGGACGGCCTGTGGACGACAGGCGACACGCCGACACGACATCTGGGGGTCCCTTGCGCGCCAGTCCACCGGATGTAGTGTCAGCGGCGCTGGAGGTCCGGCCCTCCTCGTCGGCGAGACGGGGGAGGCCGGGGCAAGAGGGAACCCGGTGGGAGTCCGGGACTGCCCCGCAGCGGTGAGCGGGAACGACCGCCGTCACCGGTGCCCGACGAGAGCCGGGCGCCGGTCGCAGCACTGGGCGAGAGCCTGGGAAGCGACGGCCAGTAGGTGGGTGCGCGAGCACCCGCGCCCGCGAGTCCGAACACCTGCCTCTGGTGCGCGCGCCGGCCGGTGCGCGCCGTCCGGGGCCTCGCGGGTGGGCTCGTGGCGACGCAGGCGCGCCCCCGTGCGCGCCCTCGTCGGCACCCCTCCGCAGCGCGCCGGGCACACGGCTCGTGAGGAGACAGCTCGATGACCCAGACCGACGAGCGGCCGGCGCCCGCCGCCGCACCCCCCGCCACCCCCGCCGGGCAGCCCGCCCGCATCGCCGTCCTCAAGCGCGACGGCGGCGTCGCGGCGTTCGAGCCCGCCAAGATCTCCGCCGCCATGCGCGCCGCCTTCCTCGCCGTCGAGGGCCAGGGCGCCGGGGGCAGCAGCCGCGTCCGCGAGCTCGTCGACGTCCTCACCGGCCAGGTCGTCACCGCCCTCGAGCGCCGCTACGGCGCCGGCCGATCGGTCGACGTCGAGGAGATCCAGGACCAGGTCGAGCTGGCCCTCATGCGCTCCGGCGAGCACCGCGTCGCCCGCTCCTACGTGCTCTACCGCGAGGAGCACGCCCGACTGCGCGCCGCCGCCGCGGCCCTGCCTGACCCCGACGACGAGAGCACGGCGCAGCAGGGGCTCGAGCTCCCCGAGATGCCCGGCGGCGCCCGCATCCCCGACCTGCACGTCACCGCCCCCGACGGCACGCGGGCCCCGCTCGACGTCGACCGCCTGCGCCTGGTCATCGGCGAGGCGTGCGCGGACCTCGACGCCGCCGTGGACGCCTCGGCCGTGCTCGCCGAGACCGTCCGCAGCCTCTACGACGGCATCACCGCCGCCGACCTCGCGCAGGCGCCCGTCCTCGCGGCGCGCTCAATGGTCGAGACCGAGCCCGACTACAGCCGCGTCAGCGCCCGGCTGCTGCTCGACGTCCTGCGCACCGAGGTGCTGACCCTGCTGGCCGACGAGCCGCAGCAGGCCAGCCAGGCGCAGATGGCGGAGCGCTACCCCGCGTACTTCGCCGACTACGTCCGCCACGGCGTCGCCGACGAGCGGCTGGACCCCCGCCTGCTCGAGTTCGACCTCGAGCGGCTCGGCGCGGCGATCCGCCCCGAGCGCGACCTCGCCTTCACCTACCTCGGCCTGCAGACGCTGTACGACCGGTACTTCCTGCACACGAAGGGCGTCCGCTTCGAGATGCCGCAGGCCTTCTTCCTGCGCGTGGCCATGGGCCTCGCGCTGGAGGAGGACGACCGCGAGGCGCGGGCGGTCCAGTTCTACGAGGCGCTCTCCAGCTTCGACGTCATGACCTCGACGCCGACGCTGTTCAACGCCGGCACCGTGCGGCCGCAGCTGTCCTCGTGCTTCCTCACCACCGTCGACGACGACCTCGACTCGATCTACTCCGGCATCCGCGACAACGCGCTGCTCGCGAAGTTCTCCGGCGGCCTCGGCAACGACTGGACGCCGGTGCGCGGCACCGGCGCCTACATCAAGGGCACCAACGGCGAGAGCTCCGGCATCGTCCCGTTCCTCAAGGTCGCCAACGACACGGCCATCGCCGTCAACCAGGGCGGCAAGCGCAAGGGGGCCGTGTGCGCCTACCTCGAGACGTGGCACATCGACGTCGAGCAGTTCCTCGACCTGCGCAAGAACACCGGTGACGACCGCCGGCGCACGCACGACATGAACACCGCCAACTGGGTGCCGGACCTCTTCCTCCAGCGCGTCGAGGCGGACGGGCGCTGGACGCTGTTCTCCCCGGACGAGGTGCCCGACCTGCACGACCTCTACGGCACGGCGTTCGCCGAGCGCTACGAGCACTACGAGGCGGAGGCCGACGCCGGGCGCCTCGGCGTCTCCCGCACCGTCCGCGCCAAGGAGCTGTGGCGCCGGATGCTCACGATGCTCTTCGAGACCGGGCACCCGTGGATCACGTTCAAGGACGCCTGCAACCTGCGCTCCCCGCAGCAGCACGCCGGCGTCGTGCACTCCTCGAACCTGTGCACCGAGATCACGCTGAACACGAGCGCCGACGAGGTGGCGGTTTGCAACCTCGCCTCGGTGAACCTGGCCCAGCACGTCACGCCCGAGGGCCTCGACGTCGAGAAGCTGCGCCGCACCGTGCAGACGGCCGTGCGGATGCTCGACGACGTCATCGACATCAACCTCTACACGATCCCCCAGGCGGAGCGCTCCAACCGCCGCCACCGCCCGGTCGGCCTGGGCCTCATGGGCTTCCAGGACGCGCTGTTCACCCTGGGGCTGCCCTACGCCAGCGAGGCCGCGGTGGAGTTCGCCGGCACCAGCATGGAGGCCATCAGCCACGCGGCCATCTCCGCCTCGGCGGACCTCGCCGAGGAGCGCGGCGCCTACGAGTCCTTCCCGGGCTCGCTGTGGAGCCAGGGCGTGCTGCCGCACGACTCGGTGGCCCGCGTGGCCGCCGCCCGCGGCGGCGACCTGGACCAGCCCGTCACCGAGCGCCTGGACTGGGCCCCCCTGCGCGAGCGCGTGCAGCGGGTCGGCGTCCGCAACAGCAACATCATGGCGATCGCCCCGACGGCCACGATCAGCAACATCGTCGGCGTCAGCCAGTCGATCGAGCCGCAGTACCGCAACCTGTACGTCAAGGCGAACATGAGCGGCGACTTCACCGTCGTGTCCACCTCGCTCGTGCGCGCCCTGAAGGAGCGCGGGCTGTGGGACGACGTCATGGTCAGCGACCTGAAGTACTACGACGGCAGCCTGGGCGCCGTCGACCGCGTGCCGGACGACCTGAAGGCGCTGTACGCCACCGCCTTCGAGGTGGACCCGCAGTGGCTCGTCAGGGCCGGTTCGCGCCGCCAGGTCTGGATCGACCAGGCGCAGTCGCTCAACCTGTACGTGCTCGAGCCCAACGGCCGCACCCTGGACGAGCTGTACCGCAGCGCCTGGCGCAGCGGGCTCAAGACCACGTACTACCTGCGCAGCTCCAGCCGCACGCACGTCGAGAAGTCGACGCTCAAGGGCACCGACGGCCGGCTCAACGCCGTCGCCGTGGCGCCCGCCGCGGCGGTGCCCGTCCCCCTCCCCGCGGCGCCCGTCGCCGCAGCCCCGACGGCGCCCGCCGCTGTCGTGCCCGCCGGTGCGCCGCAGCCCGCGGCGTGCTCCATCGACGACCCCGAGTGCGAGGCCTGCCAGTGACGCTCGACTGGGACGACGCTCCCGCCACCACGCCCCCCGCCACCACGGCGCCCTTCGTTCCCGGCGCGCGCACGGCCGGAGACGCCGCGACGGCCGTCTCCCCGGTCCTGTCCGCGGAGGCCTCCGACGGCACCCCGTCGGCGACGGGCCTCGGCACCGTCGACCGCAGCGGCGGCCGCGTCGAGGTCTCCGAGAAGCGGATGATCAACGGCCGCGCCGACGTCAACCAGCTGCTGCCCATGAAGTACACGTGGGCGTGGGACAAGTACCTGGCCGGCTGCGGCAACCACTGGATGCCCACCGAGGTGTCCATGCAGGCCGACATCGCGCTGTGGACCAGCCCCGGCGGCCTCACCGAGGACGAGCGCCTGATGCTCAAGCGCAACCTCGGGTTCTTCGCGACGGCGGAGTCGCTCGTGGCGAACAACATCGTGCTCGCGGTCTACCGGCACCTGACCAACCCCGAGTGCCGCCAGTACCTGCTGCGCCAGTCCTTCGAGGAGGCCGTGCACACGCACACCTTCCAGTACATCTGCGAGAGCCTCGGCCTGGACGAGGGCGAGCTCTTCAACATGTACCGCGAGGTGCCCTCGATCGCCGACAAGGACTCCTGGGCGCTGCAGTACACGCAGGCCCTCGAGGACCCGGACTTCCGCACCGGTACCCCGGAGACGGACACCCAGTTCCTGCGCGACCTCATCGCCTTCTACGTGATCTTCGAGGGCATGTGGTTCTACACCGGCTTCGCGCAGATCCTCTCGCTCGGCCGCCGCAACAAGATGGTCGGCATCGCCGAGCAGTACCAGTACATCCTGCGCGACGAGTCGATCCACCTGAACTTCGGCATCGACACGATCAACCAGATCAAGGCGGAGAACCCGCACCTGTGGAGCGAGGAGTTCCAGGCCGAGGTGCGCCAGATGCTCACCGAGGCGTGCGAGCTCGAGGTCGCCTACGGCCGCTCGACGATGCCGCGCGGGCTGCTCGGGCTCAACGCCGACCTGTGCGAGCAGTACATGCACTTCATCACCAACCGCCGCTGCGGCCAGCTGGGCCTCGCCCCGGTCTACGCCCCGGTGGACAACCCGTTCCCGTGGATGAGCGAGGTGATGGACCTGGGCAAGGAGAAGAACTTCTTCGAGACCCGGGTCATCGAGTACCAGACCGGTGGCGGGCTCAGCTGGGACTGACCCCGCACCGGCGCTGAGCAGCCGCGACGGCCCGACCACCTGCGAGGTGGTCGGGCCGTCGTCGCCTCAGCGGGTGCGCGGCCGGCGGCGGCGGGAGAGCAGGACCCCGACGACGGCGGCGAGCGCCACGAGCGCACCGACGACGGCCACGCCCGTCCACGGGACGCCGCCGTCCGCCTCCGCCGACGTGCTCGCCGCGTCGGAGCCGTCGACGGCCTGGGGCGCCGTCGTCGCCGACGAGGTCGCCGCGCCCCCCGTCGTCGGCGTGGCGCCCGCCGAGGGCGTCGGCTCGGCCGACGGGGTGGCCGCCGCCGTGGTCGGTGCCGGGGTGGTCGGTGCCGGGGCGGTCGGTGCCGGGGCGGCGACGTCGAGCGTGAAGGGCACCTCGCCGCTGATGGGGTGGCCGTCGGAGGAGGTCACCCGGTAGACGAGGTCGTAGTCGCCGGCGCCGAGGTCCGCGGGGACGGCGACGACGACGTCACGGCCCTCCACCTGCGTCGCGGCCTCGCTGACCACCGCGCCGTCCTCGTCGTGCACCTCGAGGACGGTGCCGATCTCCTGCACGGAGGAGGAGAAGGTCAGCACGACCTCCGCGGGCACCGCGGTGAGGACGGCGCCGCTCTCGGGGTCGGAGCTGACGAGGCGGTCGTGCGCCGACGCCGGGACCGCGGCCAGCAGGACCCCGGCCACGGCGCCCGCGGTGACGAGCGCCGCGCGGGCGCCGCGCGCTCCGGTGCCGCGGGGGGACGGCGCGGCCGGGGCGGTGGGTCGGGCGGTGGGGGTCACGGGAGCTCCTGGGGTCGCGGGGGCGGAGGGGCATGCGGAGGGGCGCGGGGCGGGAGGCGCGGCGCGCGGGGGTGCGGGCAGCGGTGCGGGGCCGGCGCGGGGGTTCGTCGCCGGTCGCGCCGCGGACGGGGCGGCGCACCGCCGGGGCCGCCGCGAGGTCACCGTGCCACCCGACGGCGCTGCGCTGCGACGGCGAGGAGGAGCGCCACCAGACCGAGCGCGAGCCCGCCGCCGGCCAGCCAGCGCGCGGTGGTGTCGCCCCCCTCGGCGGCGGACGCCGTCGCGCTGGTCTCCTGCACCTCCTCCTGCGCGGCGGGCGCGCCCTCGTCGCCGGCGGCGGCCGTGGTGGTGAAGGCGGGCGCGGGGGTCTCGGGCTCGTCCTCGCCCTCGACGACCGGCTCGTCCCAGGCCACGACCTCGCCGTCGGAGTAGGTCTGCGTCGCCGGGAGCACGACGTCGGTCCCCTCCCCGGGCAGCGGTCCTGCGGAGAGGGCGAAGCGCTGGAACTCCCCGGGGCCGATCTGGACGCCCTCGTCGGCGGTCCAGGTGACCGACAGGGGCGCCTCGGTGATCTCCCCGCCCTCGACCGCCACCGGCTCGGGGAGCTGGCCCCGGACCACCTCCGCGGTCCAGCCGGGCACGGGCTCCACGCTCACGGACGTCAGGGGCGTCTGCGTCGGCAGGTCGACCTCGACGACCACCGTGCCGGTCGTGTCGGACTCGTTGGGGACCCGGAAGGTCAGGACGCTCCAGCCGCCGGCGGCGGGGTCGTCGGCGCTCACGCGCACGTGGGCGGACGCGGCGAGCGCGGGGCCGAGGACGAGGGCGCCGACGAGCAGCCCCGTGGCGGCGCAGCGGGCGCGGCGGGCGGGGGACGTGGTGGTGGTCGTGGACATCGGGGGTCCTCCAGGGACAGCGGGGGGCCGGCCGGGGGCCGGCGCGGGGGAGCGGATGGGGGCGCGCGCGAGCGGACAGCGGCCAGGAGGCCGGAGGACGCGGCGCGGGGACCGGGGCCCGGGACGGGGCAGGGGTGTCAGCGACGCCGACCACGGGGGACGGCGCGCAGGACCGGTGCGCCGGGGCCGCGGCGACGGCGCGCGGCGGACGGCGAGGACGAGGTGCCGGGTCAGACGGCCGGCGAGGCCAGCGGAGGACCTCGGCGCGGGCGCGTGCTCAGG
>Ga0210040_10008021_pt1 | contig 12630 bp, 13 predicted proteins | sample CryGeyCG12114_NA_FD_185462 | JGI IMG/M metagenome (GOLD analysis project Ga0210040, IMG submission 185462) | Groundwater microbial communities from aquifer - Crystal Geyser CG19_WC_8/21/14_NA (SPAdes) (version 2) | ecosystem: Environmental > Aquatic > Deep subsurface > Groundwater | place: USA... | reverse complement strand
TTTCAAACAACTAAGACCGTGAAGGCCATTTTCTTCAACTTGAAAGCCACAGATACAGGTATGGCTTTCGCAAATTTTAGACCCTAATCTCAGCGAAGTTGCAATCCTGAGTGTATGATTATCCAGTAGGGTACCCAAGTTCGAGGAAGGTAAAGCCTCAAGCCATTTACCAGCGGAATTAGAGCATGCGGAGAGTAAGCGGCTTTTGTCCACTGTAGAAGAAGCGTTTTTTAAGAGATGGTCTCTCAATTGGTATGTTAAATTTCTTAATTAAATTTTAAAATGGGAAAGATAGGATATGGCAGAGCAGCGATCGCACAATCTGTCATTTGACTCCCAAGGATTTTTTATGATTTATTTTAGAATAAGCAAAAACTTTTTTGCAGAAAAAAATTCCAAATATGCTGAAAAAATTTTAACTGACAAAGGAACAAAAGTGACTTTGTTAAGCCCTATTGAAATAGCATTGTCAATGTAATTTAAAGATAAGGGACAGCCAGGTGGGGCCGAAGGCATTTATTTTTCTGAAAAATGAGACCCGGGTTTTCGTTTGACGGGTCGGATTCAACTCTCAATAAAACCCATGGCAAAAAAAATTTAGAAATTTTCTCGAACTCCGGCAAACATAACACCGAAGGGACTAATAAAATAGATTCAATGGAATATTTCACAGTTTTAAAGCAAAATTATACGTTTTATCACATTTATAGTAATTTTAAAAATTGTAGAATTCAATGCCCACGCATGATTATCTTAATATTTTCCAGGTGAGACTCTTCACGTACTATAATTTATTCTCTTTTCATAATATTTTCCCGCAATTTTGAAATCCAGATAAAGTTAATGGAGCAATCACAACCTTTTTGATGGCAATTAAAGACTCTTTAAAAATCAATTTGAAAAAAATGTTATCTTTTACTTTATTCTCGCTTGAATATACAAATTGCGTTGAAATATTCAATACTCTCCGGATGCTGCAATATGTTTAGCGTCCAAAATTTTACAAATCCTAAACGTTTTTAGAATCCATATTTTTCTGCAAAGGTTTAGAATCTCTTTACAACTTTTTCTTTATGAATTTTCTATTTTTGTGTGAAATATTCTTCTTTTTGTCACATTTTTTGGATTTTTTCAAAGCGGACGTATGTATATGCTTTCTCATGAATATAATAATTCAAGAGCATCATACTTACAAGCATATAGCAACTAAAAATGTACAGAAATTAAGTGAATAAAGTTAATTCAGTTTAGAAAATTTAAATGATGCATAATCGCAGACTAATCGTTAAGAAACACTGCATTCGTCTAGAAAAAACTAGTTATGCAATATAACACTCATTATATGCAAAAATCATCTTCTCCTAAAAAAACTCCACGCTGTAAAGTTCAATAGCTGCTGTATATTTAGCAAGTTAGCCCACTTTAAATTTTCCGAAAATCATCTAAAACATATAATCTCCATTTACGTTTTTCAAAACATACTTGATTTTAGCATAGCTTTTTGCAAAATTGCAAAATCGTTTTCATACAAGTTTCTATGCAAAACCATGATTAATTACGTGATAACTAATATCAGCGCTGTAATATTAACATGTAAAAATAAAATTCCGTTACAATGCAGGCTACCGTACGATTGTCACCGACTTTTGGTCAAAATGTATGCAATCATACAAAACTTCACTCAGAGATTACGAGTCCGTTGCCCGTTTGGTTGAATAGGCCCTTAAAGTAACAATGGAGAGTGCATTATGCGCTAAAATCGGGACATTTAAAACCAGCAGTAATGAACACAGTATATGCATCATTTTGCCCTAAATTACGCATTAAACGTTGTAAATTCATAAATCGGCACTTAAATTTATATATAAATTTATTTATATTTATATTTATTTATATTTATATATATTTATATTTATATATAATACAATTTGCTGATAAACACAAATACATGACGGGGAGTGAAATCCATTTCTGTGTTGATTTTATTAGAGCACATCACAATTATAGAAAAAATCCAACCTTAATCTACACCTAAAATTAAAAATAACCTAATATCACAGCCAACTGATCTGTATTTACTGCTACTTACATAATTGCAAAATGTTTGACAGTTAAATATAAATGAATACTTAATATTCAATTTATTGTATGAATTTTGCGGTTTCCCAGTGTTTATTAACGAACAGCCATGAAAATGTTATGCCTTCGAATTATTTGTCATAAATTGATTGGTAGAAATGGAAGCCAAGCCAAGCATGCGCCAAGTATGCAATCGTCGTTTGCTATGCAGTGAGTCATTGGATGAAAATCTCAATGGCTTATGGCTACCCACCCACAGCCATACACAATTTCCACACTAAATCAAGGCGTTAATGGCGGATTAGTTTTTTTAAGTTTAAAATTATTTGAGCGCGCATTTAGCCAAGAAATGTCTCATTTCACAAACACTAAGGTCTACTGAACTCATTTTTTGATATTAGAATTAATAATTTTTGTCATTGTTAGTAGGGAAATTATCACAATTTTTTCTCTTTAGGAAGTTTGAACGTTAAAAAAAGAGTTTGTTTATAAATATTTGTTTGGAGCACGCTGCCGATAGGACTTGATTAGAAACGTAAAAGAGTTATCCATAGATTAAATCGACTATGGTAGACCCATTCTATAATTTTGCTCTGACTCAGTCAGTAAACTGTAAAGAAAGCAATCACAATTATTTTATTATTTTGTATCCTTTTACTTTCAATAGAGAAAGTGTCCAAAGAATGCAAAACGGTGTAACACCAACTCAGATTCAGTCACAGTTATGCATGGTGGATTACTATGAAAAGCAATTAAAAATGAGCTCGTTTAAATACAGACGCTCTATAGATTGACGTCATTTCCATTGAAAATATGAAATGTATTTAAATTCCATGAAATTCCATATTTCATATATTTCTACTGTTGGTTGGTTTGTAGGTAATTAAACTCATCGTGCATATTGGCGTTGAACCAGAGAATACGTTGTAAGTTGCCTAGTCGCTGAGCGTGTGGCATTCAATATACCCGTAGTTATAGAGTAGAATAGAATGTTTATTCTCATTAAGTTCACAATCAACATCACATTTTATATAGCCAATCACTGTATCCTACATAAAAATAGGCTATTACACAGGGGCTAAAATGACTACAAGACACTGTCCTCTAGATCAAGCGGTTCGACCGATTTTCATGAAATTTTGCCTAAATGTGTGTTTGCTGTATTTGATAATCCCTATTGTCTTTGCTACTGATCAGACAAGAGCTGAGCGTATGGCATTCAATCAACCCGCAGTTATGGCTACATATCTAGGTTCTCAAGTCTCGATTTGCCTCAAAATATACTAAAACTTTGTCTTAATAGTTTTAAACACGCACGCAGAATTTCAGAACTTATGATTAAAAAACAAAGTTCTCAAACCATCGAAAATTTGGTCTTTTTCTCTATTTTTTGTGTTGACCTTGTTGACGCGCTACAGGTCAAACGGGTCCCGCCTCAAAAGCATAAAAGTCAAATATCGAGATTGCCAAAAGTATAAAAAAAAAAGTATAATCTTCAAATGTATAAATGTATAAACATGCAAATGCGTCAAATGTATAATGTTTGTTTGCATGCAAATTATGTATAATCTAAATTGAGTATGATAAACAAATTTTTTTTTGTTGTCCGTTGATAGCATTTTGTTTGAAAGTTGCAGCAGTCTCATTTGGCAAAAAAAAATTACATTTTTATATTTTAAATTTAAAAATGGCAAAAGTTAACAAAAGTCATGCAAAGTTGTTCAACGAAAACTACACATATCGGTATAATTGTAAGTGTAAAAATACTGTGTATTACAAATGTGTAATTAGTGGGTGCACAGGCCGAGCCGCTGTTTACGACAGTGGCTTTATAAAAGTGACTAAAGAACACGATTGTATCCCTTCCGTCATTGATCAATCAGTTAAAAAAGTAAAAGAAAAGTTGAAGGAACAAAGCAATGACATATATGCAACTCCATATGAAGTAGTGACAGACAGTTTAAAAGGAATTAATTTGAACATTAGAGGAAGTTTAAGAACTGAACAAAGTTTGATTCGGTCTGTTCGTCAAAGGCGAAGCCGAAAGAACAAAAGGAGAGAGCCAACTGAGTTGAGTGATATTAACTCGGAAAATATTATGACAAGTAGGAATGAAAATTTTTGCCTATTCGACTCCAAAGATGAAAATCGTATTATAATTTTTGCCACCCAAGAAAATCTGAAAGCATGTTAGCTATACATATATAAATATACAGATATATATAATATAATATCTAATATAATATACTATCTATCTATCTATTTTTCTAGAATCTGTCTCTTTGTGGGACATGGCTGGTTGACGGTACTTTTAAGACGTGCCCTAAAATCTTTTCCCAACTCTACACAATACATGGGTGTACATAGGAGATCTATATAATTCACCTATGTTTCCACCCGCTTTTTGGAGTGTTTACAACCGGGTAATCCAAAAATCAACCAAGGACAAATAATGCCGTGGAATCATGGAACAAAAGACTTAATTCGACCTCACGAATAATACATCCGTATTTTTACAAGTTTACCGAAATAATCCTGAAGCAGCAACAATTTACCGAAGATAATTTTGAATTGCGGATTAGTGGAAACAATTTCAGAAAACAGAAGAAACATACTATTATGCTGGACAAACGGATACAGACTTTGGTTGCTCAATTCAGTGAAATAGACTTAAGTGATTTTTTAAGAGGCATTGCCAATAACATGTCTCACGGACTGAAAAAAAAACGATCATTGGATAGTGACGACGACAAAGTTGATGACACTCAACCAGTACCAAAGCGGAAAAAATTGACAAATTAACAATTAACTATCTGAGATTATTAAATATTTAAGCATAATTATTAAAATATATCCAAATATTTGTTGACCTTGATGCGTTTTTGTAAAATACAAGAATTATACATTTGACTGTCTCACATAACTTGTGCATTATACTTCTGAGTACTTATACTTTTTTTTATACTTTTGGCAATCTCGACATTTGACTTTTATACTTTTGTATACAGACTCAGGTCAAACTAGTCAAGTTTCGAAGTTTGCAATATGCTTTGATGAGCTAATTTGCCTCATGCCAGTTTCCTATAGCATTTTTGTATTCGTTTCAAATAACGCGCCACACCTTCGGTATATGCATATGAGTTCAAAAAGTGCATTTATAAATAACACGCAGTCGTTTCTCAGTAGATATTAATTAGCACGCACACGCAAGTTCCAGCTAACAGATATTGCGATTCATTTCCAGCAAATGGTAAACATAATGTACGTCAATATAAAGCTTACGTGCTATTATGCAAATATTCACAGATTTGACTAATGAAATTGAATTCTAGAAATTACTGTAAAAGGTGAATTAAAATTATTTCACAGCAGATGAAAAAAATTATAACGACGCGAAAGTTAATCAATGAATGGCAAAAAAGGCAATGCTTAAATTTGTGACGCTATGTTGCATACAAATTGCATATGCGCGCTTTGACCATGAAAGTATTTATAATACATTGCATGCAAAGAAAATATTTAGGATTTATAATGACCGAGTGAACTTTTTTACGGCCGATTGTTTTTTAAAGCTTTGAAAGATAAAGCGTAATCTTTTTATAAGAAATCTAAAATCTAAGCTTAACATATTAAGATAGAAGCGTTTTAGGCAAAATAAAATTTGTAAAAAGTCGGGAACTTGAATTTTGAAAATTTCTTATGGGAAACATCTTTTCATTTTTCGGGCCTATATTGCCAATGTTAAATTTTTTGGACGCTGTCATAGTATTGAGTCGCGTTAGAAGCTTTAGGATTATACAAAGATTTTAAGGCGCACTTTTGAGCTATCTCTAAAGTCAAATAGCTAAAGCTTGTCACTGCATGCATCTTCAGTGAGTGACAAACTAACTAACTAGCTATATATAAGACAATATTTGCAGAGCGCAAAAAGTTACAGAAAAACAGTCATGTCTTCCAAAGGAAATTTAATTTTGGCTGTAGCCCTGCTTTTGGCTATAAGTGTTACGATAGTTTCTTCAATACGTAAGTTTTTTGAAAACATTGGTTGAAAGCATTTAAAATAAGCAAATTCATAGAGTTTTTTTTTAATTTCTCAGCCGCTGGTCCCAACAATGCAGCGTGCCCTGAAGACACGAGTGGAGCCGGGATTTGCATGTACGACCCCAATCGAAATTGTCTCAGTGATTCCGAATGCAAAGGTGGGAAAATGTGTTGCCCGCAAGGCTGTGGAAAAGTTTGCCGGACGCCTGACAGAATTTCAGGAAGAAGAAATTTCAGAAATCCGCAAAAATAACTTAAACGCATCAAAATTACATAGTATCAATTGAAAGGTTATTTTTTAGTATCAATTACATTACATTAAACTTAATTTATTCTACCATAATTTTTAATGTATTCTTTCAATATGTTATTTACAACTGGATGAGTTTAAAATCTATAATGAAGATTTTTTAATAGAAGCGAGAACTGTCTGAATTTTATTTGACACCAAAAGTTGTCGATAAAAATATAATAATAAAATATAGAAAAATTTATTGGTTTATTCAATGTATAGGAAAAAGTATTTGTAGGTACGGCAAATGAAGCCAATTTTCTAATCAACGATTAAAATTATCAAGTGCAGAAATTGATTAAAAAATTTTTTAGAATTTGAATTTACTATCTAGAATTTCGGTAGTCATAATGCAGAAATGTTATAATTTGCACAATTTCCTGATTTTGAAAATAATTTTCAACTAAATTTTCTAAAAGTAAATTACTAACGCCACCTGTAATGTATTTTGATTTTTAAAAGCGAAATTGTAATGCAGTCTTTTCCTTCAGAAACTAATTCAACCCAAACTGGACTATTGTAGAATTTAAAGAATGATGCCATAATGCATTCATGGTACGCATTACAGACAAAGAATGCAATTTTTATCGCAAAAATTGGCGGTTTACTCATATTGACTGATTTTTCTTCCTTCCTGCGCTAATATATAATTATTTGCTCTGGTGTGTAATAGGTTAGTAAAGTACGTTCACCTTCCTAACCTTAGATTGAGGGCTTTATGTGACCAAAGCGTCATCATGTCGGTCTGTCTGTCCTGTTTTCTTGTGTACACGGGTAACAAAATTTCGGACACATTTATTGTTTTTCGGGAGTGCCACGAAGCCTTTTAAAATGCAGCGATATTGCAGCTAATGCCTAACAAGTGCATCCTTCCTGACCATAAAAATAAGACATTTTCCACAAAAAAGGTCATACTATGGTCACGTAGTCTAGGATTTTCACACAATTCAACCAATCGTTCAAAAACCTAGTAAAAATTTCCGGTGACATTGCTAAATGATAAAAGTCAAAATTTAGATGCGTTTGATAATGATTTAGACTGCTATTTGGCCATAGGAATTAAGATTTTCAAACTAATTGATAAACTATGAAACGACAAAACTGACCTAACCAACATGTAATCAATGCCAAAAATTAAAGTTCCCACTACAATCATGTCTGAAATTTTAGTTGATAATTTGTACATACAATGCTATATGAAAAAAATTCAACTGCGCAAACTGGAAAAAATTAAACACTGCATCGAAATTCAAAGTTTTATTAAAAAATTTATGATCAAAATCCGGCAAAAAATGTGCGTTATTGCTCACTATTTTGCAAGTTAAGAGTAATCTAATATTACACTGTGTTCGTAAAGAGAGATAGGACAAATATAAGTTTCTATCTCGGGCTCTGCTAAATAAGCTGTACTACTGGTCAATATGCATTTCAATCGTTGAGAGGCCAACAAACCAATAGCAGTGAAGTGAACTCATCAATCATCTGATTGGAATCCCAATATATTTGATATATTAAAAACTCTTTTCCTTGAAATACTCGGTCCAATGCACTTCATAAACGACAAAATTATTATGATTAGCATATATAATCCATCTTGCAGTAAACAACATAAACAAAAAATGCATAATTCGCAATAGTGCGGATACTAAATACTATAACTTATTAGTCGACTACTTGGACTTAAAAGGGCTCCGACAATAGAGGCGGCCAAAATTCTCATGTGTGTGGATAGAAACTAAAAGCTACATAGAATGTGTGAAGTTAAATAATCTCCAAACGCATTATTAATATCAGTCAAGCACCTTACTGCCTTTATCAATTTTTAACGGATATTTTATAATGTTTACTCGTCCTTATAGCTGAGCATTTGCAAATGTTGACATAGTATTGATCATCATGAAATCAAATATAAGTTTTGACAGCAAAGATATGTAATGAATTATCCAATATTGGCTCAGTTATATATGAACTCAAAAAATGCCAAATTTAGCGTTAGTTTATTGGGGGCATGTGCGGGTCCAAAACAACATGCCTCTCGTCCAAAAGCGTATACTTAGTTAGTTAGTGTAAGAACGCTAGTACGAGTATTAAAAAAATGGAAAATTTGCAGTCTAAAATGCAGAATCACTGGCAGCATTATAGATCCCATGGATTTTCATTCTGGAACTTCATCTCGTAAGTACATGCATATGTTAGTTTCATTTTGATAACCTTTTGTGGAGGTCGCAAGATTCCTTATTTTGTCAAATAGAGCCTTTTGCATATTATAGAAAATTGGGGGGAAAACGTTGTTTTGACTTGGAATCATGTGAAATTGAATAAATCAAATATCTTATGCAAAATGATTTGTTCTTATTATTTCCTGTATGTGACAATTTTTCGGAAAAAATCGCTTCTACAAGGTTGTTAACTTTTTTTAAGGGTAAAATGATGCGTATAAATATATAGCTGTGTCAACAACTGCATTGCAAGACAGTCAGTTTGTCATTTATTGATAAAAGTAGCAAAACAAGAGAATCTTTCAAGTGACCAGCAATCGGTATATACTGTGGTTTACATTATTCAGTGTGTAATATAGTTGGGCTAAATTAGAAGAAAACGTGAATTTAAAGAATTTTTGATTTTGTGATACATTAATTATAGGGAAAAAATGGGTTCAAAACCAAAATATGGCTCTGAATTTGAGCCAGACGATTATGCTCTGATGGACATGGAGGACAATTCTTTACAATTTGTTTCGGGAGAGAATAATGAAAATATTCAAAATACGGTAGTTAAAAAAATGAAATAATTTTTACATAGCTTTAGAATTTAAGTTTGTATAAAATTTGAGTCAATCATCAACTTTTTCAATTTCGACTGAATTTTTCACATAAATTATTTTTTTTTACATTTGACTCAAATCAACCAACTTTTTCTTGCATGGGCTGTTAAATTATAAAGAACACATTTTTTCACTGATTTTGAATCTAAAGTACGAAATTTTAGAATTTCAGCTGCAATAAAGACGTGTGTTCTGTTTACATCGAATTCTACGTTATTTTTGCTTTTTTTGTGTTAATTTTCCAGAAATATTTGTGCGAAAAACAGATTTTTACCAATAAATTATAACCATCCGATTTTTTTTCAATTTTAGGAGACCATCGAAGCCAAAAACAAAGCCATAACAAAACCAAAAAGAACAGATAATAATATCTTTAAAAAAATCCTGTGGCCTACTTGCTTCACATGGAGAACTGCAACCACATTATTATTCCTGCTTTGCTGTATATTATCCACAATTTTGATAATTTCTGGAACTCACAGTATGTCATTGTTTACATTTCACCCCAAAAAAGATTTCCCGAAAATTGGTTTACTTCAAAAGCGTGTTTTTACCCATTTAGGTTCATCATATTCCCCGTCATCCTCAGCTGCTGCTCAATATTCTCCTTTAGCCCCAGAATCAAAGGCCGATTCTAAATCACCCAAGTTGGATACTGCGGCAAAAAGTATAGTTGAAATCATTGCAGCATTTAATTTTCCCCAAATTCCATTTTGTCGAACTATTTTTTCACAGAAAAAAGCCAAAATTCAAATAAGTTATCACCTACCTTTGTTAATGGACAACAAATGCCACAAAATAAGATTGTCTTCCAGGAGGATTTTGAAACTTTCAATTTATCTAGATGGCAACATTCTACTGGGGACTCTGTAAGTTTGAAATTTTGCTGTTTTACAGAAAACCCTGTTAGGGGTTACATTTTTCTAATTTGCTATTTTACAGAAAAACTTCAGTTAGGTGTGAATTTTTTTGCTAATTTGCTATTTTACGGAAAAACTTATAGTTGGAAGTGAAAATTTTCAAATGTCTATAAAGTGAATCTTAAAATTCTAGGACAGTCCATTTTATTTCTATGTGAATAATCGGACCAATACTTATGTGAACGATGGGAAACTTTTCATAAAACCGACATATACGGCTGGAAAATATGGAGAAGCGTATTTGAGAAATGGGAGTCTCTATTTGGGAATGATACCTTCTGATGAGTGAGAAAAAATTATAAAATTTTGAGAGTGGCCCTATATTTTTCTGATAGTTTGCAAAATAAATTGGTTTCTGTTTTAGATGCCTAAATAGGAGTTTCATGTGCTGGAAAAATCCGACAAATCCAATTGTTCATCCTATCATGTCCTCTGTGGTGAATACAAAATTGTCATTTAATTTCATTTATGGCAAGTTAGCCATACGCGCCAAAATGCCGTCCGGAGACTGGATTGAGCCAAGTGAGCAAAAAAAGGGAAAAAAGGGAAAAAAATATTTTTTGAACGCAATAGAATCCAGTGCACAATATTTTTGAACGCTTTAGAATCCGGTATATGATGTTTATTGAACGCGTTAGAATCCAAAGTATGAAATTTTTGAACGCTTTAGAATCCGGTATATGATGTTTTTTGAACGCCTTAGAATCCAAAGTATGAAATTTTTGAACGCTTTAGAATCCAGGATATGATGTTTTTTGAACGCGTTAGAAGCCACTTTATGAAATTTTTAGCCACTTTTGAATTCACTTCATGAAATTTTTAGTCGCTTTAGAATCCAGTATATAAAATTTGTGAACGCTTTAGAATCCAGTATTTGAAATTTTTTAACGCTTTGGAATTCACTATATGAAATTTTTAGTCGCTTTAGGATCCAGTATTTGAAATTTTTGAACGCTTTAGAATCCAGACCATTGCGTAATGTGTTGAAAAAATTGTGGAAAAATTGTCATATTTACATACACTTTCTCCTTTTTCCCCAGTTATTTCGTTGCAGCCCAAAAGCACACTATATGGCGAAGGATTGTTGGCAGGCCAAGTGCATTTAGTGGACACACGAGGAAATCGCAAATTGTTCGGTGGGGATGGACGCAATATGGGAAGTGAGCACTCTTGTCCGGATATCCGATTTGGGACGGCTGATCAAAAGCGTGTTGTGTACAATTGTGCCAATCGGGATGAAGATCAAGGATTTGATCGAGATTTTCATTTGTATGAAGTAGAATGGACGCCTGGTAGGTTCAGACTGAAATTAGGAAAAAATTGAAGAGTTCTGATTGCTGTAAAGGAAAATTTCTAACAGGGCGGAAAACTTTACTCCTAGTTTTCTGTCTACTTTTTCAATTTTTTCAATTAAGGCGAAATATCCGGTGTAAATACGTATGCTGGCTTAGGGTGGGCCATTGTCACACATTGATTTTATATTCAAATGCTACGGTGCGCGGTTTTTACCCAGAAAAGAGACTTTTCGAAACTTCAGACTGAAATTTTCAATTTTTAGAATCCTTGACTGTGAGCATAGATGGGGAAGGAATTGTCACAGCCCCAAATCCGAGATCAAGTATGTACAATGTTTGGTCCCGCGGTCAATCCAAAAAGAATCCTTGGGCCAAGGCTACTAATGCTAAAATGGCACCATTTGACCAAGAAGTGAGACAACTTTTTAAAAGTTTTAGCAAAAAGTGTAAAAAAATGAGCTTTTAAAATGACTGGTCTGTGTTTTCAACAGTTTTATTTAGTGCTGGGAATCGCAGTAGGAGGCACATCTGGATTTTTTCCTGATGATTTTATTGGTCCATATGAAAAACCATGGAAAAACTCGGATCCAAAGGTATTTTTTTCGTAGAGGTTATAAAATGCTGCACTGCTTGCGAATCTAACCTATGCAATTTTACTTCATTTTGCTTCAAAGCAGTCGAAGTATATGACATTTTTCATTTCTAAGAATATACGGTAGGAAATTTTCACTGCTTAAGAGCAAGCATTTGTCCCCAACCTTTACGCATTTCTAACAGTGTATTTTCTTTCCGTAATTAAGGCCCCGCTCACGTTTTGGGAAAATCGACATTTATGGGAACCATCATGGGAAGAAGATAGAGCCGCAATGCAAATTGACTACATCCGGCTATGGTCCCTGAATGCAACTTCTTTGGATTCCGGCTATAGCTGACTAGACGTGGAATCATCTAATGAGGACAGCCAACCGAATTTCAACATAAGTTTTACCAACTTTACTCATCTGGATTTGGACTATTTTGATAAAAATGTGAATACAACAACTGTTCATAAAAGTGGCAGCAGGGAAGAGCAAACTGATGATTTGGGCAGTTTGGAAGAATACTATTTAGATTGGGATTTGAATGATTTGCACACTTGAGAATCTCAAATATAAGTTTGGAAATAATCTAGTTAAAGAT
>Ga0210040_10008020_pt1 | contig 12630 bp, 14 predicted proteins | sample CryGeyCG12114_NA_FD_185462 | JGI IMG/M metagenome (GOLD analysis project Ga0210040, IMG submission 185462) | Groundwater microbial communities from aquifer - Crystal Geyser CG19_WC_8/21/14_NA (SPAdes) (version 2) | ecosystem: Environmental > Aquatic > Deep subsurface > Groundwater | place: USA... | reverse complement strand
CAACATCAACCGGCTGACGAGTTTCAGCCACTTCAAGTGCTTTAAAACGAAGTACTGCCATAGTTTTTTAGTGTTTTTATTCAGTTTGCCAAAGGTAAATATAAAAGCTATATTGTTATATTTATCCTCTGTTTTTTTGAATGGTTTTGCTAAATTTTATATTTTTTTCAATAATTCACTTTAAAATAGAAGCTTATTTAGATTTTACTACATAAAATCTCGGATTAGCCCTTTTATTTTGATTTATAGTTCTTAAAAACTATCAGCTCGAATTTTAATCTTATATTTTTATATAATTGCCAGCATAAACAATTTTATGCCAGCATAAATTATTTTTAATAGTTTGCTTTCTGTACTAACCTATTGTGTTATGGTATTATGGAGCGTTAGATAGTATTAATAAATTAGGTTACCCAATATTTAATCAGCCTTCATCTTTTTCAGTGTTCGCTTTTTTCATTATTTAAAGAAAAGCTATTCTTTTTATTGATTTACTCTAACTGAATATTTGTAACTTTGCAGCTAGATGAAAAAAGTAGCATTTTATACTTTAGGCTGTAAGCTAAACTTTTCCGAAACTTCTTCTATATCCCGGTTATTTCAGGACCGAGGTTACGAGAAAGTGGCTTTTGAAGAGAAACCGGATATTTATGTAATTAATACTTGCTCGGTAACGGATAATGCAGATAAAAAATGCCGGAAAATTGTTAAGGAAGCCCTTAAGCATTCGCCGAATGCTTTTATAACGATTGTGGGTTGTTATGCCCAGTTAAAACCGCAGGAAATTGCCGAAATACCGGGCGTACACGCCGTACTGGGGGCCGCCGAAAAATTCCAGTTGGTAGATATTCTGGATGGTTTTGAAAAGCCCGAAAAAGCCCGAGTGCATGCCAGCCCCATCAGCGCCGCTCATACTTTTCATACGGCTTATTCTTTCGGCGACCGCACCCGTACTTTCCTGAAAGTACAGGATGGCTGTGATTATTCCTGTACATTTTGCACCATACCTTTGGCACGGGGCAAAAGCCGCAGCAACAGCATTGCGGAAGTGGTTAAAGCCGCCCGCGAAATTGCGCAAACCGAAGTAAAAGAAGTAGTATTAACCGGCGTAAATTTAGGCGATTTCGGTATTCAGCCGGGTTTAGGTCGCCAGGGAAATTTTTATGGTTTAGTGCAGGAATTAGATAAAATTGAAGGTATCAACCGCTACCGGATTTCATCTATTGAGCCTAATTTGCTAACCGATGATATCATCAGTTTTGTGGCGCAGTCCGGTAAATTTATGCCGCACTTTCATATACCACTGCAATCGGGCTCTAACAAAATTTTAAAATTAATGCGCCGCCGTTACCTGCGCGAAGTTTATGCGAGCCGGGTAGAAAAAATTAAAAACCTGATGCCGCATGCTGGTATTGGCGTAGATGTAATTGTGGGCTTTCCGGGCGAAACTGCAGCTGATTTTCTGGAGACTTATAATTTCCTGAACGAATTAGATATTAGTTACCTGCACGTTTTTCCGTATTCCGAAAGGTCGAATACCCGCGCGGTTGAAATGCCCGACGCGATACCGCAAAAAGAGCGGAACCGACGTGCCGATATGTTACGCATTTTATCGGAAAAGAAAAAAAGGCTTTTTTACGAAAAGCATGTTGGTTATGAAACCAATGTTTTATTCGAAGCCGATATTCACAATGGTTTGATGGAAGGATTTACCGAAAATTACATCCGGGTAGTAGCCAAATACGACCCCTTACTGGTAAACGAAACCAAATACCTGCGCCTGACGGAAATGAATGCCCTGGGTTTGATGGAAGCCGAAGAAGCTTACCAGTTTGCGTTACACCATTAAATACTTCGGGAATCAAATAAGTCAAGTTCAAATATTGCCTTATTGTCTATAAAAGCTATTTTTCTCACCCTATCCCCTCTCAAGGGAGACTTTTGAGCTGGGCTACCTTTCTTTTCTCAATTTATTTTCTTCATCGTGTATTAAACTTAATCAATTAACCAATTATGTACTTTTGGTTCCGGTATACATACTAGCGCCTTATAGGCAGATCGTCAAGAAATTTAGCAGATTCTTTTTTCTGCTTGTTCAACCAATACCGCACGCCTACCGATATGCTAATGATTTCGGGATAACCCGGTACTACGGCAGTAGATAAATCGTAGCGATCGTTCAGGGCTACATTGTACTCCAACTCCCCGGCGTAAGGTATAAACTTGTATTGCCATTTCTGATCGGGTTTACCGTTAAAATACCCGGAATCTATGTAGTCTTCCAGTTCGTGCCAGCTCCGCCGGTAAATAAAGGTAGGCCCCAGGCCGCCGTTCATTGAATGTTTACCTTTTTTGAAAATGACCCATCTGACTCCCACGTGCGAAAAGCCGGAAAACCGGGCTGCACAATCAGAATAAGCAGCTTGCATTACTTTCAGGGAAAATTTATCTGTCTTAATAAAATGTTCGTACCCAATGGTTCCACCCAGGGTAAAAACCCAATAACCTTTATTATCCAGGTTCAAGGGCATTAGCTCGGCATTTGGGTCGCCCTGGGGGTGCAGGTTTAAGCCCATAAATTTCAGATTCAGATTATTTTGAGCCGGACAGCAAAAAGGAATTGTAAAAAGTAAAAAAAGCCAGATCAGATATTTTCGCATGTATATTTTTCCTGAAGCAATCTTCAGGTAAAATTAATCATTAACTTATACAAGCTACGAACAAGATTTAAATGATGTTGTTTGAAACAGTGCTATTATTTCGATAAAGATCAATAATCCGGATTTAAGGTGTCCTGAACTTTACCGGATTTTGTGATCTCAAATTTAATAGCCGGATTCTTGGTATGTAGCCAACTAAAAAGCTCTTCGGCCTTATTAAGTTTATTAGAAGGCGGCGGAAATTTAATTTTATTTGCTGCGGTATATATCCACAAATCTAAATAGGTGTTATAAGCAAAGGATATGCTTTGTATATCAGCATAGTACATTTTAATTTCTTTGCTAAGTAAACTCTTTTTAAAAAGCAAAAAAGAATCTTAGAACACGACAACCGAACCAATATATCTTCTGATAAAAATAAAGAAATACCCACTATAAGGATACAAAGAAGCATTGCCATTCCTTTCTCAAAATAGCCCTGGAGGAATTTAAACAAAAGATTAGAAATTAAGGGCAGTAAAACAAATGGTTTCCAATCTACTTGGGTAAACTTAAACTTTGTCATCCCTTTTCGCTTAATCTAATCTGACTATAATATTCCAGCTACTAAGTAACCTGAAGCATACCAGGTTGATTCAAAAGAGCTTTAATACGCCGTATTTAGTAAGGAAACAGAGAGTAGATTAAAGCTCTTTTATAAAAGCATTATACTCCTATTTGCTTTTTACCAGGGTTCATTACCGGGTCATCTTTCATGCGCTGCATCACGGAACTAATACTACCAACTACGCCTGAAATATCGGCCAGATCGGTGGGTATAATCATGGTGTTGTTGGTTTTGGCCAGTTTGCCAAATTCCAGTAAATATTGTTCGGCCACCCGTAGGTTCACCGCATTCATACCGCCGGGTTCGTTTATGGCCAGCGCTATTTCCCGAATACCCTGCGCCGTTGCGGTGGCCACCCGCTCAATTTCTGCCGCCCGGCCGTCCGCTTCGTTTATAACCCGGAGCTTTTCTCCTTCCGATAAAGCAATCATGTGGGCTTTTTCCCCTTCGGCCCGGTTAATTTTAGCTTGCTTCTCTCCTTCCGATTCGGCTATGATGGCGCGTTTTTCCCGTTCAGCCCGCATTTGTTTTTCCATTGCATCTTTAATACTCGGCGGCGGGTTTATATTTTTCACTTCGTAACGCGTAACTTTTACTCCCCACGGATCGCTGGCAATATCTACGGCGGCTACAATGGTAGCGTTAATGGTTTCGCGTTCTTCAAATGTCCGGTCCAGTTCCAGTTTACCTACCACACTTCGCATGGTAGTTTGGGCAATCTGAACGGCCGCAAAAGTATAATTATCGATACCGTAAGAAGCTTTTTGCGGATCAACTACCTGTAAATACAATATTCCATCTACTTCCACGGCTATATTGTCGCGGGTAATACAGTTTTGCGGCGGCACATCTAAGGCCTGCTCTTTTAAGGTATGCCGGTAAGTTATTTTATCGATAAAAGGAATAATAACGTGGAAGCCGGCCTCGAGGGCGCCATTGTATTTACCCAAACGCTCTACAATAAAAACAGAACGTTGGGGCACTACCTTAATAGTAGAAAGAAAAATAAATAAAATAAATATTGCTAGAGCTATTAAAATGAAAGTAGTTGGCATAAACTAGGTTAAATGTAAGGTTCTACAAATAAAATAATACTTTCTTTGTTTCTGATCCGGACTGTTTCTCCGGCCGAAATAGGTATGTTGGCTTTTGCGGTCCAGGTGGTGCCCCGAAAAGAAACTTTACCCCCAACCGGACCAGGAACAATGTTTTCAATTACAATGCAGTTTTTACCGATAAACTCATCATTTAATTCGTTGCGACTGTACTGCGGGTAAGACCATTTATGCAAAACCAAACGCCGCAATAAAATCAGGTTCAGGACAGAAGTGCCGATGAAAACAATTAACTGGGCATTGAACGAAAGATCGAAAAGTAGGTAAGCCAATGCCGTAAGCCAGGCGCCCACGCCAAAGAAAAGAACGATTAAGCCGGGCAATGCTAATTCGGCCAAAAGAAACACTAAACCCAAGATAAACCACAGAATAGCCGGATTTTGAAAGAGTTGGAGTAACATAGGCAGCTATATAATTTAAAATAAATATACTCATTTTTTATTTGATAAACAAATCTGTCTGTTTATCAGCACGGTAGTAAGTTCTTCTTTGGAGCTAAGTAATTTACCGTTTATAAAAAGTAAAAACCTTAGTTTTGGCCTGGCAATAAAACAATTTGGTTTTTAATCGTATGAATGTTGGGTTAATCCAGCAAACTATATACAATAAATTTATGACATATACCCCTAATCCGGACCGGTATGCACAGATGGAATACCGGCGCTGCGGACATAGCGGCTTGAAACTACCGCTTATTTCTTTGGGCCTTTGGCAAAACTTTGGCCACGTTGATGTGGCGGAGAACTTCCGAAAAACTTTACAGACGGCTTTTGATGCGGGTATTACGCACTTCGATCTGGCCAACAATTATGGCCCACCTCCCGGATCGGCAGAAGAAAATTTAGGCCGGATTCTGCACCAGGACTTTCAGGGCTTGCGCGACGAATTAGTTATTTCTACCAAGGCCGGCTTTGATATGTGGGCGGGACCGTACGGAAATTTCGGCTCGAAAAAATACTTGGTTTCCAGCCTCGATCAAAGCCTGAAAAGAATGAAACTGGATTACGTGGACATTTTTTACCATCACCGCCCTGATCCGGAAACGCCGCTGGAAGAAACCATGTCGGCTTTGGATTTAATGGTGCGGCAAGGTAAAGCTTTGTACGTAGGTATATCTAATTACAAACCAACCGAAGCAGAAAAAGCGATTAACCTGTTGCAGCAATTAGGTACGCCCTGCCTTATTCACCAACCTAAATATTCTATGTTGGAGCGTTGGGTAGAAGATGGTTTACTAGATTTACTGGCCGAAAAAGGTGTGGGCTGTATTCCTTTTTCTCCGTTGGCACAGGGCCTGCTGACAAATAAATATTTATCCGGTGTTCCGGCCGACTCCCGGGTTGCTAAGTCGCACGGCACTTTAAATGCAGAACAACTTACTCCGGAAATGCTGGAGAAAATTAACCGCTTAAACCAGATTGCCCAAAACCGCAACCAGACTTTGGCCCAAATGGCCATTGCCTGGCTTTTAAAAGATAACCGTATTACATCGGTTCTGATTGGCGCCAGTAAACCCGAGCAAGTAACCGATGCGGTACAGGCCGGCCAAAACACTAATTTTAGCCCGGAAGAATTGAATCAAATAGAAGAAGTTTTATCTAAAAAGTAATACAGTTTTTTACTTACAGAAGTACTTGAACAATTATTTATATAATGAACTCAAAATTAGCTTATTATATAAATAGTTGCTTTTGTTTAAAGTTTAAATTAGAACTTTGCGGCAAGTGATTTACCTCATTCCCAACCCTTCTCTTTAAGGAGAAGAAAGAAAACTTATATTAATCGAACTCTATCACCTTAAATGAGGAATTTAGGTTGAGGTATTAATGTCTTTTCTAAAGATGCAGATTGAAAAAACAGGTTGGTAATTTTAGTAGACCCTAGTATATATGATTTTATATATAAATAATTTTATTCTATCAACTTTTTCTATTTGATAATAAAATATTAAAGAAAATTTAACCAAGCTTAACGCATAATACATTATATTCAGGTTTTAATATATAATTGTTATGATTACCGCTACGGACGAAAAATTTTCCTATAAAATTAAAATTAAGGAATCGGATATTGATGAATATTGCCACGTAAACAATGTGGTTTACCTGCGGTGGGTACAGGAAGTCTCAATGGCTCAGTGGTACGAGGTTACTTCGCCGGAGTTAAGAGCTTTATACGCATTGGTAATTGTGAGGCACGAAATTGATTATTTTTCGCCGGCTATTTTAAGCGATGAAATAATTGCTTATTCCTGGGCGGGTGGCTACCAGGGAGCTAAGTTTGAACGCCATGTGCAGTTATGCCAAGCCAGAACGGGCAAAGTTATAGCCGAAGCTAAAACAACCTGGTGCCTCTTAGACGCCAAAAAGCTACGTCCCAAGCGCATTGAACAGGATGTTTTAGCTATACTATATTAAATTATTTATTGTGCTTCCTCCGGTATAAAATCCATTGATATTGAGTTTACGCAGTGGCGGGTATTTTTGGGCGTAAATCTTTCGCCTTTAAAAACGTGCCCCAGATGCGCTTTGCAGTTGGCACAAATAATTTCTACGCGGTAGCCATCTGCATCCACCACTCGCTCTACGGCTCCTTTTATTTCATCATCAAAACTGGGCCAACCGCAATGCGAATCAAATTTATCGGCAGAACGGTATAAAGGCGCATTACAACGGCGGCAAACATAAGTACCAGGTTGTTTGTGCTGGTAAAACTTACCGGAAAAAGGCATTTCAGTACCTTTGTACAACAGCACTCTTTCTTCTTCGGACGTTAACTTATTGTATTGTTTATCTTTTTCTAGTGGGTTCATGGGCAATTTATTTAAAGCTGTATTTTATAAATTAATAACTAAAAATAGATTAGATTGGTTTAGTTACGCTTTAATTAATGAATTTAGCCCGTGCAACAACCGTTTTTATTCGTAGCGTAACGATTCAATCGGATCTAATTTGGAAGCCTGGTAAGCCGGGTAATAACCGGAAATTAAGCCCACCACCACGCACACTATTAAACCTACCAAAACCCAAAACCACGGCACAAAAAACGATCCGTTGCCAATCATGGAAGCAATGCCATTGCCCATTAAGATGCCTAATATCACGCCAAAAACGCCACCTAATAAACATACCACAATTGCTTCTACCAGAAATTGCTGCCGGATCTGGTTCTTGGTAGCGCCCAAAGCTTTGCGTACACCTATTTCGCGGGTTCTTTCGGTAACCGATACCATCATTATATTCATCAGGCCGATTGAGGCGCCCAGCAAAGTAATAAAGCCCACCAAAGAACCGCCGATTTTTAAATAACCCGAAATATCGTTTAAAGATTTTAACATCGAATCGCTGCGGTTTATTTCAAAAGATTCGGTTTGCCCGCGGCCATCCTGCCGCACTTTGCGCATAATACCGGTAGCCTCCGCCATAGAATAATCTAAATTGTCGGCGTTTAGGATGGTTGTTTTAATTTCGTAAGCCAGCGCTTGTTGCCGGGGCATTTGATTACCAGTTTCCAGGGGCATCAATATCATCCGGTCAGCGCCGCCGCCACCCATATTAGAACCACTTTTTTCTAACTGGCCCACTATTTTAAACCGTTTGCCTAAAAAGTATATGTTCTGGTAAATAGGATTTTGGTTACCAAAAAGCTTCTCTGCTACCGTATTGCCAATAATGACTACATTGGCGCCATTCTCAATTTCGGGAGCCGAGAAAGCCCGGCCCAATGCAACATTATAATTCTGATTAAGCAAATAGTTTTCGTCGCCAGCAATAATTCTTATGTTAGGATCGGTTTTGGTAGCATTATTTTTTACCACGGTACTGCCGGAAATAAAAGCCGATATACTTACCCTTACGTTTTCACCGGATAATTCTCTATATTTATTTGCCTGTAGATAAGTAATGGACGGGTATACTTTCTCGGCGCGGCCGCCCCGGTTGTTCCGGCTTTTTGTTCCTTTGGCGTAAATATCAAACGAATTAGCCCCGAAGCTGGAAAAAGTATCGTTAATGGTCATCTTGATACCTTCTACAGCGGTTAATATACCCACCAGCGACATAATACCAATTGAAACAATTAAAGCCGTTAAGATGGTGCGCAGCAGGTTACTTTGAATAGCCCGCAATCCCTCTTTTACATTTTCAATTACGTTCATTTTTATTTATCCTTGTATATACCCCGCAGGCCTGCATACGTTATAAAACTTCCTGCTTTAGGCTTTTAAAGTTAGGACGTAATTCTGAGATAACGTATTGTTTTGATATATTTGTTTAACTGCCGCAATGGCATCGCTTCAAAATGAATAAAATTATATATAGCCTTGCTTTCTTTTTTTGTTTGCTGGGCCCGGCCAAGGCCGCGCAGGTACTGGTACCCATGGACGAAACCCAGAAAGATCATTTAAAATCGTACGGGTTAGCTTATTGGATTCTGCAAAACCAAATGGAAGTAGATTGGCTGCTCAACTACCGGGGCGGTTCTTTTTCTTTCCAGCATTCGCAGAAAATAGAAAATGAGTTAGTGGTGCGGGGTATTACGTATTCGGTAATTTCCGATGCCCAGTATAATAGTATTCTGGCCCAGATTGCCAATCCGGAGGCCAACATGGATATTATGAAGCTGGAAAAAGTACCCAAAATTGCGGTATACTCGCCTAAAACAAAACAGCCCTGGGATGACGCGGTAACGCTGGTGCTTACTTACGCCGAAATTCCTTACGATATTGTGTATGACGAAGAAATAATGGACGGCAACCTGCCCAAATATGATTGGCTGCACCTGCACCACGAAGATTTTACGGGGCAGTACGGCAAATTTTATAATTACCGGAATACCTCCTGGTACCGGGCCCAGCAACAGGAAGCCGAAACCATTGCGAAAAAATACGGCTTTGCCAAAGTTTCGCAATTAAAACTAAATGTGGCTAAAAAAATGAAGGAGTTTGTAGTGGGCGGTGGCTTTATGTTTGCCATGTGTACGGCTACCGACACCTACGATATTACCCTGGCCAGCGAAGGCATTGATATTGTAGATGTTATGTACGATGGAGATGCCTTGGACCCGCAGGCGCAGCAAAAACTGGATTACAGCAAAACCTTTGCTTTTAAAGACTTCAAAATCAGCATGAATCCTTACGAACCGGAATACTCCAACATCGATAATCAGGATTTTGAACGTGGTCTGACGGAACGCAACGATTTCTTTTCGCTATTTACGTTTTCGGCTAAATGGGACCCCATCCCCACCATGCTCACCCAAAACCACGAGAAAACAATTAAAGGTTTTATGGGCCAAACCACTGGTTTTAAAAAGCAACTTATTAAGTCGGATGTAACCATTATGGGCGAAACCAAAGCTATAAACGAAGTGCGCTACATAAACGGCACCATGGGCAAAGGCACCTGGACTTTCTACGGCGGGCACGATCCGGAAGATTACCGGCACCTGGTAGAAGAAGAACCAACCGATTTAACCTTACATCCCAATTCACCCGGTTATCGGCTAATTCTGAATAATATATTATTCCCGGCCGCCAAAAAGAAAAAACAGAAAACCTGATTTTGTTATAGAGCAAGTTTATTGTTTGCACCTGTAAAAGAAAAGCCGCTCTTAAAAAAGCGGCTTTTCTTTGGTAAAATACTAAATTTAAATTCCGGAGTTTATTGCTGTTAAACTTGGTCTTTCTTCTTCTAATTATTTAATCTTCTTTTCTTCTAAAGGGTATTAAATAACTAAGGCTAACCGTAATATTTTGGTTTGAAGCAACAGTTAGTCCCTGACTTTTATTAATAATATTATTGAAACCATAGGTAAATCTGCCTTCTAGTTCAAATATGCCAATAACGGTTTTCTTGGCAAAACCAATTCCCAAAGTCAAACCAAAATCAATTTTATTATTAATACTTTTTTGATAATATCTTAAGGTATCAGATTCATTAATCAGGTTAATGCTATCAGTATTGGAAAGCAGGTAAGAAACAGCCGGCCCGAAATTGATTATAAAATTTGAATTATTTTTTCCAAGTGTTACATGCGTCATAAAGGGAAGTTCCAGATAATTCAAGCTACGCCGGTAAGTAGTTATTGTATCAAGTTGTTCGGTCCACCCTTTTTGCACATAATTCAGCTCTATCTGTATGCCTACATTCGCATGATCTATATATTGAAAAACAACTCCTCCTAATATGCCTCTGGTAAATGTTTGGTCTATTGTGGGATTAAAATTAAGTTGTGAAAAACTGGTTCCTCCTTTAACACCTATATTTAAGGCCGGCACAAAAGCGGGCTTTTTTTCCTGTTCCTGTGCTTGCAATAGAAATGGGAAGAATAAAATAATACCCATTATAATTAAAGGTAGTGCCTTTCTCATGATCAAACGCTGTTTGTGAATGTTAACTGTATAATTTCAATGCATCCGGTCCGGGCGGTGTTCCAGGCTGGCGATAATATCAGCTTCAATTCTGAGCAGTTCCTGTAAACGGGCATCTACTACTTCGGCCGGCATATATTCTTTGGCTAATTTCACGAAACTTACATAATGGCCGGCTTCTGATACCATGAGTTCATAATAAAACTTTTGCAATTCTTCGTCCTGAATATTTTTCCAAAGCAACTTAAAACGTTCGCAGCTCCGCGCTTCTATTAAAGCATTTATTAGCAAATGGTCCATTAACTGCCGTTCGCGTTTATCACCTTTGCGGATGTGTTTGGAGAGTGCTACCACATATTCATCGGGCCGGTTGCGGCCCAGAGCAAAACCTCTTTTTTTCAGCTCTTCTAGTACCCTTTCGAAATGTCCCCATTCTTCAGCAACTAATGCCGTCATTTCTTCCACCAGCTTTTCTTTATCCGGGTATTTTACAATCAGCGAAATGCCGGAAGTAGCCGCTTTTTGTTCGCAATAAGCATGATCTACCAGAATATCCTCGATGTTCTTTTCGGCTATATTTACCCAACGCGGATCGGTTGGCAGTTTAAGCTTCAGTATGGTTTTGTTTAAATTTTGCTCTGACACGACGGCGGGTGAATGTTAAAAATTGTAAGTATTAAGTTAAAAATTGAAGGTTAAAGGTTGAAAGTTAAAGATTGTCTTTAGACCTAAAGGTCTAACATTATAAGGTTTTCTGCTGGTAAAATTTTTTATTTAAAAGCTCTTAAACCATAAACTCCATCAAGGATCATTACACCGATGACTCTTAACTATCGACTGTGGACTATGGACTATCTACTGTGGACTAAGACTAATCAAAAAACATCCATTTCAGGCCGAAAATAAAAGAACTCGGCATTCCGGAATAGATGGGCGTTGTAATATATCCTTGCGCCGGATAACCTTGGTTAATGTGGGCATATTTAAGGAAAAGGTTAAAGGATTTTATATCGGCAGTAATAAACACATCTACAACGGGGTATTTTTTTACCTCGAAATCATCCTGTAACACAAATTGCTGCAAGGCCGGGTTGTAAGTGTCAGCATAATAGTTGTCGTTGATATACGTTTCGATACCCGCCTGACCAAACAAGGCTTTTTTAAATAAAAAACCTTCGTAATATATCTTAGAATTCACAATCCAGGCCGGCATCCGGATTTCTTTAGCATTCGACAGCTCATTGTAAATGAAAACATGATCCAGGTTTAAGCTCCGGAGTTTTAAATGGTGGTGTAAAGTAGCCGTATAGAAAGCTAATTGGTTGCTTAACTGTTGGGGCAAATAATCATTGCGGGCGTATTTGTTACGGGCCGGATTTAAAGCATATACCACATAGTTCTGCAGATTAATCCGCGCTACTTCGGCCTGGATACTGTTATGGAATATGTTTACGTTAATACCGGCGGTTGTACGGTCGGCCACAATATTATCGAAATTATTATTCCATTTATAATGATTAGAAGTATAAACCTGCTGCATTAAAGAAGGCGAGTAAGATGTCCGGCTCTGCGAAAAGGTAAAGAACTTTACCCGAGCTGACGCCTGCCCATAATAATCCCGGAACAACTGGTACTCTGCATTCAGGGTAATATTAAATATATCTCTTAATTTAAACTGCGTTTCGCCGCCGATAAAGTTTTGGTTAATTTTTTGTCGGTACGGAACAAACGTACTGGGCGTTTCAATGGGCGTTTTATAAGGTGTTTGTTCGGTAAATAACACATTTACATTCCGGTTTTTGGCGTATAATTTATAAAAGAAAAGCGGGTGATTGCCCGTAATACCTACAGTATGTTCCCATTCTTTATAGACGGTGC
>Ga0210040_10008019_pt1 | contig 12630 bp, 14 predicted proteins | sample CryGeyCG12114_NA_FD_185462 | JGI IMG/M metagenome (GOLD analysis project Ga0210040, IMG submission 185462) | Groundwater microbial communities from aquifer - Crystal Geyser CG19_WC_8/21/14_NA (SPAdes) (version 2) | ecosystem: Environmental > Aquatic > Deep subsurface > Groundwater | place: USA... | reverse complement strand
CCTCCGCAGATGAATTTTAATACCTTGTAGCAGAGATCGTAGAGTGTGAAAGCGTTTCACAACTTGGCTTTGCCGGCTTTGAGGGCTGTGAGACTGGACGCTTGCAACTCTTTGTATCCGGAGCTTTCTTTTTCTATCCAGAACATCTTATCGCCAGCGGTGGTAGGTGGTTCAAGTCCTGTGGTGATGGCGTTGTCAGCAACCGCAGGCTCCTCAACATGTCAAACAATGGGATAACGTACCCTCATTTCGCAGACCAGTTTTGAGCTTCTTCATAATCAAAGAGACACGTTCCCCTCCTGTGTCATCTCGTCCACCGAGATCTTGTGCTCCAGCATCTTGCTCAGCTGACCGCATCACACGAAGAAAACGTGGGACAGCGTAAGGTGCCAACCCTGCCTCCTTCACCAGCCATTGCTCCAAACCCTGAATGCTCTCCAACACAGCAGGGTTGTCGACTTGATTGTCTTTTATCGTGACCGCCACGCATCCAAGCTGACCGTCATATCCATATTTCTTCATGGGGATGGGGAAGACATTGGCAGACGAGATGTGAGGATGATGCAAGAACGCCATTTCTACTTCGGTGGTCGAGATGTTATGGCCCTTTGCACGATATGTGTCGCCCAACCGATCATGAAATGCCACATAACCGTCGTGGTCCTATAAAAGGTCAGATGTTAGCAAAACGATGATCGACACATGTTTCTCGTAAACCGTAGACCTACCATTGACATCGCATCACCAATCCTGACAAAACAGTCGCCTTTCTCAAAAACGTTCCTGATCAGTTTCTTCTCAGTGGCTTCTTTGCCACCTGGTCCAACATAATCGTGAGTCCGGAACAGGGGTGGAGTAACACGGCTAATAGCCTCTCCGATCTCGTCGAAGTCGCATTGCTTGCAGTATCCTGTCTCAGGGTCTCTGTAAACTTGACTTGTTTCCAGATCTACCTTGATGATGTAGAAGCTACTTTGCCCGAGCGCTCGACTTCTCATCAGAGGCCCCCAACGGGCGACCTTTCCAATACCTTTGTCATTTTTCCAGTTGGAGTTCGCAAGGAGCGTGGTGGCTTCACTGGCAGAGTAGTATTCGACCATCCACGGAATCCCAAAGCGGTTGCGGAAATCGCGCCATACCGGCGCAGCGATTCCAAGACCATATATGAGTTCCAAGCCATGGGAGATCTTCTCGTCCGGATGATGTGGGTCAGGAGGGGCTTGGACAAGGAAGCGAACCATTTCGCCGATGTAAAACATGCCGTCGGCCCTAGTACGTCGTATGTCGTTCCAGAAATTCCGGACAGAGAATTTACGGGCTAAGATGACTGTTCCAGAGGTTGCGTGTGTTGCTGGAAGAACACCGAATCTATTTCCATGTCAGCTCCCAGCAGATTAGCGAAGGAGAAATTTTCAAAGACGTGTACGTACGCTGCGCCACCATGAAACATCGGTGTAGAGATGTAGAATCTTCTCGGCTTTTCATACATCATTGGCCATCTTGTGCGGCTACGCGTCATCATACAGTATGCAGCAGGCCATGTTGCAGCTTTAGGAAGCCCTGTGGTTCCAGAAGTGAACAGGTATTGGTGAATATCGTTTGGTGTCACCTTTGGTCTCGATTCCGGAGGAAAGTCTGCCATGTTCTTGGTGAAGGGCAGAGAGTTCTGATTCAGTGTATTTCGTTTCACGTCAGGGAAAACGTTCGACACTACCGGGTAGGTTCCATAATCGTAGAGGAGTATCTTCTTAAGGCAAGGCATGTCCAAGTTGCTATGATCCATGTACTCTGCGTTCTGTCTATCGATGTTGTCTGGGCCAAGACTATCGGCAGCAGCATCGAACAGCTCGGCTGTGGTGATGATCATCTCCGCGCTGGTGAGCCTGAGGCAATGCTTGAACGGCTCGCGCGAGATTGATGTATTTACGGGAGCTGGTATAGCTCCCAGCTTGAACAGTGCCCACCAAGTGAAGACAAATTCTGGAGAGTTGTTGATGTACATGCCAACCACCATCCGATTCCTTACACCCAAAGTCTCGAGTTTGTTAGCCAATCTGCCGATCTCCCCACGAAACTCGGCATATGTCCAACTTCTGTCTTCAAACAGAAACGCTTCGCGAAGATCATTCAGACCGTATGTGGCATGTAGGGTGTGGTAGAAAGACCAGTCAGAGTCACCGTGGATTTCGCACAGACGCTCATAGTACTTCGCCGTTTTCCTGCGGACGCGTATTTGTGCAATGTCCTGTCGAAGATTGTATTTCGAGTCCAGCCATATACCTATCCCAGTAGCAGCAGCAAGCGCCGCTGAAGCAGGTACGACTGTCCTCGACGCGACTTTCAGTGCTTCGTCCATGATGGGCCAGATGTGTTAGAAAGCAAAATCAAGATGATGGTCGAATACTCCAAGTTTACGCGGCCAAGTTGTTTACAAGGGGGCAATGTTGGAGATGTTGCTGCAAGAATGTTTGGAACTCAACACTACTCAAGAAATTAGCCTCAAGAGTCCGTCCCTGACAGCTTGGGGTTCCTGTTCAGGTTCGTGATACTTCCCCAGCTCTCGGCAACGTCACCACGCACATCGGATTATATCCTCGGCTATTGGTCAAGTGCTGATTGGCTGAGAGTTCGCGTCGGAATCTCCACCTCCAAATCCCACATCTGCCACTCGCGGTGGACGGATAACATACTATCTCGGCCCCACTAGTACTGGTTTAGGTTCAATGGTTACATCCACAATCTTGACCGAGGGACTCTGCCGCAGTGCTAGGAGGTATGGTGAGTCTGAAGGCGACCTCCATGCGCGTGTTTGGCCCTTGCGTCGAGTGAGACATAGCGAACATGGACTCACTGATGTCGCTGCGATGTACTCGTGTGTCACGTGCTTATCACATGACCGTGAGTCAAATCTGGATACTGCTCATAGGGAAATGGTTCTTTCGAGATAGCATGTAACGTGACATGTCCGTAGGCGAATTGACACAATTACATAGTATATGATCTACATCAGAAAACAGTTGTGTCCATGCCAAGTATCGGTGGCAGACTTTACAAAATTGTGTATCATCGGAAGGTCGGCTTGATGTGACCGGAAGCTCGCTGCTGGAGTCTTGACGGTAAGTTTTCTTCGTACCTGTGTTGGAAAGCGACAAGTTAGCCTTTGTGCTTATGTCACAAGACAATTGGCGGAGGAAAGCATACATAAGCTGCGCCCATTCACAAACTAGGGATCTTGTGCTGGCTGGGTCTATCACTTCTTCGATACCGAACCTGTTCGCTGTCCGGAGGAGGTGTTGTAAATTTAGGTAGTCCGCTTCCAATTTCGCGTAGACCTCTTGACGTTTATCTCCAGCTCTATTGAGCTCTGCACGATGGTTGACTAGATGCGGGTTAGTTTACACCTTTCATTCACTAAATGTCCAATTGCATACCTTCGATTCCGCCTTCTAGAGGTATAGAGCCGCTGTTAACACTGGGCCTAGACAATGATGAGTAACCAACATAAAAGTTTGCGATAAGTACTTACCATGCCACCCGACAATTCGGCTGACGGTTGTCGACTAGAATACAACCTCCGATACCATAGCAACGCCGAATGATAACAGTAAATATCGGGATAGTTGTTGTCCAATAGGTTCTGCATAGTTCCGTAGCCCACTTCATAACGCCACTCCTCTCTGCGGCTGTTCCGATTGCAAACCCTGGAATATCAACCAGCTGAAGCAATGGAATACCCATCACGTCGCACAACTTCAAGTGTTTACTGAATTTCTGGCACCCACCAGCATCCAGAGCTCCAGCGTTAACCATAGGGTCATCAGCGAAAACGCCTATGGTCCGCCCGTTGACGCGAGCTAGGCCGACTACCACAGTCCGTCCCCAATTCGCTCCTATCTCAAAGAAGGTACCTTTATCGACCACTGATTCAATGACCGGTCTGATAAAGTAGGTTCTTTGTCGTCGTCTGGGAATGATCGTGCGCAACTCCGGGCAGGGTCTTCCAGGTGGATCCGTCGATGTGATGCACGGGGGCAGGACGCCTCCATGGTTAGGCATATATGACAAGAAATTCGCAATTTGCTTGTAGCATTCTTTTTCGTCTGCGGCCCAGTTGTCTATCACTCCGTTTGTGCAATGGATCTGGGGGCCTCCGAGGTCATTCACGCTGTTTTGGCCTTAGTGACTGTACTAATGCTTCCATTTTCTATGCCCATACCTTAGATCCTCTTCAAACGTTGCGCCTTCCACGATTTTGGGTCCTGCGTTGAAAAGAGCACCAATGTCGCCTGCCATTACACTGAAGTGGCAGCACGCTGCTCTAAAAGCTCCCAGACCTACAGCTGGTCCGACAATAGCTGAGCAATTGGGTATGCCGAGGTCCAGTTGTTGTGCCTAGGAAATATCAGTCATGACGGCCACCTCGTCCGCTGACGTTTGCGGGCTTACCAAGTAGGGAAGTAGTTCAAGCTCAGGGAGATACGAAGCCCCCTGAGTCTTGTAAGTCGTCACTGAACCGCCCCCTGTTGTTGTTAGCAGCTTGCCAATACCGGAAAACACACTAAGCTACCAGATGAGCCGTCCACAAGCTTGATCATGGGGATCTTCAAATGGCAAGCCAATTGCTCCATGAATACAGTTTTTGCCATCAAAGCACCGTCCGCATGCCCGGCTCGTAAAGTGAAGTCATCGGCGGTAACCAGTACCCGGCGGCCCTTGATCCTGCCCAACCCTGTTTGCGGATTAGCTGTCACTGTTTTCATGGAGGGGGACTGCTAACCTTGGACATTGTTACTCGGTGTGAAGTCTTCCACACCTTCTTTGGCGGCCTCAATAAAATTCGACGATGACGGGTTGGTTTTCCTCCATGTCGAGGTGCCCGCTGCGCTCCCAATTTCCCGGAAGCTACCCTCGTCGAGCAGCAGTGCGATGCGTTCTCGTACCCAAAGTTTTCCTGCTTCTATTTGGCGTTTGTAACCCGTGGAATCGATACGGGGTGTTTGCGCAATTTTCCGAACCTGGTCGAATTCTGCGAGCACATCTGACCAGTCGGCAGGCCCATCTGAAGATTTTGTCTTCCTTGACCTGGCGGGTTTGGCCCCGTGTTCTACTTGACGTTGTAACTGGGCTAATCTTGTCTTCGCAACTGTAGCGTCACCCGATTCGGACAATACTACTGCGTCGTCTTTCTTCTTTAGGTCGGCCATTAATCCGACTTTCTAGATTGGAAATCGGCCTTGCGCCGACTTTTATGCGTGAGGCCAACAGGCAATTCGGGAGCCGTCTTGTAGATTTGAGACGGATTGGACGTACTCAGATGAGTCGGATACGGAACCGTCGAAAACAAACGTGTCTTTGGTCCAGAATGATACCAAATTATTTCGCAAAATCTATGGCTTCTCTAGTTTCAGTCGTTGGTATTACCAGTATCCACCCGAAACGGCCGACAGACACGTTTAAGGGTTCCTGGTCTATGCACCTTCATGCTGATTGGTCTTTTCATCTCTTTCTTTCGTGGCTCGTCATCCTCGTGCTACTACCCTTGTCCGAGCACGAGACCGAGACCGAGGCATCTGTGGCAAGCAGTTACTGTGCGTGACAGGCACCACATGAACAAACACTGCCGCGGAGAACAGCTCAGTGTTCCCGAGCATTACCGACTGATGCCGAGGATCTTCCAGATTGAGCTCCACTCCTGAATTCGGAATGATTGCCCGAGCCTGGGCCACCTAGGCATTGGGTCACATGCTGAAGAGCCTCTCTTGTTGCCCCATTGGGTTCAGTAAGCATTGCTTGTTATAGAAACATTGCAAGACTACGCTTGCAGAGGGAATCTGTCCATTATCTACGATTGATATTGCGCAATAACTCTGGCACAGCAACTACACGCTCACCTGCCTATGAAGCTGTCAACTAGAGACTGATACCACGACATACCTACGTCTCCCGCGCTTTCTGACTGTCAGCAGCCTTCGAGGGCATGGACAAATCACAGATCAAACGCCTACTTGTTGCAAACCGGTAGGTCAAATCTGACATGGACTTATTTTGTTACTGAACGAATCCAAGAGGTGAGATCGCCATAAGAGTATTATCGTCTGCCCGAGAGCTCGGTATCTTCACGGTTGCTCTATTCACATCAGACGACACCAACCATGCAACTCACGCGGACGATGCTGTCAGACTGGACTCTCCAGCAGACTTCATGAAGGCCGCAAAAATCATTTCAATCTGCAAAGACACGAATTGCGACGCTTTGCACCCAGGTTATGGCTTTCTTTCAGAGAATGCCGAATTTGTCGACCTACTATCACAAGCTGGTATTCTCTTCGTCGGCCCGACAGCGAGCATATTGCGAGATACGGGCGACAAAACAAGTGCACGTGCGCTTGCCATCCGCAATAACGTACCGGTCTTGCCCGCCTCCCCTAATTCGTTCACTGAAGTCAACGAAGCCCGAACTTTCATTGTCAATGTGGGTTTTCCGATCATGATCAAAGCCGTGGACGGAGGGGGAGGTCGTGGTATCCGTCTTGTTGAGCAGGCCGGCGATTTCGACAGCGCTTTCTCCCGTGCTTGCGGTGAGTCACCTAGTCAAAGTGTCTTCATCGAAAAGGCAGCAGTTATAGGTTTCAGGCATGTCGAGGTCCAGATCCTGGGAGACGAGCGCGGGAACGTTGCTCATCTATGGGAGCGCGAGTGCAGCATCCAACGGCGGTTTCAGAAAGTTATCGAGCTTGCTCCGTCTACAATCGTAGACCGGTCAGTGGTCGCGAACGTCATAGCGTGTGCTGTCCGGCTGGCCAAAAGCATACGCTACCGTTCTTTGGGCACTTTCGAGTTCTTAGTTCATGAGTCCTCTGGCGAGTACTACTTCCTTGAAGTAAATCCGCGGCTTCAGGTGGAGCACACGATAACTGAGGAGATCTCCGGAATCGACATTGTCCGCTTACAGCTTCTGCTTGCTCAAGGGGCAACGATCGACAGTCTGGAACTTCCTTCACGGCACACGTTCGACGCGACCACTCTAAGATCGTGTGCAATACAATTGAGGGTCACAGCTGAAGATGCGAAGAAGGGATTTCAATTGAGCATGGGTAAAGTCACACAAGCTCGGCTACCTGGAGGCAATGGAGTTCGAGTAGACACGCACCTTAGCAGCCTGTCAAACACGCAAATTGGAGCATCCTACGACTCATTGCTAGCAAAGGTCATTGTCAGAGGCTCATCATTGGAAAGCGCAAGAATGAAAGCGCTTCGAGCATTGAAGGACGTTCACATTGTCGGAGTACAGACGAATCTGCCTGCTCTTTTCGGAGTGTTAGCTTCCAAGGACTTCGCCCAGAACCGTTGCGCAACATTATGGCTCGAAGCAAATATTGCAGATGTACTTGAGAGCGGCTCCAGCATCATTGAGAACAACAAAGCTCTATCCTCGAGCCATATGCAGCCAGACCCAGAAGAGCCCTCGGCAGTGGTTGGCGGGCTCGGCGCAGCGTCGATGCGGTTCAAAAAGGGCGATGGCTTTGAAGTCACGTTGAAAGAGAAGGATTCGCCAACTAGCACAACGGAGAACTGCTTGCTCAAACTGGATCGCGTGCGAATCAATGACTTTCCCAACACTTTCGCAGCCGACGTCACCTTTCAATCGTCGCTGAAAGGCACGAAAACATACGCCATGACAGTTGCCGCGTCAACACTGACCGGCGTTGCGTCTTCGTCGCATCGGACTGGTGACCCTAGCGACCCAAGCCATGTTTGCTTACCGTTCTCTGGGGAACTTATGGAGATTGCCGTTCAGTCCGGAGACAGCGTTCGCGAGAATGATCTACTCTGTGTGGTGCGGCAGATGAAGATGGAACTGGAAGTTCGAGCCCCCTATGATGCAGTAATCACGTGGGCATTTGAGAGCGAGGAAGGAGAGGTAGTCAATGAGGGTCTGCTCGTGTGTATATTACAACGACCGGATACGAGCACCCGACCGCCCAATGAGGCCGTAGAGCTCTATGCCAAGTTATAGAGGTACTTTGATGGCCAAAGTTGAACTGCCTTTGCCCAAACTTATTGTCTCGCCTGTTCTCCTAGCCAGCTTTTCTCGCACAGCAGCAATGGTCATTACTCAGGGACCAGACTCCATCAAAGGCTGTCGTTCTTTATAACAACAAACTTTGAGAGGAAAAGCGGGGAACGAGATGAGACAGATTAACTGTGGCGATCCTGCCACCGTTAAGTCATCGGACCTTGAAACTTCCTCCTGCACCAAGACCAGTTCTGGCCTCGAGTTCTCCAGCCAAAGCAATGGCTTGACTAAGGGTGCTTAGCCAATGTCTTCAGTGCTAGAACGAGCTCAACGCCTGTCAATCTTACCCGCGGGTAGCTCTGTAACCGACGGGCCGACAAGGCAAGTGTAGCCCGGGCCTTGACAATATATCCTCGGATATCGTTCCAAGCCAAGCGGGCTGCTGGCCCGGCTCTAATCTCGTCCACTTGATCAGTCTTAGACTTGTGCAAAGGGCCTGGAAACCAAGTGTGTTGACCAGGCAGTCCTGCCATGCCACTCCACGGGGTATGGCTAGTGGGGCCAATTACCCTGAATTACAACCTGCATGTTCTGCTTAAAGCTCGCGATGCCCTCAGCCAGGAACTTGGGGACCCCGGATTGTGCTGCACGATTCTCCAGATCCCGTGGTCAAAGCATTTTTATACCTGTTCATCCTTGACTTGTTCTCCAAGGTACTCTTGACGATAATTCCGGTCTAACGAGAGCCATGACTAGCCAATTAGACCCAGCGCCTCCTGTCGAGAAGGGTTTCCACGGCAAAGCTGATGAACTCTCAGTCGAAAGCGAGCAGGCGCGCCATGCTCAAATAATGAACGATCCTCGTATCAAGGCCATCAAGAGGAAGATTGACATACGGCTGGTCCTCATCCTTGGTCTACTTTATACTGTTTCAGTGCTGGATCGAGTCAATGTCCCTGTATGTACTTCCTACGATTGGTGGTCTCCAACCAGTTGACTAACATTGATGCAGAACGCGTAAGTGCGGCGTTGGAAAGCGGGAGCTGTACCCGGTTTCTTCTCGTGTTTGTTCTGACAAGTTCGAAGTATGGTTGCAGGCATGGGAACAGAATTGACTGTTACTGGAAACCGTTATGTGAGTTATGAAACGTTGCTCAATGTATCCATACTGACGGGGTCATGCAGAGTCTCATTACTATGATCTTTTTTCCATTCTACATTGTCTTTCAAGCTCCTATGGTCCTCTTGGCCCGCAAACTTCGTCCGCGACGTTTCATCTCAGCCATTGTTTCGGCGTGGGGCATTATCACCATCGCTCAGGGCCTTGTCAACAACTGGTGGTCTCTACTTCCGCTCCGTGCGTGTCTTGGAATTTTAGAGGCTGGATTCTTCTCCTCGAGTGTCTACATTCTCAGCACATGGTACATTCGCCGTAAGTGCACTGAAGGCTAAAAGCAGCATTCGATCGAACTAATACATCTTTAGGTGAGGTTGCAAAGAGAAACTCTGGTTTCTTTCTAGGTGCCAATCTTCTCGCTGGATTTGGTGGCATCTTATCATACGGGGTAAATTTCTCTACAATTCTATCCCTTCTGGATTCACAAGCTCCCGAGCTCTGCTGAGACTGACTTGTGACTTTAGTTGATGCAAATGGACGGCCTCGGCAACTATGGAGGCTGGAGATGGATCTTCATCATCGAAGGTATCCTAACCGTCTTGCTCGGTGTCTTCGGATGGTTCCTGCTTATCGACTTCCCGGAGCAGGCCACCAAAGCCTGGCGGTTTCTCAACGATGAGGAAGTGAAATTGGTGGTTGATCGCATTAACGCCGACCGACACGACGTCGAGGCAACTCCCTTCAATTTCAAGGAGTATATTAGCTACGCAGGGGACTGGAAAATCTGGGTTTTTGGAGCCAACATAGGCCTGACTTCGATTGTCAATTACTCAGCCAGCTACTTTCTTCCCATCATTCTACGGGAGGGACTCGGCTACTCTGTCGCAGCCGCTCAGTGTCTCAACACCCCGGTATGCAAGCACGCCATCCTATCCACTGAATCCTGCTGATATCTGACTTATAGTGCTACGTCGTTGCTGTGATCTTGGGATTCAGCGAGAGTTGGCTCTCAGACAAGTTGAACTTGCGGGCGCCTTTCTTCCTCTTCAACACTGTCTTGACCATGATTGGCATTCTCGTTTTGGGATACGCAATTCCCAACGGGGCACGGTACTTCGGAGCTATGCTTGTTGTCGCTGGCGCTTATGCCAACATTCCCTTTTGCATGACCTACCTAGCCAACAACATCGTCGGACAATGGAAGCGCGCGTTTGCTTCTGCAGTATTCGTTGCTTGCAGTGGCATGGGCGGAATTATCGGTACATTGACTTTCCGAACTCAGGACAAGCCGGATTACAAGTGAGTCCAAATCTCCTTCCTTGTGCTTACCAAGAAGAGCACGATGCTGATGTTCAACCGCAGACCCGGTCTTTACACCTGTTTGACCTCAGCTTCTCTCTGCCTTATATCCATGTGCTCAACTACGACCATTTTCTATTTCCAAAACAAGAAGCAGAAGGAGGGCAAAGTCATCATTGAGGGTGAGCCAGGTTTCAGATATACGTACTAGGTTAGAGAAGGGGTAGTCGAATAATAGGTACTTTTCCGATACAAAAAGGTATTCGATCTGAGAGAGATATTGCGAGGTGTGCTCGTGGTAGAGATAGTGTCTTTTGTGCCCAGGTGGTTTTGTGAAATCTACCCCTGTCCTAACGTGGCGCGACACCTCAACATACAAGAACCATTGGGTTGTGGTTCTACTTTTGCACACTGCTGAACATCTAAATCTTACGTTGGATTGACGTGAGAGATCTTCTATCGCCCAAAGAACCAGGATGAATATGTATGCCTTGTCCACTCCTTTACCAGATGTTAGAAGCATTGTAATAAACTGCGGCTCGAATCCCCAGATGTATCTTCCATTCGGTCCGAGTCCGCTGGCAGGCCATGCAGGTTCGAGCATTCCAAATCGTACTCATGATGAAGCTCGAATCAGAGCCCACCTCTAGACCAGTAACTGGCTGACCGACCAGTGAGATCCAATCAACATCCTCTTCTGAAGGGCCGCGAATCCTTCACCATCGCGTGTCAAGATATATGTCTGGACCCCTCAGTAAGCAGACTAATAACATATAGGTGGTGCCCCCCTTTAGGGACTCCTTACGCAGCGAAGGGCTATTACTTATATATTCATAATTATATCGTATGAGTAGTATATCTTAACCGCGTAATCGTTAGATTCGACGGTTATAACCTATTCATTATTTTTTATTACGGTCTTCATCAGGCACGTGTCCTCGTAAGCCAACTAATGTCACCGCACTACCATAAACACACAATATCGGTACTATACCCAGTACCTTATCCTAAATAACAACTTCCATGGCTCTCCAAAGTAAGACCGAATGGTCGGTAACGTGCGTTTGCACGTTTATAGTAGTATAGTAATATTAGTTGGCTTACGAGGATACGTATCTAATGTAAAACCGTAACAAATAACGAAGATAAATAGTATAGAGAGAAGGTAGCGCTATCTTCTAATTACTTCTAAGCATATTACATTGGAGTCACGTGAAAGTAAGTTACTGTAAGTGTCAGATAGTTGGAGGAATGATTGCAAAGCATGATCCCAGCTGGCGCTATCTATATTCAAGTGCGTAATGTACAAAGTAGCATTGCATCAGGTTTAAAGCCGAGCTTGAACCGGGCTGCCAGTTCCAGCAGTCAGATCAAATCTGTCCAACATCATGACCTTGTTCCATGCCGCCACGAAGTCCTTAACGAATTTCGCTTCGTTGTCCTCGGTGGCATACACCTCAGCAACAGCACGCAACTCGGGGTGGGAGCCAAAGATCAAGTCGGCACGCGTAGCGGTCCATCGCTTCTCGCCAGTCTTGCGGTCCGTACCCTCGTAGACCTCGTGTTCACCGCTTGCCTTCCAAGCCGTGTTGACGTCCAGCAGGTTGCGGAAGAAGTCGTTAGTGAGCTTGCCGGGCTGCTTGGTGAGCACGCCGTGAGAGGAACCATCCCAGTTTGCATTCAGCGCACGCATACCACCTACCAACACCGTCATTTCTGGTGCGGAAAGCGTCAGCTGGTGTGCCCTGTCGACGAGGAATTGCTCGGTCCGCACGCGGTTCGAGGAGTTGCCGTAGTTGCGGAACCCATCAGCGAATGGTTCGAGGTGCTCGAAAGAATGGGTGTCAGTCTGTTCCTGTGTAGCATCTGTGCGCCCAGGTGTGAAGGGAACTTGGACGGCTCCGTCGGTAGCATGCTCGACAGCAGCACATCCTGCAAGCACGATGAGATCGGCTAGTGACACCTTCTTGCCGCTCTTTAGGAGGCCAGTCTGCGAGTTGTTGAAGTGTGCTTGGATGACCTCCAAAGCACCCAAGACTTGGTTCGTTGCTGGCGGGTCGTTCACCATCCATCCATTTTGTGGCGCAAGGGCGATACGGGCACCGTTGGCGCCACCACGCTTATCACCACCACGGAAAGTGCATGCTGATGCCCAGGCAGTCAAGATGAACCTTGTGGGGTTGATGCCACTCGACAT
>Ga0210040_10008018_pt1 | contig 12630 bp, 6 predicted proteins | sample CryGeyCG12114_NA_FD_185462 | JGI IMG/M metagenome (GOLD analysis project Ga0210040, IMG submission 185462) | Groundwater microbial communities from aquifer - Crystal Geyser CG19_WC_8/21/14_NA (SPAdes) (version 2) | ecosystem: Environmental > Aquatic > Deep subsurface > Groundwater | place: USA... | reverse complement strand
GTACTGTCATAATACATAATCTCATAGTATTATTGAGAACAGCTGAATGGCTGGTCGTAATCCTTAGTTAGTTCCGAAAATGTATAACAATGTTGCACTCAATTTGTTTAAATGTGAATACCTTCGATTGGGCTCCCACTGGATCAAATACGTGTAATATGCATTGACTTTCTTTCTACTGTCACTAACTAGCTGTCACTTCTCAAGGAAAGTAAACCTGTGTTTGTAGCCTTTATTGGCTAAATGTAATATGAATGTTTGCATCACAATGTGTTGGAAGACATTATGAAGTTGTAACTGTTATGTCTATTATTGAGAGAGAAATCTAGGTATCATTCCTATTCCTATCAGATACACATTACACCGACAATGTATGGATCACATTACAGGTTTGTTAGTTACTTACACTCCTATGTGTGAGTTACATTTGTATGGGAAATAATAAAAAATACAGAACTATAGATGTTCGTGAAAGCAACGTATTTTAGTGGTTTCTTTCTTTCAGTAAACTTTTCTTGGGTTTCATTTTATCCCAGCTGAACAATAAAAAGCACTTTATTTTCCATTTACTGTCGAGTACAGATGATAACGATACGTATGGCTGCTCATAAACTTTAATGGTTTGTGGTGGCTCAAGGTATTTGAAATTTGATAACGCATGCAGTGTGTACAGTTTCCTAAATATACAGCTGTGGAAGAACCAAACTCTTTTCTTTATAGCTTTTTCTTCAATTTGTATCTTTTTTCATGGTGGGTTAATTCTCTGAGGAAATTTAACACCTGTTTTTTCCAAATGATTTCCATCATTACTGACTCGACTTACTTAATTCATCATTATGAATCATTGAGCTGACAGACATGCTAACTGATGTATTACGTGTCCTATTGTTCAGTATCATTAGTCGAATTCTGAGTTGAAAATTTTGAAAAGCCTTTCACTTCATTGGATTAAACATTTTGTCAAGACAGAAAATATGCAATAAGTGAGAAAGCAATTCTGTATTGTTTTGTTATTAGTGTCACGTAGGCTTCAAAGGGTTAAGATGATAAGACTTCGTGATTGATGATGACAGGAACTTTGACATTATTTCATTCCTTTAAATACGTGATGCAATTTATAATTTGCTTCTTGTGAAATGAAGCATTTTTCCCCTATAATTGGCAAAACCATAGCTCTAATCAGTATATATATATAATATTATAAGAGTGAGCAGTCAACAGCTTCTCTACTGTGGTCTACAGCCCACACACATTAATTCATTAAAAATTGAAACGATCTCATCTCTGAACACCATGTTCCCAAAATCTAGCTACTACTTCACTTGTTATAAAAGGTCAAGCCAAAAATAAATTTTTGACTCTAAGAAAGAAAATTTTACTGTTTACAATCTATAGCTTTCATAAAGGAGTACAACTTACTAATATAATTTATAAAGGTCACCTTTGGAGAAGAATGTATAAGTAGTGTAATCAATGAAACTGACAGATTTTATATACAATCAGTATTGCTCTTCCATTTTTGATAAAAAAATGTGTTCACCCCACGCACGTTTTCCAAACTCACAACCAAATGGAATTGGCATATTTGTACACAATATATTAAAAAACAACCCTATCTGTCATCATTCAAACTTTGCAATCTTCTCACTACCTCTTCAAAAAGATTGAAAAATCCTCAAGTATTGGACAAGTGTAATTCGAGTTGCCTGAAGTTCACCTTAGATTTCCAGTGGTCTCATTTTTTCTTGAAAGTTGTTCTCCAATTCCATTTACATACAAACTGTGTACACAACTTATCCAAGCTTTCTTAATACGCAAAGGAATTTAAAGCCGCCAGATTCTTTGAACTAAATAGTACTGCATCAACTTTCTTGATTCGCTCTTTAGTTCATATTTCTTTGATCTCCCCATGCCACCTAATACACAGAGGAAATACTAACTCTCAACAAATGAATTTATCACTGCATTCTTTTGATTAAATTAGTACTAATCAACTAAACAGAAACTAACACAAGAAGATACATGCAAGAAGATCATAAATACCTACTAAACTATGAGAAAACACGAAAATCACTCAAAGTCATTCCTTCCCCAAATTTACGCCTCCATTAAATCAGTGCTTGCTGTGCAAAAATTTATTACATCGTTTGCTCATCCAGTGGGAGAAAAAAATGTTCCCAAAGATCAGGACCCGTGAGTAAAAGCTGTGATTGATACGCAAGCAAGTAGTGTTTACGAGCACGCACATTCTTCTTTGCGTGCAGCAGGAAAACTTTCTAAAAAGTCCTTTTTTAAATAGCATCATGCTTATCTAGTGCCCACCCTATTACTTTACGTTTAGCTCCACAATTAAAGTGCACATTTTGGGAGCCCATTACACGAATTTTTATGCGACAGAGTAATAACGATAAAACTAAATGGCTCACTTTATTGGCAATTAGATTATGCTACATGGTCGTGAATCTGGGAAAAAAGTGAGTGTGTATTATATGTATACACTGGGACGCTCTCAGTTAGAGAATAAACTAGCGTCAACTTGCTTTTTACCTCACAACAACGGCATTTGGCACTAATCGGTCTCCAGTGGGCTCCCAAGAAAACGGAACTCGTCTAAACTTTACTTTACTTTCTATTCAACTTTGGACACGACAAGAACCTGACGTTCCCAACTAATATTATTGAAGTGGGTTCTCTCAAACCTGCAAGAAGATTGGAACCTCTAGAACGTTTTGCAAGAGTGGTATATATTCAGCTAACACATGTAAAGTACAATGCCAAGAAAAGGACCCATTTTCCCTTTCCCCCAAGCTGTGCCTAACTCTAGTAAAGAACTAACTAACTATATGAAGCCGAGCTCATTTCATTTGGCAAGTTGCTAGATGATGCTATTATTTTGCACAGACTTCATCATCATTAGTTTAACTATGAGGGGAGCTGCTAATTAAAGACACGAGCTAGAGCTTTGCTTCTCAGAACTGTTTCCAAATGCAATATGTTTCTTCCTACGGGAAATGCATATGACAACTCTAATCTATGTTCGAGGTTTGGTCTAAAGTGGTGACAAAAATTTGTTCAATTATGCCTGCTCTATATGTTTTTCAAAAACTGTCTTAGACAGTTAGTTACTGTTAGTAGTCCATCATAATATAAACTGTGTAGTTTTCTGCAAAGTCTGCATATTATTTGTGTGTAGATGGACGAAATAATCTAGTCTGGGTTTTTTATGATAGATTCTTTCTAGCTAAACTAATAAAAGTTTGTATAGACTTGGATTCACAATAATTATTAGATAATCAGTCATTAAGAAAAATTATTTTTCAATAACTAAAAAGGAACTGAACTTTTTTGTGTGCTTTGCCTAAATTTAGCATGTAGACTGGAACATGCTTTTGTTATTTACTACTACGAACAGGATTACTTTCTCCCACTCATGGAACCAAGATAAAGACAGACTTTCACTCAAATTTCACCAGTTGTGTTTGAGCACGCATGTGAGTAACAGAAATGTGTTAACAGTTACAGGATAAAGTGTTGTCGTTTTCCTTTGAAAGTCTTCGTGATTATATTGTTTTCCCATTTTAGGTTACATTAGTTGCAAACCAATAATAGGGTTGCTCATTGTAAGTGTCCGGAATCAAGATTTCCGGTCTCTTAAATACCCCAGCAAACAAAATTGATTTATTTGTTTGCTAAAAACAGATGAACTGACATTACGGAAGTCCATAAATGTAATAACCTTGCACTTTTCAACACCCTGAAGATCTATTTCCTTTGAATTTTGGCAAAATTACAGTATAGTGACAAGTTATAAGCTGTAGGATATTTAAGATCAAGAACTCCAAAATCTGACGTCTACAAAGTGAAAATATCTGGAAATTAAATAGGTATGTAACGAACCGTTTTGTTTTGTGAAACGTGATCACAATTTTTTTTTGTATTTGATTTGGTCAACATAAGGATTCGGTTGCATAATTATTTTCAAGGAGAAAGTCCACTTTGAGATCAAAAATGCATAGAAATAAGAATCATTCAATTGCAAGTTGAATGCAATTCCCTATTGAAGTATGTATGAGATGAGACTATGATTTGTTATCTAGAATATATTTTCCATATTTATTGAGTTTTTCTATTTGATTTGCTCCCCCATATTCTTTCTGTGAGCAAGTAAATCGGGTACATGAAGATAGTGTGGGTTTGTGTGATAAGATGTGGCTAGGTTTCACACGTTAGGAAACTGTAATACGATTTACTAACTGGATGTCATACGTGCAAAATGTAATAATATTAGATCTCCATAGTGTCTTGTCTACAAATACTATTCTATATACCTTGGTGTCTTGCAGATATTGAAAAGGAGAAAGATGGAATGCGTGAAAAACTTAAGCTATAGACATGTAAATATACTTACTTTAATAAACTTGAACTTTCAACAGTCAGTCACACTTTATTAAACAGGCACGCACGCGTATACATCAATGATTTTGGGTAATTTTAGTAATTTCAATTGATATTTTTTAATTTTTCTTTTCATGAGACAGTTTATTCACTTAATATTCACTATAAGCAAGTATTAAATTCTCAACCATACACTTTTTATTTCACTTATGCATTATATTCTGGACTACGTGGGTGAAAATGATTGAATCTGTATCCAACCAAAATTACAATGCAAATACTATACAACCTACTGCTGACTGAATGTTATAAATTAACCACCATTCTATCTTAATGGCAAAACTCATAAATCAGTTTCTCACTTTACTTCAGAAACAGCTCTTCTCTTTGCCCTATGAGAACTCGGTAGCAATTCCCCATCATAAATTACAGTACATTACTACTCACCATCTCTCATTGGTTTTCTCTTTTCAAAACTTTGGTGAAACAAAAAAAACTCAATAGTTGAGTCCATGAACAAAGTTTCAATCCATTGTTCTTTCCTTAAGAAGTAAGTGACAGTAAGTGTACCGTGTGAACAACTAACCCCACAAATGTATTTAGTGCATCCATTTTTATTGCTTTTTCCTTTCATCAAGGTACACATTTCTAACTAACTAAAGTAAAAAGCTATAGCTAGCTGTGCTGACTACCTATAACTTACTCTAAACATTTGGCTCTCTTGTTGTAACTACATACTTGTATACCTCAGAGAGAGGAACTCAACGTGATTGAGACTCCAATAAAATCAAAGCAAGGGGGAAAGTGCACACACACAATTCAGCCTGCTATAGTTATTATTGGCAAAACTTGTCCTTGTTTTCTCTCAATTGTCTAATCATTATTATTTTTAGTGCTTCAACTGACTACTGGACGTTAGACATACTAGCTATAGTACCACTGAAGTACTTTGGGCTCGTTTATTTAGCTGTATTCTACTAGTATATGAGCACAAAGGGACTGGTAAAAGTATTAACCGACAAAATAGTTCTCTCACCATTCCATGTTTGCACATGCTACCTGCTCGCTCACATGTACTATGTGTGTACGTATGACAAAAAGTTGTTGTCACTTCTACAACAGCAAAGTAATATTCTGTCCTCTTTGTTTTGTAAGCACCACGTAAAATAAACAATTCATTCCTCAGGGAGAAAATCCTGTCCTATACTTTTTAATCAGTTTTAGTAGACTGAATTTACTCCGGTAAAGTCTTCTTTACACTTTATTATTAGCCCACCTAGGTTAGTACGTTTGGGCTTGGAAAACATACTTGCTTGCTTACTTAAGTTAGTTAGTTTTATATAGTTTTTTTTTCTCAAAATTAAGTTTAATTTTCATACATTGTTGTGTGTCTACCTTGATCATTTAGATAATTGATTCAACTTTTGCGGCTTTTTAGTTTAATAAGTGTGTAGTGGAGCCGTAAATTAGTTACAACCTGGTTAATAAACACAGACTATGAAAGTAGTCAGTTACTAACTATCACCCAGAGTGTACTGTGAGCTTTCAAAGGTAATAGTAATGAACCTTACCATGTCGTTTTGAAGCCCTAATATTATTTGGAGGCACCAGGAGTTGTTGCAATCATGAGCCCGCACTTTAATTGAAACTGTATTTCAGTTAGTGCACAAGGTATAGTAATAATAGTGGCTGTTAGTTGTACAAAAGGCCTGCACTTGGGTTTGTCTTTTAATCAAGTGAAAGTTCCATTGTCTCCTGTAATGAGTCTATAACGGTGCGGGTGATTTTGTTGCAGTGCATTCGATAGAATAACATATGACATTAAAATCACCACTCTAGTTTGTTCATGTTGCGTGTGAATATGAATTGGGGCATTCCTGTGCAATGCATTCAAAAAGAGTGTAATTTTAGATCTGTGCAAAGAGTTGCCCGTGGTGGTGAAATGTAGTATAGGACATTGTATTGTTATGTATTTCTTTTGTACAAACTGTTGGCAAACACATTCTACTGTTTGTAAATAGAGAATCGATTTGGTAGACAAAAGGGAGCGCAACTTTGGCTTCCCAAGGAGCAATAATTTATTTGCAAGCAGCATGTTTTTTATTCACAGAGAAATCATTACCAATATTTCTTTGATGGGGAAATTTATGCAAATAGGCTAGTTGATTATGCATGGAAAGTTTTTTTTTAAATTAATATCTTTTGACTGGAAATGTGTTTTGACAACCCATTGATTTGCATGATTAGAATGTAGGGAAAGAATTGGGCAAGTTTGATTCAACAAATTAATTAGTTTTGTTTCCTAAAGGATAGGCTTGATGGTAGTTGAAATGTTTGAAGTTTTTGTTTGAATCGTTTGGTGCACCATGTGATTTGGATCCCAGATGAACATTTTGTTAGATTTTATTGAACTCGAGTAGTTTGCTTTAAATTTGAGAATAACTTTGGTTCTAGCATGCATTAATGTTCATCTTAATAGTGATTACTTGCAGTTGCTTCCTGCTCTTCTATATATATAATAATAAATTCAACAATGAACTCAACAACTTTTCATAAGCAAGACAAATACTGAAGTACTTACATGATTAATTATAATGAATCAGATCAAATTTTTTCAACCGTAGACTTGTATTGTTCACTAACACTAATTTATAAAAGAAAAAGGACAAGGTAAATTTTTAAACAAAATTTCATGCTTCAGTATTCTTTTCAAATTGAATGAGCGTACATTCACTCCGTATTGATCCTTCTTTAGAAACGAGCATAGTTCAAAAGTTTCTCTACTCGAGCCGTATGTGTAGAGCACTGCGCATTTAATTTCCAAAAAAGTTTTATCTCTTTTTACTCAATGCAAATTTATCCTACAATCTCCAGTCCGGTGCTCAAAACAACCTCGAAACCCATGTAGCAGCAAATGCATCATCTTGTCATGCAGAAAAAAATACGAAAAAAAGAGAGTGGAGCGTGAAAAGGAAATTACTTCACCTAGTCTTAACAAGAATGGGAGAGGGTCGGTAAGAAAAGTCGTATATATTTCCAGAGTCAGACAAACTAGCTTACTGACTGACTGACTGACTAAAATTGCAACCAGAAGAGTGAGTAAGTACAAAAAAGTGAGAGTGAGAGAATTTTGTATCAAAGCTAGTAATAATGCATGTGAACCGAGAAAAGTCTTCGTCTCCATGCATACTTGTATAGTTAGAGAGTAAGTAAGCAAGCGTGTGTGCAGATGAGATAAAGCCCCATAGCCCAGAGGGAACTTTTTTCCATCTGTATCATACATGAAATACTGTTGAATCTAGTTTGTATAGAAAGGTTGAAACCGAGAGAGAAAAAACTAAGGACACGTTCCTTTTTATATTAGCACGTTTTTTCGCCTAGTCTGATCATCTAACCAAAACCAAGCTAAATGGGCAGCTGGAATACATTTATACTAGTAGCAGTGTTTATTTGTACTTGGTTTTGGAAGTGGAAAAAGGCTGACTGAGTGATGATGAGAGCGAAAAATACTTTTACCGCTAAATTGTATTATGCGAACTGATATGCAGTAGTTTTGGCAAGTGTGTAATGCATACGGATAGATAGAGTGGGATAGAAAGGAGAAAACAAGCAAATTTATCACTTTAACAGTACAACTATGTTATAGAAGTGCAATTTAGTAAGTGAGTTAACGCACAGTAAGTCCAAATAGTTTTCAATTTGCATAAAATGCAGAGATATGGATATGGAACTGTAACGAGTAGAATCAAGCTGACGTTTCACTCTTCCTTTCTAACTAAATTTGCCAAAAATTCTACTCTGTGTCGTAGCTGCCAACAATTGGAGACCGGCTTTAGGAGATAATGCATTTCTCATCATTTCAGTTTATGCATGCTTACCTATTTACATACTATTCACTTATTTACAGCTTTACATAGTTTAAATGAACAATAAGGTGATTACAAGTCGTGGACAGAGGATTTTTAATATAATTTACGAAATATTTGTATGCAGTAGTTCTTAAAACTAACTACTGTGCACTATTGAGTAAAACCAATATCATTCAAATTAGAAATTAAATTTATTCCATTGCTAATCCTTGATTTACTGAAAATGCTCTGCAGAGTTCAGGGCGAAATTCTGATAACCTGATTTTCTGTGTGGTGGTCATATTTGTTCTATGTTGCCAATAAGAATCCCAGTTATGCTTCTACACCACAGTAAAAGGAACTCTACTTTTTGCTTTGGAATCAATTCGCATAACACATTATTTAGGTACGAGTAAACAAGGATAAAAATCTAGCAAATACTTAGCAGAAACTAAAACATACAGTTCACTGTAAGCTCCTGATAGATTAGCTCACAACACCTAACTAGCTAGCAACTTTCTCCCACTCGTCGCAAACAATTCTGTAGCGACAATTAATACTCAACAAAGGGTACAATACAGAGTTGTGTTTGACTTCACTATTTCCTGTTTTCAATTCTTATAATCTACCGTATACCATGAAAACACTGAACATTACATACTCGTCAAAAGGCAGCATAAGGATTTAACAAATTTTTTGCATCCCATGGATTCATTTCATTTCTAAACTTGAATACCAAAAATTATGATAAGCTGGCTATTTAAAAAAGATAAAATAGCCGCAGTAGTGCGTATTTATACGTAAATTCAACATGGAGACTACAAAGGGTGCTTGCATGGTGAGTTCCTGGGTTTAGTCAGACTTTGTAGTGCAAACACGAGAATCTACAATTCATTAACAAGAACTTTGTGAACTTTCACTTTTCATTTTATCTACAACTCTCAATGTTCATTCCATACTTCACAGATAAGTTGATCGTTGTCCTGTGGTATTACAACTATAGGCTAAAGCGTCATAGTTATTTTCGTATATTTATTTTGTCATTCAATTTTGTACCACAAGCATTCATGTTATGAATAGCATGTTAAATATTTGCACCCTTGGGGTTAGGAAAATTACCTTTGAAATGCAATTTGAGCAGTTATCCATCGCCTAACAAACTATAATGTGGTATGATACGTGAAAATCTCTTGATTGAAGCAAAGCCATTAATTTAAACAAACGAGGAATAATAATTTAACTTATCAGAATTCAGTTAGCGTAAAAATTACACACATTTGAATTGATTCGCTAGCAATGTCAACTAAACTCGTGTTATGACCGAGACCGGTGAGAAATGCACGCTACTTAAGTTAAATATAGTATCATGAGTTTGTAGATATTATAATGGGTGACTAACTAACCAACCAGGCATGGAAACTTAACTTTGACTGTTCACAAGATGTGAACGGAATGTCATTTGGGAAAGTTTCATTCTTATTATGTATGCAGTACAGTGATGACTTGAGACCATCATCATTCTTAATTTTGAATGAAATATAAACTAAATAACTAACTAACTAACTCTAGAGTATGAATATAGCCACTTTGGGAGCAGTTTTAGCTTGCGGTCATCATAATGACTCTAACGAAACGGATTTGGAATTCTAAAGAGGAAAACAGTTTAGTTCGTTCCGCGTCCAATGTCCTGAACGAGTATTACTATCAGTGTATATAATAAACTTTCAGATTACAGTTTGTAAAATTAAGGCCATCATTCAAGGAATAAATTTAATCCTCTCATTTTATCCAGATTTGAATCTCAAGTATGCCAATCATAATTCTGGTAGTAGTATTTAGTTGCTGAAGTTAACATTTGCTTTCGTACAGTTACATTGAATTGAAGATGGCCCTTTTTTATCAAACTTGACCAGGCAAGTCGGATTCATTATTGTATACAAACCAAATGGGTTGTGTGGCAAACAGAATTGCACTCCAGTTCGGATAAACTAGATAATAGATAGATAGTTAGCTAGCTGGAAATGAAAGGGCAAAAGCCACAGAAGGGCTATTATCAAACATAGATTGTAGCATTATAAACCGTTGGCCTTATAATTGGCTATTGCCTTTAGCAGTAGTTAGCAAACAAATGGGCCAAGTTAGTTAGGAAAATGGTGATCATTCGTGCATTAAAGCATAGAGCCAATAATTATTATCATTTTGTGCTATGTAGTTGTTGGCCACCATGAAAGAATTTGTGCTTAGTATTTGGCTCCCACACATTTTACTCACAATCCATGTGATCTAAAAGTGTGAACTATTCTAAAGATTATGGATCAAACTTTTAATTGGCAAAAAAGGTGTTGGCATGTGGGAACAGTCAACTAGAAAGTTATTGAAACCCACATAAATGAGTTTAGCCAAGATTTTGAGAATCTATGTATAAAACAAAGCGTAACTATGTTATTAAAGTTTGCAAACAGTAAGCTAGTTATAGATATTCCTCCCACAGCTATTCATTTTGAGAGCGATAAATGTATGTTCCTGAGAACAGAGTTCAAAAACCAGCTACGAATCTCTAACTGTGTAAAAAGGAATAAAAGTGAAAGTTAGTTTTCACGTTACGCCATTGTTCAGACGAAGGAAGCTTCAGACATGTTGAAATGGGAACTTTGGAGGAATGTCTTGAAAGAGGAGAGTATGAAAGTATTCTACAGTTGTCGTGGTGGCAACAAGTTTGAAAGTAAAAGTTTACAGTATAGTTCATTTCAGAAAAAAATGGAATTTTTTTTTCGGTAGGTTATTTGGCATTGGATGTTTCGTTGTCAACAAAATGTAAACAAATAATTTTTTCAAATAATTTTTTTAAACTGAGAAAATGAGCAATGAATTATTGTTGCCACAACATTTTACAGATTTAGTGATTTACTTTGTTTAAATCGACCATTTGTCGGGGATAGCCAAATAACATGAGGCAACTTTTTTTTACTCTGAAATGAACTATAGGGAACAGCATATTGTTTTTATTGATTCTACATCAATAAAATCTTCACAGCAAGGCTTCTGCCACCATTTTAGGAAACGTATAGATATCATCTCCATAGAATGATTGAATAGGAATAGTCCGAGTTGCGGTTTCACGTTTCTTAGGCATCAAAAAACTAACTTTGCCTATCGAATACTCTTTCATTTCCTGACCCGAGTTCTATACACAGTTGATTAGGTATTGTTTCTACATGAGCAACTTCCAAACATAGTATAGTTTATAGTAGAAATGGACTATTGCCTACACTGTATGGTAAACCAATAGGAGCATTGGCAAATAAACTCATGCGTGAACTAACTTGCAGGTATAACTGTGATTTTGTTTTCATCTTTTGCATGCAGTTCCTGGAGTTTCCTGGAGTTCCAGGCAAACTAATACAAATCAGGTCAACTTTAATCCCAATAATTGAATTGCTCAACCTTATTCTAACTACACATAGAGGAACGCAAATTTTAATGTGCCTATTCAGGAGGATATGCAGTTTACTTTAGATTGGTCCTGTCAAATTCAGTTTGAAAGAAATGTCCAAACCAGAAGTTATTGTGACAGATGAAGCAAATCTAGCATGGGCTATGGTTGAACAAAGCTATAAGTAATTGGATGGAACTATTCATGTCTTCTCCTTTATGGCATTCGAGCTTTGTCAATCTGCCGAGTAAATGAATTTCCCTACATCATTGCTACCTCGTACATTTAGCTAATAAAATCTAGCAAGACTTGTGAATCCCAGTGGCGCCGGTCGATGCCGATTCTGAATACAGAATTATACAAGACAAGGTTTTGCACAACAGTTAACTAACCACTACTACCCAATTGTTGGCTTTGAATGGTGAATTACCAAGATTAAATTCTGCTGAACAGATCAAACCCAAACGTCAAACAAAACATTGAATGCGTGGGTCTCAGAAAGTCAAGCCAAGCATAACATGTAGATTCTTGCATTAGCTTAGCTATCTACATATTTAAATAGAGCCAGGTACGATGGTACGAACTCTTTTCAAGGTATAAACTCCAATATCTGTTTATGTTCATGCATTCCAGTTTATTTACTAAACTTTCGGTTATCAAAAAGCAAAAAGCGCAAAATTTTGAGTCTTTGAATCCCAAAAAATAAATTTTGTACACTGTACTATGTAATACATTAACTACTGTCCGTTTCAATGAAATACGGAGTAACTTTTTTCAATGGTTACCTGGCAGAGTTTGTTTATCATTGAGCAAAAAATAAATAATGCATAATAATAATAAATTCGTCTTAATCTCATCATGGGGACTTAAAATCTAGAACATATTTTGGTTGCCCAGGCAATTTTTACGAAATTTGCCTTTTTCACGGTGATCATCCAACAAGCCTAGATAGCC
>Ga0210040_10008017_pt1 | contig 12632 bp, 10 predicted proteins | sample CryGeyCG12114_NA_FD_185462 | JGI IMG/M metagenome (GOLD analysis project Ga0210040, IMG submission 185462) | Groundwater microbial communities from aquifer - Crystal Geyser CG19_WC_8/21/14_NA (SPAdes) (version 2) | ecosystem: Environmental > Aquatic > Deep subsurface > Groundwater | place: USA... | reverse complement strand
AGTTACTGTCTGTTTCAAAAAACTATGGAAAAATTTTGCCCCACTGTTATTTGGCATTGGTTGTTTTTTTCTGGTTTCCGTGTAAACAAGCTGGTGGTGAACAAAGTTTATTTTTTTCCAGTAAATTGCATTTAAAATCACGCAATTTATTTCTATCTTTGAAAGTCTTGTAAACTCATTGCTATAACAATGAGGCGACTTTTCCCCCATAAATTCAACAAATCACCATTTAACCAAAATAGCAAACTCACTATTGGAGAGGTGTCTTTTATTTTGAAACAGACAGTAGTATCATTCACTGATGATGATTGTATCATGTGTTGAAAGCGTACAATTAAAAATTGTATCTTTGTAGTGAAAATGAAATAATCATATATGAGAGGTTACACATGACCAAGAAAAAAAGCCCACAAGCATATCAAGTAGCCGTGTACTACTTTTAGTTATAAAGGTTTTGATGACAAGAAACCACCGGAGGAATGTAATAGTCAGTTGTCAATAGCAGATGTAATGGCAATACAATTATTGTAAATTATTGTTGTGATTTTTTTGCATTGAGCGCACAATGAACCAAGGCTGGATTCAATGCACTTAAATATTCATTAGGTGATGATGATTATGATGATCCTTCATAAGTAAACGACGTTTCAAAGTTGATAACATGCAGTTTACGCAATGGGACTAATGCATAGAATTTTAGAGTTGAAAAGGAGTTAGCCGGTCCTGTTTGGTTTAAGATGGGACAGAAACTAACTAACTAAAAGGGTATGTAGGGTATTTGGTTATGTGGTTTTACTTTTGTTCGAAGTAATTAATTTGTTTAGTAATGAAGCAGATTCAGTGAGTCAGTTTGTGAACCTGTTTCAACTGTGGGTAAAACTTTCTCATGGCGTATGGTTTGCAAAACCCGTTCTGTAGGATTAAATTGCAATAAACAAACGTGACTGAATGTTGGTTTGCTTTATTATATTATTTTTCAGCTTGTGGATTCCCGATTATTGAATCGGACACACGTCTACAAACAATTCTCCAGTCAATTGACCCTTCGATTTTCATGATTGACTAAGGTTTCAACAAGATGTCTATAGAAGCTGAGATTTTTTTCACCGGTTAAAATAATTTGTAGAATGGCGTTTCGCTACAGCATAAAAGAATGTCCACTTCCATTGACAAAAATGATTTGGCGTCGAAACACTACATTATGAATCACTGAAAACTAAATTCTTTTTACATTATCAGTGATTGAGTGATTAAAAGTTTGTTCTGGTTGCTGATTTCAGCTCGTAATGTATTTGACCGAACTATAAAAAGAAAAAATTCGTGGCAAAACAAGCTGCAATTATGTTTGTGGGATTTCCCACTTCTAATGGAATTGTAAGTAGCGAGCCCAGGTGAATATACAATTCACTCGTTTTGAGCATACATAGTGAATCACATCACAGTGGTGTTGAGCCAGGCTAGGATTTCGCCTATCCATTTAAATACTTGTTGCAGGCTTTGCCCTCTTGCATACATTTTGTAAATTATTTGTATCTCCGAACATTTGTTTATCTCCTGTGAAATTGAATGGCTTTTTCCTAATTTAGATAAACATGCAGATTTTTTCCGAGTTCAATTTTAATCATTTCAATGCAATTTTTATGGGGCTCGGAGGTGTACAAAACAATTATTGGAGTTTTTTCAGTGCAGCGGGAACTGAATCTTTCTTTTTCTAGAGTGGGTTTAAACTGATTTGGGTTTTACACGATTTTATGCTTTACTGATTATTCTGGAAATCTCGACCCCATTTTGCTGAGCAAAAAATTCACCCTGTCTTTCTCATGTTATGTCACCCTCTTATACCCAAATATTTTTAGGTCCATAAATAAACCTAAAAACGGATTTGCCAAGCGCTGTTCATGAATATGCTTTCAAACGCTAATCAACTGTTTATTTCGAATTTCGAATAGGAACATGCACTGACTAAATCATTCATGACGCGATTGGATTCAAGTGCTAATAACTAGATAACTATACGGCATTGCTTCTGCATTAGTGATTCAAAAAAATTATCATGAAAAGTAAGCGATCTAAAAATAATTGTGATTCAAATTAAAAACCGCCCCCTTAACATAGTTACTCCCTTAACATTAGTGAGACTTTAAGTTCAAGTAACAGAAAAATTGGCTAAATTTTCATTAAGAGTCAAGGTTGGCTCTCGGTTCACCATCTAAGTCTTTCAAGCAAGCTGAATAACATTCAGAAATATTTTTTTAAATCCTAATAATAACTAACTAAACTGTTAGCATCCAACTAACCAGTTTATAGTTGTAAATTCTTGGCATGTAATGCGTAATTCAATCAGGCGTTTAATTAGCACTTGGAGCAACGGAAATATGAAGGTTTTCATGCACTATGCACGAATAGTTTCAGTAGCAATTATTCAACAGAGTCTTACGACTAACAACTAATTAAAAATTTGATTGTGTAACCACGTTTAATTGTACTAAAATTAGATTCTGCGATCTTTAGTCGACGATCTTTCTTATAAAACGTTAAAAATCTGTCCAGCAATCTAAATCTGACAAGAATCCAAATCATATAAAATCCTAAATTCGTACCAATAAGTTGATCGCATCTTTCATGCTACTGTCTACATAATTTCAAATATTAAAAACTATAGTTAAATTTGCTACTAAGTAACTTTGATGATTAAACATATGGGAAATTCTGATTGCGTTTATTACATGGGCGTTGCAAGGAACAAATTTTATCCCTATAACTCTCTCTGTCCAAACATGCAAGTAAGTATAGATATGTTGCAAAAAAAAACTACGTCGATCGTAGCACATCTGTTAAAAAAGCAAAAGTAGAGCAAGACGCTCAAGCTAGTTAGTTAGTTAGTTATAGTAATATCACTTTTCTTACGAAATACTGCATACTACATGATCAGTATAAGCATGCTTTTATTATTTGGGCATGATAATGTATTCATATGTTCAAGTTTTTGAATTCCCTTTGATTTGATTTTTTCATTTAATTTTTCAGGTATCGGAATCGATGATACTTTTGTCATGTTGGCATCCTGGAGGCGAACTTCGCCCCATGATCCTGTCCCTAGGAGAATGGGAGAAGCCTATGCAGAGGCTGCGGTGTCTATCACTATTACATCTATCACAGACATGTTGTCCTTCTGGGTTGGCGTCATCACCCCATTCCCCTGTGTACAAATCTTCTCCATCTACTCTGGAGCAGCTGTAATCGCCACATATATTTGGCACATTTTTTTCTTCGGTGGAGCCATTGCATTGAGTGGATACCATGAGGCAGATAATCGGCATTCATTCTTTTGGTGGATCAAAACTACCCCCATCTCGAAATCAGGTATGAGTATAACCAGTGAGTTTGGTTTTGCAAAACAGTTTTCAGCAGCTATTATTATTGACTGACTATTTGCTACTGTGAGTGAGTATGGGTAGTTAGTAAATTATGTAGGAACTAGAAGTTCATTTGGGATTGCGTAAATGCACGAGTTAGTTAGCTAGTTAGTAGCTACAACAACTACTTTTTCCTCATAGTTTGTTATGGCTCAGTGATGAAATTATAGTTTTTTGGATAAAAAAAACTATAAAAACTTGGCCAAGCTTCTTGTAAGTAAGTGAGTAAGTAAAATCCGGTTTTCCTAGCTGACATCCATTCTTTGTTGTCTACAAGTGGACGAACCAGTGGCTGACACAAAAAAAGCTCTCTCTTGTTGCCCTTATTGTGAATTTCGCACATGCATGATGAAAGAAATATGAATTCATATCACGATTGACTGATTGAATTTGATTACTCGCGTGGCTTGAAAATACTTTTACTGATTAAAAATGTTTACTACTATGTTAGCTACTACTGCGTTATTTCTAAAATTGTACTCTCATCACATGAGGATGATTGATTGAACATTTTTTCAGTCGATCAAATTGAACAGTGAAATGATAGAAATTAGTCTTAACGGATCCATAATTTAACTTGGTAAACCACGCTAACTAAAAGTAAGCCTGTAGGAGGCAGAAAAGTGAAAGCATTCTTCAAGCCAGAAAAACTTGAAGTCTTTCGTCAAAAATTTTTAGTGTAATCATTGATGAAATTATTAAACGTAAAGGCTAATCCCATTATTCTTGTGATTACGCCCAATTAATACATCTGTGATTTTGGTTTATGCCATTTGCAACTGTAGAAGCGGTAGAACAAATTGTCCAACGCACATAGAAACACTGTTGTAAGTAATAAGCATATAAAATGAAGTAAAAAATTCCAACCTGAATATCTAGCTAGAAACTATACTAACTAACTACTAGTTGACCTCATACTTCTCACTTTAGTGCAAAAGCTACTGCCTATTATTAAAATGTTTGAATTTTGATGTTTACAGCCCACAAGCCCTTTTTCTATCGTATGTTCTGCAGTGGAGGAATTGATCCCGAAGATCCTCATAATCCAAAGGATAACAAAGAGCATTTACTCATGGTCTGGTTTCGTGACTACCTAGGCTCACTTTTGAATTTGAGACCCGTGAAAATCATCGTCTTATCATTGTTCATTTGCTACTTGGGATTCGCCTCCTATGGGGTGACTAAAGTACAGGAAGGATTGGAGCGCAGAAAACTCACCCGATATGATTCTTACGCAATTGACTTTTTTGACACCGAAGATTTGTATTTCAGAGACTATCCTTATCGAATTCAAGTGAGTTATTTTCCAAAATCCATTATTGTTTTCAAGGCGAAGATTGACGGAAAAAGTATCCGTTTGTTGTCCATTAATACATTCATGAGCAAAACATGCAAGTATTGCTGAAAGTTAGCTAGAAAAAGCGTAAAAGGTTTTTATCAATATCGAAAGAAGATAAAAAGAAGTCTTGCACGAATTAATGGCGCTGGTAAACATTGACGTGAGGTGGCACTTTTTAGCGCGGAAAGGCTATTATAGGCAAGCGTTTATGCGTTGTCTATACGTTAAGTTTGAATACGTTATAGCGTCTAAAATATTTATATATTTTGGCGCTTTTCAGCAATGCCAAGCATCAGCCGAATTTTGCAGGCTTTTGAATAAATTTACTACTGTTCATTTTAGAATCAAAGATAGTTGCACTGGGCCAGGGCAACTATCTTCTAGTCGCTAAATTTGATATTTAACGACTCAGGTTGGATGGCCAAAAACAGGAAATTGAACTGTAGATTGTAGATCCAAATATGCTTTAGCAACAAAATTCATATCGTCTACTTTCAGCTCATTTTTTATCTATTTATAATTTGAGTGAAATTTTGGTCACTATGTTTTGCGAACTTTTCCAAAAATGCACTTGCAAATCTATATTTAAAATATCTATATGAAAAAAGTCATTACAAGATTGTATCGGAGTTTTTTTTTTTGCTGAAGTCCATTATTGATGATTGATTGTATAGCTTATTATAATACCGTCTTATGACCTCCCTGCGCTCAATATTCTGCGTGCAAGTTTTTTTAAAGATTCTTTGTGATTTGGTTTGGCGAGCAAATGCTAGATGGCGCATATATCTTGAAAACGTTCATTATGCCATTACTATGCAGAAAAGTTAAATAAGCCACCTGGATCCATTCAATAATATTTTTTCTTCGATGCAGATTGTAATTTCCGGACAACTGGATTATTCAAATAAAACGAATCAAGATAGGATAGAGAAAATGATGCAACAGTTTGAAAACTCGCCATTCGTAGGTGCAGAAGGTTCATTGTATACAGAGTCCTGGATCCGTCGCTTCACTGACTATCTTAAACGGGCTGAAGGGCTTTTCGATTACAATGTGACCACAGAAGCTCAATTCATCCAAGTTCTTACAGATGACTATATAAGCACATCAAGTCCACTCTCAGCGGATTTTGTATTGAATGAAAACCGAACGCAGATCCTAGCTTCTCGTTTCATCATCCAAACTGTGAATATTACAGATTCCAATACAGAACGGGACATGGCTGAGCATTTACGAGAAATTGCAATGGAACAACCTGGCTTGAATGTGACCGTGTATCATCCTTTCTTTGTATTTTTCGATCAGTTCCTTTTGATTCGACAGACTTCAATCAATTGTGTAGCTATTGCAGCTTTTATTATGATGGGCGTGTCTCTGATATTCATTCCAAGTCCTTTGTGTTCCCTCTGGGTGGCTTTCGCCATTGTGTCCATAGAAGCTGGAGTGGTTGGATTCATGTCCCTGTGGAGTGTAAATCTGGACGCAATTTCCATGATGAACTTGATTATGTGTATTGGATTCTCAGTGGATTTCTCAGCCCATATCTCGTATGCATATATTGCAGCCAAAGTGGATACACCAGAAGAGAGAGTGAAGGAATGTTTATACTCCTTGGGACTTCCAATTGTCCAAGGAGCTGTGTCCACCATTTTGGGAGTAGTGGCTCTTCTTTTCGCCCCATCCTATATTTTCATCACTTTCTTTAAAGTCATCTTTTTAGTGATTGTGATTGCAGCTCTACATGGACTGATCTTATTGCCCGTGTTACTTTCCTTATTCGGTCCTGGATCCTGCAACAAACTGTGCAGTACGGAAAGTTCCATGCCAATATCTGTGGAACGAAAAGCAGACCGAGTTGTTCCTTATTCTTTTGTCGTGTCACCAGCTGGCTTGGACCCAAAGTTGGCTCAAAGTCAGCAAGGTATATATGAAGTAGAGAAATCATGAACAAAAACTGTATAATTTATTTGCGCGTCCACTTCTCCTATTTTGCCAGTGGGGAGTGCAGTAAAATGAGCTATAATACAAATCTTAACTACTAGTATGCTGTAGTGCTTTTCATGATCCTATTTACTAACTGACTGACAGCCTATTCCTATTAACTAACAAACTAAAGGTCATTGGTTTAACGCATGTTTTTTCTATTTATATGGGGCATGCAGAAAAATATCGTCGAACTGCCAGCTTAGCCATGGGTCTTCAGGGAGGACAGTTTGTAAATGCTGGAGTCATTCCTCGTGTAAGCACTGTAAAAATGACCAAAGCTGTGACTCCACCTTCGCGCAACAGTCTGGAGCGGGATCAAGGGATAGGGACTTCGGGAGAAGAGGAGAGTAGTGAATCCTCTTTGTCTAAGAATAATAAACGGTCGGCACCCCCCAAACTGAGCCATGTCCAAGAGTTGTACAGTAACGACGGCTACTTGAGTGATGAAGAAGGCTATCGTGCTCGTCGAACCAACAATGGGAACAACAGTCATCTTCATCACCAATATGCCAGTCCCTCACATAATCTTAATAGCAATAGTATAAGTCACCATCCCCATGATGTTAGTAGTAGTAGTAATAATAATGTTGTTAGTAGCATAAGTAGCAGTATTAATCCTAGGGCTAGGACGGGCTCCTTGACTCATGGAGCTCATGGTGGGGGGATTTATTCGGGCACGAATACCTTGCCCGGAGGTTTCCCTTCTTCCCGTTCCAATAATGGGAATGCTAGAAGAAATGGCTCAAAGGGTTCCTATGTCAATGAGATGAAATTTCCTTGACACTTTGATCCATACCTAATAGTTTAATGGTGGTATTCCTAATCGTCACTTACAGTAGCCCTATTTTTTTCAATGAATTTTTCATATCAAATATGAACACTATGAAAATTATAGGGCTAGTAAGTGAGGATGGGAACTGCCATAAATATTGTAGACTGTGTGACTTCATTTATTCTTTGTTAGTCTGTATGATAACGTACTCTTGTTGTAGTTAGTTATGTTGGATGAAAAGATACGATGTGTTTATTACGATTAGATGTGTAAGTTTTGCATGACAGGTAAAAATTTTGCTTTCCTATGCGGGGATCACGGTCAAGGTATGGTGTGCATGCACAGAAAGGGTGGAAAACTTGCAGCATGTTTGCATGCATTTCTTGCATTGGCGATTGAATACGATTGGAACTGTGTGTACGCCGTGCATGCTTGATTACTGGTTTTTTTAGGGCATGTTGGGATTTGCTGAAGATAGTAATTAAATAATTTTTGAAGTTAGACATTTTTTGTATAAGTAACACGGGAACATAAGCCACAGTATTTTTGTCTGAGAAAAGTAATAGTTTCGTCATGAGCTCGACAGTTGACTATGTTTGGAGCATTCAAATTAGAGGCATGTATGGCAATTTTATTTCCTTTTTTGTGATATAACGGCGCACTGTTATTTAAGTTGTTGGTTCCTTATTATGAATGCATTCTAATCTTCTTAGGGCACAACATTAGCGTGGAGTTGTTTGTAGTGTGTTTCATCTGCAGCTGTGTGAAGGAAATCGCAATACTTACTCCACAGTTTTGAATTAATGCTCAAGATTCTTAGCGAACAGAAATGACTAATGTTAGACTAGGAATGTTTAATCTTTGTATATATCATCTATTTTTTCTTGGTTAGTTGTCTTTTTCTATTAGTCAAAACAATAGAATAACCATATTTTTAGTGCCATTGTTGAAGAAAAATATGAATGTGTGTTGGAATGATACGTGCTTTTATGAGTGCAAATATTGTGAAATGCATTTTAGTTGAATCTATGTTACAAAGTTGTTTTTATGCCTTACTTTTACAGTTCGACTGGAAGACTAAATAAATAATGATTTGAAACATATTTTGTCTATATCTTGATGAACGCCAGTCATTTTCCGATTTGTAGAAACTTTCTCCATATGGTTCGCGTCCAAAATGAATAAAAAAAGTTCATAAATGACTTCATTTCTGTGTCATTCAATTCAAATGATTCAAAGTAAACTTTTAATGCACGCAAACAGAGCGTAAAAATCCCATTTTTTGGTGTCAGTAGACAGCTATCAATACTGCTCCCTGTGTAAACAGCCTGATATTCATCGCTGACAAATGATGGTCATGTGAACAAACACAGCAGCTAAAAGTCATCGGTTACAATTCAAATATGATCCATATTTGCTCGTTAGTTTTGGAATAACAGTGTATATTGATTCTTCTTTATGTTCTTTATATCCAACTGGTGTTTCAACAATGAACTTTTTTACCTGGGAAATTATTTCTTTCCTCTTTTTTTCAAATGTATCCGCCCAAACGAAAGATATTATTCTAGCAACGCAAATTAATTACATAGGTCAGCTAATTGAAACCTATCTGAACCATTGCTCTACAGTATTGTTTCTGGACGGTTACAAAGTTAGTGACGCCCACTTTGTAAGCATTTTGCTAGAGTCTAAAAATTGGCAGCAAGACTATTATCTGTATTACAATAACCCTGAAAAAAGGAATGCATCTCATCATCACAACTTCATGTCTGCATTGGACGTTCATAAATGGCGTCATGAGTGCACCCAAGTCATAATGTTTCTAAATATTCCATCCGAATCTCGAATAGAGCAAGCATACAACAGTATGAGACGAATGCGTGGAATCATTTTGAAAAATCATGATTATTTCATTTTCCCCACCCGGTCAACGTGGACTCATACTGTTTTGAAATCAAAGTTGGGCCTCAAAATCACACATAAGATTGCAGTGGAATCTCACGGGTTGGCCATACCGCATTTGAAAACTGTTTGCATATACTGCGATCATGGGAATCCCTTGATCATTGAATTGGATCGTAATTTAAGGGTCAGTGAAATTTTTCTGGACCTGATGAAAAATTTTCATGGGAAAACATTTCAAGTTAGCATTGCTACAGGTAAACTGGATGAGTTCAAAGTTGCCGTTTTAAACGCAAGACAATAATTTTGGTAATGAATATGAATGAATGTTAGATTTTGATTATTTCAATAAAATTTCATATTGCAAGGTACAAATTGGCTCACAGAGATGCGACCAGATGCAAAAACAGGAGAAATGAAAGCCGTCCGGGGAACGTACAGTTTTACACTTTGGGCTTTGATTGACCGCTACAATTTTACATGCCACCTTTTTGAAGCCACTGGTGGGGGTGGCACCGGAATAGAAGTTAATGGCACATGGGTCGGTGGTGTCGGCGACGCGTACAATGGTAAATCCGACTTTTCCTTTGCATGTGGAAGAAATATTTTTCGAGACGCAGTAGTAGGCTACAGCTTTGCTATCAGCTACGAATGGCTGACTTTTGCTACTGGTGAACCCACACCATATTTTTCATGGAAAGCAATATACTGGCCGCTATCCCCCACAGTGTGGATGTATTCCACAATCAGCTCGATGACCGCTGTAATTGGATATGGAATCTTTCATAAAATTTTGGGTCAACCAGTTCCTGTTCTCACCATTATGAAGTATCTTTTCAGCACTCTTTTGGAGCAGAGTAAGAAAACACCATTTCGCCATTCGTCTACACTCCGGGTGATCACTGCATTTTGGTTGATGTTTGCTCTCATCATCGGATGTGCGTATCGTTCCAAGCTCGTATCATTTTTAGCGTTTCCAAATAAAGAGGCGCCTCCGAAAAGCTTTAATGAGCTTGCTAAATCAGATTACACTATTGGTCTACAGTACATGAAAGGAATTGCATATCAGGTTTTCAAAACGGCGACAAATCCATCATACAAAAAAATTTATGACGTTATGGAGTTGGAACCCAGTGACTCAAAATGTTTGCAAAATGCTTTACCAGGTAATTCGAGAAAAAAGTACTCCTGTATTGCTTGGAGTGCTATTATTGATTTTGTGAGGCATAAGAATCTGAGCGATAGGTATGATCGGGTTCCTTTGTTGAAGGCTGCCGAAAGTGTAAATTTTATTCAAGCGGGAATGGTGACCGAGCATGAGGGAGTTTTTTTGGAAAAGTTTAATGATGTCATCAAATGGGCTGTTGGTTGTGGACTGTTGAGTAAATGGAGGGACATGGATTTTGAATTCGTTTCGAGGGAAAGGAAAGAGCGACTTGCCGAACAAAATCGTAGCGATTTTCAATATCCACTGTATCAGTCGGATTCCTTGACTTTGGCCCACTTGTCAGGATCCTTTTATGTTTTGTTTTTGGGTTTACTGTTTGGTGTCATTTGCTTTTTGGGGGAAGTTATTACGCATTTGAAGTCGTCAACTGCAGTAAAAGTAGTATCTGTTTCTTCTTGATGTAGATCTAGCAAGTTTGATTAATGCTATTGGCATTATTCATTTATTAGTTGAGCATTTCTCTATTGAGCTTTTTGACTTTTATTGGCAAATGAATTTTTCATAGCTAATAGCGGAAATTAAACATAAATATCCAAAATAATAGCATAGATTGATAGGTGAGTTATTAGAATGGATTTTTTATCCCTCTTTGATGTCATTATATGCAAACAATGTAAAAAATATCATTTTGAAGGGAGGTGACATTGAATATCTGAAAATGCCTAGTGATAGGCTTGTCATGGATTAAAATTGTATTTTTCTGTATTCCAGTGACTTATGCCAATCATTACTCCCATTTTCTGTAGACTTTAGTAGTGTGGAAAATATTTGTCTTTAAAAAATGAATAAACAAGTCTTGTTTTCCTTGTATTCTAATGTAAATATTTGCATGGACATTTAAGACAGACTAATTTTTAGTATCATTGAACAGTAATCAAAAATGTTTAAACATTCATAACTTTCTAACATATACTAGAAAGCACTGACTTTCAATTTATGTTTGCAAACAAACATGACAGCTAAAATTCTAGCTTTTTGGGCTCCAATATGACTACAATGCCAACAAAGCATAGTGTCACTGAGAAGTGACACTGAATAAATTACTTTTGACTTGACTCCAGTGACAATTCAATCACTAATGTTTGCAGGCTGGAAAATATTTTTGAGACTAGAAATGAACAAAAAATTGCATAAGTGTTTCACAGTTACATCACATACAAATATGGGGCAAATGAAATCAAAATATTAGGTTAAAAAGTGGATATTTCGTAGTTGACTTTCATTGGTAGAGGCTGAGGGACGTCACAAAAATTGTCCTTAAAATTGGTCGAAGTAAACAAAATAAAATGAAGTTCATTATTGCTTTCACATTACTCGTTAGTATCTACCGAATTCATTGTTTTCAGGACCACCATATAAATTTCATCAACCAACTAATTGAAACTCACTTAAGCCAGTGTACTACTGTTTTATTACTGGATAGGCCTCATGCACTTGTGAATGTAGATAAATTCATAAGTTCTGAACTACAGTGGCAGAAAGATGTATACATTACGAGCATCCAAACGACTAAAAATGCTGTTGAAAACCTGAAATCTGTGTTAGATGTTCACAAATGGCGTCCAAAATGCACCCAATTAATTGGCATGTTCAAGCAAGGCGATGTGAATGAAATGGAACATGCGTTCACTTTGGCTAAATTGCTGCGCGGGATCATTTTAAAAGATCATGGCTACTTTATTTTCCTAACCCGGGCCCAATGGACAGAAAATCTTCTACGCTCCAGCTTGGGCACAAAAATATCAAAGTCTATTGCTGTTGAAGAGTCAGAACCTGGGACCAAGAAAATTGTTATCAAAACTCTATGTGTCTACTGCGATGCTGGAAAAGGGAGGATTTTAACCGTTACTGGTGGAATGATATATCCAGATTTATTGCAGACTTTCCATGGGAAAAAATTTCGTGTCAGCTTAGCCACAGGTAACTTTCAAAATCAATATCTGATTTTTATTGCTAAACCTATCGATAAGATCGTATCATAATGGTAAC
>Ga0210040_10008016_pt1 | contig 12632 bp, 13 predicted proteins | sample CryGeyCG12114_NA_FD_185462 | JGI IMG/M metagenome (GOLD analysis project Ga0210040, IMG submission 185462) | Groundwater microbial communities from aquifer - Crystal Geyser CG19_WC_8/21/14_NA (SPAdes) (version 2) | ecosystem: Environmental > Aquatic > Deep subsurface > Groundwater | place: USA... | reverse complement strand
ATGATTTGACTTATTTTCGACTTATAAGTGCCTATGTTGTGGTTTGATAACTGGAGGCCAGTTAAGTGATCATAATTAGATTACTGTTATTTTTGCTAATTTGCAATGGGTCATTTTGTTTCATTAATGAATCGACATGAGACTTGGGAGTTGTTTGAATTCATAGCGAAACAAGTTGACATGGGATTTATTGAAAAATAGAAAAATGCATTTTTTATGTGCTCAGATGCGCTGACGTTAGCAAACAGTTTTGGCATTTCGTGATACTTGATAACGTACGAATTCAATTCATGCTAATTTGCCTTTCCCGTTGTTAACGGGCTGTTCGACTTGTTAGTTATAGTTACATATAGTACTCCGTGTTTGTTGCATGCACGCTATAAAGGAGGGGATCGTAACACGGTATGGTAAATAATGCGTAGGTTTAAAGATTTATATGTAGCTGCCTGTTTGTTTTGCAAAGAAAATGAAATTTTAAACCGGAGTTAAGGGCTGTTTAAGACATATTATACTGAAGTTTTACGAGGAATACGTTTGTAATGAATCCAATTGAGATATTTCCAATTTGTGTTTAGTTAGTTAGTTTAACCTATTAGGCGTTGTCTTCATTAGTTGAATGCAACAGATGGGATGGAGCTAAAGGCCTCTACCCATATACAGGTGTATCAATATCATAACATTGCCAAAAAACTTGAGGAACTAACTAACTTAACGATAAGTTTCATGACAAAAAACATTTCTGTTTTTTCCTGGCCTTAGTTTCATATTATAATGTAGTGTTCCCAACGCTTAGATAGTTTGTCTTACTATGCGGCACAAATTCACAAGAATTGTGTGAACAATGTACTCTGATTAAGCTTGCATGCTGGTTGATTGAGTATAGTTAAACTGGTACACTACATCCGGTCACTCAGTTCTTTTTATCAATAGGACTCAATAATGCTGTAGTTGGCTGCATAATAAACAATGCAGTTTTTAAATTCTGCTATTTGTGCATCAATGAAATGTCTGATGCGCAGCATGGACTACTGTTCAGAAATGCAATGTGCTTTTGAAAACCAAGTCTAAATTGCTGTCTGTATTATTAAGAGTTTATTTCCTTTTTGGCTTGCGTAATTTCTAACTACTTAATCAGCATCAATTGGTTGTATCCTAATTTTCGGCGACAGAGTCAATTCGTAGTTTGTGCAAACGTAATCCATATTAGGGGTTCAAAGTCCATTCTTTGTTTTCATTAGCTTCACTTCAGCAGCAAAACTTTTTTGAGGGATGTACAAATTTTAAGTATACTATCAGTTGACCAATACTGTATTAGAGCTGAAAATATTTATGTGTTTCTCATTTCACTATGTGGCCAAGGTATATATAATAGTATTAGTATAGCAAACTTCTGGTAGCCTTCTATTGTCGCATTACAAATGATACATACAATTTTTGGAGGATCCATGAACCAGAGCTTGTATTGCTTATTGCTTTGTCTAAATGATAAATACAGTATGCTGCTGTTTGCCTTTGGATGCCAAAAAAGATGAGGGCATTCCGTGTACTGAATCTAGAACAGTACTTAAGATGGATGTAGTAAACAATATTAATAAAATACGCATATGGCAGTAGCAGCAGTAGTAGCGCCATAAGAACTAACATTTTAGAGGTTAGCATGTCAAGTGCTTTGTGTATAATGTTGATTGACTGGTCTTTATTTTTCGGCTGCCATAAGTCTTATCAGCGTGGTTTATTGCACACACAAGATCATATGATTGTTTGCAAAAGTAAATCCATGTGGCTAACTAACCAACTAAATCATTATTATAGCTTGCATTGCGTTGTATGTACGAAGGGTGATATGAAAATTGAAATTGCCAAAGGGCTAAAGATGGTCTACTTATCGGGTGGGCTATTCATCCATATGGGTTTTGGTTTGTGTGTAATATTTATTATGTACATTTCGTGCATGTAAAGTTTGAAAGATGTTTTTGCCAATTCTTAGCTTCAGTTTAGCGGGGTTCTGTTTCCTGTATCTTTTAGGACGACATGGGAAAATAATATTTGTGGCGTGGCCTGTCAGAAAATGTAGGATTGATGAAGATTTTGTACTTTTGGCAGGGTCAAAGGCATAAAGATTTGTAAAGGAATATGAAAGAGCATGATTAGCATAATGCAGGCACCCTATATGGCTTGGGATGACTATTTTTAAAGCTTTTGGAATCGGAGATTGCAATACATTGCGGATATAACACGCATGCATAATTGCTTGCAGGATTGTGGTTAAAAATTTTTTGAAATTGGGTTAGAAATCGAAGCAATGAGGATAGTATTAGTTTTAAAATGATGAACAAATCTGAAAGAAAACTGTGTTGAATAAATGCTGTGAGCATGGTTTAAAAAAAAATTCACATTTTTAGACAATGGTCATCTGCTCTGATGGATGAGATATCCAAACCTCTGAAAAGTTCCACAGATACACAGCACAAGATCAGAAAATCTGTGGAAGTTTTAGTGGATAAGACGACCAGAAATCTAGCAGAATGGAGAACTGCCGAGGCAAAGGTGACTGAAATGATGACTTATTGTATTTTATAATAATCTAGTGGTTGCACGTTATTACTTGCTTAACAAGCTATTCATACAAAATTGAACTTTCTTAGTATTACGGAAAAAAACGATCAGCATGGCACAGGATAATTTCTGTAAACCTGTAATTTTTTTCACAGGCCAAACGTCAATGTTTCTCTTCCGGGAAAGAATTTGAGAAGCTACAGGAGAGCACGGCCAATCTCGTGGGAAATAATAATCAAACTAATCAGAACAATGCAAGTGTTCAAAGCGGCAACAATGGCACATCGGTCATCTCAGACGGAAAAACAAAGTCACGGCTACTTAGCGTTCCACCAGGGGACAAAGATCCTATTAAGGTGAGAAGAGTTTTCCCAAAATTGAAAACAACTGTAGTAGATAGTTAGCCAAGATGCACTCATTCATTCATTTCAAACCGAGGGAATACATAAGAGCAGTGATGATAGTATTGCGTCGGTTGCATGCCGGTGACATGTTTTAGTGATGATGATGTTGTCGACACACAAAAGATAGTGAATATTTACTTGCTTACTTTTTCCGGTCCTCATAAAGTTCCCTTGAGCGTGTAAAAATTGCATAATAATATTCACATCACACACTACTCCATGTACAAACTGACCGACAGTGGAAGAATATGTACTACTAGGTGATTAACAATGAGTGGACTAGTGCTCTTAATGAATGAATTGTAAGTAATAACATATTACACAATAATATTTATATTTCATGACATTTTTTTTGTATGCGGCGAAATTGTGACGGAAGGTTTCGTATGGTCCCTTTTATTTCCAAGCTGTTGAGCACTGTGTACTATAGCTAACTAACTAACTTCACAGCAGCGTGTAAATTGGTCAATGGTATAGTAGATAGGAAAGATTAGTTTAGTTAGTTAGCAAATAGCTATTTGAGTAACATTGGTTAGTTTGTTATTCCGTTTTAAAGGACACATTGAATTGCATCTAGGTTTGGTTTTGAGTTATAAAAATGGGCAAACTGTAATGCTGCTGCTATTAAATGACAGTAGCTGTCTATGTAAAAGGAAGCCCTAATGTTTAGATACAGGGATGGTTCACACAGGATGTATTTTTCACTCGAGCGATTGGGTAATATTTTGAATGTATTGCAGATGGAGGCGAAACGAAGAAAAGCGGAAGAAGCTGTTCGAAGAGCAGATATTGAGTACTACACATTTTGTGTCCGTTCCGAACGAGCCAGGTAACCATAAATATAAAGCGAAATGATAATTTAATACTATTACAGTTAGTTAGTTGGATATTGTATGTTTTGAATTGCTTGCAATAGATTGAACAGTCAATTTCTTAGCTAATATTAGAACTAAACAGGTTTTTCATTTAAGTATGATATATTTTATTTCCCATAGTAATGCATTGGTTAGTTCTTTATCACTTATCTTTTTACTGTCCAATGTGAGTTTTTATAGTTCGTTGACACCTGTAACTTGAAAATTGAACTATTTAGCATATTGATGCGCTGTTGATGGCTATAGAGATTCACAGTTACATTATACGCAGGATGAAAACATATGCATTAATCATGCTAATAATGGCATGAACTCTTGGAATCATTTTTGGTTGCGTAATACAGCGGAACGGGCATGATGTGGCTAAATTAGTTAGTTGGTTAGTTAGTTTCCGTAGTTTGGCTTCCATGGGATGATATCAATCATTTGATTTCGACGATAATATATCATAGTCAGTAGCAGACTTCATTATGTAGTAGTTTGCATTCCATTCCCACAAACGGCAAATGAATGGGAGTTTTAGTAGCTTCATAGTTGTTTCACTTTGTTAGCTTTACGTTCAGCGCTATAATTAGTAAGTTTGCATATGGTAGTCGATTTGCAAATTGTAAAAAAGCTGACAACGCAGTTTTTTTCAGAGTATAAGTTTCAGTATTTTTATGGATGATTGCTCCAGCTAACCGTAATTGTATAATGTGATTGAAATGGCAACTCATCACTCATGGCTTAGTACTTATTTCTATATAGAAACTGTAGGTATGGTCTTGGCATTTTCAGCTAGTACGTCGAATACAGACAAATGCATATGACTCTCCCATGTTATCGCATGCTAGCTGAAAATGCCAAGACTATAACTATATAACTTCTTTTTACATTTGGCAAAGGGGAATTGAAAAACGCAGAGGGACTAATTGTTGATGACTTAAATATTGTCTGCCTGTTTGTTTATACATGGATTGACACTAATGATCATTCATTGCGGTATGGTTAATTTGATTTCTTTTTTGTAATGTAATATGGCAGCAGCCGTGTGAGAAACGGAATAGGTAGATATGTATTGCATATTTGCGTGAGTATTTTACATTTGTTTAGTATTTCTTGCAGCTGAGTTGAGCGTATGAATGTATTGATGTATTGAAATTGCAGAAACTATTAAGTTGGTTGTAATGTAAGTTATTCTGAAAGTTTCACAAGGGAAAATATAATTCTAGATCATTGAAATTCGTTAATTATCTATGAAGATGCTGATTGTCTTAGATTACAAATGCATTTAAATGATGCATTCACAATAGTAATAATATCAATCAAACGCTTTCATTCAAGATATATAGTAGAATAGTATTTACAGCTTTCATTGCGCATCTATAGCTTATCAGGGTAGTAAGTAAAGTAACGAATTGCTAACTAACTAACTGGTTACAAATTAAGCTTTGATTTCTTTATGCGTAATTAAGCTTTGCTTTCTATGTGCGTAATTAAGGTGGTTTTATGAATATGATCATTTTTGCAGATTGGAATGGGAAGGGGCGATTCGAAACGGGAGCACCTGCTTGCGCACCTTGGAAGAAGAGAAACTTTCATTGTTGCGAGATCTAGCTCTCAAGTACTGTCAATATCTGAATGACTTTGCACCAAAAATGGTTCAGAGTGCGGAGACACTGAATGAGCCCGTGAAAACGTGCAATGTGGAGCAAGATCTGACGACTTTGGTAGGAATAAGGAGACAGAGCGGGACTGAGCAGTTGCTACCTGATTTTTATGCGGAGGATAATTCCAATCTCATTCGTAAAGAGAGACGAAAAGAGGTAAGAAAAATTCATTCACAGGAGATCACATGTCAAGATTTCCTGATTGGGGGTTTATTGTGAATAAACGATACACATGTGTCAAGATTTTATAGATTTGCTTCTGGTTGAGTCGCCAGCAAAAATAAAATAAAGCTCAAGAATATTTGAGTTGCTAGTAAACTTTAAGTAAACAGACAGATGGATAATGTGACCGCATTTCGGTATAAGTTTGTTTACATGCTGATTTTCATTGCTCTATTTTTTTCCCGTTGATTTATTAGTCAGCTGACTAATATAATAGTCACTATAAAAATGGTATCTAATTTCAGTTCATGCCTTCAATGATTTATTAATTTATATTCACAGGCACTGCAAAAGTTCCTATGCTTGATCCAGCAGGATCTGGAGCGTGAGAAAAAGTCAGCCGTTGGAGTGGAATCACTGGCAAAAGCAGTTGCCGAGTCTCCGCAAATTGATACTGCACACCATGACATTTCGGATAAATTATACTATGTAAGTTAATGGATTCGACTTGGTTTGTATTCATTCACTCAATGTATACAATAAATGCTGCTATTTTTTGAGTACCGTAAACGAAATCACGACATGTTCTCATTTTCTGCAAATAAGGAACACACATTGTTTATCAAATGGTTAACCTGTCTTTATGGTGATTGAGTGCATGCAAATGCGTGACAAATGATTTGTATGGATCAAAAATGAATTGTTAACTCACTTTGCTATATGCATGGGCTTAATTAGTTAATTAGTAGTAAGACTACTCATCATCATTTGCTCACTCATTTGCTAAATACATGCAGAATGACTTTATTTTATTTGATTATCATCTTCGTAGATGAAGTCTATGCTGCTCTATTTGGAAGGATCCCGGTGCAAGGTGGACAATGCATTGTGTGACTTGGAAGGTCGTGCTCGTCAAAATTACCGAATCATGCAATTCATGAGACACCAACGGGATAAAGAAGGACTGCCACAAACTATACTCAAGGTATGGGAATTGAGAATCTTCCAATTTTTACTTGATATGTGTAACTACTTGGTTATATCGTGGGCTTTTTGATTAATTTTTTTGGGGATTTCCTATTTTATTTAAGATTCCATCTTGGACCAGAGATGAGTGTTTGCCATCGCCACTGTCAGCTTGCTCAGAACAAACGCAGCAAACCAGTACTGAATCTGCTGGGAGCAGCTCTCCAGACTGGACAGATCGAGGGAATGCGGATGGAAACTCTCATAAGCAAGATAGTGATTTTGGTAAGTGGTGCCAAAAAATGGCAAATCCAAGATATTTTGGTACCGAACAAGCTTGTTAGTACTTTGTCACGGTGACACATGTTTTCTGTACTATACAGATGAATTCTCAAGTGAAGGGAGTGAACACAATATTGAAGTTTTCAACGAAGATATCAAGGCTGTGAATTTGCATGCTGTACCTTCAATTGGTCGGTGCCGAGCTATTTATGACTATGATGCTAACATGTTTGATGAACTTACTATAAGAACTGGTATGTGGGGGATTATATTGACCAAAATATTTGTTAGATTCCAAGTATTTTGGATTTCAGTGGAGCTTGTTTCTTTTTGATTTTGTAGGTGATATGCTAAATATTCATGATAAGCAAGAAGATGGCTGGTGGCTAGGAGAACTAAATGGAATGGTGGGAATTTTCCCTGCCACCTATGTAGAGGAATTAGAATGAGTTTGTAAAAATTGAATGTTAAACTGAAGCGCCTGAATAGATTAGGAAATGCATGCATAGTTGGTTATTTAAAGGTGAGTTTAGTTTAGCTAAGCATTGCGCTAAAAATGTCAACGAATTTTAATACTTCATCATCCGTAATTTATTCAATGTAAATGCCATTACTACCTAACTATATCAATCAATCATAATGTGAAAGTGTACTAACTAAGGTTTATTATCAACTTCAAGTAGATATTTGAACTCGTTGTGCACGTGACAAATTGTAAACTTTAATTGTAAATAGCCCAAGTTCCTGTACTAAAACCAGTAAAAGAATTTATATTTCAGAGCTCAAACATATTGTGTATGTAATGTCCAGAAAACTAATGCTAACTAACAGACAGAAATATTAAAACGAGCAGTGATACTACTACTACTAAACAATAATCATGATTTCAGTCTTGTCAATAAAGTGGCTCTTCTCTTATTGCTTTGTTGAATGTATTCAATTATCCGTCTTCAGTGCTTTTTATGGATTCTCAACATCATCCGCGTATTTCACTGCAGTGGAATACATAACCTGGACAGACTGAGGAGCAGTGTACTCCTGGTCAGTCATTCCATATCCTCCGTATGTGTAATCCTCACCCGGTTTGCACAAGCAAAAGCACTCGTTATTTTTGCAGATTGGCAAACAGGCGGGACCTTGGTATCCTCCTTGGTGACAAGTGTCTCTGCATTTGAACATGGAACAGAGATCTTGTTGTTCCACTACTATGGGAGTCGTCATCCGGATGTTCCGTTTTTGCCGCTGCATAGATTCTGGTTTAGGATTGCTGACCGATACTGAGGATGTGACATTCATTTCTCCTTTCAAATGAATATCTTCCGTAGAAGTAGTGTGCAAGTCCGTTTCATTGAGTTCTTCACGGATAGGGATAGTAGGTGCTTGGCCATTATTTGGCCTCAAAGCATCTTGTGCAGAAAATTTTTGCATGTCCACATTGGTATGTTGGAAGGAAGCTGGATCATATTGTTCTGGGTAGTATAATTGAGGAGGTTGACTGTACATTTGCTGCCAATATTGCTGAGATATTTCCTGCTGGTTTAAAGGGACGGGTTGTTGGTAAGAAGTTGCAGTCCATTCGTTGGGATAAGTGTTTTCTGGAGTTTGTGGATAATGGTACATGTAGGCGGATTGGTATTGGCTAGGATCGGGGTTTTCGGGCAGTGGCAAATAGGTGGGTTTAGGTTCTTCAGTGGGAGTAGTGTCCCAGAACAGACTGTACCAGGGTTTTTTGGATTGTTGGAGTATGTTTTCCACTTCCTGATAGTTTTCTGATGGGATGACGACAGGGATTGGGACTGTGATAGATAATGGTTTAGGGTTAGATTGTTTGAAGCATGTTCATGGTTTGGTTGTTTATGAAATGATAGTATAATGAGATTGATTGAACTTACTATTGCCAGGAGTGTCACTGAACGAGTTTCTAGTGCCTCCGACGCAAACACAAGTACCGTCCGTGATGTTACAAAGTCCATATTGAGCTAGAATCTGGACTCGGCAAAAATCGTCGCATAAGTAGGCAGCCAGTTCAAAAGCGTCACATTCAATACGGGTTGGAGACTGGGCTTCGGGTAGTTGAGATTGTCCAGAATTGCTAGGGTATGGAGATTGTTGTGGTTGTTCACGGATTGGTTGTGACATGACATAATGGACAGTTTGGTGTTGTGGGTCCGTGATGGAGGCTTGAGTAGTTGGAGGCACTGGAGATCGGGTTTCCAAAAATCGTACTGTAAAAGAAATAAGAAAAGTTCAATGATATACCAATTCATATGAAGTTTCCTCATCAGTACAGAATGACAGACACCACAAATTGCAGCGAAATAGTATGCAATACAACAGTACTACGACGCCAATTTCAACTGGATTAAATATTGGATGCTACTGCTGTTGATAAATAAGTATGGGAATCGCTTTGTAGCATTTCAACGGCAAATGCAATATGCAACTATGAGAAAATGGCATTGTAAATTGTACATGACGGGAGTAAGCGAGCCATAGAAGAGTGTAAATCATGCCATAGCCATGCTGGAAATGCAACAAGTAATGGCTTCAAACAGCGCCATATTTTATTTATGTTTGTCATAGAGTTGGATAGCGTTAGGCATTGATTTTGGAATATTGATTTGATTTGGAGAGCGCAATACTTTAGCATTCCTCCATTAGTGATTGAGAGATTGATTGCTAATATTTTTTTGTCGTTTTGAGTAAGTAATTTTATAGATATTTTTAATGCTTAATGAAGATCTAGTAGGCTTGCTTATTGATCCAATTTAGACTTACCTTTCACCGATTGATTGTCCTCAGAAGTGCAAATGCAAGAAGTTTGGTCCGAGGCGCATTTGCCTTCAATAGTTTTAGGCTTAACACCTAAGCAGAACTCAAAACATGCCGTATCCTCGCAATCTGTGTTGTATTTGTAATCCAAATAATTAGTTTGGTTATGATCAGACTAAATTAGCTCGAAAAATTCCGTAATTTAATCATGGACGAATTAGATTGCTTTCAATGATAATTTACCTTGGGCTAATGCAATCCAAAATAGGAAAAAGAAGAGTAGCGAGACAACGCAAGAAATGTAATCGATCTTCATTATAACAAATGAATTCAAAATTTCACTTTTCAATTTTTCGCTCACAGTGTATACTTATTCCCACAAATCACCAAGCTAAAATGTGAAGAATCTAGCTAGACGCAAAGCAGAATGAGTTCGTCCATGACAAAAGCTTAAGTGCAGTGCAACGTCCTTTAGAAGGGCAGATCATCCCTTAAAAAATAATACGGAAAAGGTTTGTTTTCCACACATATTTACAGTTGGAAGGATTTGAACCCTTCTTGAGATCCATAAGGCATATTTTAAGGGTCTGTTTTCATCTCAGCAGGATCTTCCTTGAGATGTGTAAGCAGGTACGCTTTTATGATTTAAACTTGCTTCAGGCAACATAGTTACTGCGTAGTATACATATACTGCACAACAAACAATTAAAAGTAAAAGTAGGGTACTTACTAACCTGCGTAACACAAGCAACATTCTCAAAGGTTATGGGATTAAGGTAATTCAGGACTACCCTGCGCCCTGCACGATGCTCGCAATGTCGCAATACGACATACACGTACTTTCCTACCATCAAGATATTTCATGATAGAAAGAAACACGCACTGTTAGTGACACTGGATTAAGTGGAATCTGTCGGCCGAAGGTGTACTAACGATATTTTTCAATACTATCAGACTTTTATAGTATAAGGCCTGACTGAGAGAAGAGATAGGGTCTTAAATGGCAAAAATTATCTAAAAACGCAAGAACAGAGCGACCAGACTAAATCTCATGAAAGACCAGAGCGACCAGAATAAATCTCATATTATATGCGGTAATGCGGTGAAATTAAACCAATAATTGACTAAGCTTACACTTGATTATTATCATCACAATTGTGAAGATTAAAAAAATTAACAAGAAACAGTTTTTTATTTTTAAAAAATCTAACGCTTTAATCTCTAAAACATGAGAAACAAGTTGAACAAAAATTGAAAATATTTAGCTTTTTCATTTGACTACATATTCGGGCATTGGTTGAACCTCAACTTTGGTAACCTTCATCCCCACCCCTTCAGGTAAATTTCTTTGGATGTATTCTAAGAAAGTATCAGCAGTGGAGCCCGTCATTTTATGCAAAGTTATGAATCGATGATGAGTTCGCACCTCATAGTGAACTTGATGTTTTTTGTGAACAAAAGCAGATTTAAGGACATTAAACCGATATTTATCGGAAAGAGGGGGACTCCAGCATTTCCCCACAGTTAAATTTAGATGATGAGCAGCTGTAAGAACAAACCATTGGTAGCTATCTAGAACAGATGGTTCATAAGCTAATATTTCTAATTCTACAGTTTTGTACAATTTATCAATATTGGATTCATCATCGGAACGCGAATTTCCCGTATTTTTATTGGAAAGCTGGGTTTGTTTTGGCAAAGGATTATCCTGCACTTTTATTTCCGGAGATTTGCTGAGTTCAGGGGTTTTTGCTTCAGTGGAGGTAGTTTGAGCATCCATTGAAAATCCATGGAATGGAATCTGCAATACCTGAGAAGGCAAGGGCCGCAGGTGGGTCTTCATAAAATTTGAAGCAAGAGCACGCGAAACTCTTGAAGTTAACATGTCTAATCTTTCAGAAAAAGAGCTTTGTTGAGATCGCTAACGGTGGTCCGATCCGATCTAAATATATAAAAAAAATTGGTCTTCCAGCTGTTTCCCGCCTATGAGTCCTATAATTAAAAGCAATAATAAGGTTACGTTTTACGTTTGATTCTACTCCGGCTCCTATTTATAAATCCATCTCAAAGTATTCATATACAACTTGAAAAATTATCAAATCAAGTTAACCTTTATTTTAGTCTTTATACAAACGTTTAATCGTCCTTCGATACAGGGAAATCCAGTTTTAAAAATGTTCTATGCCACCTTGCACCAAAGCTAAGGACCCATTATTTTTATTGTTATTGCGTTCTAAAACAACACTCCAGACTCCAATTAAAAGACAAGTCGACAATCCAAGAAATAAAATATTTCTCAATTCTAGCAAGTATACATTACATTATTTTGGGTTGCCGCCAATTGCAAAAGTACCATCAAGAAAATCGTTCCTCAATTCTTCTTAACGCAAGGAACAGCAATATAGTTTAGTGTAGTATATCTATTTCAATTTCAATGCAGCAATACCCAAAAGGAATGCCCCGTCTCGAATTCTTCTAACGTCAAGTCTGTGAGTCGTGGCCACCAGTGATGTAAGTTAGCTCCGCTCCGCTCCGCTCCGGGCACGGAGCGGAGCGGAGCTGGGCCATTTTTTTTTCGTTTGGAGCGGAGCTCCAAGAAATTATTTTGGACTGGAGCGGAGCGGAGCGGAGCTCCGAAAACTTTTTTTGGACTGGAGCGGAGCGGAGCGGAGCTCCGAAAACTTTTTTTGGAATGGAGCGGAGCGGAGCGGAGCTCCAAATATTTTTTTTAGACTAGAGCGGAGCGGAGCGGAGCTCCAAGTATTTTTTTGGTATTGGAGCGGAGCGGAGCGGAGCTCCAAGAAGTTTTGGTAACTGGAGCGGAGCTACACAATTAAATTTTTTTTTCACTAATTGATAGGAAAGTGTAGAGGGACTATAGCATTATTATGTGCACTGGAATAAAGCTGAGCTCCAAAATTTTTAATAAAAACTAAAGGGGAGCTTTAAAACGGGTTTAATAATCT
>Ga0210040_10008015_pt1 | contig 12633 bp, 12 predicted proteins | sample CryGeyCG12114_NA_FD_185462 | JGI IMG/M metagenome (GOLD analysis project Ga0210040, IMG submission 185462) | Groundwater microbial communities from aquifer - Crystal Geyser CG19_WC_8/21/14_NA (SPAdes) (version 2) | ecosystem: Environmental > Aquatic > Deep subsurface > Groundwater | place: USA... | reverse complement strand
TCCACGCCCGCGTGGTGTCGATGCCGTGCGTCGAGTGGTTCAGCGAGCAGTCCGAGGAGTACCGGGCCTCGGTCATCCCGCCGGACGTCACCGCCCGCGTGAGCATCGAGGCCGGCATCCCCCTGGGGTGGCGCGACATCGTCGGCGACGCCGGACGCATCATCGGGATCGACCACTACGGTGCCAGCGCTCCGGGGGCGTTCCTGCTCGAGGAGTTCGGGTTCACCGCGGAGACCGTGGTCGCCGCCGCGCTGGAGAGCCTCGGCGCGGCCAGCAAGCCGGGGGCGCACGTCGCTCCCGTCCACACGACCCCGAGCGGTCCCCAGGGACCGGAGGACCTCGAGTCCGACCCGGGCGTCACCATCCACTGACCGCCACCCGCGGTCCGCAGCACCACCCGCTCCCAGCAAAGGAACCAAGCACATGAGCGAAGACCGACTCAAGGGCCTCGCCGACGCAGGCGTGTCCATCTGGCTGGACGACCTGTCCCGCGAGCGCCTCAACACGGGCAACCTCCAGGACCTGATCGACCACTCGTCGGTCACCGGGGTGACCACCAACCCGACGATCTTCGCCTCGGCCCTGTCGAACGGCGCGGCCTACAACGACCAGGTCCGCGAGCTCGCGGCCCGGGACACCGACGTCGCGGACGCGATCAAGGCCCTCACCTCCGACGACGTCCGGCACGCCTGCGACCTGTTCAAGGGCGTGTACGAGGCCACCGGCGGCGTCGACGGCCGGGTCTCGATCGAGGTCGAGCCGGGGCTGGCCATGGACACCGAGGGCACCACGGCGCAGGCGAGCGACCTGTGGAAGATCGTCGACCGGCCGAACGTGCTCATCAAGATCCCGGCGACCAAGCCGGGGCTGGCGTCCATCACGTCGGCGATCAGCGAGGGGATCAGCGTCAACGTCACGCTCATCTTCTCCCTCGAGCGCTACCGCGCCGTCATGGACGCCTACCTGACCGGCCTCGAGCAGGCCGCGGCCAACGGCCACGACCTGAGCCGGATCCAGTCGGTCGCGTCGTTCTTCATCTCCCGGGTGGACTCCGAGGTCGACAAGCGCCTCGACGCCGTCGGCAGCGACGAGGCCACCGCGCTCAAGGGCAAGGCGGCCGTCGCCAACGGCCGGCTCGCCTACGCGGCGTACGAGGAGGTCTTCGCCTCGGAGCGCTTCACCGCGCTGCAGGAGAAGGGCGCCAACCGGCAGCGGCCGCTGTGGGCCTCGACCGGCGTCAAGAACCCGGACCTGCCCGACACGCTCTACGTGACCGAGCTCGTCGTCGCGAACACCGTGAACACCATGCCGGAGAAGACCATGCAGGCCTTCGCCGACCACGGTGAGCTGAGCGGCGACCGCGTGACCGGGACCAAGGACGAGTCGGCGCAGACCTTCGCGCAGCTCGAAGCCGTCGGTGTCGACCTCGACGACGTCTGGGAGGCCCTCGAGAAGGAGGGCCTGGAGAAGTTCGACAAGTCGTGGGGCGAGCTGGTCGAGACCGTCCAGACCGCGCTCGACGACGCCGACAAGGGCAAGACGCCGGGCGAGTCGACCGACGTCGACGACCCCAACAAGTAGGACCTGCACGACCACGCCGGACGGACCCGCCAGGGTCCGTCCGGCGTCCCGTCTCCGCACCCGCGGAGCCCAACGCCTGGAGGAGCGTGCGCGCCGTGCCGACCCCTGCCGAGATCATCGTCCACGACGGGCCGGACGACGTCGCCGAGGCGCTCGCCGCCCGACTGACGAGCACGCTCGCCGACATCCAGGCGCGGGGACGCACCCCGCAGGTCTGCCTGACCGGTGGCGGGATCGCGACCAAGGCGTACACCCGCCTCGCGGCTGACGGGCCGGGCGACGTCGACTGGTCCCACGTGGGCCTGTGGTGGGGCGACGAACGGTTCGTCCCGGCCGGCGACGCCGACCGGAACGCCGACGGCACCCTCGCGACGCTGCGTGGCCCGCTGCGCCTCGGCGACGCGTACGTGCACGTGATGCCCGCCTCCGACGCCGACCTGGACCTGGACGAGGCCGCGGCGGCGTACGCGCGCGAGCTCGGCGACACCGTGTTCGACGTGTGCCTGCTCGGCATGGGTCCGGACGGGCACGTGGCGTCCCTGTTCCCCGGTCACCCCTCGCTCGGCACGGCCGGCACCGTCATCGCCGTCCGCAACTCCCCCAAGCCTCCGCCGGACCGGATCAGCGTGACCCTGGAGGTCATCAACCGCTCGCGCCAGGTGTGGTTCTGCGTCAGCGGGGCCGAGAAGGCCGAGGCCGTCGGCCGCGGCGTGCTCGGCACCGGCCCCGAGCTCGTACCCGCGGCCCGGGCGTCCGGGACCGAGGCGACCGTGTGGCTGGTGGACACCGCCGCCGCGGCCGACCTGCCGGACCGGCTCGAGGGCTAGCCGGAGCCCCAGTCGGAGGGGCCGTCGGAGGGACGGAGCCGCCCGTCCAGCCAGCGGAGCACGAGCACGACCAGGACCCCGACGACCAGCACGACGGCGACGGCCACGAGGGTGCGCGGGTAGCCGAGAGCGGCGACGTCGATGAACGGGTACGGGTACCAGCCGCTGACCGCGCCGTGCGCGTACGTGTACGCGACCCAGACGAGCGGCCAGAGGAACGCCCACCGCACGGTGGGCCAGGCGATCCGCGGGCGTGGACCGGACAGCCACCAGACGACGAGCGTGCCCACCGGTGACACGAGGTGGAGGCCGAGCCCCGCGGCCAGCGCCACCCCCCGGAGGTCCACGACGGGTGCGAGCAGCGTCCAGTAGACGAGGCCGGTGACCGTGATGCCGAGCAGGGCGTCCAGCCGGAGCACCCGCCAGGTGCCGCCGTCCCGCTGCGGGTCCAGGGCGAGGGTGACCGAGGTGACGAGCACGAGCAGGTTGCTCTGGATGGTGAAGTAGCCGAGCAGCCGGACCAGCCGGGTCCCGACCGCCACCGCGGCCTGGTCGTCGCCGGTGTGGGCGTCCGCCCCGCCGGCGAGGAGCAGGACGACCTGGGTCCCCAGCGAGGCGGCGACGACGAGCGCCACCAGTCCGTGGCCGAGGCGGGCCCCGGCGGCTGGTCGGCCCGACCCGACGCCGGTCAGCGCAGCTCCACCCCGTCGAGCAGGTCGTGCATCGCGCGCCACGGGTCCGCGGAACCGAGCACGTTCTCCCCCCGCTTGAGCAGGCAGCAGATCATCCGCGCACGGTCGCCGCCGACCGTGCGGGTGGACGCCACCCGTGCCTGCTCCCAGAGGCAGGTCGTCTCGAGCACGTACGGCTGCAGGAGCTCCCAGGTGGCCCGGTCGGTGGTGCCCAGCAGGCCCCGGTTCACCGGCACGCCCGCCAGCCAGGCCACGACCTCGTCGACGCGGCCACCGTCGCGTACCGGTGCGCCCACCGAGGCGCCGGCGAAGACGTTCAGGAAGGCGATCGTCGCCACCTCCACGGCGTCCGCCCGGTAGAGGCCCTCGAACCCGGCGTACCGCGGCGGCTGCGCCGGGACGGTCAGTAGATGACCTCGCCGCGCGCCCGACGGTCGCGCAGCGCCTCGAGCGCCTCGGTGAGGATCGTGGCGGCCTCGTGGTCGCTGCGTCGTTCCTTCACGTAGGCCAGGTGGGTCTTGTAGGGCTCGTTCTTCGGCGGTGGGGGCGGGTTCTTCGCGTCGAGGTTCGACGGCAGGCCGCACCGCGGGCAGTCCCACACCGGCGGGACGGCCGCGTCGGCCGCGAAGGCCGGTCGGGTCTCGTGCCCGGAGGAGCAGAAGTAGGAGACGTACAGCCGTGGGGCGGTGTCCCCACGCTCGGCCTCGCCCATGGGTCCTGCACCGACCCGGCTCCCCCGGATCGCACTCCCGCTACCAGCCACCGTCTGATCCCCCGATCTCTTCTTGTCGGCGAGCACATCGTGCACGTCGTGAACCTGTGCACATCTTCAGGTGTGCGGTGGTGAGACGTGCCCTCCGACGCGCCGCACCTCGAAGGCCCTAGGCGCCGAGCTTGTAGAGCAGCCCCAGCGCGACGATGCAGGCCAGCCAGATCACGGCGATGATGATCGTCAGCCGGTCCAGGTTCCGCTCGGCGATGGAGGACCCGCCCAGCGAGGAGGAGATCCCGCCGCCGAACAGGTCGGACAGCCCGCCACCGCGGCCCTTGTGGAGCAGCACGAACAGGGCGAGCGCGACGCTGGTCATCACCAGCACGATCGAGAAGATCAGGATCGGGGTGGTCATCAGGGGCACGAGCACAGGCACGCCGCCACTTTAACCCAGCGCCACAGTGGCACCCGCCTCGTCGGCAACTGCGGCGTGAGCCTCAGAGGACGGGCAGGTCGTAGAACCGGGCGATGGCGGCGAACTCGTCGACCTTGAGGCTGGACCCGCCGACGAGGGCACCGTCCACGTCGGGCGAGGCCATGATGCCCGCGACGTTGTCGGCCTTGACCGAGCCGCCGTAGAGCAGGCGGACCGAGTCGGCCACGGCGTCGGAGTAGAGCTCGGCGACGACGGCGCGGATCGCGGCGCAGACCTCCTGCGCGTTCTCCGGGGTCGCGACCTCGCCGGTCCCGATGGCCCACACCGGCTCGTACGCGACGACGACGGAACCGGCCTGCTCGGCCGTCACGTCGGCGAAGGCGGCGTGCACCTGCGCGACGACGTACGCGACGTGGTCGCCGGACTGCCGGACGTCGCGGCCCTCGCCCACGCACACGATCGGCGCGATCCCGGCCGCCAGCGCCTTGCGGGCCTTGATGTTGACCAGCGCGTCGTCCTCGTGGTGGTAGAAGCGGCGCTCGGAGTGCCCGACGGTGACGTAGCGGCAGCCGAGCTTGGCCAGCATGCCCGCCGAGATCTCGCCGGTGTACTGACCGGCGTCGTTCGCCGAGACGTCCTGCGCCCCGTAGACGAGCTTGAGCCGGTCGCCGTCGACGAGGGTCTGCACCGATCGGAGGTCGGTGAACGGCGGCAGCACGACGACCTCGCAGCGCGCCGGGTCGTACTTCCTGTCGTCGAGCGTCCAGGCCAGCTTCTGGACCAGGCCCACCGCCTCGACGTGGTTGAGGTTCATCTTCCAGTTGCCGGCCATCAGCGGCGTGCGGGGCACAGGGTTCCTTCTTCTGCTCGGTGCGGGTGTGTGCGGTGGGTGTGCGCGGGGAGCGCGCGTGAGAGGTGCGGGCTCAGCCGAGGACGGCCAGGCCGGGGAGGGTCTTGCCCTCCAGGTACTCCAGGCTCGCCCCGCCGCCGGTGGAGATGTGACCGAAGTCGTCGTCGGCGAAGCCCAGGTCGCGCACGGCCGCGGCCGAGTCACCACCCCCGACGACCGAGAGACCGTCGACCTCGGTGAGGGCCTGGGCGACGGCCCGGGTGCCGTTGGCGAACGCGGCCCACTCGGCGACGCCCATCGGGCCGTTCCAGAACACGGTCTTCGCGCCCCGGACGACCTCGGCGAACGCGGCGGCCGAGTCCGGTCCGATGTCGAGCCCGAGCTGGTCGGCGGGCATCGCGTCGGCCGCGACGACCGACGGCTGGGCGTCGGCCTTGAACTCCGGCGCGACCACGATGTCGGTCGGCAGCACGATCCGCTTGCCGCTGGCCTGCGCCTGCTCCAGGTAGCCGCGGACCACGTCGATCTGGTCGCGCTCCAGCAGGCTGGTGCCCACCTCGTGGCCCTGGGCCGCGAGGAAGGTGAAGAGCATCCCGCCGCCGACCACGAGGGTGTCGGCGGTGCTGAGCAGGTTGGCGATGACGGCGAGCTTGTCCGACACCTTGGCGCCGCCCAGGACCACGACGTACGGGCGCTCCGGCGACTCCGTGAGGCGCTTCAGCACCTCGACCTCGGCGAGCACGAGCCCGCCGGCAGCGTTCGGCAGCAGCGCGGCCACGTCGTACACGCTGGCCTGCTTGCGGTGCACGACCCCGAAGCCGTCGGAGACGAAGACGTCGCCGAACGAGGCGTACCGCGAAGCCAGCTCGGCACGTTCCGCGTCGGTCTTGGACTCTTCGGCCGGCTCGTAGCGGACGTTCTCGAGCATCCCGATCTCGCCGTCGCCGAGCCCGGCGACCATCTCGGCCGCGGACGGCCCGACGACGTCGGCGGCGAGCCGGACCTCCGAGCCCAGCAGCTCTCCGAGCCGGGCGGCGGCCGGGGCGAGCGAGTACTTCGGGTTCACCTGGCCCTTGGGGCGGCCGAGGTGGGCCATGACGACGACCCTGGCCCCGGCGTCGCGCAGCGAGGTGAGGGTCGGGACGGACGCCCGGATGCGACCGTCGTCGGTGATCGTCTGCCCGTCCAGGGGGACGTTCAGGTCGCAGCGGACGAGGACGCGCTTGCCGCGCAGGTCCCCCAGGTCGGCGACGGACTTCATCTCAAGCCTTTCCGAGGCGTCGGAGCGGCCCCGTTGGTTTCGCACGTGAACGTGCGAGACCAGCACTCACCGCACGATGTTTCGTGGGTGAGGTGCCGGTCTCGCACGTTGACGTGCGAGACCGGCACCTCTCCAGCGGAGCTCAGAGCGAGCGGCCGACCAGGGCGACGAGGTCGACGAGACGGTTGGAGTAGCCCCACTCGTTGTCGTACCAGCCGACGACCTTGACCTGGTTGCCGATGACCTTGGTCAGGCCCGAGTCGAAGATGCAGGAGCTCGGGTCGGTCACGATGTCGGACGAGACGATCGGGTCGGCGGTGTACTTCAGGTAGCCCTTGAGCGGACCCTCGGCCGCCGCCTGGAAGGCCGCGTTCACCTCGGCGGCGGTCGTCTCGCGACCGACCTCGACGGTCAGGTCGGTGGCCGAGCCCGTCGGCACCGGGACGCGCAGCGCGTAGCCGTCGAGCTTGCCCTTGAGCTGCGGCAGCACGAGGCCGATGGCCTTGGCGGCACCGGTCGAGGTCGGCACGATGTTGATGGCCGCGGCGCGGGCGCGGCGCAGGTCGGCGTGCGGGCCGTCCTGCAGGTTCTGGTCCTGGGTGTAGGCGTGGATCGTCGTCATCAGACCCTTGACGATCCCGAACTCGTCGTCGAGCACCTTGCCCAGCGGAGCGAGGCAGTTCGTGGTGCAGGAGGCGTTGCTGATGATGTTGTGGGAGGCGGGGTCGTAGTCGCCGTCGTTCACGCCCATGACGACGGTGAAGTCGTCGTTCTTGGCGGGCGCCGAGATGATGACCTTCTTGGCGCCGCCGTCGAGGTGGGCCTTGGCCTTGAGCGCGTCGGTGAAGAAGCCGGTCGACTCGATGACGACGTCCGCACCGATCTCGCCCCAGGGCAGGTTCGCCGGGTCGCGCTCGGCGTACGACTTGATGACCTTGTCGCCGACCTTGATGCCCCCGTCGACGACCTCGACGTCGGAGCCGAGGCGGCCGAGGATCGAGTCGTACTTGAGCAGGTGGGCCTGGGTGGCGTCGTCACCGAGGTCGTTGAAGGCCACGACCTCGATGTCCGCCCCGGACGCCTGGACGGCGCGGAAGAAGTTGCGCCCGATCCGGCCGAAGCCGTTGATGCCGACACGAACGGTCATGAAGCAATCTCCTCGTCGATGGTTGCGGCCCCTTCACGGCGCCGCACGCCACGATAACGAAGTCGGTGCAGCCGCGTTACGACCGATCGCCTACTGGTCTGATACCAGCAGGACCAGTGGTTACGCCGGCGTTACGCCGGCCGGACCTCAGTCGTCGAGCATGTCCGAGGTCAGGGACGACTCGGTGCTGGGGATGCCGAGCTCGGCGGCCTTCTTGTCGGCGGTGGCCAGCAGCCGGCGGATCCGGCCGGCGACGGCGTCCTTGGTGAGCTGCGGGGTGTGCAGCTGCCCCAGCTCCTCCAGGCTCGCCTGCTGGTGCTGGACCCGGAGGCTGCCGGCGATCCGCAGGTGCTCGGGGACGTCCTCGCCCAGGATTTCCAAAGCACGCTCCACCCGGGCGCCCGCGGCGACCGCGGCCCGTGCCGAGCGGCGCAGGTTGGCGTCGTCGAAGTTGGCCAGCCGGTTGGCCGAGGCGCGCACCTCGCGCCGCATGCGACGTTCCTCCCAGGCCATCAGGGAGTCGTGCGCCCCGAGGTGGGTGAGCAGCGCGGCGATCGCGTCGCCGTCGCGCACGACCACCCGGTCGATGCCCCGGACCTCGCGCGCCTTCGCGGAGATCCCGAGGCGACGGGCGGCGCCGACGAGCGCCAGCGCGGCCTCGGGTCCGGGACAGGTCACCTCGAGAGCCATGGAACGACCGGGCTCGGTCAGCGAGCCGTGCGCGAGGAACGCACCGCGCCAGGCCGCGACGCAGTCGCAGGGGCCGCCGCTGACGACCTGGGCCGGCAGCCCGCGCGCGGGGCGGCCACGGGAGTCGACGAGACCGGTCTGACGGGCGAGGGCGTCGCCGTCCTTGACGACGCGGACGACGTAGCGCGTGCCGCGGCGCAGCCCGTTGCCGTTGACGACGACGAGGTCGCTGCTGTGGCCGAACACGTCGGCGATGTCGGTGCGCAGCCGTCGGGCGGCGGCACCGGTGTCGAGCTCGGCCTCGATGACGATCTTGCCGCTCACCACGTGCAGGCCGTTGGCGAAGCGCAGCGTCGAGGCCACCTCGGACTTGCGGCAGCAGGGCTTCGTGACCTTGATGGTCGCGAGCTCAGCCTTGACCTGCGCCGTCATCGCCATGCTCGGAATGATGCCACGCGTGTCACGCACCACGAGAAGTTCCGGTTAGCGTGAGAATGCATCGGACACCCAGCTCCGCGAGCGCCAGCGCGCGGAGCTGACGCGGGGTGTGGGGGTCGCTCCCACAAGGACGGGGCCGGGTCCTCTCCTACACGCCCATGATCTCGGCGTACGCCGACGCGAGGCGGAGCGGGTCGTGACGCGGTGAGCCGTCCCGGACCGCGAGGTCTGCCACGGCCAGGTCGGCGCCAAGGGAGTCGGCCCAGCCCACCAGGTGCGGGTCGTCCGAGGCGAACGCGCTGTCGGCGAGCACCACGTCCAGGCGCAGCTTGGGGGCGTGGTCGGCGAGCAGCTCGATGTGCTTGGCGGCCGAGAAGCCGGCGGTCTCCTCGGCGGGCTCGAGGTTGAGCACGAGGATCCGCCTGGCCGTGGTGGCCTGGATCGCCTCGGCGAGCTGTGGCACCAGCAGGTGCGGGATGACCGAGGTGAACCACGACCCCGGACCCAGCACCACCCAGTCGGCGGCCAGCACGGCCTCCACCGAGTCGACGCAGGCCGGCGGGTCCTGCGGGATGAGGTGCACCGAGCAGACCTCGCCGGTCGTCTTGGCGACGCGGGCCTGGCCGCGTACGGAGGAGATCTCGTCGGGCCGCTCGGGCGAGACCCCGATGACCTCCGCCTCGATCTCCAGCGGCACCGACGCCATCGGCAGCACCCGCCCGGCGCAGCCGAGCAGCCGGGCGACCATGTCCAGCCCGGCCACCGGGTCGCCGAGCCGCTCCCAGAGACCGGCGATGAGCAGGTTGCCGATGGCGTGGTCGCCGAGCGGGCCGGGCGAGACGAAGCGGTACTGCAGGACGTCGGCCCACGTCCGGCCCGACTCGTCGTCGCCGCAGAGCGCGGCCAGGGCCATCCGCAGGTCACCCGGCGGCAGACAGCCGAGCTCGTGCCGGAGCCGGCCGGACGAGCCGCCGTCGTCGGCCACGGTGACGACCGCGGTGAGCCGGTCGGTCACGCGGCGCAGCGCCGAGAGCGAGGCGGAGAGCCCGTGACCGCCGCCGAAGGCGACCACGGCGGGACGCACGTCGACCACCGGCCGTCCGTGCAGCCGGATGGGGGTCCGCACCTCGCCGGGCGGCCTCATTCGCGCCCGAGGTCCCGGTGCAGGACGGTGGTCGGCAGGCCGTCGACGCGCAGCCGGCGGGCGAGCTCCTCCGAGATCGCGGTGCTGCGGTGCTTGCCGCCCGTGCACCCGATCCCGATCGTCGCGAAGCGCTTGCCCTCCTGCAGGTAGCCCGACGCCACCGTCCGCAGCACCTCCTCGAGCGAGGCCAGGAACGGCGCGGCCCCCGGCTGGCTCAGCACGTACGCGCTCACGGGGGCGCTGAGCCCGGTCTGCGGGCGCAGCTCGGGCACCCAGTGCGGGTTGGGCAGGAAGCGCACGTCGAAGATCATGTCGGCGTCGAGCGGGATGCCGTTCTTGAAGCCGAACGAGAGCACCGTGACGCGCAGCGCGTGGTCCGGACCGCCGTACGCGTGGCTGATCCGCGAGCCCAGCTGGTGCACGTTGAGCGAGGACGTGTCGATGACCAGGTCCGCCGCCGCGCGCAGCGTGGCCAGCTGGTCACGTTCGCGGTGGATGCCGTCGAGGAGCCGCCCGTCGCCCTGCAGCGGGTGCGGGCGCCGGACGGACTCCTGGCGCCGCACGATGACCTCGTCGGAGGCCTCGAGGTAGACGATCTCGGGGACCGTCCCGCCCCGCTTCAGCTCGGCGAACATGGCCGGCAGCTGCTCGAAGAACGAGCGCGTCCGGACGTCCAGCACGACGGCCAGCTGTCGGATGCCCGTCCGCCGCGCCTCGGCGCAGACCTCGGGCAGCACGCTCGGAGGGAGGTTGTCGACGACGTACCAGCCGAGGTCCTCGAGGTTGTCCGCCGCGGTCGACCGACCGGCCCCGGACATCCCGCTGACCACGACCACGCGCAACGGGCGCCTGGCGATGGCCGCCGCGTCGACCTCCTCCGCCTCGACGGCGGGCCCGGTCGGGGCGGTGGGTTCGTCGACGTCGTCGACGGGCGGCGTGGGGGCGGTCGCCGTCTCGGTGCTCACCCGGCCATTATCCGCAGTCCGACCCCACGCCGCAGACGTACGACCCGCGAACCGCACCCCGGAGCGGAGCCGCGGAGGCTTCTCCAGGTCGTGCTGAAGGAACGGAAGCCGTGGGTGGCACCTCGTTCGACCGCTCTGGCGAGCTCCTGGCCCGCCGTCGCGAGGGGCGGGCTCGCCGGCGGCCGGTCGGACGAGGGCGCTGAGCGCGCATGGGTCTGGCGGGAGCCCGGGCGCGTCACTCAGCCGGCTCCCGAGCAGACCTACCGCGCCTGGGCGGATGGTTGCGAAGCGCCCTCGGCCGACCGGCCGCCGGCAGCAGAGACGACCCCTACCGGTCGGCCAGCACCTCGCCCGTCTGCATGTCGATCGCCTCGCCCGCCGGCTTCGCGTCGAGCGCGACCTTGACCGCTAGCGCGGTCTTGGTCCCGAACCCCGGCACCGCGGCGATCTCCTCGACCGTGGCGGCTCGGAGCTTGCGCAGCGACCCGAAGTGACTGAGCAGCGTACGGCGCCGGACCTCTCCCAGCCCGGGCACCTCGTCGAGGACGGACTCGACCATCGACTTGCTGCGTCGACCGCGGTGATGGGTGATGGCGAAGCGGTGCGCCTCGTCGCGGACACGCTGCAGGAGGTAGAGCCCCTCGCTGGTGCGCGGCAGGATCACGGGCACCTCCGAGTCGGGCAACCAGACCTCCTCGAGCCGCTTGGCCAGGCCGCAGAGGGCCACGTCATCGACCCCGAGCTCGTCCATGGCCTGGGCCGCGGCGGCGACCTGCGGCGGGCCGCCGTCGACGACGACCAGCTGCGGGACGTACGCGAAGCGGCGCGGCGCGCCCGTCTCCGGGTCGATGAGGAGCGGACCCTCGCCGTCCGCCCCGTCGGTGGCGGCGGTGGCTGCCTTCCGGTCGTCGATCATCCGGCGGAAGCGGCGCGTGATGACCTCGTGCATGGACGCGACGTCGTTCTGCCCCTCGACGCCGCGGATCACGAACCGGCGGTACTCGCTCTTGCGCGGCAGGCCGTCCTCGAAGACGACCATCGAGGCGACCACCTCGGTCCCCTGCAGGTTGGAGATGTCGAAGCACTCGATGCGCAGCGGCGCACCAGGCAGCTCCAGGGCCTCCTGGATCTCCTCCAGGGCCCGGTTGCGGGTCGAGAGGTCGCTCGCCCGCGTCGTCTTGTGCCGGATGAGCGCCTCCGCGGCGTTCTTGGCCACGGTCTCCATGAGGGTCCGCTTGTCGCCGCGCTGCGGGACCCGGATGCCCACGTGCGAGCCGCGCCGCTCGCTCAGCAGCTCGGTCAGCGACTCCAGCGACGTCGGCAGCTCGGGCACCAGGATCTCCCGCGGCACCGCCTCCCGCGGGTCGGGCTCGTCGTCGGCCTCGGCGTAGAGCTGCAGCAGGAACTGCTCGACCAGCTCGGGGGTGCCGCCCTCGTCGAACCGGTCGGCGACCCAGCCACGCTCGCCGCGGATCCGGCCGCCGCGGACGTGGAAGATCTGCACGGCGACCTCGAGCGGGTCCTCGGCCAGCGCGATGACGTCGGCGTCCGTCTCGTCGGTGAAGACGACCGCGTTGCGCTCCAGCGCCCGCTGCATGGCCTGGGCGTCGTCCCGGAGCCGGGCCGCGCGCTCGAAGTCCATCTCGTCGCTCGCCGCGCGCATCTTGCGCTCGATCGAGCGGATCATCGGGGTCGACTGGCCGCCCATGAACTGGCAGAAGTCGTCGACGATCTCGCGGTGCTCCTCGGGGCTCACCTTGCCGACGCAGGGCGCGGAGCACTTGTCGATGTAGCCGAGCAGGCAGGGCCGCCCGAGGAGCTGGTGGTTGCGGAACACCCCGGACCGGCACGAGCGCATCGGGAAGACGTGGAGCAGCTGGTCGACGGTCT
>Ga0210040_10008014_pt1 | contig 12634 bp, 15 predicted proteins | sample CryGeyCG12114_NA_FD_185462 | JGI IMG/M metagenome (GOLD analysis project Ga0210040, IMG submission 185462) | Groundwater microbial communities from aquifer - Crystal Geyser CG19_WC_8/21/14_NA (SPAdes) (version 2) | ecosystem: Environmental > Aquatic > Deep subsurface > Groundwater | place: USA... | reverse complement strand
TATGGCATCGCAAGACCAAACAAACAGGTTAGCGTAGAAAACTTTACCTAATGAAAAAAATGTTTAGCTTTTCATTGATTAGTGTCAGAATGTGATCGATACTAATGTAGTGCGCTAAAACAGATATCCATGTGTTGTAAAAGTGCAATTATTCACATAGTGACTTTATCTATACAAGTTTGAACGTGTTCTCTTCTACCCATTACATTTTCTCAGTAAAGTGTCCACTATTTGCATATCTCGATTTCTCAATATGGTTTACTGTTATCAGTGATTACTTCCTGAACTTTGAAAAGCTTAATAATAACTGTTACCTTTGAAGATATCCTCTACCCATAGCCTAAATATTCTGTCACCATAGACCACTACTATAAGTGGTTGTACATGCACTTTATATTTGATTGCATGCATGAAATTGCTTGTATTCTCAGGAGCTAATGAAACATAAAATATCATGGGTGCATATTGCATTTGATTCGAAAAATGAAAAAAATGCCTAAAAATCAAAATTAAATAAGTTTCAAATTTTTGAGGCTCATTTAAGCTGCATCTTTCTGGCCTTCTTATTCATACTTAAATATTTTTTTGGCAGTTAGCTAAAATGTGCTGGACTGAAATGTGCAAAGTATTGTTAAAATATGTTGATATTATTTTCAAATGGAAATATTTTATTGATATCCACATGTTTAATTTTAAAAACCATCAAAAATAATTTCAAAGTATACTCTTACCACATGAGTCAGGCTCTTGTGTTCGAACTTTTGAGCGTAATGGTGCATCAATGTATTGAGCAGTGGATGAGCTGTATATATACACACACACACTAGGAAGAGGACGGTATTAATTCCAGTCTCAATTACACCTCACCAAGAACTTTCACTATTAATTTTTCACTAAAAATTATAAATGTTCTTAAAAAAAGTGATCAACGGCAATAATTTATTGAATTGATTAATGTCATTGCATTCACCTGTTTTCATGTTTTTTTTATGCTTTCCTGCACATGAAATAAAGTTAAGATTTAAAGAGCATAAGATGATCCTTGAACAAGTAAAATGGATAAGATTCAAAAATGACTTTTAAGCACATTTTTTGAAAGGTTTGACTTTTGAAACTTTTATCCACTCTGACAAATGTTTCGGCACATTAACTTAGTGAAATATAGTGATTCACTGAAATGGTTTACGTGTTTTGCATGCATATGCATGTGAATATGATACAATGAGATTTAGCAATATAATCTAACCTTGGTTTCGAACAAGGCGCTTATAGTATGTATACCTAAAATGTTCATGCACACAAAAATATATGAAATGTTTGGAGTAGGATAGAGCTCTCACTGTCCTACAGCCTTGAAGCAAATGTGCGCGCAACACATGTGATGGAAATCCTTTGGCTTGAAATGGACATGTTTCATCAAGGTTTTTTGCACCTTCTTTTGTTTAAAAAACAACCAACGCTCATGTTCGATTTATTGATAAATTCTTAATTTATAATTCAAAGGTTTTCGATGACTCCTGTACTTTACACAAAAGTGTCAGATAAAATATAAGTACCCAGCTAACAAGCGATACCTTATAACAACGACAAGTGACTGATACTTTTGAAAATATTTTGATGCATGTAAGCATAAAAACTGCTTGACAATTTTTCTTGTATATGAATTCTCCAAAAAAATTATTTTAGTTTGTCTTGTCCAGAATTTGCAGTAATAAATAACTTACAAAGTCCAGACCCTAGATGGAGCTGGCTATGTGGCGTCTTTTATTCACAATCAGCCAATCACAAGAGTAGAAAAGAGTTAGCATTCTGTTCAATATTTGCACATAGAGAGGCTAGCGCGGGAACCAACATCCTAGAACTTATTATTAATAATTAATTTTTTCTGAAGCTGAACTAAAAATTCAACTAACTAACTATGATTTGGGAAATTACGATACGATAACGATACAATAATAATGTGTCAACTTGAGTGGTAATAATTCTTTGTGTGGTAGAGAACGCGGCAATGGCTCCTTCTGAATTACTGAAGACACTGAAATCTCAATTACAAGATGGACTTGGGGATAACTTTAAAGCGTAAGTGAAGTGCTGCCTGAAACACTTCGAAACATTTATTAACTTGACTTGATTGACTCTGTTACAGCTACATGAAAACTCTACAAGAATGGTTTACTGGCGAAATAACAAAGGATATGTATGATTATCAAATGCTCCAGTACTTGGGGGAATCCACATTGCATTTACATAACAAATTCATGAAGGGGATTTTATTTACTTGTTATTCTGGGGAAGCAGCTCTCATGAGCTCTTTAGAGTCTGCTGAAGCTGATTCAAAGGCAAATGATCAGGGGGTAAGTGATGAAGCTCAGACATATGTCGCTCCACCTGAACCTGAAGCGTCAGAATGGTTGACCAAAGTTCTTATCAAGCATGTAGATAAACATGAAGACCCTGGTCCTCCGGATTTAAAAGTTAGTTCATATTTATCTGCAATCACTAGTTGTTCAATTTTGTAGCGTAATTGTTCAATATTGTTAACTTTATCCTGGTCCCGTGTGTTTAGAATCAATTCCCAATGGATTATGTATTTCAAGAAATGAGAGGAATTATAAAAGAAGATTACTACTCTGTTCCGAACATTACTTACGCAGTGGACGTGTCAGGTATTTTGATATTTTGATGTATGGCACTTTGAATTTAACATTTACTCATACGACCTATTGTTTTCCAGATCGGATTGACAAAAATCCCAAATTCAAATCACATTTTAGAAATCCAAATGGAGGCTCAATTGTTAGTTTCAACTCGAAAATTAGCATATATGGAAGATTTCTTTTGAAAGCGTGGGAACAAAATTTAGAAGGTGTGGAATTGCAAGCTGGACTTCTTGCTTTCAGGGCTTGCTTGGTAATTTTAGTTTTACATTGTATGAAACTAACTTATTGTGTAATGTGTATGTTTTGACTTATAATGACCGTATGCATATAAGGAACACATTAGAGCAATAATAAGAGCGGCCGTTAAGGAACGGAAACCATTTAGAGTACGAGAGGATGGAACATGTCATTCTATAGGTGCACCGTACCCCAATCCTTATTTACTTCAAGGCCATCATATTTATGACGAGCCTTGTGGGTGAGTACAAAAATACTTTCGTAGCTATGTCGCCTTAATCGAAAATCAAAGAAACATTTGTTCTATCCATCTATCTCATTTAGATCTGATTCCATGCGAATGGCTGATATTATGCAAATCCCACCTCTTTTGGCTATTAAACAAGAGAAAGAAAGACTGGCTGTTCTTCAAGCTGCTGCATCTTTACCCCCAAAGTACAATAGCTATCCTGATAACAAAGTAACAGTTGCGGATGTTTTTGACGCTTTACAGGTATTTCGCATGAAAAACGTCGAAAATATTCACATCTTAAAATCTCTCAATCCTACTCGCGGTAACAGTTTCGTTTTTTTCACGATTCCCAGAATAATCCAGGATTAATCCCGAAAAACACAATGCGTCAAAAAATGTACGAAGAGCTTTTAGCTCGTTATAATAGTTATCACGGGCCATCGGATGCTGATGAATCAGAAGAATCTGATAAAGAGGATTTTCTCGTCAACTTTTGTCCGTTTAGGTAGGGTGAGCGAGGTCGTATTGTTTTTATAATGAGATCTGTATTATTTTTTGTACGAATAAAATAAACGTGTTTTCTTTAAGGGAAACCTTTAAAAATAAGTTTTAACTGTTGTATTATTTTACTTCGACGACATGGAGAGTCATTGAGTAAATATATGCGGGAACAATACGGCATTAACGTGAGCTTAGTTAAAGTGGTGAGACCGTACCGTGCGACTACTATTTTTATTTCTTAAATAAATAAAAACCTAATCTAAACCTAATGTTTAAACTTATTTAATTTTGGCTTTGTTTGTAACCGAAGCTATGCCTCAATCTGAATAAACTTCAGCCGTTTGTTTTTATTTTGGTGTTGGATAAACAGCGAACAATAGAAAAGATGGATGACATTTTTGATGAGGAATTATTTGATGTTTTTGAGAAAAACCCTACCAATAATGACGGAAAAGCAAAAAAACAAATGAAATTCAATGATGATTCGAGTGAAAGCAGTGACGACGAAAAGTCAATTGAAGAAAACGACGAAAAAGAACCTGGAGAGCTGTCAGGAAACTTGTCAAATAAGTAAGTTCTTGTATACACCATATTACTTATGCTCAACAAATATTAAGATTGATTAAGGAAGTAATCTAAATTATTTATTTTATTAATTTATGCCATAATAATGCATAATTTACAGAGATGAAAAGGATAAATTGGAAACACCGGCTTCGCCAGAAGAGACCGGTGACAGTGAAGAAAAAGCGTCCAGCTCAGATACTGGCCCCAAGTCTTATTCTGAATTAGAAATGGACGCCACTCCATCCGGATCTAAGCGAAAACAACAGTCTTTGAGTCCGGATTCCAATTCTAATTCTGACGAAAAAAGAATCAAGCAGGATGATGTTGAAACAGAAGTTGTGAGCGATGATGAAAAAGATGACAATGTTCCCGATGATGAGGAATTGCTCCGTCGGCGAACCACTAAAGAAGAAATAGAAGATTTGCGGAAGTTCTTACCTCAAGTTGAGACGAAACATTTGGAAACCACAGAAGGTTCCGGATGTACACATGTCGTTGCCATTCCCAAAGGATCTTATTACATCCCGCTGCAGCCTATTGAAAAACCTGTGAAATCGTACAATTTTACTTTGGATCTTTTTCAAGAGCGTGCTGTAACATGTGTTGATAACTATCAATCTGTATTAGTATCAGCTCATACTTCTGCGGGAAAAACCGTTGTAGCTGAGTATGTATACGTTGAAAATGTACAAGCTAAAAGTACCGTTTCCGTATTAGGAATCAATCAAGCTATATAACTTTGATATTTGGTTTCATAAACAGATATGCTATTGCAAAAGGTCTGAAGGACAACCAACGGATTATTTACACCACCCCTATTAAAGCCCTAAGTAATCAAAAGTATCGAGAGTTTTCTGAAGAATTCAAAGATGTCGGCTTAATTACCGGAGACGTCACCATTAATCCCTCATCAAGTTGTCTTATCATGACTACAGAAGTAAGTGCCTGCTTCATTGCCTCGCATCTGAAAACGCGGACTTGATAATTTCAGGAGTTTGTAAAGTTATTTTTGTTCATTTTCAGATTCTTCGTAATATGCTCTACAGAGGCTCGGAAATCATGAGGGAAGTAGGCTGGGTGATTTTTGACGAAGTAAGATTCAATATTATTACTATAGTTACTAATTTCGTGTTGCATTGGAACTGATATTTGAGCTGATATAATCATTTAGGTGCATTACATGAAAGATCCCGAACGTGGAGTTGTCTGGGAAGAAACTATAATTCTCTTGCCACAAAAGACTCACTATGTATTCTTATCTGCTACTATTCCAAATGCTATGCAATTTGCAGAATGGATATGTTTTTTGCACAAACAGCCATGCAATGTTATACACACAGAGTATCGGCCTGTACCTCTTCATCATTATGTTTATCCTGTGGGGGGTGACGGAATCAGCTTGATAGTGGACGAATGTGTAAGAATAACTCATTTCGGTTTACCCCACATTACTTTTGCTTGAATGTTACTTTTGAAGCTTGCTGTCATTGCAAGTGTTTACATTACGCAAATTGTCTAAATGTAGGGAAACTTTAGAGAAGATAATTTTGCGTCGGCTGTATCTCTAATTCAAAATGAAGAAGGATACGGAGGAAAGAGAAACAAAAACAAAGGAGATGATAATACTTGTCACAAAATCATTAAAATGGCTATGGAGCGAGATCTTGCTCCTATAATTTGTTTCAGCTTTAGCAAAAAAGATTGTGAAGTGTATGCCCTTCAGTTGGCAAAATTGGATTTCAACACAGGTCAGCAACCACTGAGCAAATTAAATCTCCAAGCTTAAGCATTTTTTTAGGCAAGGTTTTATAGTTTATGTTTAATTTATTGAATTAGCTGATGACAAGTTGTTAGTTGAAGAAGTTTTTGGAAATGCTATTGATGTATTAAGCAAAGATGATCAAAAGCTGCCTCAAGTGGAAAACTTACTTCCGTTGCTAAAACGAGGAATTGGTATTCATCATGGAGGTAAAATTTACTGTATTTTCATTTCATTTTTCCTATAGACTGCTCTGGATATTAAAACGTTTATTTTTTAATTTTTTTAGGACTTTTACCCCTTCTGAAGGAAACAATTGAAATTCTTTTTTCGGAGGGACTCATTAAGGTTTTATTTGCCACTGAAACCTTTGCCATGGGTAAAGAATTATTATGAGACCATCGTTGTATTCAAACGATACAGAAATGTATTCCTAAAAAATATATTTACGCTTTTTTTGTAAATTGACTACAGGTTTGAATATGCCTGCGAGAACGGTGCTGTTTACAAGTACTCGGAAGTTTGATGGAAAGGACTACAGATGGGTAAGCAATTGACTTATTAAATCTTTTTGCACTTTATATTTTTAGTAGATTTTACTTTGAGTTGTATTGCTTTTGCTTACAGATAACATCAGGAGAATATATTCAAATGTCTGGGCGTGCAGGTCGACGTGGTATTGACGACAAAGGTGTCGCTATTGTTGTTTTGGATGAAAAAATCAGTCCAAGTGTAGGTAGAACATTGTTTAAAGGACATGCCGATGCTATTAACTCACAGTTCCATCTGACATACAATATGGTTCTCAATTTAATGCGAGTTGAAGAAATTAATCCAGAATATATGATGGAAAGAAGTTTTTATCAATTTCAAAACTACTCTTCCATACCAAAAATTATTGAAAGTAAGTTGTTGCGCTATTTGCGCGTGCAAAAGAGATTAGATAGATTACATTCGAACTTTAAAATAATTTATTTTTTTTAAATTGTTTTAATAACGTTTAAATTTTTGAACGGGTTTTTTTAATTTTTCGTAGAACTAATGACTGTTGAAAAAGAATACGAAGAAATGAAGATCCCTAAAGAGGAAGTAATATCGTCGTATTATGATTTGAGGGAGCAGCTAAGGATTTTGAAAAATGAATTTCGAAACTTTGTTTTTAAACCTACCTACATTGTACCATTTTTGCAACCTGGAAGGATGCTTTTTGTAGGAATTATTGTTCATTTCATACATATATGCAGATGAGTTTTTATACATATGTTCGAAAACCATTTGTCTGAATTGGAATTTCAGATAAATCAAGATGGAGTTGACATTGGTTGGGGAGTTTTAGTAAATTTTCAGCGACGTATGAATCCAAAGGACAATCCTATGACTTGTAAACCAACGTATGTACTAGATGTTGTTATTGCTCTTGACCGAGAAAAATCTTTGGATTCGGTAATTTTTTCTACTGGTTTTGTAAATAACTTGGTGACTTTATTTAAAGGTAAATACCAGTTGAATAATGATATGCTGTTTTGTTTAATAGGATGGAAAAGTTATAGGACTTCATGCCCCGAAAAGTAGAAGCACTGCAGCTATAGAGGTTGTACCAATAACTTTACATCTTGTAGAATTCATTAGTAAAGTCCGGCTGTACTGCCCCAAGGATTTAAAATGTGAGGAGAATAAGCGAGCTGTGCAAATCAGTGTCGATGAAGTAGTCAAAAAGTTTCCAGATGGAGTCCCTTTACTGGATGCAGTGAAAGATATGGGAATCCGGGAGAAAGGTTTTGATACTTGTGTAAAGAATATAAAAAAATTCGAGGAAAGGTTATACGCTCATCCCCTACATAATACTGATGAATGCAAGCGTTTATATAAACTCTATGTGAAAAAGACTAAGGTGAGTTTTAAAATATTTCAGTCATCGCTTTCAGTAAGAGAGTATGTAAACAATATCTTATTTCTATGTGCTGTGCCTTTAATTTACAGATGTATGACGAAGTAAAAGCTGCTAAAGCAGAATTACGGAAAGCCAAATCACTTTTACAAATGGATGAACTAAAGTGCCGGAAAAGGGTGCTTCGAAGATTGGGCTATGCTTCTGCTGACGATGTTATTGAAATCAAGGGCCGCGTTGCATGTGAGCTGACAAGTGGAGATGAGCTTCTTTTAACTGAAATGATCTTTAACGGAATATTCATCGATATGGATGTAGCCAAAACAGTGGCTATGTTGAGTTGTATTGTGTGTGACGAGCGAAGTAATGATGTTCCTAAAATGTCGGAAGAACTTTCTGGGCCTTTAAAAATGATGCAGGTATGTAATGTTTAATGTCGTCCAAAGGCACCGGTTTACTTTCCCTTTCAGTTGCATTATATAAATTGAGGGATTTCTCACGTACAGGATATCGCACGGCAAATCGCAAAAGTAAGCAACGAGGCCAAGTTAGAAGTGGACGAAGAAAAATATGTAGATCAATTTAAACCATATTTAATGGATGTGGTATACGCGTGGTGCCAAGGATCATCATTTGCAAAATTGTGTGAGAAGACAGACATTTTCGAAGGTAAATAGAATCTGTATTATGTATTAAATTAATACAAATAGTTAGTTGAGAAAATTAGAGGGGCTTGAGTGGTGTCATATGGATTCGTATATTTTGCTCAGGTGGCATTATAAGGTGCATGAGGAGGCTGGAAGAACTTCTGAGGCAGATGTCAATGGCAGCCAAAGTAATTGGTAACAAAGACCTAGAGGAAAAATTCTGCGAAGGTGTTAAACTTATAAAAAGAGATATCGTATTTGCTGCTAGTTTGTATTTGTAGTAAGTTTTTATTTTGTTTTTCTACATAAATCACGAAATATTCTTCATACTTTCTTATAACATGATTCACCTTTCATTGGGTTGCATAAATAAACATGAAAAGTTACGTTGTCCTTATTTTACTTGACTGAACGTTTTACTCTACATGATTTGGTAGAAAGCCAGGCTAAGATTATGTTGACATAAGATATCACGTTCAGTTTTAAAAAAGATACAGATTGTGATGAGTGAGGTCTGCTATAAAGCACTACGCTAACAAATTAATGTCACTCACTCACGATACTATTGCACACCATCTTCAGTTTTATACATTTGCATAACATAACCATGCATAGGAGCCAGCATTTTAAAATAATAAATAATACTTGCATTAAATGCCACATCATACCCTAATGCTTCATTAATATCAGAATGCATTGTTCTGCCACAATCCTCATTCTATTTTTATGTGTTTAAACTCTTCTGGCAATTTGGAGTTCAATAAAAAATCTATTTTATAAGCCATCGGCTGATATTTAGACGGCCGCCTGGGGGTAAGTCGGTCATTAACCCAATGGAGATTCCAACCTTTTGTTGACTCCACACACGTTTCAGCAAATCCTTTCAATCCAAATTTTTCTTCTTGCTCCATGCACCCGGAGATGAAAATATCCACATAAGATTGAACAATAGGATACTTATCATTTGGACTCTTTGTGAACTCCGGAATATTCTCATAAATCCAAAACTGAGCATCATCTTCCAATTTTGATTCCAATTGCTCTTCCCTAGGTAGAATTGTAATTCGGCTTCTTGGGATTTCGATTCTGCAATAAAATCTTTCTCTTTTATCATATGACTTGATGGCGTTCAATGGTTCACTACCAGTCAATGCATAAATCACAGCATTGATGTGAGATTTCTCGTCTCGCAGAATCCCCAAGTATGTCGTCGAAGCGGTGATGGAAGTTCCTTGCGCATTCCAATGGCGGGCCAGCCCTGTGACATTTACAGGGATATTGGGCCCCGTTTCTTGAGATGTAGTTCCTTTGGACTCGGAATTTATTAGTGAACCGTACCCTATTATGTATTGGGGTGCCCCTGGAGTTGGCTGGGGGTGACAGGATTCATTGGTAGCTTTTGATCCTTCTCCAATCGAGCGTGCTGACACCTTAATATTTTAAGTTACGATGTAAGTAGTCTTTACAGTACTCGGATTCTAGGAGTTTATATTTCTGTGCCGGTACAATGTTATTGCTAGGTTAATTGTTACCTCTTTTGCACCAAAAGAAGAAATCCCATAGACAATACTTGCCACAAATACTGTGAGGATTAGCATGGCGCTAAATGCCCCAACAACAAACTTTGTGCGAGACACGTTGATATTTTGTGGTTAGTCTTCGTGTAAAATTTTAAGGAATGAGATGGGACGAGGCTATATACAATATCAACTGTTGCGGTTTAAAGCTGGATTGAAGACATTTGCATTGCAATAACTTTAAATGGTGTACTCACACGATACTATTGCCACCGGTTTATTTTCCAGGAATGCCTACAAACTACTAAACTGTTTGCTCCTTAGAGCAGTTCACGCGACAGTAGCACTAGCACATAACATGTACAACAGGGGTTGCGTTTATCATGATGTGTTATGCAGTGAATAGCCCTGTCCCAAGTATGCACATAAGACACTGTACCTAAAGCACGTTTAGAAAATCGTAATTTTTGTATGCCGTAAATACAAGTCTAGCAGCAGTGTGTTCATTATATTAATTCTGGTTGAAGTTAGGCAGTCTCAATTTTACGGCAATTGGAATTTCTTTTTTTAAGAAGAGAGGACGTATATTGATTTTGTTTGCTTGCATTATTAAACTTAAATAAATTGGGTTGCATAACGTTAAATGAATGTTTATTGAGTGTAGTGGATCTATTGCGGAAGCTTATATCACATTATAAGTATGGGTTTCATGTCCAAAAGTTACGGGAGGCGACATGTTGTTTATTTATTTTCTTAGTTTCCACATTTTGACATAAGCTGTCTTGCACAGACCTAAGCATACTTGAAAATAGCTTACACACGTAAAAATTTTATGAACTGTATGAATGATTTAGGTATTTCACTAAATACTACAGTTTCTAATTGCGAGAGTGTTATTTCTTCCTTATTCCAGTTGTAACTAAAAAATTAAATAATTTGAAAAACATTAGAAATATAAATACGTGAAAAACAAAAGCAAAGTTAGTGGATATTGTATCCTATAACTATAAGTAATAATTCATGATGAAGTCTGCTGAATTTGATGTGAAATTAATTCAAAGAATCTATACTCAGCAGAACGCAAAAGCTAACCATTTGCAGACAATCATGGACACATTACACACATGCATGTACGTTTTCGACGTAGATTCTTACAATCGTAGTTACAAAACATAACGCTTCGTTATTTGGACACATACATATCACGTATTGTAAAGCTACAATGAGAAAAGAATACAAAAATAATGTTGAATCAGAATCCTCGGAAAAAAATCAGTCTTTGTATTGCATTTTCAATGCACGAATAATCCAAGCGGAGAAAATATCCATTTGCCAACATACAGAGGGCTTAAAGAATGTGCATAGTCATTTTTGGTCTCATATTATCATCTAAACTTACACGTATATTTTGGTTTTAAATTGCATGGATATAAGGTTCTGGAGTAAAATAGATCAAAGGTTCTATTTACAAAATTTCCGGCTTCGTTAATTGGCTTGCGTATTTACATTAGCTATTATCCTGATGAGCATGGAGTAAAATGACTGAATTATCATGCCTAACACATCTCATTTGACGTAAATGAGCAAATTAAGAAGATTTGAAACCTACAGCTTCAGGTTTAGCCCAATACAGGGCTTATGTAGCTGTGCCAGTTTTTTGTGTGTATTTCTACTATAACTGTCGAACGCATTCACCGATTGACTTCAAATTTTGCACATCTTGAGATTACGCAAAAGTAGGAGATGGCATAACAAATGATCAACACCAAAAAATGTCTAATATGTTTTTAGACGAATAAACGGTGTTCAGGGTGAATATTTCAATGATGGCATGATTAAAGTCATAATATACCGAAACCAGTTAAGGATACGTATTGAAACTGAGACTATTGATATTGTGGATTGGAGTAAAGTGACTAACCCTAACTTATCATATAGTCGTAATCTTTGGTAACCACAGATAGACTTGGAAGTGGCATGCACAAAAATTATTTGGCAAGCAATATATTCATAATAGCGTCACTTTAGAGCAAATTCAACAGAACAATGCTATTTATCACTGATCAAAAATTTTGAGTGTAAAGTCAATCTGTCAATACGTTCTAAACTTATGCCACTTATGCATTCTTTTCATCACCTTAACCGGGCTCAGCCCTATAAGTAATTCCTTTAAAGAACAACTTGAAAATTCAATCTGTATTCGACTAAAAAATTCAAATTTTTTCCTCGATTTTGTTATTGACAAGTGTAGCGCAGTTAGTACCCCATCCAAAACCATAGTTATTTTTTCAAAACAGATGGTAATTTAATAAAATTACAGCCCTTACAATTATTACTTACAATACTTAGAATTTAATCATCCAATAAACACACAGCAACACTCTCGACTAAGGCAGTGTTGTAATAAAAGTGTAGTGCAGATTATATATCACTGCAAATTTGACACCTTACTGACCTTACACTAAAAATTATTATGCATAGGGATATGAGGTTTAGAACGACCACAACGTTTAAAGCATTGTTTCATGAATATATAGAATATTATAGCATATATTATTTCTATGATACAGCGTGTAGGAAGGCAGACGTTGAATGTCTGTAAAAATTACAATAACATCCACCGGAT
>Ga0210040_10008013_pt1 | contig 12635 bp, 11 predicted proteins | sample CryGeyCG12114_NA_FD_185462 | JGI IMG/M metagenome (GOLD analysis project Ga0210040, IMG submission 185462) | Groundwater microbial communities from aquifer - Crystal Geyser CG19_WC_8/21/14_NA (SPAdes) (version 2) | ecosystem: Environmental > Aquatic > Deep subsurface > Groundwater | place: USA... | reverse complement strand
TGACCGACACGATCATGCCGGAGGCGGCGTGCACGTCGACCCAGGTGCACCTGCAGGTGAGCCCGGACGACTTCGCCGGCTACTGGAACGCCGCGCAGGCCATCGCCGGGGTGCAGGTCGCGGTCGGGGCCAACTCGCCGTTCCTCTTCGGCCGGCACCTGGTCGCGGAGTCACGGATCCCCCTCTTCGAGCAGGCGACGGACACGCGCGCCGAGGAGCTCAAGACCCAGGGCGTACGCCCGCGGGTCTGGTTCGGCGAGCGCTGGATCACCTCGATCTTCGACCTCTTCGAGGAGAACGCCCGCTACTTCGGGGCGCTGCTGCCGGTCAGCACGGACGAGGACCCGGTGGCGGTGCTCGACGCGGGCGGCACGCCCGAGCTCGAGGAGCTCAAGCTGCACAACGGCACCGTCTACCGCTGGAACCGCCCCGTCTACGACACCCACGGCGGCACCCCGCACCTGCGGGTGGAGAACCGGGTGCTGCCCGCCGGGCCGACCGTGGTCGACACCATGGCCAACGCGGCCTTCTTCGCCGGCCTCGTCCGCGCGCTCGCCGCGGCGGACCGACCCGTCTGGTCGCAGATGAGCTTCGCCGCCGCCGCGGACAACTTCGCCTCGGGCACCCGGCACGGGCTCGACACCGAGATGTACTGGCCAGGCGTCGGGCAGTGCCCGGTCCCCGAGCTGGTCGTGCGGCACCTGCTGCCGCTGGCGGCCGACGGGCTGCGGCGCTGGGAGGTCGAGGAGTCCGAGATCACCCGGCTGCTGCACATCGTGGAGCAGCGCTGCCTGACCGGGCGCAACGGGGCGACCTGGCAGGTCGAGCAGGTGGCCCACCTCGAGCGCGCCGGGGCGTCGAGGGACGCGGCGCTGCACGGGATGCTCGCCCGCTACACCGAGCTCATGCACAGCAACGAACCCGTGCACACCTGGGAGGTGGCGTCGTGAGCGCGTCCGTGGAAGACAAGGCACAGCAGCCGGAGAGCCCGCGCATCGTCGTGGGCTACAGCTCCCGGCCCGAAGGGCGGGCGGCGCTGCGGCGCGCCCTGTCGGAGGCCGCGCTGCGCGGGGCAGGGCTGATCGTGCTCCACGGACCCGCCGACGACCTCGACGAGCTGGTCGCCGACCTGGACGCGGCCGGCGTGTCGTACGAGCTCAAGGCATCGGCCGAGGGCGCCGACGCGGCCGAGGACCTCATCGAGCTGGCCGAGGACGCGGACGCCGCCTTCATCGTCATCGGCCTGCGGCGGCGGTCCCCGGTCGGCAAGCTGCTGCTCGGCAGCAACGCCCAGCGCGTCCTGCTGGACGCGTCCTGCCCCGTCCTGGCCGTCAAGGCCGAGTAGCACGCACTGCCGTACCCACAGGGAACCGTCGTTCGTTCGCGCGCGCGTACGGTCGGGGGGTGCACAACGGTTGCTTCCGTCGTGCTGAAGGGCTCGATCATTTGGATCCCCGTGCCAGAATCTTCTCGGAGCGGCGGTTGACATCCGATGGCCGCTGCCTGCCCTCGTACGACTTGGTTAGCCGAGAGGTTCTTCGTGACACCGCCTTCCAAAGCCCACGCACCGGCCGTCGTGTCGGACGCGACCGACGACGACGCGCTCTCGGAGGGCGCGAGCGTCCGACCCGGTCGCACGGCGACGAAGAAGGCGCCGGCGCGACGACCGGCGGCGAAGAAGACGCCCCTGAAGGCGGTCGCGGCCCCGGCCGGCGGTGCCAAGGCGGGCGCGAAGAAGAAGTCCGGTGCGGACGACGACGCTGACGAGGCCGAGCTCGAGCCCGACCTGACGGTCGACCTCGGGGACGAGGACGTCGTGGACGTGGCCGACGTGGCCGTCGTCGACATCGTGGCCGGCACGGTCCCCGCCGAGGTGCAGGTCGACCTGGAGGGTGACGAGGTCGTCGTCACCGTCGGCAAGAAGCGGACGCTGGACGACGTCGACGAGGCCAAGTTCGAGCCGGCCAAGGAGGCCGTGGTCGAGGCCAAGCTCGTCGAGGACCAGGGCTTCACGCTCTCCGCGGCGGACGACGCCGACGAGCCCGAGCAGCAGGTCATGGTGGCCGGTGCCACCGCCGACCCGGTCAAGGACTACCTGAAGCAGATCGGCAAGGTCGCCCTGCTGAACGCCGAGCAGGAGGTCGAGCTCGCGAAGCGGATCGAGGCCGGCCTGTTCGCCGACGAGAAGATCGCCGACGTCGCCGTCAAGATCAAGCCCAAGGAGGCCGACGACTACGACTGGATCGCCGAGGACGGCCGCCGGGCGAAGAACCACCTGCTCGAGGCCAACCTGCGACTGGTCGTCAGCCTGGCCAAGCGCTACACGGGTCGCGGGATGCTCTTCCTCGACCTGATCCAGGAGGGCAACCTCGGTCTGATCCGTGCGGTCGAGAAGTTCGACTACACCAAGGGCTACAAGTTCTCGACGTACGCGACGTGGTGGATCCGCCAGGCGATCACCCGCGCGATGGCCGACCAGGCCCGCACCATCCGCATCCCGGTGCACATGGTCGAGGTCATCAACAAGCTCGCCCGCGTCCAGCGCCAGATGCTGCAGGACCTGGGTCGCGAGCCCACGCCGGAGGAGCTCGCCAAGGAGCTCGACATGACCCCGGAGAAGGTCGTCGAGGTCCAGAAGTACGGGCGTGAGCCGATCTCGCTGCACACCCCGCTCGGCGAGGACGGCGACTCCGAGTTCGGCGACCTGATCGAGGACTCCGAGGCCGTCGTCCCGGCCGACGCAGTCAGCTTCACGCTGCTGCAGGAGCAGCTGCACGACGTGCTCGACACGCTCAGCGAGCGTGAGGCCGGTGTCGTCTCCATGCGCTTCGGCCTCACGGACGGTCAGCCCAAGACGCTGGACGAGATCGGCAAGGTCTACGGCGTGACCCGTGAGCGGATCCGCCAGATCGAGTCGAAGACCATGAGCAAGCTGCGGCACCCGTCGCGCTCGCAGGTCCTGCGCGACTACCTGGACTGAGACAGGATGGACGAGCGGCCCCTACGGGGGCCGCTTTTCTTTTGTCACAAGGGAAGTAGAGCCGCTGGCCCGGGGAGTGACGGGCCCGGGAGGACGGCACAGTGGCCTAGTCCAGGATATTTGCGTACCGTGGGCGCATGCCCACCACCGCTCCGGCCCGACGCCGCTCCCGCGCTGCCGTCGTCACCCTGGCCCTGCCGGACCTGGCCCTGCTGCTCCCGTCCTGGGAGCTGCACCTGCGCGCTGAGCGGAAGTCCCCGCAGACGGTGAAGTCCTACGGCGACGGTGTCCGGGCCTACCTGACGTGGGTGACCGCCACGGACCGGGTGCCCCAGATGGACCGGCACCAGGTCCGGGAGTTCGTGGACGCCCTCCTCACGGCCGGGGCCCGCCCGTCCACGGCCGTGTCCCGTCAGCTGGCCGTCCGGCGATACTCCGCGTGGCTGACGGAGGAGGGGGAGCAGGGAGCCGACCCGCTCCTCGGCCTCAAGGCCCCCCGGTTGGACAAGCCGGTGGTGGAGCCGCTGTCCGACGACGACCTCCGCTCCCTCCTCAAGGCCTGCAAGGGCCCGGACCTCCGGGACAAGCGCGACGAGGCCATCGTCCGGCTCATGTACACCACCGGGGCCCGGGCCGGTGAGGTGGCCAACCTGGAGACCGGGGACCTGAACCTGCGCGACACCCCACCCACCACGGTCATCCGGCGCGGCAAGGGCGGCAAGGGCCGCGTCGTCCCCCTGGCCCCGGAGGTGGCCGCCGCCATCGACCGTTACCTCCGGATGCGCCGAGCCCACCGGCTGCACGACGGGCCGGACCTGTGGCTGGGGGACCGGGGCAAGGGGTTCACCTACGACGCGCTCCACAAGACCCTGGCCCAACGGGCGGCCACGGCCGGGATCACCGGCTTCCACCCCCACCTGCTGCGCCACACCGCCGCCCACCGGTGGCTCGCGGCCGGGGGTTCCGAGGGTGGACTGATGGCCGTGGCCGGCTGGACCCGGCCGGACATGCTCCTCCGCTACACCCGGGCCCAGGCCTCGGCCCGGGCAGCGGACGAGGCCCAGCGCCTCGACCTGGGCAAGTTGTAGGCCGGGACGTGACCACGTTCGAGCGGGACGGTCGCCGACCCCGGCAACGAGCAGTCCCTGACCCGGGGACCAGCGCCATCGTGCGGGCACGGGAGGACCAGCTGGTCGCTGACTGGGCCCAGGCCCTGGAGGACTGGCTGTCCAGCCTGCGGGGTGTCCTGCGCGAATTCGACCAAGGGCGGATGGTGGTCCGGGACGAGGAGGACCACCCGGTCGTTAACCGGGCCGTGTTCGCCCGCGAGCTGGCCCAGGCCGAGTCCCTGCACGACCTCGTCCGGCGTGGCCTCGACCCTGACCAACAACGGACGTTCCGGGGCCGGGTACTCCTGACGGTCCGGTGCCCGCGCGGCCACCTGCTCGCCCTCGTCTACCCCACGGCCCGTCATCCCGTCCTGGTCCCGGCCCAGTCCGCGCTGCCCTGGTACCGGGACAAGCCGGCCCGTACGGAGTCGTTCGAGCTCGCCCAGCGGCATCGGATGGTGTCGGAGGGTCGGGTTGGCAAGGACGGGATTCTCCGGGTGCCGGAACAGGCTCGTGACTTCTGGCTCCAGCAGGAGCGGGAGTCGGTGATGAACGCGGTGCGTGGCATGTGGGTCCTGGACGACCTGGACCATCCCGGTCCGGCCCGGGTGCCGGACGTGTCTGCCCTGGGCCCGGTACGGGACCTGTGGTGCCGCTGTGGCCGGAGGCCGCTGACCCGGCCACCACTGGTGGCCGCGCTGAACGACCGGGCGCGTGTCCTGACCGTCTAAGCCGTCTCGGGTAGGTCCTGGTCCCGATCCTGGGTATCGTTGTGCTCAGAAGTAAATGAACAACCCGAGCTGTTGCAGCCGAATGTCCTGCTAGCCGAGACGGGTGCGGTGCAGATTCCCGACAGGGGGTCTCCACGTCATGCCCGCAACCGATCCGACCGAGCGTCGGCTCATCGCCACCGTCGCCGCCAACGAGTCCTGGGCGGCCACACGCGACCGCACCGCCCGTACGGCCAACGCCCGCGCCGCCCTCGCGGCCAAGTTCCTCGCTCAGGCCGACGGCGACCCGGTCCGCGCCGCGAACCTGCGCCAGGCCTACTACGCCCGGCTGTCCCTCAAGGCCGCCCAGAGCCGCCGCAGGGCAAAGGAGGCCACCGCCGCCGCCCGTGGGGCTGACGCCGACCTCCGCGCTGCCGGGGGACCTGATGCAGCCGCGTGAGAGAGAGCGCCCCGGTCGTCACACCGGGGCCGCCCACAACAGCACGAACACCACGCTGAGCGTATCGGCCAGCCCGGGCCCGCTCCCGGTCGAAGTGATCTACAAGGTCACGGTCAAGCTCCCCAACGGGACAGCAAGGACTGAGTTCTACCGCACCAGGTCCGCCGCCCAGCGGGCCGTCGAACGGCACCAGGAGCACGGCCGGGAAGCGTGGCTGTCCCGCCACCGGTTCGTGGAGGTGCCGGCCCGGGTCCGGCCCACCGTGGTCCCGGGCACCACCGACGAACGCCGCGCCGAGCTGCTGCTGCGGGGAGTGATCGTGAGCGCCCTCGCGCACCGGATGTACGACCTGGAGCTGGACCACCGGGACATCGGGGACGGTGACCTCGGCCTGGCCGGCGCGCACCTCCTGGACTATGAAGAACTCCTGGACCTGGCCGACCGGAACGGGTGGCGGCCATGATGACGACCGCCTACGACCGGGTCACCGAGCGGCTGCGCGACGACGGCCGCCGGGTGATCGAGAGTCGCCCGGGTGCTGTGGCGATGGCGCAGTGTCCCGCGCACGCCGACCGGACTCCGTCGCTGTCGGTCCGGCGCATCGAGGCCATGGTCCTGCTGCACTGCCACGCCGGGTGCATGAAGGAGGACGTGCTCACCGCCCTCGGGCTGACGATGACCGACCTGTACGACGACCCCCGTGGGTCGAGGCACCGCTACCGCGACGCCGACAACCGGGTGGTCCGGACGGTCCGCCGGACGCCGAGCAAGACCTTTTCCCAGAGCGGGGACACCAAGGGCACACCCACCCTGTACCGGCTGCCGCAGCTGCTCGCCTCCGTCGAGGCCGGGGCCACGGTCTACCTGGTGGAGGGCGAGAAGGACGTCCACGCGGTCGAGTCGCTGGGCGGGGTGGCGACCACGGCACCGATGGGCGGCAACAACTTCGGCAAGGCCGACAACACCCCGCTTCACGACCGCCACGTCGTCGCAGTGGTGGACCGGGACGAGGTCGGGCAACGGTGGGCCGTCGCCGTCGCCGCAGCCCTCCGGGGTCGGGCCAAGTCGCTCCGGTTCGTCCAGGCCAAGGAGGGCAAGGACGCGGCCGACCACATCGCCGCCGGGCACACCCTGGAGGACCTGGAGCCCGTGGACCCGCCCGTCGTCGTCGCCCCGGTCGTCCACGGCGCACACGACGAGGACCGGCTGGAGGACGCACACCTCGCCGGGGCGGTGGCCGAGCGGGCTTTGAGGGGCCGCTACTGCTACGCCCACGGCATGGGGTGGCGTCGCTACGTCATGGGCTGTTGGAGGGCCAGCAGCCCGGAGCACGTCGAGGAGCAGGTCCGCCTGCACCTGATCGACCGACTCAACGAGGAGGCTCTGGCCGGTGCTGACCCGGACCGGCTGCGGAAGCTGTCCGGCCTGCTGTCGGCCAGCCGCATCCGTTCGGTCACCGGGCTCACACGCGGAATCCTGGAGGTCGAGGCGGCCGACTTCGACCAGCAGGCCGACCTGCTGAACGTGGGCAACGGCGTGGTGGACCTCGCGACCGGGGAGCTGCTGGACCACTCGCCCCGCTACCTGTTCACCAAGACCACTCCCGTGAAGTACGTCCCCGGGGCGGTGTCGAAGGACTGGGACCTCGCGCTGACGTCGGTGCCCGTCGAGGCCGTGGCCTACCTCCAGGAGCGCATCGGCCAGGCCGCGAGTGGGCACCCGACGCCGGACGACACGTTGCTGGTGATCACCGGGGGTGGGTCGAACGCCAAGACCACGGTCCTCGGGGCCGTGGTGCGGGTCCTGGGCGACCACGCGGTGGGCGTGCCCGAGCGGGTGCTGATGACGAAGCCGTCCGACCACCCGACCGAGCTGATGACGCTGCGCGGTGCACGGCTGGCCCTGATCGAGGAGACACCGGAGGCCCGCCACCTGTCCGTGAAGCGGCTCAAGGACACCGTGGGTACACCGACGATGACGGCCCGGCTGATCGGCAAGGACAACGTCACATGGAGGGCGACGCACAGCCTGTTCCTGACCAGCAACTACATCCCCCGGGTGGAGGAGACCGACCACGGCACCTGGCGTCGGCTCCAGCTGCTCCGGTTCCCGTACACCTACGTCGGGGCGCGGGCCGGCGAGCTGGGCCCGAACCAACGCCGTGCGGTGCCCGGGCTCCGGGAACGGCTGATGGAGAGCCCCGGTGGGCAACACGAGGCCGCCCTGGCGTGGATCGTGGAGGGTGCCCGACGCTGGTACGCCCGGGACCGGGTGCTGGCCCCTGCACCCCAGGTGGTGGACGACGACACCGGGCAGTGGCGCGCCGACGCCGACCTGATCTACGGCTTCGTGTCCGAGCACCTGGTCTTCGACCCGGCGTGCCACGTCACCTCTACGGAGCTGTTCTCGGTCTTCGACGGCTGGCTGACAGGACGCGGCCACACGTCCTGGTCGGAGACGACGTTCGTCGCCCGGTTCGGTCAGCACCAACTGATCGACACCCACGGGGTCGTGAAGAAGCGCAGGCGCCCGATCGACGGGATGAGCACTCGCGGTCTTAGCCAGTGGCCCAGGCCGGGTCAGGCCATCTACACCGCGTGGTTGGGAGTCCGGTTCCGCGACGAGCAAGACGGGGACGCCACCGGCGAGGGCGCCGACCTGCTCGACCATGGCGGGCTCGACGGACAGATCCGGCCCCGGCTGGACCGCTACGGGGTCGCATGATCGCCGGTCCGGGATGCCCGGGCCAGGTCGCCCGGCGAGGCCGTGTGCAGGGTGTGCAGGGGTCTGCGGTCCTTCCTCGTGAAGACCACAACAACTACAACAGCCCCGGACCCCTGCACACCCTGCACACACCCCCTGATCGGGCCCCTCGGTGACCGGGTCAACGGCCTGGGCCGACCTCCACCTGGGCCTGCTCCACCTGGCCGAGCGTGGTGGGCACCCGCCCTGCGCCGAGCCCGGCACGCGGGAGCTGTGGGTCAGCGACCGACCGAGGGACCGGGCCCAGGCCGCCCGATGGTGCCGAGGCTGTGCCGTCATGGCCCAGTGCGGGGCTGCCGCCGACGCGGCCGGCGAACGGTTCGGCGTCTGGGCCGGACGCGACCGCACACCTTCTGACACCCGACCTTCCCGCCAACCCGTACCCACCGACCGAAGGAACACCCCGATGAACGACGCCCTGCTCACCCTGACCCCGGACGGCCACCGCGACACCGCTGGCTACCTGCGCGTCCATCTCACGAACGACATCCCCGGCAAGCTCGCCATCGCCCGCTACAGCGACACCACAGACCTGGTCGCGTCCACGACCTTCAAGATCATCGAGCTGCTGCACTCGACCGGCGACCCGGTGGCCCACCTGGACCGGCTCGCGGACGGCATGGACCTGGGCCAGCCCGACGAGCAGGCCACCGTGGTCGGGATCCTGCTGCTTACCGCCCGTGGGAACCGTGAGGCCATTGCCTGGGTCAAAGCCCACCTGGCGTTCGACGCGTCTGCCAAGGTCGAGCTGGTCGGCCAGGCCGACTCGATGGACCTGTGCGAGAGCTTGACCGCCATCCTCCTGGCACTCCTCGGCCAGGGCCTGGGTGGTCCGCCGCACGACTACCTCGCCCAGATGATCGACGAGGCCGACCAGTTCGCTGACGACGGGCCCGAGGCCGCCTGACGGTGCTCGACGGGGGTGGGGGTACTTCCGTCTCTAGCTCTCGGACGACGCGGCCGACACCTCTCGGCCTTCTATCCCCCCCGGAGGTCTCCACCCCATCACCCGGGTAGAACGGTCAGATTCACCGTCTCCGGGCCTGTGGGCCGTCACAGTGACGTCCAGAGGGGGTCCTGAGCCGTACGATGGCGTGGCGAGTCCCCGCCATCCCCGAGGCCCCCGCTGATCGCTCAGCCGGCAAGCCTCCGGCAACCTGGCCGGCACTCGCTGGCTGGACCTGCACCCCGAGGGCGACCTCCGGCATCGCAGTGGCACCACGTTGGACGGCCCGACCACCTGCATCACGGTCGCCGCGCCGCCGACTCCACTCACGCCACCAGGCAGCGGCCCCCTGCGCCGCGCCGATCCTCCCTCTGGAGCCCCCCATGAGCACAGACGTGTTCGTCGCACCGTCCACCGACAAGCTCGCCCAGGCCGTCGAGGCCGTCGAGTCCCTGTCCGACCAGATCGACAAGAAGTCCGGCCCCCCGTCCTCGGACGACGTCCGCCAGCTGGCTGCCGCCGTGGACGGCGTCCGCCAGCTCAAGCGGGCCGTTCACCGCGAGGAGATGACCGAGGCCAAGAAGTACCTGGCCAGCCTGGGTGCTGACGCCAGCGGCCCGGGGGCCAGGTCCACCGGGATCGGGTCCAAGTCCGCGTGGTCGGCCGAGGCCGCCTCCAGGATCACCAAGACGGTGGGTGCGTACGGCATCAAGGCGATCACCACCGGCGGGGTCGATGTTCCTCAGCCCGTCGAGTCCCTTCCGGTCACCATGCCGGTCGCCCCGGCCCGCGTGCTGGAGCTGCTGATCAACCGCAAGCCGCTGGAGGGCAACGTCTTCTCGTACCTCCAGCAGACCCGACGCGACAACGCCGCCGCGCCCGTCGCGGACAACCAGGTCAAGCCGACGTCGGTCTACACGTTCGAGGACGTCGAGGACAAGGCCAAGGTCATCGCGCACCTGTCCGAGGCGATCCCGCTGCGCTACCTGGAGGACCACGACGAGCTCCGGCGCGTGCTCAGCGACCAGATGGCGGAGGACCTTTACGCCGTCATCGAGGAGGAGGCCCTGCTCGGGGACGGCACCGGCGAACACTTCCGGGGCCTGTCGAACACCGTGGGGGTGCGGGCCCAGCCGTTCTCGGGCAACGTCCTCCAGACCCTCCGCAAGGCCCGTACGACGCTCACCATCGCCGGGGAGACGCCGACCGCGTGGGTGCTCAACTGGACCGACGTGGAGGCCATCGACCTGCTCCGTGAGGACGGCGCGACCGGCGGCTTCATGGCCGACATCGACGCCAAGATCTTCGGCAACCTGCCCACGGTCGGCTCCAACCTGGTCCCGGCCGGCACCGCGTTCCTGGGCGACTGGAACCAGACCCGGCTGTACGTCCGCGACGCCGGGCGGCTCGACGCCGACGTCTCCGGCCCGCTGTTCGACCGGAACCAGTTCAAGCTCCGCTATGAGGGCCGGTTCGGCTTCGCCGTCCTGCGCCCGGCCGCGTTCGTCGCCATCGACCTGGCCGCCTAAAGCTGGTCCCGGGCCAACCCTCGCCGCTGGGCCTTCTGTGCCTTTCGCCGGCGGCGGCGGGGCCGGGACCTGGGCACCGTGCTGGGGTTTGGGCGGCCCCTGAGCTGGTGCCCTCGCCAGCCGCCACGTTCGGGGACTCTCGGCCCCGGACGTGGCGGCTCGGTCTTGTGCAGCCCGCCCTCCTCAGAGGGAACGCGTGCCAACCATCCCGGCCAACTCGGCCCGAACGGCCGTGTTGAACGCGGCCATGAGGTCGCGTACCTCAACGCGATCAGGGACCGCATGCACCCAAGCCACGAGGTAGTCCACGAGGGCCGCAGCGCTGTTGGCGACGTCTGTTCCACCCAGCTGTTGCACGGTCCAAAGCGCCTCGTTTGTCCGCGCTACTTGTTCTTCTGCCGCGAGCCGGGCTTCTTCGGTTGGCATCGCAGCAGCAAGTTTTCCCGCTCCCGAGACGTCCATCAGAGCTGGATGCCGAAGTCCCCCAGCCCGCGCTAGCTTCCACGCCTCCCGACTGAGGGCACCGCAGGCCACAACACGTTCCACCCGCAGCGTCTGGAAGGCCGCCGCGTCCAGCTCCAGCCGCCGCGTGTCCAGCTCATGCTGACGCTGCTTGTCTGCCTGGTCGCTGGCGTCGGTGCGGGCCTTTGCTGCTGCCCTGTCAGTACGAACGGCTGATCTCCACTGCACCGACGCCGTGACGGCTTGTGTCACGACCACACCCGCGAGAACGGCCCAAGCTGCATCCATGCGTCCAGACCTTATGGGAGGAGCATCTCGGACACCTGGCCAAGCCTCCAGGGTCTGCCGGCCCACCGTGGACGGCGCTGGACTGAGGACGAACTTGGTCCGGGCGTGGCGGCTCCGGCCCAGCGGTGGGCTCCGGTTTGATCCCTCGCTAGCGGTTCACGAACAACCTGGCGACCGGGCCGGCCAGCGCGAGCAGCACCAAGAGTCCCGGTACGACAGACATACGCAGCCGCTCCCGCTTTGACCACGTTGGCCAGCCCTTGACGTAGTGCATGACCACGGTGCGGATCGCCCACCAGAGCAGCCTCAGGACGGCGAGGGCCAGGGTCACCTCCACCGAAATCAGGACCAGCACCACCAGCCCCGGCAGGTGGAGCTCACGTCCCGACCCCGAGGCGAAACCTTCGGAGAACCCCTTAGAGAGACTGTCGAGAACCTGGCCGTAGGCGGGCCAGAACAGGAACGCCGCGATCACCGCCGTCAGCCAAAGCACCCCGCTTGCGCGCCGGAAGGAGCTGACGGGTCGCCACGCCTGGTCACGTTCGTGGGCCCGTGTGATCCGCTCGACCTCCTGGGCCGCCTGGGCCCGCAGGACAGGCCGGATGGGATCGCCCTGTGGAGCCTTCTCGATCAGGTCCCAGAGCCGCTCCACCCGCCAGTAGGGCCGTCGTGCCGCTAGCCAGGCCGCAAAGCTGGTGAGCACCACGGTCAGCACCACGATGAACCCCTTGGACCAGAGGGAGTCCGTGACCTCGATCGGAAGCAGCACCGGAGCAGCCTGGCAGGCCCTGGAGACAGTTTTCTCGGCCGGACGTTCCTTAGCCCAGGTGCCGGACCCGGCCCCCGTTGTTCGGGTCGGACCGGACGGGGGTCAGCCGGTCCACCTCCACCCACCGGACCTCAGCCCGTGGCCGGCCCTGGGCGTCCGTGGTCACCGTGAGGACGTTGGCCCACCACCGATAGCCGTGCCGTCTCCAGTCCAGGACGTAGCCCTGGACGGGGGCCGCGTGGGGTGTGTCGTCCAGCTGGGCCCAGACGTGCCGAGTGGCCTCCGGCACGGGCCAGGTCCGGTCAACCCTGCGCTGGCCCACGGCTGCCACATTAGAACAGGTGATCGATGGCTTGGCCGGTCCTCCTGGCCACAGGGACCTATTGCGCCGATCCGCGCTACCTGGAGTGACAGTCCAGAATATTGACACCCACAACGGTGCAGATACGGGTGCATCCCACGCGGGACAGCATAAGGATGAGTCGCCTCTAATGCGCGACTACCTGGACTGAGTCCTCCGGCTGGAGGACACCGGGGCGGCGGCGGACGCAGGGAAACCTGCCACCGCCGCCGTTCTGCGTCTGCGGACGAGGCGGCCGTCTGGACGGCACGAGCGCCG
>Ga0210040_10008011_pt1 | contig 12636 bp, 10 predicted proteins | sample CryGeyCG12114_NA_FD_185462 | JGI IMG/M metagenome (GOLD analysis project Ga0210040, IMG submission 185462) | Groundwater microbial communities from aquifer - Crystal Geyser CG19_WC_8/21/14_NA (SPAdes) (version 2) | ecosystem: Environmental > Aquatic > Deep subsurface > Groundwater | place: USA... | reverse complement strand
CGTCAAAATTGTCGTTAACATAACGCTCACACCCATTGGAGGGCATTTCATTCTCTCTTCACTCTCCTTCCCTCTAAACCTCAAAAAATAAAAATTTATAAATACATTACGCGTGGAGCATGGAGATTCAAAATTAGTATGGACAGGGTAGTAGCCCAAGTTTGTGTGATTCCAATGTCGCACTTTTTACAAGACGTGTGAATTAAAATTGCACTGAGGTCGTAAGTCGTTGATAGGAATTAAATATTTTCTGCATGTACCAAACCGTTTTTTAATTTTTGTACACCGAGTGTAAGTGATATGCGTTTTAAAGTTCTTCACTCAATTCATAGAGTTGTCAATTTCTTGTACGAAGTCTTCACTTGCACATAATATTTCATCTAGGTATGAGCTAGAAATTAACTCCTCCAAGATAGGTCGATATTTTGATGCATTGGAGTCAAAGATTTCCACTTTTTGAAATGTTTTTCCCGTGATCAAAGGCTTAATCAAGGGATACAAGTAGGAGAAAATCCATGGGGCTAAAAAAAAGTTGAAAACTATTTTCTCATACCTCTCAAGCTATACCTACTTATACCCACAAATCAACTTAGATATTTATGTTTTGTTTACCATTTACAACGAATACACGATGCAGTCTCTCTGGGTAGTTTTCTTCAAAGTATTTGCATGCCAGCAGAATTAGTTGAACAGCTAAAAAAGATTTTTAATTGTTGTAAAGCAAGCTATTAAAATGAATTTTTTATTGAAACTAAAAATCGCTTCAAAAAATGCTATTTTTTAAACTTACTTTCATAATGGGCAATCTTGTAGTAAGTGAGGCCAGCTAAATCCACAACTATGGTAAATCTTTCAAAATCACTGTTTTTCAACGCAGCCATATATTTCTCCATCACAATAATCATGTATTTGCGCATATCTTCAGAGAATCCCAATCCAATTAATCGGCGAATGCTCCATTTCCCACACGTTAAATGGGCAACTAAAATGCATATAAATGTGTAAAAAAATCACTAAATTTAAGGAAAAATATGAAAATAATTTCAAAATTATACTTCCACTTACTAACTCTGCCATCGAAATCTTTAGTTTTGTGCGAATAATACAGATCTTTGACAACTTCATCTGGGGTAATGGTTTTCAAAATTTCATCCACATTGTGTTGTTTTCGCCATGCCACGCTCTGAAAAACAAAAAAATTAATTCAAAGTTTTTCTAAAAAATACATAGCATTTGAGTGCCTGAAAGATTACAAATCCTCATTTTCACCTTTTTAAGCATTTCTTCAGCTCTGTTCACATTGTGATCTCTAGCTGAAAAAAAAACATACACAATTATGCATGCAATCTATATAGACTATACACAATACACACAAAATTGGATTCCGCAATGTTTTCCCTTGCACATCATAGTTTGCTAATAATAATGTGCTATCCTAACTAACCAGTTTTTTTGCTTTGCTTATGTAACAACATGGCGGTGAAGATTATACATTACAGTTTTGCTTACCTCTTAAAAAGCGGAGCAAAGTTTTTTCGTCTTGATCAAGGTTTAACCTTCCCACTTGTGTTTTGAACTGGAGAGTGAATTTATAAAAAAATCCCTGAAATTCTATAATTACAAATTTCTCATGTAATTTTGTACACTTCTTTACCTGAGTCAAAATTTCATTTTCCTTTTCATCCACTGGAATACACTTGTCTTCAAATTCAGTTGGAATATTCATTTCAAAATGCTTCTCGTTACGAACCAATGGTCAATACAATACACTCTGTGCAAAACTTGAAAACAAACTGACATGGCCCCTTTTACTTTTGGTCAGTTCCACCATCATAGCCAACCAACTTGCAATAATCACTTGGCCTGCAGCAAAATATGAGAAAGGACGTGTGTAAAATGTTAACCAAGAACCGGATTGCAGTGTTGCACACATACTGCAAATTCCAACCATTCATATTGTTTTAAGGATAAGAAACCACGAATTTATTTCTCAACCACAACACCCATTCTTTTTTCAAGTATGCACGATACTATTTTTTTTGTATTGTTTAACGTCATATTTTGGATTATGGCTATAGATAATTGGTTAGTCTGCAACGATTATGTAAATATGCGGTGATTTTGGGTCATCGATTAACTACCTGTATCCTATGGAATTACTCCATGCAAGAGAATGAGTGGATTTCGTTTTTGGCAACAAAACAACAAATTTTATTTCATCCGCTATTCATTCCTCCCATAAATAAAACAACAAACAATCTATATTATCGAAAACAACCTATTTTTGAAAGGTAAGTCTAGGACCCAATGCAATTTTAGCCGGACCTGTACTTGAAATAACACTGACTCTAGTGATACCATACCTATGATTATCATTACCTTGCCTAAATTGTTGTCTCCCGTTCCTATCATCCACTTTAAATTTATCCCTATCCGAAAACTTGGCCCAACTAACTGGATACTTATTTGACCTTTGGAACTGAACCATACTGATTTCTGTGGGGTTCACTTCTACACTACTACTAATAGACACTGAAGAAGAAGTGGTGGGCACAGGATTCCGGACTCCAGATCCGATAAAATTAGGAGATTTTTGTGTCGTCAATTCTTCATTATCATCATAATAAATACTTTCTACATTCACATTGTTATCATCTATGGAATTATCATTACTAAAAAATTCGGTGGTACCGACGATTTGCTCGTCAAAATTTTCTTCTACCACGGGCACACTAGTAATATAAGTTATAGATTCTACAGGAGGCTCTGTAGTTACAGGAATGATTATGGGTTCCGATTTATTTTTTTCTTGGCTATTTGTCCAAAGTACGTTGACTGTGGCATTTAGGGGACGATAAATTGGGATTTCATTGGGCCGTTGCCTATTTGGACGATACAGGGAATTGTATTTGTATGGGGAATTTGCGGTTGAGTTTTGGATGGGGCGCAATTTTATTCTCCTTTGGACTGAATTTGGATCTAATTTGCTTCCATGTTGGGTCACATAGTCATGGAGTGTGTTGGGATGTCTGGCAGATGGAATAAAGTATTGAGATTGGGATGTTGATACTCCTTCTTCTGGATTTCTGTACAACGGTAAAGGATTTTTAGGTTTTTACTTTTGTCACTAAAAAATTATGTAGATTTATCCTCAATATAAGCTATCTAATTGCAGAAAACACCCACTGGTCCAGAAGAGATATCAGTTTTTGAACGCCTTGGAAGCTTTGTATCTTTAAAAAATAAGGAATCCTAAAAATCCAAAGGAGCTGTGCATAAATTATGCGTAAAAGTAAAATAAATCTGCTGTCAATGCAAGTTTTACCTGAAAACATGTTCGAGCATGTCAAAACATTTGTACATAAAATTCTCAACTAGAAATAGTTATTTTAGCAATGATTTCATAAGTAAATTATATTTAAAAATTCTTTCGATGCTATGGAAGATTTTGAGGGGCACAAAAGTGCTTCCCTAAGAGAAAAAAAATTGACCTCTCTCCCCACGACATTTTTAGTTGTGTTAGTTGAATAGATCATAATTGCGTTTCTGTTTTTAATATTATAATTTGTTAGTTGTTAGTTAGTTAGTTAGTCACGTAATAGGTCAATAAAAAGTGTCCCTTACCAACGTCATTTCTTACCGGAGCTGGATTGGTGGAGCCCTATGAGATTCCCGGGTTTCTTCAGATTTGGATTCATTTTCTTCGAGTTGAGATCGAGATTTGCTCAGATCGGGGAATGGCGTCACAGGGTAATTGTAGTATAAACAACGAACTTGCTCACAAATAAATGGCAATGGTTTCATACAATCTTCTGCAGTGAAAATCGCCCGTCGACTTATGGTGGCTTTCATTGACATGCAGTTTAGTGACTCTCTGTAATTTTTTGAAATTTTTTTTGTTAATAAAATATTTGATGCAAAATTTTGGTTTTTGGTTCATTTTTAACTGTTGAGGGGTTTCTCAACATCATAATCATGTGTAATGTGTGCTATCTAATAATTACACAAGTTTAAGATTAGGTATGAATTTCCCATGGGAAGTTTTCTTTTTTACGTAATATGACTATTTATCAACACTAAAGGTCGGGATTGGGCTCGTGGAAAATGGAAATTTTTAAATTTTTAACAGATTGGCACGACAGGCACACAAAATTTTTCAAATCGAGTACTGTAACATGCATTTAAAATACCCGTTTTTCAGATTGAAATCTAAAAAATTTTGCAAGTTTTTCAATTTGCATACTTTACTTTTGACTTTTGCACTAATTTACTCTTAAGTTTATAGTTAGTTGCATAACGTTTTGTGTTTGTTAGTTTTGTTTTCAACAAAAACTTTTCTCATGTAGAGTGCAGCAAGTTCAAGACAGTCAATTAACTTCTCATGCATATTAAATGACAGCTTACATACCTAAACTACTCATTAAAAATGCATTCATTCATTTGCAAACAGTTAAAAATGTAACTTCTTACTCGTGAAGACTTCCTTCTTTTTGAAGCCATAGATCGGTTAAACTGGAATTCAACTGCTCGCCGGAACTCATCCATATCCAACTTTCAGCTCCTAACTTATTCCCACTGGTCCAGTAATTATTCTTGTTCAGCGACACACCTAAATCAAATCAATGCACAATTTTTCAAAGAAATTCATTCCTTGAAATCTTATACAATGAACTAATGCTACCTTCAACACTGTTCAGATAAGTTGAAATTGTTTGCAACTCCTCTTTATTTTCCAAAACGACGAGTTGCAGCCCCAAAGTGCGACAATATTGGTAGGCCAAGAAAAAGTTAAGATTTGGGGCATAAGGAGATGAGGAACTAAACCAATATTGGTTCCCAGTCATCGCTACCAATTTGACATTCCCTGCAAGTGCTTTAAAAAGGGCAAGGATTAAACCTTTTTTTCCGAAATTTTAACCAAACACACAAAATTGTTTACATACCTCTGCAATACACCATGCATGATAAAGAACTAATAAGAGCAAATCCGATTGCACTGAAGAGTTTCATTTTGAAAATCGAATGAAGTGTATGCGATTGTAGAGTGCAATTTTATTACTGAGAGATTCACTGCTTTGTTGACTCGTATTTATAAGCGATGGAATCAAGACAATTTGTGAGTACAGCGACTTTGCGTTTTGTAGCTAGTTAGTTAGCAAGTCATTTAATATGCAGTGGAGAAGAAAAATGTATTGTTTTTCTTCCCAGGCTAAGCATGTAATAATCAAGTTGTCAGTCAACTGTTCACACAAGCACATTTCAGCTAATAGTTTATCTATCAGTCAGTGCTCCCTGTTTCCCGTATAAAGGAAATCCGATTTTTCGGCCTTTCCAAAATATATAGGGAACTACAAAGTACCGAAAACTTCATTTCCAGGGCCACATGCTGTAAATATCGCTTTCAAAGGTAGGAAAGTACTCACACTGCTCAGTAGTAAAATTGGTATTGAATTAATTTTTAAAATTTTATCGTCGGAAATTGTCTACAGAAAAATACGCCTGGAATCAAAATAGCGGGTATTTTATCAGCAAAAATTAATTGGCTTTGTCACCGGTAAAATGTAAACTTTTGTCGGAAATTCAGCACCGTGTGAAACTCTATTTCCATACGTAGGTAAGTTTTGTGCTCACTTATATAAAAACCAAATATAACATTTTTTGACTGGTCAAGCTGATTGCCATGAACAAAAATTGTAGAACCGACGTGCAAAAAAATGCCGCATTTGAAATTAAAACTATAAGATAGTGAATTCGGTGGGTTATTTTTCCAAACAAAATGCGGTACGCAAAATTTTCCCACAGCTTCCGAACAACGTACGGCTTCATTAGCGAAAAAATATTGGTTGGTTAGGTAGGTTGTCCACAATTTCCAAATAAGAAAATAGACATGAATGGCTAATTGCGTGTTTTCATCCTATGTTGTGTTTACCATATAAGCTGCTGCATTCGAGTACATGTATACACACAATGGGATGAGGTCAAAAGACGCTGGAGAATTCGGTACGAAAAAAAAGAGTTATTACCATATCTGATCAATCATCTTTGATGAGAAGGAGCAAAAAATGAGTGAATGAAATCGTTTGTATGCGTCGCATGCATGTTTTTTTTTGCTTAAAGGCATAGCTAGTCGTATTTTCGGACTCTTTTTCGGATAAGTGTAGACAGAATGAATGATGAGTTTTGTTGAGGTTTTGAATAGTTGTTAGAAGACATAATACTACATATGATGTAAGTTTGATGACTTTATTAGCGAACCAATAGAAAACCCTTTAATGTTTTTTTAAATAATCAGAAAAATATGAACTGAAAATGGGATTGAGGAACACATACATAAGTTAACTATAGTAGTAGTGTCAAGTCGAGTAAATTAAAATAGTAAATTATTTAGGTGAACCAAAAAATCACTGCAAATCGGGAGACAGGATAGAAATAATATCCGAAGCAGAAGGCCGTTTATCCGGATTTTGTTCCGTACAACAATAAAATATCTGAAGAACATCATTATACGTTTCGTCAAACTCCATTGGTGGCAAACTTGGACGAGTACCTAAAACGGTTATGTCAAAATTAAGTTATTAAATTCAAATGACCCATAAATTGATAAAAAATGCCTTACCAAGGTATTTGTTTAGAGCCGATTCGTAATCATCGCAACTGATTTCGCTATTGCAACTATCATCCAATTCACTGTTGGATTCAACAATGGAATCTTCGGAGATTTCATTTAAAAATGGTGGCTCCAGGGATATCATCTCGTAAATGATTAAACCGAATGGAAAAATATCCACTTTATACGTCAGTTTTTGATTTTCTTCCCCTGTTTAACATTCACCCATTAAGCGTACTTACTAATAGTGTAGCACATTGAAAAATTGCTAGCCTTACCTCCTTCGTATAAAATCACTTCCATAGCACTCCACAATTGTGTGCCAACATAATCTCCTTGGATTGTACCATCCTTGTTGAGTTTCCGGGAAACTCCAAAGTCGCAAAGTTTAACAGTTTGGAAATCTCCGAAAATAAGAACATTGCCACTTTTGAGATCCCCATGAATCATTTTCATCTTTTCATGTAAGTACTTCAGAGCGGAAGCAATATCAAGTGCCACTTTTAAAATGTGTTTGACAGGAAACGGCTTGAACTCCAAATTTTCAGTAATCTTTTCCTCCATTCGACTTTCCATTAGGTCACTTAGAGATTGGGATCCCATTTCCATTGCAAGTACAGATTCCCCTTTTTTAGAAAATGCTCTGTAGCCCACAATATTGGGGTGTTTCAACGTTTTCAAAATCCCAGCTTCATATTCTAAACGCTCAGAATAAACGGGTTGAACTTCCCGTAGTTTTGCTATTTTCTTTATTGCCCAAGGGGATCTAGGTTCTCCAGTGATTTTTGGGGAACGGGGCAGCATAAACACCCCAATACCTGCAAATTATTTCAAAATATATGTCTCAATTTACCCCACAGAATTGCCAACCCTCATCACTATATGAGGAATTCCGAATTTTTTATGAGCAATTACCTGTTCCGTAACCCAATCGTTTCAACTGTGGTGAAGCCGGAATTTTCAACATGGGACTTTCGCAACTCGAGTGTTGCTGTAACACCACGTTTAGATGCATATTTCGCAATAACGGTTTCATCGGAGGGGTGCAAAAATTTTGCGAATCAGATTCCTTACTATTTGGACTGGACATCTTGTTTATTCAAGTTAGTAAATGTGTGTGAATGTGTTGTAATGTAGTAAGCAACCTAAGTTAGTACGCTTGTGGAGCTTAAAATTGCCGTTGACCACAAGACTCAATCAAGCTTTACCAATCTGATGTGCTTGGGTTTAAAAAGTGCTTTTTTTATGAATGGTCTTTGAATAGAGAATAGAGAACAATTCACACTTTAAAATTGCTTAAAAAATATAGAAATGGTACACTCACGAATAAAATCCTTCACGGGTAAATTTTTTTGGCTATACTATACTGACTGATAATGAACACATAGTAAATCATCTGTCAACGAGTTTGTTTTGTTTCACTCGTTTCACTGTTGTGTATTTTTACCGCCTATTTTATTCAAAGGTTGTCAATTTGTTTCCCTCTTGCACCAAAACCGAGTGACTATGTTCCATCGTGTTATAAATAAATCCACATTATTGCTTAATTTGTTTTTAACTAATTTTAGTTAAAAATGAGATTGGTATCAGCAGATGTGCAGGCTTATTTCAGCTTTGAACTCTTCAGTTAGGTTTCAAAATTGCCGTAGCCTTTTCAAGTGCATGCATGCATCTTACGGAGGAGTAAAGTATAAGGAGACGCTACAAAAAGAAGTGTAATTTCCATAACCATAAGCGACAAAAATTTTATCCTCAAGAATTTCAACATAAAACAACTATAAATTAATAGAGGGGAAGAAACATTTGCATGAGATTTTTGGTTGGATTTATTGACTCTGTCATTCCGTTCCGTCATTCCTAAATTCCTACCCGCGTAGCTGAAAACTGTGGATTGTGGAGAACATAGAAGTATAAATCTAGCGACAGGTTCGTTGGTTCTCAGAATTCAAACAGTTGGAAACAAACCCAAACAATTCATTCAACCTTTTCAATCAAATTCAACGGACGAAATTTATTAGATTTATTTAGATTTTCTTTTCTAACTTTTTTCTTAGCTGCATTTCGGTTTGAAAAGCGTTATTTAATTTAAAGTAAACAATACTGAGCACTTATAGGCCCACTCACAGTTCAAACGACATCAAATTTTATTACTGGCGTTGAATTTGGTCATTGTTTGAGGGGCGACTGCGGTGGTCAAAGATCGACTGGGAAAAGAATCCTTAGTTTCTTATTAGTACTTTTTTAAATGTATGTCTTTTGGGAGTGAAGAATAAATTCAGCTAACTAAAAATTTAAAGGTATCCCATATGAGAGCGTTTATCTAACGTAATGCTTTCATCTTTTAGATAGAGTCGGTTTCGGTTGTGGTGGAAGAAAATGGCACAAAACGTTAGTCCACATAGTTTTGGTTCCAGTCGCAAAACTAATGGAGGTGTGACGGGGGGTTCCAAAGATGCTCATTCTGTCAGTAAACGGTATGTTTCAAATTACCTGGAAAAAAAGAAAATTGTTGCCAACCATTTTTTGTGAATTTTCACATCAAGTGAATCAAGTCAGAGTTAATTTTTGTATTTACTTGGATAAATTATAAACTTTGAATTTTCCTCATTTTCAGACTCCAATCTGAGCTTATGTCATTGATGGTAAGTGTGATTTTTGGCAGCCCGGTTATTGCCACACCTTATTCAATCTTGATAGTTTTTATGTTTTTTGTAGATGAAAGCAGATAAAGGAATTTCTGCGTTTCCCGATGGTGACAATATATTCAAATGGGTTGGAACAATTCATGGACCGGAAGAAACAGTACGATTTTTTTATTCAGTTAATGAACGATATGTGTGTGTTGATTTTAAAATAAGTTATCTTTATAGGTTTTTAGCGGGTTCACATACAAATTATCCTTAGAATTCCCAAGTGGATATCCCTACACGGCTCCAACTGTTCGTTTTGCATCTCCTTGTTTTCACCCTAATGTGGATGGGGATGGAAATATTTGTCTTGATATACTCAAAAATAAATGGTCTGCCCTTTTGGATGTTCGTACCATTCTAATCTCAATTCAATCCCTTTTGGGTGGTAAGGAGTTATTCTGTATTATCTGATTAGCTTTCACGCGCAATACTGATTGAAAATAACGAGCTATATATTTGATTTTCTAGAGCCAAATATAGAGAGCCCATTGGACGTGAAAGCAGCTCAAATGTGGAAAAATCAAGAAGCGTACAGAAAGTATCTTGTAGAAGTTACTCATAAAAATTCCAATTGACGTCTGTAAATGGCTTTAATGCGTGCCCAATTGCACAATTTACGGTCGTTAGATTAATTATTCATTATTTCGTTAAACATAGCCAATGCGTTCTTTTTTACATAGCGTAAAGTAACACAATTTGCCAGTTACAATTACAAAAATGCTACATTTGGTGAATTTCGGAACAAATTAAAATACAATAAAATTGATGATGCAATTCAGTTCCAGTAGAAATAAAATCAATGCTATAACAAATACTACACGCAGTTTCAAGCCATGCAGTTATATCCTCTTGGGACAGTTACTCAAAAACGTTTTTAAAAACGTATTATCTTATACGGTTTATCAACCTAAATTCTACGTCCCACGTCTCGTCTGCGTGTTTAAAACATTTAGCAATGATTTAATGTTCTTCTCACTCATGTTGTGGTCTGTCCTGTCAATAGATTTTTGGATAATTTTTGATAACTAATGATAAGTAAATAAGAACCGTTTCTGACTTTTTATTACATATTTATTTATTATTGTGATTCCAGTGATCGTTGGAAGATGTTCTTGTCTATATGAATTGAATTTGTACTAGACGTGATGTTTTTTTACTTTCATTGGTTCTGAATTAAATGTATTATGAACTTTTTTCGGTATTTTTGTTTTAATTTATTTCATGCGTGTGCAGTAAAAGATATTAACCGTGTGGGTATATTTGTGTTTATTTTCATATGCAATGCAGTGAAATGGTAATCACAACTGAGTGCTATTTTTGATTCCATTTACAGAGTACAACCAGTAAAAGAATCAGTAAAAGAATCAAATTTATTATTTTTTTACATAGATTGTAATTCTCACATGTATCCCCTCATTTGAGATTGTATTAAAGCTGAGTAAGATTAATGAATTTTATTTTACAGTCCCGAGATAAATTAAAAACACATCTAATATTCAAATTAAATATAGCACTTTGTCAGGCAAGGAGGTTAATTGTTAAGCTCGCAGGCGCAGAGAAGTCAAAAGAAATTGACATCTCTTTTCCTGGTTAATTGTTGCTTCAACAGGTCAACTACAACAGGCGATTTGATTTAGCCAGTCATCATTTCCATGAACTCTGGAGTGGACATAATACCAAAACCACTTAATCAAGTCACTAGCTACTAACTGTAATTAATGCATAATTTTAAATAGTTACTTTGATTACCATTGAAGTCAACAGTGCCAGAAGCATCTTCGTCGATTTCTTCGATCATTCCATCCAAATCTGCAGGTGTCAATTTGTCATCCAGTTCCCTCAAAATCTCTCGGAGAGCCGATGTTGGAATATACCCGTTGCCTGTACAAAATATCCGGTGAATTTTTGTCTAATGATATGTTTTGACATAACCTATATATAGGCCTAAAGACAAATTGTATTTACCTTGCTTGTCATATAGACGAAAAGCTTCTTTCAACTCCTTCTGCAAAGCTTCTTCATCTTCTTCAACGATGAATTTGGAGGCAAGGATGACGAACTCGGTGAATTCAATTTGGCCAGATCCTTAAGACAAATACCAAAAAATCAATCATTGCAAGTAGATGAGTATTTAATTTATAATTAATGAGCTAACTAACTTCAGCTAATTGAATATTAGCTTTCGTGTATCTGCATCTCAAAATAACTCCAACTCCTCTCAAATAACTACTCGAAATTGCGAGTTTAAAATCCCAATTTTATCAGTAAGGAAAGGAAGTAAAGATCATTTTCTTATAAGAATGTATAAACATGTTATATAGCTATAGGTAGCTTACTAACTAGCCAATTAAAACTCGTTCTTTCATAATCAATGGTTAATTTTTCTAGCTCACGAGTCTTTTCTTTCTGCTAGCAAATCACAACACTTTAGCACTGAATTTAACTCAAGCGCAGATAGCGTCTTATGATAGCCAATCAGAAGTTTCTACTTTATACAACCTTTGAGCCAATCAAAAACATTCACATATGGACTTCTAGTCTGACAAACAACACAATTTAATATTGTTCTCATAATGTATGTTTAAAACGCCGATTACCATTCAAATACGATTACATGAGTACATAAGCTAATCTTAGTGATCAAAAGAAAGACTGCTGCGTTGCTGGTAATTTATAGTATTTCTATATTTCAATCGGCGTTCAATTCAATTCAAATACTACATTGCAGATTTTCAAACCATTTGAATTTACCATCTTCATCAACTTCGGCAATAAGTTCCCTCAAAGTTTGCTCATTAAAAGCTTGACCCATGACCCGAAGGATGGTTCCCACCATTTCTGGAGTGATGAATCCTTTGCCTTGGGCAAAGCTGTCGAAAGCTTTTTGCAGAACTGAAATTACAATCATATGAACGATTAAGTCCAATTAAAATTTAATTTAGCTATTTATGTGTGATGTTATATAGCAATATTAACTCTGACTTACTTGCTAGCTGCTCTTTGTCCAATTCATCTTTCTATGTTTATAAACAAAATACAATTTTACTAAATGTGTTCCAAATGAATGTATAGTTAATCAATCTCGCATTCAATATATCATTAACGTTGTAGTTCGAGGGAAGACTATATTTTGCAACAGTTTACATTTAAAGTTAAGACACTAACTAACTTAACTGTAATTGTAAAATATTTACTTACCATGTCACTCATGTTGACCCTTGAGTTAGCCCGTATACTATATTTTATGAACACAAAAATAGGGTAAATCCGAAACAGGGAACAGTTTCTCAAACAGCAATGAAAGCGGAAAAGGAGGAAATGACTGAAACTGTTAGAAAA
>Ga0210040_10008010_pt1 | contig 12637 bp, 8 predicted proteins | sample CryGeyCG12114_NA_FD_185462 | JGI IMG/M metagenome (GOLD analysis project Ga0210040, IMG submission 185462) | Groundwater microbial communities from aquifer - Crystal Geyser CG19_WC_8/21/14_NA (SPAdes) (version 2) | ecosystem: Environmental > Aquatic > Deep subsurface > Groundwater | place: USA... | reverse complement strand
CTTCATGCAGCAGTCCTTGGCCACAGATATTTCCTGCTTCGCAAGCTATATCTAAATCTTGGATTCCAACCATAAATTGTTCAAATTCCAATTTGAATGTCTCTAAATTTGGAATACTGTTTGCATTTTTGTACTCAATCCATGCAGTCCTAGGATGCAAGGGCACATTGTCGCAAGGGATTCGGTTCACGGATTCTTTAATAGCTGTCAAAAATGTCTTCAGATTTAAATTATTTATCCATTTCCGGAGCAAAGAGTTAATTTGGGAAACCGCTGTAGATAGCGTAATCACTCTAGAGGTCTGGAATCCTATGATGTATGAATCTGAAATCCACTGCCTTTCTACGGCGTCACAATGCATGTTTACTTCATATGAAAATTGGCGCTCGTGACCTTCCCTTTCTTCTTGGCGTCTCTCTTTTGTGAAATGTGCATAATCATTTGGACAAAAATCAATCTTGTTTGATGTCAAAATGTAATTAATTTTGTTCCTACTAAAACCCTCTGCAGGTTCAATGTAGGTTGTACATAACTTATGACTGCTAATGTCACAAAATTGTGAACCATAAACTGCAAACCTATGAAATAACAGTAAATTGTCTACAGCAGCACCTTTTAAAGCCAATAATGAAAGAATAATTGCCCACTTATCGTGCCATTCGTTTGAGTCGACTTCTCGTGCAAGCAAAAACAAATTAATCCATTCTTGGGTCACATCCCAGCCCATAACATCTTGTATATCAGCAGCAATCATTCGCTCAGGTTCGGTGGTTTTTCCCTTCAAAACGGACTTATTTAATAAATCAGATTGAAAATCTGGTAGTCTGTCCATAGGGGACAACCATTTTATGCGAGGTATTGCTACCTGCTGAATGGATAAAATTTCATGACGAGTCAAAAGACTGGGTCGCAAATATAATGTGGCAGGCATGCATTCCAAATCGTTGCGTACTTCTGGAGAAATTGAACTCATCGGATTTCCATACTGAATTTGCCGGCAATAATGCCTTTTATGAAGTCTGTTTTCAACCCGTTCCTTAATAGTCTTTGCTAACGTCATTGAGTCTTGACAAACTCCGAATACACAGGAAAGTTGTAAAGAATCCTGGATAAGTTTTTCAACGATGAATACAAATCCTTCATGAGCGGTGGATGAATGAATTCCTGGCGGCCAACTTATTGTCTGCATGCATTGCAAATGCACTGGGTAAAAAGCTCTAATAGGTGTCAGCTCTGCAATTGATCTTAAAATAGAAAGTGATCCACTAGCATATGGTTTGGACGACCAGCAACGGGCAGACTGCAAGATCTGAAAAGCCATTTCTGTTCCAGTAACTTTTGTAAACAAATCTGGTAAGAGCGTGCTTGTGACAGCATGTAGATGAGCCAAGTAAAACCATGCAGTTTGATCACGCCCACCCCTCAAGATTTTCAAATGGTCGTCCATGTCATATACAAAGAATTTCGGTTCCCGTAGATTGTTTAGGTTAATACGAGTGGTGCAAACAGATTTTCCGAGAACGGATTCAGATTCAACAGCCCCATGTGGAATAATTATCTTTCTTTTGCGAACGAACAGTGGAGATATTTCTTCGCATTCTTCTAAAACAATCAGATTTTTCAATCCCACAAGTGTGCCTATATTTTGCTGGGCTCCCAACTTCATTCCAGGATATTCATGCGAAATCAAGGAAGAGCTATTTTCATCATACTTGAATCTAAGTCCAAGTCTGTGGCATTCAGTTTGGATCAATATAGGGATTTTGGCCGAAATCCACACATGCAAAAAAGGATGACTCTCGATTCTTTGTAAAATTCCAGTCAGTGAATTGAAGCTGTCACTCATATTACTGACGAGTATATTGTCCGATTTTAGTTTAGTCAGTTTCAGGCTTCCCAGAGCAAGTTGGAATTCCCATGGCTTAGAAAACTTCTTGTCAGTAAAATTTTTGGGCCGAAAACCGATAATTTCGTCAATGGGATCCCACCAATGACTGCATTGGGAAATGAAAAAGTCTGGTAAATTTTTCTCAAAAAGACTATTTTTTTTTTTATAACGGGTACCATTTCCAGTTGCTTCCCATCCGGTCGCAGCTCTGTGGCTATGAGTTGAGTGCCCGTCATATAGAATGTGTAAGCATTATTGTCATATTTTGACACGGTGGAGAAAACTTTGTTCAAATCAGGTTGAACACGAAAATTAGTGGTTCCAAAGGTGCGAGTATAATCCCTATCTCTTACAATCTCTTCTGGAATGCGACTTACAGGAAAACCATCCACCAAAAACTTCCCAAAGATTATGTCAATCTGCACAACATGTTTTTTGTAATCATCGGATAGTGATGAGACTTGATCACAATAGAAAATTTCTTCTTTGCCATCATCATACGCTCTCCATGTAGTGTGAAATGCTTTAGCTGCATTCCATCTTTCCCGTGTGAGTTCTTCCAATGCTGAACTATCCTGTTCTAAAATGTTATTGATTCTTGATTCCAGGACTATTCCAGATTGAATAATCGACCGAAGAATGGATTTCTTAGTCACAGACAAATAGCCGGATAGAACTTGAGGGTTCCAGTAAATCTCATCATACAGTGTAGTCACTCCTTTTAACCACAATAATAGATCTTGAGAGTCCGCCATGACATACTCCAAATTTTCCCGCCCACCAAAGAACGTGAAACAGGCACACATGGCTGAGTCTACTAAAAGTAGAGTCAGTTTTCGTTTTTCATCCCCGGGCACCTGGAAAGAATCGTCAATAGTTTTCCTAACAGTGACTCCCCATGATGTTGCAGTTTGCCGACATTGCTTAAGGAATTTTGATGCTTCCATTTTCACCTCCAAGTGTTCACACACCTCCAAAATTCGTAGTGCAATGGTGATCAAATTGAGTAAAACGAACGCTTCGTTCCAGTTTTTTTCGATGGACTTCAAAACGCGGTCGAGGACTTGAAGGAAGGCTCTGGAAAAATTGTTGTCACAAAAATCCAAATGATCTTCTCGAAAAACAGTTTCATCGCGTTTACCCACTTCCCATAAAGATTGACAATATAGTTGATGAACTGGTTCACTATCCATAGATTGCTTTTGACTCACCATTGACCATAGAATGTTCCTATATTGAAGACGGTGACCGGCCCGCACAGTGCCAAATTGAAGATATTCTGGAATGCTCAAATCTTGAGGGCAGTTTACTTGGCTTGCATATATTTGGTTGGGCGCGTGAGTTGTTGAATCCAAAGCCCATTGTAATCCACTGTATGAGGGGAAATTCGAAGAGATTGAGAATGTACATCTTTTCTTAATTACTTTTGAAGTAAAATTGAAAGGATCTGCATTTCCATGATAGAAAAGATTCATTGAATTATTTAAAATGAAATTATCGGTGTTTTCATATACTGACATAATTCGGTAATGAGAATCCAAAGTAGCTTTCACTGTACTTCCCAAATGGACCAAGGTAGCATTTTTATTTCCTGTGCACAATGGGGAATAGTCTTTCCAATTCCTATGGATGTTTTCGGTGGTATAGCTTTTCCGGTACGCAATATGGGCAGTCCAAAAGTGTGTCATGTCTCTAAGACAAGCAATCTCTATTGGAATCATCAATTCAAAAACGATGGCATGTTGGTATGTTTCAGAGTTGGGTAAAGAGCGTTCATAAGGCCTAACAGACTTATCCATCTGGTTGAATTGAGATTCAAGGCTGCATTTGGAACAATAAGAAGAATGCACATACTCATCAGGATCATACCTGGATTTTACATATGTACAAGTTAGACCTGCTAATCTCCGTTTCAGCTCCTCACATTGCTTATAGGCTTCTGCGACTTCTTCACGCTTTGCCTTTATATTTCTTTCAATTTGTTCTAAAATGTCGTTCCTTTTTTGGTTCATCTCGCCGGAGTTTCGAGCAAACCGTACAGAAAATGACTGATTTGAAGGCTTTCCATCCTCGATCAAGGATGGGAAACGCGAGATTGAATCTCGCTCTACAAAATAGGCCTCTAATGAATGCAATAGATCCATTTCTTCTTTATGTGGCAGCAAAAGGCATTCCAGCTCACTCACATTTATTCCAGTAGAATGACTACGCAACAGTGGAAATTTTTCTGTAGCGATTTGGTCCAATACTTGGAGGCATTGAAGAATGGAAAGTGCCAGTTTACTTTCTGCTACTGGGTCACCTTTATATTTTGAAAAAAATGTTGTGCAGTAAGTTTGCATAAGTTCTCGAATTTTGCTGCAGTTATCGGAGGAGCAATATTTTTTTAAATGGTCGCGAATCCATAATTCAAAATCAGAAAATATGAAATCTTCCGATGCATTATTCAGCAAGTTGATTGGCGGAAAAGATGAATGATTCCATCGGATTGGGCAACTGGGTATAGGAACGGTAGTTCCGGTCTGCTCACATTTTCCCAACTCTTTCCTTCTCTTGTTCAAATAGATTTCCAGGGCTGGCAAAATCTGTCGCGTATCGGATTTAAGTTCGTCATCCTGGATTTTAATGCACGTTCCAGTGTTGGACAAGTACAATTGAGAAATAGACATCCATGAAGCATCCATTTGCGAACGGATTTCTCGTAACGTCTTACTCACTTCGGATTTCACCAGTAAAACTTCAGATTTCAACTTCAAGTTCTGAGGCTCCTCTCTTTCTTTTTCCGAAATCAGCTCCAGTAATTTATGAAGCCTTCGAGCAATTTTTGCCATCATTTGAATAAGACTGTCCCAGTCATCTGGCTTGATTTTTTCATACAACTTTAACACGTATACCAACACATAGAGCATGTACGCTTTATACATGCATTGGCCGTTCTTTTTCCCGTACGTCAATTCCAGACGTATTCGCATCACTGATTTCACAACCATTAGTAATCCTGACCGTCTAAAAGGTATATTTTTTTTTTTACCCAATACGATTTCATCCCGAATCTTAGTAGTTATGATTGGAATTTTGTCAGAGACTTGGCAATCTTCATTAGCAAGCAAAGATGGAAGCCATTCGGTGACCATGAGGGAATCTTGGACGTCCCGAACTTCTTTGAAGGACTGCCCGCCTTTTGTAGACTCTGGAGTAGCCATTTGAACTGATTTACTATGCAGAAAACACAGCTGCTGCGCAAAGGCCAGAGAATTCACCATCGTTGAATTTGGAATTGTCAAATTGATTTCCGGAATACAGATGAGCCGATCTTCTTCAACGCCCATGATTTCACCAGATTTTATAGCTGCTTGAAAACCAGAAAATATCAAGTCTTCAGAATTTGGCAATTTTGATAGGATAAACGCCGCATTTTGGGATCGCAGATAGATAGGAATGAGTTTGTCATCTTCAATAGATTTTATAGCTGTGGAAATCTTAGGTGCAAAACCCTTAGTCAAGAAACCTTGGATGGAACTCAATGTTTTCAAGGTTTCTGATACTTGTCGAGTTGAGCAGTTGTCTAATGCAGTTTCAAATATGGAGACAATGACGTCTTCTATCTCTGACAAATTCGGTTCTTCAGTTTGAGGCAACAACCGAGGTAAAAACATGTGAGACACTATATGTGGGATGGAGGCCATTTCTTCGGCTGATAAAGAAGCCTTCAACTCCATTGTAGGGCTTTATCTAGAATTATAGGAAGTTTTAAGCATGCCTGTTGATTACTTTTTGATTCATTGACTGATTTATGCTCTTATATTTCCTATGCATACACAAACATTTACCGGAAAATTGAAAGCAGCCGGAGCAAAATAAGAATCGCAACTTTCATTGTAACAATGTCATATGGTATAATGGTGAAAATGATGTGCCATGCTAATGCTATGCGACTTTGAGAACAAATACAGCAAAAAAGTAAATATCACTCACAGTATGTGTATTGAGAAACAAAAGAAATTAGCCCAGTGCAGTTTTGATCACCAACGGTTCGTCCAAGAGGTTCCAGTACAGAAGTAGCATTTCATATGTAGAGCCATCTAGGATCTTATTAGTGAGTCCAATCTGAAAGAAATAGACAATAAAAATTAAACAATTTCACAAACTGCGGGTTACAGTTCACCTATTGACTGTACAATTAACGTCACGTGCTGCTCTGCTGCTGCAGCATCTAGGCAAAATAATAGATTATGGACTACTAAAGGAAAAGAATCCAAAATATTTAATCTAGTAACAAAAACAAACGTTATATTATAAATAAAACCTTCATTGTATAGTCTATGATATGCTAAATACAAAATCAAATCAGCAAAAGATTTTATCTGATTCGAACAGGGGTCTACTGAGTATCGATCATGAAAACAAATGCAAATTATAGTAAGTAGTTTAATTAATACAATGTTGAAACAAAATATAGCAAACAGGAATGATTAGTGAAAAAGCCAATACCTTTCATATTCCTCTCTGACAACGGCGAACACTTCGGATCGTATTTGCAAATTTTACTGACAAATGACATCCAATAAATGATTTGTCGACCATAATTTATTAACTAAATTGGATAAAAATTCTAGGCACTTAGCTGGTCTAGGTCTAACAGTCGAACTGCCAAGTTATATTCAGCACACAAAACAAGATATGATTCACAGCTCTATTTATACTCGAATTATTTTATCAAATATGCTAGAAAAACCTAGTCGTCGTCTAGTATAGCAGCAATGGCTACAGACATAGCCAGCATTAAACATGACATAAATATGCACAAAACTTACATATTTGTTCCGAGCTCCAATTATCTCGATCATAAGGCACAAAGGCACTCAAAACTTCGACTTTATTTTTCCAACTACTCTCTAACTTCACATACAATTCAATTTTCACAATTCAAAAAAGTTGTCCAAAACTTGACGTTGAATAGTACACATCCCTGAACCAAATAAATGTCACACAAAGAGCACACGACTTTTGGGTAACTGATAATAAATGAAAATCATGCTGTCGACATAAAACGTTCGTAAAAATGACGAAAGACGAAACCCAAACCTCCAAGGGCGGAAGTCAGAACAAAGAAACTCAGTGTAGCGGGTCAACATAGAACGAACAACTGGGTAAACGCCGACTTTGAAGTGAGCTAAGAATGGCCTTCATTTGGCGTCAATGCAGATAGGGAATCAAATAGTGAGTCACTAAACACTAGACTGTGCAAAACATGTAGACTGATATCAGACGACAATGCAATGTGGATATCATGCAAGTAATGAACTTCCTTTAGTATTTATGTTACGTACTTACTTTAGTGACTTGCAATTTCACAGCAAAATGATAATTAATATCTTCAATGCCTTTCAGCTGCATTCTGCTTCGTTTTCAATCATTCGAAATTGGGAAAAGTGTGAAAAATCAGTTTTTTTCATGTTGCATGAAACCAGTAACATCAGATAAGGAAGTTTTTTTTTGGAAAGAAAATAGTGGATAAATATATAATATGTGATCTAGACCACACAGTACACAGTAATCTAGAGCAATCATTTTTTCTTATATACTACTCTGTGTAACGCTACCCGTTCGGCCTCGTAAAGTACACGGACAACTTTGTCAAACTCAAACGTAAACTGAAATTACTGTCAACTAATTGAGTTGGCAGGCACTAAAATTGGTTATATGTTTAATGTGAGATGCAGATATTATTTGCAGGATAAGCATGAATATTAGATATGAAATATAGCTTGCCAGAAGTTTTACTTGCTTGCACTTTTTCACTTAACTGCCACATATAATGGCTTTCTGAATCTGCAACTCTATTCATCAAGTAACAATTTATTTTAATGCTGTGGGGTGCCATTCTCAGTTGCATGGTTATAAGGTTTGTCTTCTAGGCTTTTACTCAAGGTTTCTCCCTATCTTTTTCCAGTATCTTATCTTGGTTATTTCATTTTTCCCATTTTGAGTTTCAAATTATAACTATTTTATTTTTTCCTTTATTCTTTTTAGTTATAAAATCAAAGAATCAAGTAACAATCAGAGCATAATTCATGCTATCCCGTGTGTGAACGGATCATCATAATTATAAAAACGGAGTAAGAAAAAACCAGCAAGTCCGTCCCAGGAACAAATTCTGATTGCCAGACTGAAAAGAAGTCTAAAACCATTGGATTTGGGAAGATCATTTTGACATTCCTTGATTCTTGTACATAAGCTCATAAATGTTAACAACATTACAAAAATGATAAACCCCAGAGCCCACACAAAATGGAATTTGAGGCATAGGAATGCAATGCAAGAATAGATTTTAGCTTCCATGTATGAGCCTCGTCTTTGTTCATATCTGCGCATAGTGTAATGTACCAACTCAAATTATTTATTTATGTTTATAAAATACTATACCCTTATTAATACCCTTATTAATCAATCAATTTTATTTCAATTAATTGCAAGCGTTGAGTCGCCTAGATAATGATAATTTAAGGGATAAGATTATTTCTAAGTCAGTGTCATGTCATGTTTCATGGCTGACACATTAAACGCATTGTTATCCAAAAGATAACAACCATTTCTTCACTACCACCACCTATGTAATTGAATTAAATTGTCGCTTTGTATTAGTGACAGTAACTGTTATGTTTTTTTATGCAAGCAAATATTTACAGCGTTAACGCTCACGAACACGAAACAAAGCAGAGATGGATTATCAATTTGTGCAAAGTATAGTGAATTGAAGGCCAATGATAACAACACAGCTATCGAGAAGCTTACATTTTTTCATCAGTGCGAGTCGTAACTATACAATTAATGTTCACAATCATTCTATTAAAAAAATTATTATTATGTCAACTTTCACAACGATCACTACAATCCTCATTGTAGTATGTGGGACAGTTTCCGGAAAAAAACATATTCCTTGCAAATTGACATGGGTTAATTCAGGCTACGGGAATTCGGTCTTAAATCCTGTTCCTGTTTCAGAATCCGATCAAACTGAGTATATTGGTCGGTTTTTTCATCCAGATTCTAAATCATGGTTTGCTGGTCGGGTAGTTCCATCCAAGGGAAAAATTTTCACTGCAGGGTACAACCAGGAATTGCTATCTTCTGTGACATATCAGGTTTTAACAAACCCGGGGAACAAATGCGTTCTAACGTGGGAAAATGGAAGGGCAGGAAACATTCCCGATTTAAATGCAGCAGTCAAAGTAGCTCTACCGGAAGAAATGTATCCTGAGTAAGATTATTCTAAAAGTAAAAATTTACAGTCTGAAAGTCCAAGAATATGGGTACGTATTCCTTCTCACGTAATGCTTAAGCAAAGAATCCTCCTAAATATTGGTTTTTTCTTTGGTTACTCAAGTTAAATTTTTAGAGTAAGCATATTTTAAGATGGCCAGATCTATGTGAATTCGTACCCTAAAGGACTAATTATACCCTTATTTAACTTGGCTTTTTAATGTAGTGATGATCAAGAAGATGCATACATTGGACGAGCCAATTTCCCCTACCTAACTGGAGGTCAAGTTTTCTTAGACCACGGAGCCTTATACATTTCTTCAGGACAATATTCTCAGAGTTTTCATTTTTTCAGAGAGTATCAAGTCCTGACTTCAGTATACCCCTTGCTCAAACTACAACTTACTCAATTTGAATTTAAAAATGTGAATACACCAAACAAGATGGAATTGATCGGGCAGCAAAAAGTGATCAACATGGACAGAAAGGGAATGAAAGTAAGCTTAGTCCATAGCAAAAATGTGACGGAAGAACTCTATCTTGCTGTGGATGAAAACCCGGATTGGAACGGAATTGGCCATTTGGCATTTGAATTGCTTCCTTGGTATGGGGCTTCCTTGATTAAGGGCGAGCAAAATATTCTTACCGATGAAGTGCATTTCCAAGTGGAAAGGGAGCTTATATTTCGACTTGATGAAGCTGAAATTAGTGCTGCTGGAACAGTTCCTGCAAGTATATTAGTAAGTTTTTTCCTTATCATCATATATTTTTACCAGTTGAAGCAACTGTTCTGTACGAACGGATGAAATCTAAGTAATTCTATCATACGAAAGCATGTGTTTAGTCTTTAGTGTAAAGCGACAAATATTTCGGCATGTTTAGTTACAACACAACGTGCGAATCTGAGCTGAACATGAAAAAAAGCAAACAATACAAGGGAATGATTCGAAAAACAATTAAGTCGCTTGCTCCGATTATGCACTTAATGAAAAAATAATGTGAATTAGAGCTTAACTATATTAGAACTTAATGAGCTGATGCGACGGCGTGCAACATTTTTGCAAGGAATGTGACTTCAGCGTTCTCGTATCAGAAGGGAAAGACCGGATAGACTAGACTACTATGTGAATTAATAAGCGTTTTTTCAGAACGAATCTTAAAAAATATTACTTTAGGAAATACTTCAACTAACATAAGTTGTTTTATTTTCTTAATGAGAATTTTTTTGATCCTCACAGACCAGAGCACATGAATCACACCAAGCATTAATTTGTATAGTATATGGCGTTTTAATACCACTCTACTGCTAGCTACTGCATAGCCTGTATACCTAATTTGATACAGTTTTTTTTGGTTACATGCAGATCTGTACTTGGGCAAGAATTTCAGATTTAAAAGGTACTATGAATAATCAATTTCAAGCGCTAGGCACCTTTTCAGGACCAAATCTGGAAACCACTGATATAGATAAGATTTTAGAAGAATTAGGATACCCTCCCTCTGCTACTGTGCCAAAAGACGGGATGGCTTTAGCTGATAAAGTTGCAAAGCGAGAAATTTTGGGACAAATTACGGGACGGTTTGCAACGTCTTTGTTGACTACAAATCGAGATGATAAAGATGATACTGGGTGCATAGAGCCGCTCTAAAAGTGACGAGCATGAATGCAAGTAAAAACTTGAGAGTGATAAGTATTCGCAATTTCCATTCTTTTCGGGCTTGCAGATATTTAAATGTAAAACAATTTGCAATAAAATAAACTATAGTATAAACAGAAGCAATTTAATAAGAATAAACTATGCATACAACACATGTTAGCACAACCCAGCCTAAGACACTTGACGGTCTCAAGATGTACTCTACTCGCAGCAAAATTTTATTAGTCATTAAATTTTCATATCAATGCATTGTCACACTTACCACCCATTTCGTTCAAGAGTCATCATGGGAATGTAACATACATATGATATAAATGATAACTTTGCACTCGAAGCACTTTTTCCATGAGATGCAGTCCAGTTTTTCAAATAGCCATTTTGATAGAACACATCGGCTTTGACCTAATGACATTTCAGGCTTATGATCGTACAGCTGATAAGACCATATGATCATGTATGTTATTGAATGATAAGAACAGAATTTTGATCATACTTATAAACTGTCTATTCAGACTTGAGAAATAAGTATACAATCACTGGATTTCTTGCAAAATAAAAATGGAATTTGAACATTTTGACATAGCAATCATTGGTGCAGGCATTGTTGGTAGTGCCACAGCATATTATGTGACTAAAAATGCCCCAGAAAAAAAAGTGCTACTGCTAGAACAGTTCCAATTCCTTCATCACCGGGGATCCAGTCATGGAGAAAGCAGGTTAGTAAAAGATAATTGATGAAAGCGTAGCGAGAATTTGACGAAGAATTAAGCGAAATGTCCGAATTTTAGTAAAATACATTTTTAAAGACGGTAAGCATGTATATGTTAAACGCATACACAGGAGTAGTTGAATCTTCTCAAGTTTGACATTTGTCAACTGAAAAACAAGCAAACTTTTTATGCATATGCAGTGCCGAGAAAATGTCTATTTTCTGTTTAATTGCTACAATGTAGAATTATTAGACGAACATATCCCCAAGATTACTACACAGAGCTGATGAACACTGCCTACCCTATGTGGGAAGCAGCAGAAAAAGAGGCAGGAACTTCCGTGTATTCTAAAACAGGCGGGTTGGATTTGGCAGAGAAAAATAATAAAGACATTAACCGCGTTATTGCTGCAGCTAAGAAATGGAACATTGAGGTCAAAGTGTTAGAAAATTCTGAATCCATACACAAGCAGTTTCCTAATTTCAACCCTCCAAAGGGTTATATAGGCTTGTATTCTCCAGATTCCGGAATTCTGAATGCTACTAAAGCTGTTGCAATGTTCCAAATGCTAGCAAGAGATGGCGGATGTGTTTACATGGACGGTGCTCAAGTTGTGAAAATCAAACCTTTCATAAACAATGGGCAGGAATTTTATAGAATTATGCTCATAGTGGATAACAGAAATGTGGAAATTGTTACGGAAAAATGTATTTTAACGGCTGGACCTTGGACTAACAAACTTTTGAAATGTGTGTCTTCCAGACATGAAATGTAAGTTTCAATGCTACTTTCATAACTTTGTTTTTAAAAAACTGTAACTTATTTAATATATGTTGGGCGAAATCGTGAATAATTATTGCTTAGATAAGATTTGACTTAACTTTTGACCTAATTCAGTAGATCACATCATCCTGTGAAAACGGCATGCAAATGCTGCTGCATATGCCTGACTACCTATATTTGTACTTGACTTTGTTAGAATTTATGTTGTAGTTAGTTTGTAAGTGGATAAAACGTATGCCCAGACACAATTTTCACCTATTTTTATTCCGTATTGTAGAAAACCGATGCCTTTACAGCCATTGCAAGTCACAATAGGCTACTGGTCAGTGAACGAT